>ERZ887849.9-NODE-9-length-190214-cov-19.636436_pt1 | contig 190214 bp, 176 predicted proteins | sample MGYA00521267_ERZ887849 | MGnify/ENA primary metagenome ERZ887849 (study PRJEB32303, sample SAMEA104408601) | aquatic metagenome | biome: Brackish water; feature: Pelagic; material: water | place: Baltic Sea | collected 2014-06-06T16:11:00 | depth 2,863 m ...
AAGATTGGAAAGTTTACAATGAGTCTCTTGCCCAATAAAAATTTATTCATTGTATTTCGCATATTTGTTTTGTGAAACCAGAATGATTAAGCATTCGAAAGTGAAAACTATGGCAGAAAAGATTTTAGAGCCGCAAAAGCAGGCAGCAAAAAATGATCAGGCAATTCCAGTAGCAGTTGCAATGGGTGATGGGATTGGACCGGAAATCATGAAGGCAACACTAAAAATTTTAGATGCGGCTGGAGCGAACATTGTCCCACAACACATGGAGGTGGGTGAGAAGGTTTATCTTTCTGGAGAAACTGCTGGCATCAGTAAAGAGTCATGGGACACAGTTCATAACTGCAAAATAATTCTGAAAGCACCCATCACCACACCGCAAGGAAGCGGTTATAAAAGTTTGAATGTGACCATGCGTAAGTCCTTAGGGTTGTATGCTAATGTACGGCCAGTAACGTCACTTCATCCTTATGTACAAACGCATCATCCAGAAATGGACGTAGTAATCGTCCGCGAAAATGAAGAGGATTTGTATGCTGGAATTGAGCACAGACAAACGCAAGATGTTTATCAGTGTTTGAAGTTGATCACGAGACCAGGTACTGAAAAAATTGTTCGATATGCATTCGAATATGCGAAAGCTTACGGTCGCAAGAAGGTAACATGCATGGTGAAAGATAACATCATGAAGATTACTGACGGTTTGTTCCATAAGGTGTTCGATGAGATTGCCGCGGAATACCCAGATATCGAAAGTGAAACTCAGATCATCGACATCGCTTCAGCAAGATTGGCTGCAAAACCACAGAATTATGATGTGATTGTGACTTCAAACCTTTACGGAGATATTATTTCTGATATTGCTGCTGAGATTGCAGGTTCTGTTGGAATGTGCGGATCCGCTAATATTGGTAAAACGGTTTCTATGTTCGAAGCAATACACGGTTCAGCACCAGATATCGCGGGACAAGGAATTGCAAATCCATCAGGGTTAATCAACGCTGCGGTTATGATGTTGGCGCACCTTGGAAAAAATGAGATCGCTGATACTATCAAAAATGCGTGGTTGGCAACAATCGAAGCGGGGTACCATACGGCAGACATTTACCAAGAAGGGAAAAGCTTGAAGAAAGTCTCGACAAGTGAGTTTGCAGATGCGGTAATTGAGCATTTGAACAAAAAGCCACAGGAACTTCCTTTGAGTACCTTATCAAAAGGGTCTGGTGTGATCACAATTCCGGATTTCAAAAGAATTCCACAGAAAAAAGCACTCGTCGGTGTAGACGTTTTCATCGATTGGGAAGGAACTTTACCTGATGTTATTGGAAATGAGTTGTTACAGGTGAGTGGTGGCAAACTTCGATTAAAAATGATCACAAACAGAGGCGTTAAAGTCTTCCCAGGCGGAATGAAAGAGACGTATTGTACTGATCACTGGAGATGTCGCTTTGTACCCGTTGATAGAGATACTCAACAACCGATTTACGAAGAGACAAATTTCGAGTCTGTGTTGGCGCTAATGTCTGCGATCAATGATCTAGGTTACGATGTAATAAAAACGGAAAACTTGTACAAGTTCGACGATAAAATAGGATTCTCACTGGGACAGGGAGAATAAAAATAAATGGAATTGTTCTACAAAAAAAAAATGAACTATGGCAAATTATCTTGATTATTCGAAAAAGATACTGACGAGCATGAGTTTTTGTTCTAAGTTATTGAGAAAAGAGTATCAAAAATGCTCTAAGTATTTAACTAAAATCGATAAGGAACGACTTAAGAGTTGGTTGCGTACGCAAGAGTTTGCCTCGAAACTAGGGTTGAGATACAAGAGGGAATTTTAGAAATAGAGATTCCCTCTCTTTGAACCACTCGTAAAGTGATGTCTCCGATTAGCCATTCTGGTTGGTAGTTAAATGAAAATTTTCCTGTTTTCAGAGGAAAATAATCTTATGAAACTACTTATACCAGCATTACTACTGTTTGGATTTCAATCCTTCGCACAGCATCCAACGTGCAATGGCACACGTTACAGCACAATCGGTTACACGGTTGACTCAACGGCAGCGCTTCAATATGGAAATAACACAACTTTCGGTGGGAACAATCAGGATCTTTTCCTCGATTTCTTTGAGCCGTCAGGTGACGTTGCAACGGCGCGTCCTCTTATCATTTTAGCCTTCGGAGGTAGTTTTATTGGTGGAGCTCGTGAGGACATGCACAATCTTTGTCAATTTTACACGTCCCTTGGTTATACTGCGGCATCCATAGATTATCGTTTGTACGATGGTCCATTTTTTCCTTTTCCTGATTCCGTTGATATGACTACGGAGGTTTTGATGGCTGTTTCTGATATGAAAGCCGCAATTCGCTTCTTTAAAGAGGATGCAGCGACATCGAATACCTACAGAGTTGATACCAATTACATTTTCGTTGGAGGAATTTCAGCAGGTGGCATCGTGGCGTCTCATGCTGCTTTACTCGATTCAAATGATGTAATTGAAAGTTATATTCAACCTTTGCTGGCCAACAATGGTGGATGGACAGGCAATAGCTCAAACAATACTCAGTATACTGATAATGTTCTTGGCGTACTCAACTTTTCAGGAGCATTAAGAAGAGCGAATTACATTGATGCAAATGATCCTTCGATTTTCTCTGTTCACGATGACGGAGATGATGTGGTGCCTTATGCATCCGGAGACGCTTCTATTTTTGGGCAGCTAATTATCGGAATGGAAGGTTCGTTCCTAATGGAGCAACAAGCCCAGTCTGTTGGAATTAACTCAGAGTTGATCACCATTGAAAATAGTACTGGACACGTAAGCTATTTCGGGACAACGCAAGGCACTGATACGATCCTACAACGTTCTACAGAATTTCTATACGAAATCGTATGTGGACCAATAGTATCAGTGGATGAATTGGCACCTTCTGATTTGAGCATTTTTCCGAACCCAGCTATTGGTGTAGTCACAATTGAAAGTGCAAACGAACAAATTACATCAGTGGTTATTTATGATCAAATGGGAAAAATACTATACAGTCACATGGGAGAGACAAATTCGTTAACGGTGAACACCGATAAATTGGAGTCCGGCTCTTATATAGTTCGCTCGGTTCTGGCCAACGGTTCCATTCAAACAAGACCGTTACTAGTGACCAAGTAAGAGAGAGTTTATCTGAGAATCAATAATAAAATGCAGAGTCAAGTGATTCTGCATTTTATTTGATTAGAATTAACATCTTGTGAAATTCAAATATTATTCACAACTTCGTATACCGCTAAATTCAACCAGCATACTACATAGAAATTATTTCTAATGCACGGAGAAGCAAAAACTGAAAAAGATAGAATTAATCTGACTTCTAAATCGTACTTAAGTCGAATTCGTTTGGCTTGTATAATTATGGGAGTACTTGTGGTTCTTTCTGTAGGATTGATTCTTCAATTGAGCGGGATAACCTTTACAACTTTAGGCCTTTCAGCTGGGATTCTCATGCTGTCGTCAATTATTATTTTCTCTATTTATCGAAATTCAAGGTCGGCTTGTATTAAGTCTGATAATTTGATTTTAAAATCTTTCGGAAACAACCATCAACTGGTTCCAATCAACTGTTTAAGGGAGATTAAATCGTTTCGTTTGGCAAAATACGATATGATTCGGGTGCGTTATAAGCTCGACGGAAAGAAAAGCTCTTTCGCGATTATCAGTACGGTTAAAAATTATGTCCCTAGCGACGTACTTCGAACCATATTGATCGATTTCAAGAAAAGAAAAAAAGAGACAAATCGTAAGCCGGGTTCTGTACTAACGCAAACTGCGTAGTGTCTATCATTTATCTAGCCCTGAAGTCACCAACAAGGTCCATCAATCTACCCTCCGCGAAGTCCTAAGAACTGAAGCGAGCAGCCTCAAATTCACGGTTTACATGATCTTTCAACACGTAAGGTTTACCTTGCAATGCCTGTCGCCAAACATCCGGTGAGCTCTTACCTCGCCATTTCACCCTTACCTTCAAGGAAAACCTTGCTGGCGGTATATTTTCTGTGGCACTGTCTGTTATTTCAGAATTATTCTGAAACACCTTCCCGTTAGGAAGTACGCCGCTCTGTGTTGCCCGGACTTTCCTCTCCAACAAATAAATGTCGCAGCGATAGACCGATTTGTCTCCGCAACAAAAGTAAGATTACTCCTTGATAAATGATGCTTTTGTCCAGCCGTTCTTTGAGCGAAGAAGCAAGATGTAACTTCCGGACTTCAATTTTTGAATGTCGATTTTCGAATTTTCAAGATGATCACCGTTTAATACGGTACTTCCTGATGCGTCTACAATTACATAACTAGCTTCTTCTGAGGTATTTGAAACGCAAATTTCATTCTGAGCAGGATTTGGAAACACTTCAACGTTCGCAAGATTCAAGTCATTCGTGTTTGCGAGTAAGGGATTGTAATTGTCTCTAAATTCAACGCTAGAGATCACTTCGTTTCCTCCAATCATGGATGATTCAATGCGCAGTAAGGGTTCTAATTCACTTACGCCCCACCATTCATAAATATAGGCTGTTGGTAAGTCGATCCCAATCCATGTCGGATTACCGAAAAACTCCTGATAAATAGAGTCTGTTTCTTGTATTTCATGACGTATTCTCAGTACATCAAAACTTCCCATAGGTAGTGACATCGTTCCCCAACCATCAACTTCGGAATTGCGCGTGCGTCGCTGTCTCCAAATTATATTCGCGATTGGATTTAAGTCCATCTCCGTATATCCATACCCCGTGTAAGTGTCTTGGAAATTTAAGGGTAATTCATAACGCTTCTCAATGTCATCTGAGCGAAACGGAATGTTGTTGCCTTCTACTGTTAAGGAGAGGCCAATAGTCGAGATAGAGTCAGGAGTGCTCCGCGTAAATTGAAAAACTTCACTGATTTCCACAGGAAGAATAGTCCCAAGTTGATCTAAAGGAAGATCGTCATTTTCTAAAAAATAGGAAGCTTGGTAATCGACTGGGGCAAATCCCCCGAAAAGAAATTGTGTGAGAGTCGACGCATTACTAATGTCTTGAAAGTTCAGTAATTTTTGACTTTCTGCTATCAACATGGAGAAATCCCAAGAAATGTTCGGGCCAGTGGTAGATACATCGACATTGAAATCTGTGGTGCTACTAATTCGAACTGTGTCCGATGCATTCGCAAAATCTGATTGGTCAATAGTGATTTGGGCAGAGAGTGCAAAAGGGAAAGCAAGTAATAGTAATAGCGTTGGTTTCATAGGAGGTGTTTTAATTAAAAATAGTGATTCTCAACCACTATGGCACCTCAACCCCGAGTATTGCAATGAAATTAATTGGAATCAGTTTTTCTGTAACCATTTCCATAACGATTGCCTCAACCTGAATAGTGGCTTTGTAAACTTTATTACCATTTGCATTTTCATCGTAATATTCCAAACTGAGTAAGGTCACCGAAGAGTTTTCATTGTTTGCATGAATGGATCGATAGTTCAAGCCGTTTCTTGTGATATTTAAGCGCAGCTTATAATCCTGATTAGCAAAGTTCGAAGCTGAAGTCAATTCGAAAATGGAGAAATCTTGAATACAATACAAAGGATTCGATCCGTTGATAAGACAAGATTTCTCGCGCACAACTTCATTATCGAAAGTAACACGAGCTGTCAATACATGAAAATCTTGATCGAGACTATCAAAAAGTGTCAGGTTATTTCCAATAGATACATTGTCCAAAAACCATTCAACGGACGTCACATTGGCTCCGATTGAGTTAATGGTAGCTTCAATTTGATTCTGAGCGATGTAATACTCAATAGAGCAATTGGCACTACGTTCGTAACCAACAATGATTTCATCGCAGAGTTCAGCAGTTGCTCCGCTGGTTCCAATGAAGCTGATAATTGCACAGACATCATATTTACCAGGTTCCATAATGTATGCATAGTCAGCTCCTGCATTCGAGCCATTAATGTACCATTTGATGGACTCAATATTTTGATACTGATTCAAAACGTCTTTTGAAAGTACAAGTAGTGGATCTGAAGGCTGTCTTGCGAACTTCATCGGAACGTTGATTAAATCCGATTCAGCTACGTGGTTTGGGTTGTCAATGTTGCCATCAAAAATTCCAAGTTCAATAGAAGTTTCACCATCCGTTAGATTTCCAGAAAATACACGCACACCGTTACAAAGTTCTGTCGATGTTTGCATGTACGCATTATTATCTCCCGCTGTCAAAGAGAAAGCTTCACCACCCAACGTACCATCGATAGTGAAAACAGGTTCGTTTTCAATGGGAACTTGAATTTGGTTTTTCGTACAAGACGTAACTAATACAAGACCCAAAGTCATTATTAAGACAGATATTTTAAATCCGTGATTCATTTTCTGATGTTGAAATTTTTGCGAATATACAACTGTCCATCGAGAGGCGCACGGTTATTCGTTCCATTAATAAATTCTTCATTGATCGCTGGAAGTAGCTCAACGCCCAAATTTGCACCCAGCGTCCAATTTCCTTTGAAATAATACGCATATCCAATCATAGGTTTCACGCCAAATCTGTTGACTCCTTCCATAAATCCATAAACACTCGTACGTTTCTCTTCGTTCTCTATCATTTCTCCCTGTGAAGAAGTGATGCTTGTCTCATTAATATCCACTTCAGAACTAAACGCAAACGAAGGTCTGAGTCCAACATTGAATCGATGACGACCTAAGTTGTAACCAAGAGATAAATCGAGTTCTGTAACGAACAAATGCTTGTAGTGTAAATCGAAACGATATAAATCGGACCCAAATCCGTATACTTTTGCAGATCTCGTTAAAAGTAGATCATTGTAATTTTCAACAAGAACATTTGAACCTAAATTGATTGTCCAATTTCGCTTGTTGATTACAACGCCTGCACCAATTCCGTATGAGTTCGACATGAATTCGGAAGGTGTAATGGAGGATTGTGAAATACCGCCGATTACTTGCGCGTAAATAATAAATTGTGCATCATTTCTTACTCCTGGAGGACTCCAAGGTGTTAACGTTCCCGTTTCCATTTCAGTAGAAATAGATAACGCGTTAAGATGAGAAGGAGCATCGTAGGTTTCGGATTCTCGCGTTTTAGGAGAAATGATATCTTTCGTTACTATGAATGATTTCATCCAAGCTTTCTTCTGAAGAGGTGTGCCTTGTTGGCTATCGCCATTCGCCGATTTAGTGTCAGCGATTATCTCTTGTTGATTGTTTGTGAGGTCAGAATTATTGATCGTTGTTTTCTTCTGCGTGTTATTCGCTTTCAGACTTGTTCCATTACCATCAAGCTCGTTTGAAGAGGTATTGTAACCTGCATGTTCAATTTTTTCTTGATTAGCCGAACCGTTTTGGGCTGTTAGAGCTTGGTTTTCTGATGGTGCCATCTGCTCAGTTAATTCACTCACGAAATCAAAATTAGCTCCTAGAGGAGATTGTGGTGTGAGTATTCCATAGATTAACGCTACGGCAAAAATTCCTGAGAAACCAAACCAAAGGAAATCTGGTCTACGACGACTTCTAAGCATTGCTGCTATTTCCTCCCAATACGAGTGCTTGTATTTGAAAGAAAGTTGGCGAGAGCTTTCTCGGTATAGTTCGTCTACTTCAGCATCGGTTACTTCTTCTGTTGGCAGTATAAGTGGTAATGAGGCTGTAAAATCATTCCAATATTCTGGTTTGTACGTAAAAGCATTTTTCTCCGCATCAGCTTTGAAAAGCGCGTCGACTTCTGCGTCCGTCATGTTAGATACTGAAGCGCTGACAGGCAGAGAAGCAGAAAACTCCTCCCAGAATTCAGGATTGTACTCGAAAGAAGCCTTTCCAGCACTGTCCTGAAATAATTTATCTATGTCATTATCAGTCCAACTCATATTACCATCCGATGGTTTCGATTTTCTAAATCTTCTATTCTTTCTCTTAATTGTTTTCTCGCCGTTGATAAATGCCATTTAGAAGTTCCCTCCGACATTTCAAGCAATTCACCAATTTCTCTGTGCGAGTATCCGTCAATAACATATAGGTTGAAAACCTTCGCTGTAGTGTTCGGGAGTTCTCTTACCAACATCATGATGTTTTCATAACCGAGGTTACTTTCCGCATCATTTTGATGTCCTGTTGAAAAGAAGTCCAATTCACGTTCACTGTCACTTTTTGTTATTCGGGTATTGTATTTTCGGTCTTTACGGTACTCATCAATGAGTGTGTTGACCATAATCCGTTTTGCCCAGGCATTGAAATTTATTTCTTCCTCAATAGATTTCATCCCTTTTAAAATTTTCAGAAATCCATTATTGTAGGAAGCGCGTGCATCTTCTTCGTTTTTATTGTAACGAAAACATACAGGCATCAACAACTGGAAACAGTATTCATACAAACTATTGATCGCCTTACGGTTATCATTGTTGCAAGATTGTATTATTTCCAAGTTTACCTCCATACAGAATTTTGATATTCAGAATTAATTTTACGTAATTTACACAAAATTTTTTCAGTCCCATCGCTTTGAGCTTAAGCGTTTCACATCTAAAACGACTTTTAAAACTGATAGGTTGGGCGAGTTTGAAAAAAAGATACGAATATGTTGCGATTACACCTATTACGACACGCTAAAACTGAGCAAACGTCACCTACGGGAAAGGACTTCGACCGTCCCTTAATGCCAAAAGGCAATCTTCAATGTGAAGGGTTGAAAATGTTTTTTAAAACATTACCCCCAATCGATACTGTTTATTGTAGCACGGCGAAAAGAACGCAGCAAACCTTAGAAGTGCTCCTGAATCGGTTGCCTGAGCCAAATTATGGAGATGATTTATATTTATGCGGATCAAAGACGATGTTACAACTTCTCTGGAGTGAAAAACCGAAGGGTGATATTCTTATCGTCGGACACAATTTCGGAATTTCGGATTTGGCCTCATATTTTTCAGATGAAGATATCGAGCTAAGAACGGGGGAGTACATCCGATTGGTGTTTGATTGTGATAATTGGAGTGAAACGTCACGCGGAATGGGAGTAATTAAGGAGCGTTTTCGTCCGGAGGTATAGTGTTTTTTGGTTTGTATTGGTAAATAATCCTTGGAGTTTCTCGCGTTTCTTTGGATTTTTCTCTGGCTTCTTCTTGAGCTTTTTTCAATGCTTCAATGGCCTCCAATCTTTCCTTTTCGAGCTGCACGCGCTCTCGCCATTGTCCTTCTAAGTCTGGCGGTTCAATCCCCAGCTCTTTCTCAACTTCATACTGATACTTGGGAGCTTGCGGGCCTAACTTTCGATAAATAATTGCAAGCACAATCCCTGAAATAAGTCCTGATAAGTGACCTTCCCAAGAGACATGAGATTCTGTCGGGAAAATACCCCAAATCATTGAGCCGTACATGAATGCAACAAAAAGTGAAATTGCTTGTAGTGGCAAGTATTTACGCATCACGCCAGAAGTGAATAAAAATCCAGCGAGGGCATACACCACACCACTCATACCAATATGATAACTATTGGAGTCGGTAGCAAAAAGCCACAATCCCAAGCCGGTGAAAAACCATGAGATAAGAAAAACGCGTAATGCAACTCTGCGATAATAGTAAACTAAGGCGCCTAGTAAAACCGCTGTAGGAATGGAGTTGTTGATGATGTGCTCAAACCCATTTTTTGAATGAATTAAAGGCATGAAAAAAATCCCTGGGAGCGTTTCAATTTCGCCTGGTTGAACTCCGTAGCGATAAAAGTACATCTGAGGAAATATATAATCCGCCCAATGCGCCAGCCACATGATGGCTAATAGCAGGACTGGATATAAAATGGCTTCTTGCGTAGAACCAAAAGGATGTTTGCGCGGATTCACGCTTTCAATTGGTCAACTTCCGTGCCTAAGAAAAATAGCTGTCATGTTGACAGTTTATTGCAATTCTTTCAGCATACGCTCAATCATCACATGGTATTGCATGAGCTTTGTCGGATTTCTCACATAGATTGAAAACTGAGGGTGGTGATAGTAAGAAAGATAGCCTCTTCGTTTATTGAACTCTTTATTCATCGACTTTTGGTTGATCCAATTGAGAAATTGAACCGAAAGATCATAGTGCGATGATTGATCTACGATACCAATACTGATGAGGTCATAAAATACTCCAGAGGTTTTTGAGTTCAGAAAATGGATTTTTGAGTAGTCGTTCCATAGCGAATCTTTCGGGCTTCGATTCAAGTATTGAGAGTAAGAACATAAAATGACATCTACTGAATCGCCTTTATAATTTTTTGGTTCAATGCTTTTGTCCAATATTTTTTGAATGCGATTGAATGTTTTAGCTCTGGTCATCTTCTGTTCGAAAGGAGCAAAAAAATGAGCCTGAGATTTTTGAGAGAGATTATTAATAAATTGTGTTTTTGAAAGGTCGTCATAAATATTAATATCCCACCGAAAGTCGCTTTTTGTCACCGCTATAAAAGGATCTATTCCTATGCCGAAAATTGTCCGCGGCGAATTGGAAATACCTTCCGTAGTTAGTTCGTCCAACTCTATTGTTTCAAAGATGTTTTTTTGCGTAAGCTTTCGCATGTCATAGAGCTGGTGCATAATTACAACATCGATTCCTGTATTGTAGGGGCCTTTGCTAAAAAGATTAATTAAAGAATCGGCGGACATTTGCCTGATTTTAACTTTTGCGTCGAATTGTTTTTCAAACTTTCGAAACAAGATACTGTCTGCGGCTGAAGTATGATCCGTAGCAATAACTAACGTTGGTTCTTCTTCTGGAGCCGCGCTGGGAACAGAACAAGCCGTCAATGCAAAAACAAGAAGAGACCAGTAGAAAAATCGCATAAATCAAAGATAGAGGAATATTTAATTTCAGGAGCGACGAAGCAAAAGTTATCAGTGCTATTTTTGATTGGATTCCAGCCAAATTGTGGATGCTAAGCCTCGGCTTTTTAGTACTTTTGTACAAAATTTCAGCTATGGCAGAGAAGAAAGCAAACAAACTCAAGCAAATTATATTAGACCTTGGGTCAACTGATGAAACGAAAATCACTAAGGCAGTGAAGTCTCTTGAGGCACACGGAGATTCTTCGGTTATCAAGCCGCTTTCTGAGAAATTATTGAGCGGTGTCTCGGAGAAGAATGAAAAGGAAATCGTCGAGTTGCTTTGCAGCTTGAAGGATACGTCGGTAACGGCTGAAATGATGGACGTTATTGAAGATGAACACTTTTCACCCATTCGTCATCTATTGCTTTCTGCTGTTTGGAACACCAAAGTAGATTTTAGCGATTACATTGATGAATTCGTTGAAATGGCGACTAAAGGAGATTTAATGCAAACGCTAGATTGCCTAACGATAATAGAAAACATGGAAGGGCCTTTCATGGAAGAAAATATCTTAGAAGCACAATTGCACCTCAAAAATTACATCGAAAAGGGCGATCGAAAAAACGATCAAAAGGCACAACTCCTGAGTGAAATAGCACTTCTTTTAAAAGACATTAACCAAAATCTTCAGGATTAATATCCCAACCGAAACGCTCGTTTAAGCGATTGTAAATAAATGATTTCACGGATTCATTCTTGACATGATCAATAACTTCTGTGATGAATGCAGAAACCAACAATTGCGTAGCAGCTCGTTTCGATAAACCACGTGCTTGTAAGTAATAAATCGCGTCATCATCCAATTGACCTGTTGTGGAGCCGTGTGAACATTTTACGTCATCTGCGTAGATCTCCAGTTCTGGCTTTGAATTCACCGTTGCATTGTCGGAAAGTAACACGTTTCTATTGGATTGAAAAGCATTGATGATTTGTGCGTCTTTCCTAACGAAAACCTTCCCGTTGAATATCGCTGTCGCGTTTTCATCCACCACACCTTTATACAATTCATTGGAATTGCAATTTGGAACGGTATGGTCAACAACAGTATGGTTGTCCACGTGTTGTTTGTCCTTTAAAAGATAAGCTCCATTGAGGTTGGTGGTGCAGTTTTTACCGTCCACAGAGATATTTAAGTTGTTGCGCACAAAGCCTCCATCTAACGTCATGGTATTGATCGTGAAAGTAGAATCTTTGCCCTGAGTCACTTGATCTGTTCCAATATGGAAGTTCCCAGATTGCTCATTCTGAATTTTTTCAATAGTCAGGTTGGCATTTACGCCTACCGAAATTTCAGAAGTGCAATTCGCAAAGCTATTTGTTGCATTGTCAGTAAAGAAGCCCTGAACGATGGACGCTTGAGAAAAATCTCCTGCAATGACGTTCATTTTGAAATTAGCGAGTTGATTTTCACCTGTCAAAACATGTATAATCTGAATAGGGGTATCGATGACCGCTTTTTTAGCTACTTCAATTTCAATCCCACCGTGTAAATACACTAGATTCAACGCTGAAAATAGTTCGTTCTCAACTTTCATTTGAGAATTTACAGTATTGCCTTGTGAAAATGGTTTGACCTGTATTCCTGTTGGAATTTCTTTAGAAGAAAGTTCTTCCGAAAAGTGTCCGTTCACGAACACAAACGTATTTGGTGAATCAATTACAGTAAAACCTTCTAGAGAAGCAATACTCTGTTTTGTATTCACAAAGTTCGTCTTCCCAATTTTTGAGACACGTGTGTATTTCCAAGCTTCCACGCGAGTTGTAGGAAGTGGGGTGTTTTCCAGAGCCGCCTTTGCTAAATGAAGCGCTGAACCCGTTATTTCAAGTTCAGTGGGGTTTAATTCTGAAATAAATTTCAATGTATTTTCTGCAACAACACTCATTTTCTATGCTTGTAATTGTTCTTCTTTAATCCAATCGTATCCTTTCTCCTCCAACTCGAGAGCAAGTTCTTTCGTGCCTGTTTTTACAATTTTTCCATCGTAAAGCACGTGAACAAAGTCTGGAACGATATAGTCTAATAATCTTTGGTAATGCGTGATGACGATCGTTGCGTTTTTGTCACTTTTCAGCGTGTTTACGCCTGAAGCCACGATACGCAATGCATCGATATCCAATCCTGAATCGGTTTCATCAAGGATCGCTAGTTTTGGTTCGAGCATCGCCATTTGGAATATCTCGTTTCGCTTTTTCTCTCCACCAGAAAAACCTTCGTTTACACTTCGTGAAGCTAATTTCGGATCCAATTCAACCAATTTTGATTTTTCACGAACCATTTTCATGAAGTCTTTCGCTGAAACAGGGTCTTGACCGAGATGCTCACGTTTTTCGTTAATTGCTGTTCTCAAAAAGTTAATGTTTGAGACACCTGGAATCTCCACAGGATATTGAAATGCAAGGAACAAACCTTCGCGTGCACGATCTTCAATTTCCATTTCTAGCAAATCCTGACCGTCAAAATCGACAGATCCAGCCGTGATTTCGTAGTCTTCTTTTCCCGCTAAAACAGATGCCAAAGTACTCTTTCCCGCACCATTAGGCCCCATTATCGCGTGAACTTCTCCTGCTTTTACTTCGAGATTTAATCCTTTTAGGATTTCTTTATCGTCGATGGATGCGTGTAAATTTTTTATCGTTATCATGTATTTTCATTTATCCCTTTTCAGGGTTGGTGGGACGTACACCCCAAATATTAATAATTATCCGACTGAACCTTCAAGGCTAATCGTAAGTAGTTTTTGTGCTTCTACAGCGAATTCCATTGGAAGTTGATTTAAGACTTCTTTACAGTATCCGTTTACGATCAAACTAATTGCTTTTTCCTCATCGATTCCTCGCTGTAAGCAATAAAAGATTTGATCTTCTCCAATTTTGGAAGTCGTTGCCTCATGTTCGATTTTAGCCGTACTGTTTTTGCATTCGATGTACGGGAACGTATGTGCACCGCATTCATCTGTCATTAAAAGTGAGTCACATTGCGAGAAATTTCTTGCGTTGTGAGCACCTTTATGAATTTGAACCAATCCACGGTAAGAATTCTGAGATTTACCAGCAGAAATCCCTTTCGAAATAATGGTACTCTTGGTGTTTTTTCCAAGGTGAATCATTTTTGTTCCGGTATCGGCTTGTTGGTAGTTATTAGTTACCGCAACCGAATAGAACTCACCGATGGAATTGTCTCCTTTCAAAATACACGAAGGATACTTCCACGTTACTGCAGAGCCAGTTTCTACTTGAGTCCATGAGATTTTGGAGTTCAGATGGCAAATTCCACGCTTGGTAACGAAGTTGTAAATTCCACCTTTCCCTTCTTTGTCTCCAGGGAACCAGTTTTGTACCGTTGAGTATTTAATTTCGGCATTATCTTTTGCGATAAGTTCGACAACCGCTGCGTGCAATTGATTTTCATCACGCTGAGGTGCTGTACATCCTTCTAAATACGAAACATATGATCCCTCGTCGGCAACAACTAATGTTCTTTCGAATTGACCTGTTCCAGATTCATTGATTCGGAAATAGGTACTCAACTCCATTGGGCAACGAACGCCTTTCGGGATGTAGCAGAAAGAACCATCGGTGAAAACCGCGGAGTTCAACGCTGCATAAAAATTATCCGATGATGGAACTACAGTCCCCATGTGCTCACGAACCAACTCTGGATAGTCCTGAACAGCCTCTGAGAAAGAACAGAAGATAATTCCGAGTTCTTTCAGTTTGGCTTTGAAGGAAGTTGCTACTGAAACAGAATCCATTACGAAATCAACGGCAACACCTGTCAGAACTTTTTGTTCATCAAGTGAAATCCCCAATTTAGTCATGGTTTCTTTCATTTCAGGATCAACATCATCCCAACTTTCGTATTTCTTTGTTTGCTTTGGAGCAGCGTAATAAGTGATATCTTGAAAATCTGGCTTTTCATAACGAACATGCGCCCAATCGGGTTCAACCATGTCCAACCATTTACGGTAAGAGTCCAGTCGGAATTCTAACATCCATTCTGGCTCTTCCTTTTTGGCTGAGATAAATCGTATAATATCTTCTGAAAGTCCTTTCGGAGCTCGGTCTGATTCGATGTTACTCGTAAAACCAAACTCGTATTCCTTGTCTTCAAGGTCCTTTGCTAACTCATTTTCTGTATAATTTGACATAATACTAAATCAGATTGAAAAAGATTCACCGCATCCACATGTGCGATCTGCGTTTGGATTTACGAAAACAAATCCTTTTCCATTTAAACCACCTGAAAAATCAAGTGTTGTGCCAACGAGATATAGAAAGCTCTTTTTGTCGACTACGACTTTCACGCCGTTATCTTCGAACGCCTTGTCGTCTTCTTTTTCCTGATTGTCAAAGTCCAACTGATACATCAAACCTGAACATCCCCCTCCTTGTACACCTACGCGAATGAAATAGTTGTCCTTTCCGTCGGACTCCATTAAATGAATCGCTTGCTTCTTGGCTGCATCTGTAACTGTAATCATTTCCGTACTAAATTTAATTAGCGAGTGTCTTTATTTAGATTAAATATAAATAAACCCATTTCTCAGCACAAAAATACCTATTTTGTGGTATTGTTGCAAGCCTTAAAAGCTTTATATGAAAAGATTAATTTTTATTCTGCCTGCGCTTTCGTTATTGTACTTTCTAACTGGTTGTAATCAAAGCACTCTCGATCAAGAATTGGATACGTATTGCGATTGTATGCAGAAGGTGGAAGTCGATGCGGATATTGTAAAATGCCGTGAGTTGATTCAAGAAATGTCAGATAAGTATGCATTTGATCCAGAAGCCTCAGAAATTATTGAAAAACGATTGCAAGACTGCGCCTCAAATTAAACGGAATCAATACATTTGTTTAAGAACGCTATTGAATGAAGATATTTCAAGGATTCGACACAATTGAGGACATTCCTAATCCGGTTTTAACAATCGGAACTTTTGACGGGGTGCATATTGGACATCAGAAGATAATTGATCGCTTAAACCATGAAGCTGCTGAAATTGGAGGGGAATCTGTGCTGTTCACTTTCTATCCCCACCCAAGAATGGTTTTGTATCCAGACAATCACGGATTAAAACTGATTCAAACTCAGGTAGAAAAAATTGACAAACTTCGTCGATTTGGGATGAAAAATGTGATCGTTCACCCTTTCACAAAAGACTTTTCAAGACTCAGTGCTTTGGAGTTCGTTCGAGACTATTTGGTCAACCGTTTACACGTCAAAAAATTAGTTATTGGCTATGACCATCAATTCGGAAAAAATAGAGAAGGGTCAATTGATTTCCTAAGAGATGTTTGTGATATCTACGGTTTCGAGGTGATTGAAATTTCTGCACAAGAAGTCAACGACGTAAATGTGAGTTCCACGAAAGTTAGAAATGCTATTCAGGAAGGAGATTTCGAATTGGTGAAACACTATTTGGGAGAGCCGTTTGAACTTCACGGAAAAGTGGTCCGTGGACAGGCGTTGGGAAGGCAAATCGGGTATCCAACAGCGAATATTGATATCGGAAGCGATGTAAAATTAATGCCGAAATCTGGCGTATATGCTATTAATGCGTTGCTCGGAGATGGAATGATTGTAGATGGAATGATGAATATTGGTGTCAAACCAACGATAGGTGATGAGGATGAGCAAAGTATTGAAGTGCATTTGTTCGATTTTAACCAAGATTTATACGATCAATTTATAACGGTACAATTATTGTCGCGTTTTAGGGATGAACAAAAGTTTGATTCTATCTATGATTTAAAGGAACAGTTGCTCCATGATGAAATGTATATTCGTACTTACTTTACTCTTTAGCTGTCCCTTTTTCGGTCAAGCGACAGTTCCAGATTCTGTAATTACGTATCATTGGAATGATCTACCTGAGTCCTACAATCCTGACACAATTGTTTCATTAAGTTTCGACAAACTAAAATTGGATTCGCTTCCAACCAAACTTCAAGAATTTACGAATCTTCGCTATCTCGACCTAGGGAGAAATAAGCTAACAGAACTTCCTGGTTATTTTGTCGATTTGAAGCAGCTACGGGAAATTAACCTCGACAAAAACAGACTAGCAATTTTCCCTCTGGAGATATGTCAATTGGATTCGTTGACTGATTTGATTCTTAGTCGGAATCAGATTTCGAGAGTGCCGGACTGTATCGAATACGCCGAAAAACTGGAATATATAGATTTCTACGACAACCCTATTCGGCATTTGCCAGAGGGCTTCGAACGAATGAGAAGCCTAATAACAGTTGATTTTAGTGGGATTCGATTCACACCAGATTTTCAAGAAAAATGGATCAGAAGAATGCCTCATGTCGAATTTATCTTTGAAGTCCCGTGTGATTGCATGAAGTAGGTCAAGGCACTTTTCTGCATTGATTAAGGTTCCATTCGCTCACGTAATTGATTGGTTTCTTGAACGAATTCACTCAATATTCTGTTAAAACATTCGTAAATCTTAATAAAATCCGTTAAATTCGAATGCCCTAGAATGCCCTAGAATGCCCTAGAATGCTACTAAATGAAACCATATTATTGCAAATGTATTTCAGTTCAATGTGAAACTGCTGTTTTTCGATCCGTTCGAAATCATCCATTCGGGGCAAGTCAAACCTTTTCAAGAGTATTCTCGTCTAGCTTAACACATAAGATTATTCGGCCATGAAACAACTACTTATTGCTTGCGTTATCTGCCTTTCTATGCCTAGCTTCGCGCAACAACTTCCACAATACAGTCAATACAATAGAAATCAAATAATGGTAAATCCCGGAGCAACTGGGATGTACGATTTTCTTGATGTCACCATTGGAGGACGCTATCAATGGGCTGGTTTTACCAATGCTCCTATGACAGCTTATGCGTATGGTAGTTCGGTAATTGGCGGAAACAAACAACGTTACAATCCTTCAATTCGTACAAGTTACGGACCGATAGAAAACCCCAAAGTAGGAACAGGTCGTGTAAAGCATGCAGTGGGAGCGCAGGTGGTTACTGATCAGTACGGAGCTTTTCGAGATTTATCTTTTGCTGGAACTTATGCAATTCACCTTCCTGTAACGCGAGATCATAACTTATCTCTTGGAACAAAAGTAGGATTGTCCAATAGTTCCTTTTTGCAAGAACGGGCGACAGTTTTAACACAAATGCCGGGTTATTCTGGTCCTATATCTGCAGATAATACGTACGATCAATATGTCGCGAATCAAGGAAGCGTCAATTTTATGGAGGTAGGAGCAGGGCTCTTTTTCTACTCGGATGATTTGTATGTTGGGATTTCAGCCGATCAATTGACACGTGGTATGGTACAATTTGGGAATGGCTCAGCGAATTTCGATCCGAATATGCATTTTAACTTAATGGCGGGGTATCGCTTCTCGTTGAATAACGATTGGACTTTAATGCCTTCTTTCCTTGCGAAATACATGAATCCTGCACCTGTCATGATCGAGGGGTCGTTACAATTTGACTACGGCGAATTGGCTCAAATCAACCGAGTTAAAAAGGAAGATACAAAAGTTACCACGATTACCGAAGTGATTGGTTCAGATCAGAAACTTACTGAAGTTCAATTGTTTGATGCGAATGGAAATATGATAGAAAGCAGTGAGTTTTATGGGGATAGTAGCGAAGCGAATGCGACTTTCAAACGTGAATACGACGGTAAAAATCTTTCAAAAATCATCTTTCAAAACAGCTCGCAACCGCATACAAATTACGAGGAAATTTTTCGCTACGATGACAATGGCAATCGAATAGCCTACGAAAAAACGGATTATAGCGGTCGTCTCGCTCAATTCGAAAAAGTTCGGTACAACGATCAAAATAAACCTGTTGAGAAAGCAGGAAACAATGGTTCGTCGAAATTTCATCTCCGAATAGATTACGATGAAAATGTGAATTCGTAATTGAATTTATTTCGTACCTTTCCTCGCTAAATTAAAACTATACCGTATGCGCCACTTGCTAATTGCGCTTCTCTTCCTGCCGTTAATTTCGAACGCTCAAATCAAGGGGAAGCTTATCGATCCTGTCACAAACGAAGGAATATTTGGTGTTAAAGTTCAATCTTCCGAAGGTGAAAGAACAATTACCGATACGGATGGCACATTCGAAATTTTAATCAAAGAATTTCCGGCGAAACTATACCTACAATCACTTGAATATAAACCAGATACAATAATTATATTCAAAAATCTCAATTCCCTTACTCGGAAACTGACACCTCTCTTTCAAAATGTGAGTACCGTAGTAGTTTCAGCGAGTAAACGAACACAAAGTATCGAAGAAGTTTCGATTTCAATGGAGGTTTTGAAACCTGAATTAATTGAAAGCAAAGGATTTGTAAACCTGGAACAAGCTGTCGATCAAAGCCCTGGCGTTTTCGCAATGGACGGTCAAGTGAGCATTCGTGGAGGTGGAGGATACTCGTATGGAGTTGGAAGCCGCGTACTCGTGCTCACTGATGGAATCCCGCTCATTTCTCCCGATTTAGGCGATGCAAAATGGAACTCAATTTCAATGGAATCGATGTCTCAAATTGAAATTACTAAAGGTGCTTCATCCGTTTTGTATGGCAGTAGTGCACTAAATGGAACCATTTCCGTTACGAGCAAAGAACCAACAAAAGAAGGCGAATTTAGAGCGAAAATTCAATCGGGAATCTACGATAATCCAAAACGAGAATCGCTGAAATGGTGGAGTAAAAATCCTGCGAATCTTGAACTTTCTATCTACAACGGCAAATTATTCGATAAATGGGGATATACAATTGCAGTAAATGGTTACAAAACAGAAGGCTACAAAGATGGTGAACAGGAAGAACGCGCTCGAATTACAGGTTCATTCGTTTTTCGTCCAAAGAAAACACCTCGATTGAAATTCAATGTAAACTATTCGGGTCAGGTTGAAGGAGTTAACAATTTTATCATTTGGGAAAGTGCCGAATATGCGTACACTCCATCGGGTGGATTGTCCAGTAATCCGAGTGATAATACCTTGACTTTTCAAAAATCTGTTCGATTGAATATTGATCCTTCCATGAAATATGTAGGACGAAACAATGGGGTTCATCAACTTAAAACGCGGTATTATTTAGTAACAATTGGGGGAGAATCAACATTTTACGAAGCGAGTTTAGCCCAGATGTATTACGCTGATTATTCGTATCAAAAGTCGTGGAAAAATGTGCATCATCTCACGGCAGGATTGACAAATTCTTACAATTCGGTAAAAAGTGGCGTTTTTGGTGATCACACCTCGGAAAATCTTGCTAGCTACGCTCAATATGATTTTAAGAAAAAGCGATTAGGCTTGACCGCTGGACTGCGAACAGAATATTTCAAAATGGATGATCGCACTCCAGATTCTGAATTTACATTCGGTAAAAATGACCATAAATTACCGGTCTTCCCTATTTTCAGAGCCGCTGCGCATTATGCAATTACAAAAACGACTCATGCGCGAGCGTCCATTGGACAAGGAGTTCGATTTCCAAGCGTGAGTGAACGGTATGCGAATACATCAAACGGCGCGATTTACATTTTTCCAAATCCTGATGTGGCACCAGAGCGAGGTTGGGCGGCAGAAATCGGCTTAAAACAAATTGTGAAAATGGGGAAATGGAGAGGTACAATTGATGTCGCGGGATTCGTAAATCATTATTCCGACATGATTGAATTCACTTTTGGTATTTACAATCCTGATTCGATTCAGCTCAATTTAGATCCAAACAGCGCGGGATATATTTACAAATGGATCGGTTTTAAAGCCAAAAATGCGGAAGAAGCTCAAATAACGGGATTAGAATTTTCATTCAACTCTGAAGGAAAAATAAAGGAAGTTGAAGTGCGAAGTTTGATCGGATACACCTACATGAACCCCGTTTCGTTGAATACTGACCCCGATTATTTACTGACAATGTCGGATACCAGTGGCATTTTAAAATACCGATTCAATCATTTGGTACGACTGGATATTCAGGCGGAATACAAGAATTTTTCGATTGGATTTTCTTCTCGCTACAACAGTTTCATGAAAAACATTGACGCCATTTTTGAAGAAGAAATTGTAGGAACTGAGATTCTGCCAGGACTCAAAGAATACCGTGCAAACGATCAAAGTGGAAGTCTTGTTTTCGATTCGCGCATTAGTTACAAATTGAAAGAACAGTATACGTTTGCGTTTATCGTGAATAACATTTTGAATACGGAATATTCTAGTCGACCAGCGGATATTCAGCCACCGCGCCAGTTTATGGTTCAGCTTCGATATAATCTATAACAAAAAAAGGGCAAGCCGTCGCCTCCCCTTTATTTTCTTTACTTATTCGTGATTTTCAGCAACTTGCCCGATCGACCGAATTCTTTTTGATCAACAATACCGATGCCACGATTTAGCAATTCCCCATCGCGAAGAGGGCGAATAGTAAACTCCCGCAAGCGACCATCAACACAGAATTGACCGCGGTATTAAATTTCAAATCGGCTCGACGGTATTTTGTAATAAAGTACGTTGGGACATAAAGGAGCACGAACACGGTGAGACTTGAAAAAATCAAGTAAGTCGCTCCGGGCCAATGCATCACCTTAAAAAGTACACCTACCGAAGCGATCATTCCGAGCACAAGTCCGATGGAGAGCACCCATTTATCGATGGTTTCTTCTTCATCTTTAAATTTTAAGAGGATCAACAATGGAATGAAAAGCAAACCAAACGTGGCTACTCCAAGTACGAGCATTATTGACGCTCCGGGCCAGTGCATGACTTTAAATATGATTCCGAGCAGCGTTAGCACAACGGAAATTAATCCTGATTTTATGAGTGTATTTTTCATGGCGTAATATTCTTTAAATGTTAATAATTTGTCTGTTTCATCCTGGATTTCCCTTAGTTCATCAGTGAAAAATCTAGGCAATATGCGTTCATAGAACTTAAAAAAGTCGTCCTCAGTATTCATCTCATTTTCAACGATACAGCAGATGTGATCCAGCAGATTGTGTTGCAAATCCTCTGTAACAATCCCATGCGCAACGATATCCTTTAGAATGAAATCTAATTGTTCGTCAGTGACATTAACCATTGCTTAATTTTGGGCTTAAATCTAACAGAACTTTCATGGTCACTATGAAATCCGAAAACTCCTCCACTTTCTGAGAGACTGTCGTTTGACCTTGTGGAGTGAGCTTGTAATACTTCCTCAGCCGTTTGCCGAGATACTCCTTCTCCACCTCCAGTTCCCCATTTTTTTCTAGGGAATGCAACGTTGGATACAACGCTCCTTCAGTGATTAGAATTTTACCGTCTGTTAGTTCTTTTACCTTTTGGGTGATCTCGTAACCGTACATTCGACCATGCTCTCGAAGCATGTTCATTACGATTGTTTTTAGGGTTCCTTTAATTAGTTCTGATGAATACATAGGACAAATATACATTACTTTCTTATGTATCACAAATTAATACATAAGAAAATTATGTATAAAAACATATAACATTAATAATGAAGCGATTAATACATTAAATAACTAAAGGAATTATATAATGTTAGATTAATTAATCCAGCATTTTGCGCATAATTGGAAGAAAACGACCTGGAATAGAGGTATTTTCCTGTCCGATTACCTCAAAACCAAAATACAAGTAAAATTGTTCAGAATGTGGGTCAGAATAGAGTGAAACGCTTGTATTTCCTTCTGATTTCGCCCGCTCTAAAAAATCCAAGAGTAACAATCTTCCAAATCCTTTTCCGATATATTTTGGCGAGATGAAAAAATTGTCGAGCAAAACTGAGCGTTCACTTTTCGAAAAAAATGAATAATAGGCAATGATCTGATGATTGCTTACCAGCTTGTACACTTGATTTTGGGCAATGTATTCAGGTTTGATTGTCAATACCTCTCGCCACTCGTCCATTTGATCAGTCGAGTAATTCCAGTAGGCTTTGGATTGAAACGTTAGTTGAGTCAGTTCTCGATGATCGTTCGGAGTTGCGCTGATAATTTTCATTTCATCAATTATTCATCTGGAGGACATGAGTTGGTTCTTGGGTTGATGATCGGACGGTAAATAAATCAGATTACAAACGAATAATGAAGAATCTAATCATAGTTTTAGCTACATTTCTTGTGGCATCTTTTTCAACGAATGCCCAGTTCTGGAATTTCACAGACCCTGTCGCGTTGCCAGGAACCGTGAACAGTCCTACAGCTGAGGAAAACATGCCCGTTTTTTCCAAAGACAGCTCGATTCTTTACTTTGTACGAACGTTTGAAGAAAGTAATACAGGCGGTTTATACGATCAAGATATTTGGCAAAGTACGCGGCAAGAAGACGGATCTTACGCAGATTTAAAACGCGTGAAAAACCTCAATAATAAATTCAATAACAGTACAGTTGGGATTTCAAAAGATGGCTCAGTAATGTATTTATTGAATACTTACGAAGGTAAACGGGATATGAAAAAAGGAATTGCGTTTTCGGATGGTAAAGCTGGGAAATGGGGAGCACCTGAAGCAATCAAAATTCCAAATCTGGATATTCAAGGTGATTTTTATGGCTTCCACGTAAGCGAAGATGGAAATACGATTATTATATCTTACGAAGGTCCTGGTACACTTGGAAAAGAGGATTTGTATGTTTCCGTTAAAACAGAAGCATTATGGTCTGAACCGCTTCACATGGGGAGTAGTATTAATTCCTCTGGATTTGAAATTTCTCCGTTCTTAAATTCGTCTCAGGACACTTTGTTCTTTTCAACCGATGGCATGGGAGGAGAAGGCGATGCCGATATTTTTTATTCCGTAAAACAAGGTTCTTGGACAAATTGGTCGAAACCTGTGAACCTAGGTAATAGAATCAACTCGCCTAAATTTGATGCTTATTTTAATTATACGGGACAATTCGCTTATTGGTCCAGCAACCGTGACCATGAAGGAAGCGATATTTATATGATCGAAATATTACCTCCAGATCCTATTGAATTAAGTTGTTTGGCTGCAGATGCTTCGGCATTCGATATTGAGGATGGATCGATAAATGCAGTGGTTCTGGGTGGAGTTGCTCCATTCACTTTTGAGTGGTCGAACGGAGAAACGACAGAAGATCTTTCTGGACTCGGAAAGGGGGACTATTCTCTCATTGTTACGGATGCCGCTGGACAAGTGGCAACGACTTCGTGCTTCGTAGATCAGCCTGAGAAACCAATCGACCCAATTGTTGTCAGTAATTATGAAAATTATGAATTCAAACACGTTTTCGACTACAACAAGAATAAACTCTCAATGAAAAGAGGCGATTTAAGAAGGTTTGCGAATGATATTGAGAAAGATTTTAAGAATGGACGACAATCAATTACGATTAAAATCACTTCTTCGGCTTCTAATGTACCAACCAGAACCTTTGGAACAAATCAAAAATTAGCAGAAATCCGCGCGGAAAATGTAAAGTATGATTTGATGAATCATTTCAAAGATAAATACATCGATCGTGTGAATATTGTTGTTGTCGAGTCAAAGGTTACTGGCCCGATATACGAGAATGATGCGGAAAATCGCCAAAAGTATGAGCCGTATCAGTTCGTTGAGTTGAAAACCGAGTAAGCGCCATTTGATTCTTATCCGCGAATAAGAAACAATGCTTAGTTCATTCGGATTGCTTTAACAGGGGAGATTCTCATGATGACCATGCTTGGAATGATCAAAGCGACGATGCAAACCACCAAAGTACCGATGTTTAAAATGAGCCAATGCATCCAATTCAATTCAATCGGAACTTGCGTTAAGTAATACACCTCTGGATCCAATGGAATAACTCCATATTGTTGTTGAAGCAAGCAGATCCCCAAGCCAATAACATTTCCTATAAGCATCCCACGACCAATTAAAAACGCCGCTTGAATTAAAAAGATCTTTTGAATTTTCCAGTTGGTTGCCCCCATTGATTTTAGAACACCAATAAAATTCGACCGAATCAAAATAAGCACCAAGAGTGCCGAGCCCATGTTGATGATACCAATCAGAATCATCAAAACAAGAATGATAATCACATTGATGTCCAGAAATCCAAGCCACACAAAAATCTCATTTTGATTTTCCTTGATAGAAGTTACTTTCAATTGCTCGCCATGAGGACTGGGGATGAACTCAATTTTCTTTTTGATAGCGGCATGTAATTCGTCCAATCGATTCCAATCTCTTACGTTCACTTCGAAGCCTCCCACATAGTTTTCAGAACTTCCTTTCCCAGGCGTGAATTCAAATGTAACCGTTTTCGCACTGGCTTGTAGTGAGAATTTAGAGCCAGATAGATTTAAATATTTGCGCTGTAATTCCCCGACATCGTCAACTTTAAAGTCACAAGGAGAAAATGGATCTCCGTTGATGGTAATTTTGACATAAGCTGTATCTGGGATGGTAGATTCTGTTATTGACGCACGAATCGTTGTTTGATAATCTGTGGCTACCAGTCGAATAACGGTATCTTTTGTCGGGCAAAATCGAATTCCAGTTGTGGCCTCAAACCCTCGTCCCCAATCATAACGATAAATCCCATTTCCTCCAGAAGTATTGGCGAGAATGGTAATGTAGCTGTTTTCGAATAAAGAATCTTGAAGCTCTAGACTCGTATGGATTCCCCAATCATTTAGTTCTTGAACGTACCGAAGGTCCCCCAGAACGAATTTTTTATCAAACTCTTCCAGACCAGTTTGGTAGATTCCAGAAATGATAAACTGCTGTTTTACGGGCATATTTCGAACGAAAAAAGCTCCTACGGTATCATTCACCTTGAAGTTGAGATCATTCGACAACTTTTTAGAAATTAGCACCTTGTTGGAAGTCGAATCTCCAAATACAGGAATTTTTCCATCAAGCAAATGTTTCTCGAAAAAGCTCCAATTGTAAGAATCCTCAACACCTTTAATTACCGTTCCAAAGACATTTTGTTGGATTTCAGAAGTATCTTTTCCACTGGGGAGTTTGTATTTGATTTCTTCTTTTCGAGATTGGAACAGGACGGGCTTGTAGCCAACAGGACTGATTGTCGCAATTCCATCCATGCTTGCTACAATTTCTGTGAAAAGTTGATCCTTGCGAATGGGGTCACTTTCATAGATGCTGTAGTCGCTCGCAGTCATAATAAAAATGTGCGAACCAAACCCTTTAACTTTTTGGCGAACTTCTTGCTGAAAGCCTGTGACGACTGCAATGGTGATCAGGTTAACGATCATCGCTAATGCAATACTAATAACCGAGATCCGCACAATAGGTTTAGAAACTTTCTTACCTTGTACGACACTCTTTAGCGTTCTTCGTGATATGAAATATTCAAATGCCAATAAAATGACTGATTTTCGGCTAAATTACACAAAGCATTTGTGCTTGAAAAGTATTTTTATTTTTTTGATTTTTTCTTGTTCTGCAGGAAATCAGAAACCCACATATCCTTCAGGTGAAAAACAAGAAGAAAAGGTTCAAACACCCACTTTGGCGGTAACTGGAGCTTCGAGAATGGAGTTGTATGTTCCGGATTTAATGGATAAAAAGGTGGGGATTGTTGGGAATCAAACAACCGTGGTGGATAACGTTCATCTAGTTGATACATTGCTCCGTCAAGGAGTGAATGTAGTGAAGGTTTTTTCGCCTGAACACGGTTTTCGTGGATTGGCGAATGCAGGCGAATATGTGGGGCACGAAAAGGACAGAGAGACGGGATTGCCGATTATTTCGCTTTACGGAAATAACAAAAAACCAACAGCGGAACAGTTAAAAGGATTGGATGTTGTCGTTTTTGATATTCAAGATGTAGGCGTTCGATTCTATACCTATATTTCCACGCTGCATTACGTTATGGAGGCTTGTGCTGAAAATCAAATCCCTGTGATTATTCTTGATCGACCGAATCCAAATGGACATTATGTAGATGGTCCTGTCTTAAATACGGACAAATATCAGTCTTTTGTTGGAATGCATCCTGTGCCAATCGTTCATGGAATGACCATCGGCGAATATGGTACAATGGTGAATGAAGAGGGTTGGCTAAAAAAGGGCGTTAAATGTGATCTCACTGTGATTGGGTGTGATCTGTATCATCGACTTATGACTTGGGACATTTCGATTCCTCCATCACCTAATTTACGGACAAATCTTTCGATCAGTTTGTACCCGAGTCTTTGCCTTTTAGAAGCTACGGACGTAACCGTTGGTCGAGGAACTGAGGGGCCTTTTGAGTGCTATGGACATCCAGATTTCCCAGACACATTGAATTATTATTTTACACCACAACCAGATCTTGGCGCATCGAAACCTAAACACATGGCAGAAATGTGCTACGGTTATGATTTAAGAGATCAAAAGTATATGCGCATGAATCAGTTGGATTTGAGCTTTTTAATGAATGCCTATGGGTTAATGAACGGTGATTTATTTCAAGGAAAAAGCAAGGAGATGTTTTACCTTTTGTGCGGCACAGACGAAATTTTAACCCAACTAAAAGAAGGGAAATCGGAGGAAGAAATTCGAGCTTCTTGGAAAAATGATTTGTCCAAGTTTATGGTTTTACGTGAAAAGTATTTGATCTATCCGTGATTCGTTTATTGACGCACTCAAATTATAGAACAGTATGGAACAAGCACTTCAAACAATGATTGACAACATGCCTGAGAAAACAGGTAAATCGTTAAGCGAATGGAAAGTTATACTTAAGGAAAAAGGGTTCGAAAAACACTCGGAAGGAGTGAAGTTTTTAAAAGCGGAATTTGGAGTAACACATGGTTTCGCCAATACAATCGTAACGCTTTCTAAAGGAGATGAAGGCGTGCCAAAAGATTTGGTTGCGGATCAATTCAAAGGGAAAGAGAGTCTGTTGCCGATTAACGAAGCGATTTTGGACAAAGTCAAAGGATTCGGCGAAGATATTGTATTTACACCAAAAAAGACAACGGTAAGTATTGTTCGTAAAAAGCAGTTTGCCTTGATAAAGCCAGCTTCCAAAACACGAATTGATCTTGGGTTAAAGTTGAAGGATAAACCTACAACCGAACGCCTAGGTAATTCGGGGCCTTTTGGCACCATGTGCACCCACCGAGTTCAGCTCACTGATGTAAGTCAAGTCGATCAGGAATTGATATCATGGCTTCAAGAAGCCTACAACGCTGCTACCTAACCTTGATAGTATCAACAATAAAAGAAGGATTAATCTTCGTCTCGATTCGGATCTTGAATGTCTTCATTGCTTTTGAGTACTCGAGTTTTCATCGTTTCAGCGTACGTATCAAGCTGACTTAAAATCTGATCGTTAGACGCTCCAAGAATACGAATTGCGAGTAAACCTGCATTCTTCGCTGCGTTGAGTGCTACTGTCGCAACAGGAATTCCATTTGGCATTTGAAGAATAGAGAGAATACTGTCCCATCCATCGATAGAATTACTCGATTTGATTGGAACGCCAATTACCGGCAAAGAAGTTAATGAGGCTGTCATCCCAGGAAGGTGAGCAGCGCCTCCAGCTCCTGCAATAATTACATTGATTCCGCGCTTGTGAGCGTTCTTTGCGTATTCCACCATTAATTCTGGGGTTCTGTGCGCAGACACGATGTTGATTTCATATTGAATTCCGAATTCTTTCAACACTTCCGCGGCATCATCCATTACTGGCAGATCACTCGCACTTCCCATTATAATTCCAACTTTCGCCATTCTAAATTTTTTCTTTAAAGTTAAGTATTCTCGTTGTTTCGATCATTTTAAAACTGAAGTTCTGCAGTTGTTTCGAGAACTACATGTTCATCTAGGTTGTCAACGCCCCAATTGTCAAGCTCATTTTCTGTCCATAATTCTGGAAAGAAGATGCGTCTTTGATAGCGTGGGTGCATGTACTTTTGCCACTCGCTTCCTCCTGTTGCTTCGGCACTTTTCTCCCCGCTGTTCAAGTATTTTTTCGCCGCGTTGAGGTGATGCATGACCCATTTAACGTTCACCGTGTGATCGTAATGACGCATCGCATTGACCAATTGAATGTTCTCCTTGTCTTCCGATGGAAGTGCCTTAAATTTTGTCCAAAGGTTGATGGTATTGTACTCTTCCATGAACTTAAGGAATTCATCTTTATAATGTGCATCGAAGTTCGCAACCAGTTTGGTCTTTTTACCCGTAGCATGATCTACACCAGCAGCTTGCCAATAGAGATTGTCGTACGCGTGGCTGTACGGGGTATTCCGATCAATAGTTTTTCGGAAACGGTAATCAATAAGATTGATCAACTCAGTGGATGCAAATTCAATTTTTCGGTATTGAGCACTTTGAAACCCACTTGCAGGTGTCAATGTATCTCTGAATTTCATGTACTGATCCACGTCCATTCCATCGCCCATAATGGTAAACGAATTGGAAAGCATATCGAAATATCGGCTAATTCTATTTAAGTGCTTCGTGAATTTTTCTGTAGATATGGTTTCGTCATGTGAAACTTGATCCATCTCCCAAAGAATCATTTTAAACAACAATTCATTGATTTGATGGTACATGATAAATACCATTTCGTCTTTTAAGTTCGTTCGCTGGATCTGTAGTCCAAGCAGCGCATCGACTTGAATGTAATCCCAATATGTTATTGGTTCTGCGTGCAACAATCCTGATAGATGCACATCGGGGTTCTGACCCATCGCCTTGTACTTTTCATCGATGGCTTTAAGTAGTTCTTCTCGGTTCATGGCAAGTTTTGGTATCGGGAATCATAAAGAAACGCGTCGTTGATTGATACGTATGACTGACTTTTGATTCGCCGTGATTAATAAGTTAAGTATGTCTAGAAAAAACCCTGACAATTCCATGAATAAGAACGTCAGGGTTTCATTAAGTTGATTGACCGTTTACAATGTTCCTCTCTTAGCTTGCTCTCTCTCAATAGATTCGAACAAAGCTTTGAAGTTTCCTGCTCCAAAACCACGTGCACCCATTCGTTGAATAATCTCAAAGAAAAGTGTTGGTCTATCCTCAACTGGTTTGGTGAAAATTTGCAGAAGATAGCCTTCTTCATCGGCATCAATCATAATTCCAAGACCTTTCAATTTTTCAATATCTTCTCTTAGTTCATGATCATGTTCAGAAAGCCTTCCTGGAACGGCATTGTAATACGCATCAGGAGGCGTACTTAAGAATTCAACACCTCTTTTTCGCATTTCAGTTACTGTTGAAATAATGTCATTTGTAGCAACGGCGATATGCTGAACTCCAGGTCCTTCGTAAAAGTCCAAGTATTCTTCAATTTGAGATTTCTTTTTCCCTTCAGCTGGCTCGTTAATTGGAAATTTGATACGACCGTTCCCATTACTCATGACCTTACTCATCAAAGCAGAATACTCAGTATGAATCTGCTTGTCATCGAATGAAAGGAAATTCTCAAACCCCATAACGTCTTCGTACCATTTAACCCAGACATCCATTTCATTCCAGCCCACATTTCCAACCATGTGATCGATGAACTTTAGACCAACGGGCTCAGGACTGTAGTCCGACTCCCAAGCTTCGAAGCCTGGCAGAAATGTTCCATTGTAGTTTTTTCGCTCTACGAACATGTGCACCGTTTCACCATAAGTGTAGATTCCAGCGCGCACAACTTCTCCGTGCTCATCTTTTTCGACAACAGGCTCCATGTACGATTTAGCGCCTCGTTTAGTTGTTTCCTCATACGCACTTCTCGCATCGTCTACCCATAAGGCAACAACTTTTACGCCGTCTCCGTGCTTCACGATGTGCTCATTTATTGGTGATGTAGAAGTTAGAGGAGTAGTAAGAATAATTCTAATTTTATCTTGTTTTAGGACATAGGAAACGGAGTCTTTTGACCCAGTTTCCAATCCTCGATAAGCAAAGGATTGAAATCCAAAAGCTGTTTTGTAAAAATGAGCAGCTTGCTTCGCATTGCCAACGTAAAACTCAACGTAATCCGTCCCAAGAAGCGGCAAGAAATCCTGCGCTCCAGCAAATATTTTTTCCAATCCGTAATCTACATTTTCGATATCTTTTGCCATACTATTTATTTTAATGAAGCCAAGATTGATAATAATCTTCAACTTCCAATTCTAATGCTTGTTTTGTTAATTTCAAAGGTTTAAAAGTGTCGACCATTACTGCTAGCTCTTGCGTTTCAGTCTGACCGATACTTCTTTCATATGCACCAGGGTGCGGACCATGTGGAATTCCTGCTGGATGCAAAGTGATTTGTCCACGTTCAATATTGTTTCTACTCATGAAGTCGCCGTCAACGTAATAAAGCACCTCGTCTGAGTCTATATTACTGTGGTTATAGGGAGCAGGAATGGCATCGGGATGATAGTCATACATCCGCGGCACGAACGAACAGATCACAAAAGCATCTGTTTCAAAAGTTTGGTGAACTGGAGGTGGTTGATGCACTCGTCCTGTGATTGGTTCGAAATCGTGAATGGAGAACGCGTAAGGATAATTGTAGCCATCCCACCCCACAACGTCAAATGGATGTGAAGCATAGTTGTACGAATACAAGATCCCTTCTTTCTTAGTTTTCACAAGGAAGTCGCCGATCTCATCATGTGTTTCTAACTCGCTCGGTGTGCGGATATCTCGCTCGCAGAAAGGCGAATGCTCTAAAAGTTGACCAAACCAATTTCGATAGCGTTTCGGTGTATAAATCGGACGTCTTGATTCAATAATGAACAGGCGATTGTTTTCCGTTTTAAAATCAATTTGGTATATCATACCTCTTGGAACAACGAGATAATCACCATAACTGAATTCAATATTCCCCAATTGAGTTCGCAGTGTTCCCTCGCCTTCATGAATGAAAATTACTTCATCACAATCCGCGTTTTTGTAGAAATATTCCCGAAGTGATTTTTTTGGTGATGAAAGTACAAGAGTGACATCACTATTGGTAAGCATCGCTACACGACTTTCGAGGTAATCGTCTTTCGGTGCAACTTTATAGCCCATGAAACTGCGCATTTTCAGCTGCTTGTCTAACGCAACTTCTGGATTTAGGTCTACCATTTCTACAAAATCCTTGATAATAGTTGGAGGATGATTGTGGTAGAGAAGGCTCGACATTCCGTCAAACCCAATGGTTCCGAAAAGTTGCTCATGATAGAGTGAACCGTCTTCTTTCCGAAATACCGTGTGTCGTTTATGTGGGAATTTTCCCAGCTTATGATAAAAAGGCATAAAAATGTTTTATAGGTGAATTAATTCGTGGAATTACACATAGAGCTTCATGAGAAACTCATTCGGGATTTCTTTTGATAAGAAAGTTTAAATGCACTTTTAAATTACACCACATTTTATAAAGTTAATGAATATGGCGAAAATAGAGGAAGTCTAATCAGAAAAAAATGACAATGGTCAGGAATTCAAAAATAAACCTCGATTTTTGCGCTGATGCTAGGAATTTTGTCAAATAATAATTCTATTTGTTTCGATAAATCGAGCTATGACTAAGAAGATTTTAATTATTGGAGCTGGTGGTCAAATTGGGACCGAGTTGGTACTTGCTCTGCGAGAAAAGAAAGGAGTAGACAATGTAATCGCATCGGATGTGAAGGAAGATTGTCCAGAAAGTTTGAAAAATGGCCCTTATATTCAAATGAATGTATTGGATCGTGATTTCGTTCGTTCCTTTATTATTGATAACAATATTAAGGAAGTGTATCTACTTGCAGCTCTTCTGAGTGCTACGGCTGAAAAAAATCCAGCATTTGCATGGGAATTAAATATGGAAGGACTTTTCACTATACTAGATCTCGGAAAAGAAAAGTATTTGGATAAAATTTTCTGGCCAAGTTCAATTGCCGTTTTTGGACCTACAACACCCACTGAGAACACGCCACAACGCACCATTATGGAGCCAACAACCGTTTATGGTATCTCAAAGCAAGCTGGGGAAAGATGGTGCGAATACTATAATAAACAACATGGGGTAGATGTTCGAAGTATTCGTTACCCAGGATTAATATCGTACACGAGTCTACCTGGTGGAGGAACGACTGATTACGCTGTAGACATTTTCTATCAAGCCAAATTGAAGAATCAGTATACTAGCTTTTTAAGTGAAAATACGGCGCTTCCTATGATGTACATGGAGGATGCTATTCGCGCAACAATCGAACTAATGGAAGCTCCAGAAGAAAATATTCAGATTCGATCTTCTTACAATTTGGGCGGAATTAGCTTTACGCCAGCACAGTTAGCTGTTGAAATTCAAAAAGTGCAACCAGAATTTACAATAAGCTACAATCCCGACTTTAGACAAAAAATTGCAGATTCATGGCCAGGCTCCATAGATGACAGTGCTGCACAAGAAGATTGGGGGTGGAAAGGGCGATTTGATCTCAAAAGTCTTGCGGAAATTATGCTCGAAAATGTCGACACTAATTTGATTATGAACTGAAATTGACTGTAAATCAAACTCCTAAGTTGTAATTTAATAGAAAATTCATCGATGAAAATAGGGTGTTGAGCGAAAAGTGCACTTTTTTATTTGGATACGATGACTGGATTTGTATATTCGTAACAAGAACTAATATGCTCCCAAACCAAAAAAATGCAACAAATGTCAAATAAAATGGTGCTACTTCTTCTCGTTTTTGCGGGAATGTGTGCGTTGCCAGTGTTTGCAGGGAGTGATCAAGGAGAGCCCATCAATCAAATCGATACCGAAGGACGCAAGCAAGGTAAATGGATTTATTTTGGGAAAGATAAACCGGAAGAGGGATATCCTGATGAAGGGAAAATCGAAGAAGGAAAGTATAAAGACAATCGTAAGGAAGGTACTTGGATCAAATATCACACGGATGGTGTGACTCCGAAATTGAAAGGAGAATACCACAACAACCGTCCAGAAGGTGATTTTGAAAAGATTTATTCTAACGGAGTTGTGAAAGAACGTGGTACTTTTAGCCGTGGAAAATTTTCAGGAGGCTTGGAGCGTTTTTACGAAACTGGTGTCACAAGCTTTAAAGGGAGCTATAACGATGACGGTCAGGAAGAAGGCGCGATAAAGTATTACTACGCAAACGGTCAAGTTGAATTCGAATACAATGCTGTTAATGGTGTCCCTACTGGCACTGCAACGCGTTATTACGAAAACGGCGATGTGAAGGAGGTTATTACCTACGGAGTAGATGGTAAGCCAATCAAAAAAGAATTTAAAGAACCTGTAAACCCGATTACTCCGGTTGTTGATCCAAGTCAATCAAGAGAGAGAGCACCAAGAATTAATCAGCCTCGTACAAACGGAACGCCTTTCAAGCCGAATGGATATAACAAAGTGTACAACGCAAATGATGAAATTGTTCAAGACGGTGACTTCAAAAACGGAGTGCTTTGGAATGGAAAAATTTACGAATACGATTCGGATGGAATCCTTCTGAAAGTAAGAATTTTTAAAGACGGATTTTATAACTCAGACGGACAGTTATAAATTATCGCAAAAATATTTAAACCCTGACTTTCCAAGCGTACGGAATAGTCAGGGTTTTTTTATGCGCTTTCATTATATTTGTTCTCATCTAACAACCTATTAATGGCAAATCAAAAGGCAAAGGCTAACGTAGCAATTCCGGATTTTAGGCAATCCCCAAGGATCGATAAAGTAGGAGTTGAAGAACGTGTTGCGAGATTTCAAAGTAGAAGTATTAAAAATGAAGCGAAAGCACAGGGGTTAAGAATGGCCCTGAACATGATTGACCTTACCACTCTTGAAGGAAAAGACACGCCAGGAAAGGTACGTCAGATGTGCTTTAAGGCGGTGCACCTTCATGATTCTTATCCAGGTCTTCCAACGGTAGCGGCTGTTTGTGTATATCCTTCTATGGTAGGCGTTGCTAAAAAAGAAGTGGAAGGTTCCGGTGTTAAGGTTGCATCGGTCTCAACGGCGTTTCCAAGTGGACAAGCACCGAGAGAGGTGAAAATTTTAGATACCAAATTTGCTGTGGATCAAGGAGCGGATGAAATAGACATGGTAATTTCAAGAGGGAAGTTCCTAAGTGGTGAGTATAATTTTGTTTTTGATGAAATCGCGGCGATAAAGGAAGCTTGTGGGAAGGCGCGACTCAAAGTTATTTTGGAGACAGGAGAATTAGTCACACTTGACAATGTTAGAAGGGCCAGTGATATCGCAATGTATGCTGGCGCCGACTTTATAAAAACATCAACTGGTAAAATTCAACCAGCGGCAACCATGCAGGTAACATACACCATGCTCGCAGCTATTAGAGATTTTAAATTAAAAACGGGTATCCAAGTTGGAATGAAACCAGCAGGAGGCATCTCGAATTCAAAATTGGCATTGCATAATTTAGTAATGGTCAATGAAGTTTTGGGAGGAGAATGGCTCACAAATGAATGGTTCCGTTTTGGAGCAAGTAGTCTCGCGAATGACGTACTCATGCAGATCATGAAGTTGGAGACGGGTAATTATCAATCTTCAGATTACTTTTCAATCGATTAATTTATGGCAAAGAAAACTTCAAATAAAGTGATTTGGGAATATGCTTCCGCACCTGAAAGTACAGGTCACATTTTACTTAAAGAAAAATACGATTTATACATCGATGGAAAATGGGTAAAACCTTCCTCGGGAAAGTATTTTGATACCATCAACCCTGCCAACAAAGAAAAACTGGCGAGCGTTGCTCATGCGAACGATAAAGACGTGGATAAAGCAGTGAAGGCGGCACGCAAGGCTTACGACACTGTTTGGTCAAAAATGGCGCCTTCAGAACGCGCGAAATACATTTATCGAATTGCGCGGTTGATGCAGGAACGTGCTCGCGAATTTGCTGTTATTGAGTCCCTGGATGCTGGTAAAGTAATCCGAGAATCGCGTGACGTGGATGTTCCTTTAGCTTGTAATCATTTCTTTTATTATGCTGGTTGGGCAGATAAGTTGGAATATGCTTTTCCAAACAGAAAAGCGGAAGCATTGGGTGTTGCTGGACAAATAATCCCTTGGAATTTCCCTTTACTAATGGCGGCGTGGAAAATTGCGCCTGCCTTGGCTACTGGAAATACAGTAGTGTTGAAACCTGCTGAAACGACACCTTTAACTGCACTTAAATTAGCAGAAATTATTGAGGCTTCTGGCTTGCCTGCTGGAGTGGTCAATATCGTAACTGGCTACGGAGATACTGGAGCTGCAATTGTGAATCACGAAGATGTAAATAAAATTGCCTTTACGGGATCTACGGCAGTGGGGAAAATCATTCAAAAAGCGATTGCTGGAACCAACAAGAAAGCAACTCTAGAGCTAGGAGGGAAATCTGCGAATATCATTCTTGATGACGCACCATTGGATCAAGCTGTTGAAGGCATTATTAATGGAATTTTCTTTAATCAAGGGCACGTTTGCTGCGCAGGTTCGCGTTTGTTCGTTCAGGAGTCGGTGGCAGATCAGGTCATTGAGAAGTTAAAGCACCGAATGAACTCACTTATTGTTGGCGATCCAATGGATAAAAACACAGACGTTGGAGCTATCAACTCAAAAGAACAGCTCGATGTCATTAATGATTACCTTAAATTAGGTCAACAAGAAGGTGCAGAGATGTATCAGGCGGATTGCAAAGTACCGTCCAACGGTTATTATTGCCGCCCTACGCTTTTTACGGATGTTGCGCAATCCAGCAGACTCGTTCAAGAAGAGATTTTTGGACCCGTGTTAACGATTCAAACCTTTAGAACGGTTGACGAAGCAATTCAAAAGGCAAACAATACACCTTATGGACTTGCTGCCGGTGTTTGGACGGATAAAGGTTCGCGAATTTTCAACCTTACTTCAAAACTAAAAGCTGGAGTCGTTTGGGCAAATACCTACAATAAATTCGATCCAACATCTCCATTTGGAGGTTATAAAGAGAGTGGCTTCGGAAGAGAAGGGGGAGTTCACGGATTGGAAGCATACGTTAAATTTAATTGAGATGGCACGATTGGAAGTTCTAAAAACATATAAAATTTATATCGGTGGGGCATTTCCTCGAACGGAATCCGGCAGGTATTATACGCCAGTAAACGGTAAAGGAGAGAAGCTTGGAAATATTTGTTTATCCTCGCGAAAAGATGTTCGAAATGCAGTAGTAGTGGCGCGTAAAGCTTTTGGTGGATGGTCTGAAAGAGCAGCATTCAATCGCGGTCAAATTTTGTATCGAATCGGAGAAATGCTGGAAGGAAGAAAGGCCCAGTTTGTCGAAGAATTGCAGTTACAGGGAGCTTCTAAGGCGAATGCAGAAAAGGAAGTTGCTTTAGCGATAGACCGTTTGATCTATTATTCGGGTTGGTGTGATAAATATACACAAGTGACCAGCGCTGTGAATCCTGTTGCATCTTCACATTTCAATTTCTCTGTACATGAGCCTGTAGGTGTTGTCGGTGTATTTGCAGATCAAAAGACTTCGTTGATTGGACTTGTTTCACTGATCGCACCTATCATTGCGAGTGGTAACACTTGTGTGGTTGTGGCATCGGAGAATTTGCCCCTTTGCGCGATAACTTTTGCTGAAGTATTGAATTCATCAGACGTACCTGGAGGCGTTGTCAATCTTCTTACAGGACAAGCAGGTGAGTTAATGAAGCCCATGGCAACACACATGGATGTGAACGCTGTTGTAGTTTCTAATTTCGATACGAAGGAATTGGAAAATCTAAAATTGCTTAGCGTTGATAACTTAAAACGTATTCGAAGCTATGAATATGATTGGAACAATCAAACTGCACAAGGTTTACATTTCATTTCAGATTTGACGGAGATCAAAACGACTTGGCACCCGATAGAAAATATAGGTGGCGCAACGTCATCGTACTAACAAAAAAGTCGCTTCCTTTCGAAAGCGACTTTTCTTTGGTTTATAGGTTGATTATTGCAGTGTAAATACAATCGGTAGTCTGCATCTTGTTCTTACGCGTTTTCCAGCAATCTCTCCTGGAGACCAATTTGGCATATTACGTAAGAGTCTTTTTGCTTCACGGTCCAAATCAGTCGAAACACTTTTTTCAACGTTGATTCCTGTGATTGAACCGTCTTTTTCGACAATAAAGCTAAGGTACACTTTTCCTTGTTCTTCCATTTGAATGGAAATCTCAGGGTATACCACGTTCTTCCCAATCCAAGACATCATCTCCGTAGCTCCACCTGGAAATTCTGCTTCTACGTCTGGGAAATCCGCAATGGGATCGGGTGCAGGAAGCACTGGTGGCGCAATAATTATTACTGGCGGGGTTGGAGGCGTCACCGTCGCGATAGGTGGTGTCGTAATATTGCTGTCTATTCGTATATCTTGCTGAGGAGGAGCAACGTAAGCTTGTTGTTCTGGCTCTGGTGCAGGCTCATCTACTTTATCATCTTCCTGAACATATTTTACTTCATTCGAGTTACTTGCGACTGGAGCGCCTAGCTCGCCATCAACTGGCGTACTGAATGTAAAGGATGCTAAAAGCAATCCTCCTGTAAATAATAGCCCTGAAAAGATTAAAGGGATTCTTAGTTTTTCCGCGTCTTGATCACGGTTCTTTTTTGTTTCCATAACGTTAGTTTTTATAATTAATAAAAGTTGAACAAGTGTGTAATTGCAAACAGCGTACCAAAAAGAAAAAGCCCCGCCTTTATTGAGGCGGAGCAGGATAATTTAAAGTTGTCCTTATTGTAAATTGATAGTAATCGGAATTCGGTATCTAGAGCGTACCACTTTGCCACCGGCTTCTCCTGGTGTCCATTTTGGCATGGATCGAATTAAACGTTTGGCTTCGCGGTCCATTTCAATAGAAACGCCTCGTTCAATATTAATATTGGTGAGTGTACCGTCTTTTTCGACAACAAAGGAGACGTAAATTTTTCCGTATTTTTCCCCATAATAATTTTCAGGATATTTGATGTTTTCGTTGATCCATTTAATCATTTCGGAACCACCGCCCGGGAATTCAGCTTCAAGGTCTGGGAAGTCGATTATAGGGTCTTCCAATTGACGTTTAGGGCTGGGCATGGGTAATGGACCTGGGACTGGATCTGGGAATGGGTCTGGAATTGGTTCATATATTGGTTCTCTGGGAATTGAAGGTTTCTTTTTAGGGGAAGGCTGAATTGATTGAATGTTCTCCTTTTTCAAAGTGTCTTCTTCTCGGTCATTTAGCGTTAATTCGGAATCGAAATCCTTTGTTTCTTTTAAAGCGCTTACTTTTTTGGTTGATTTACTTCCTACGGGTGTACTTGGATGATTGCCATTGCATGCTAATAAGACCATGGCTGCACACAACGAAGAGGTGGTTAGAAGAATACGTACATTTTTTCTCCATTTTCTGAGATGCTCCGCGTCTTTCATGCGGCTTTTTTTAGTTTCCATAATGTAATTTATTAAATGTTGAACATTTGAAACGAGGCAAAAGCCATACCAAAAAAAAAAGCCCTATTGGAACGAACCAATAGGGCTTTGCATATATAAAAGTGTATTTATTGCAATGTAAAAACGATAGGCAAACGACAACGTGTTCTTACCTTTTTACCACCTGCTTCACCTGGAGTCCAAGCTGGCATGTTTCTTACGAGACGTTTCGCTTCACGATCTAGATCCGTAGAAACGCTTTTCTCTACTTTTATACCGCTAATGGAACCATCTGTTTCAACTACAAAAGACAAGTAAACTTTTCCTTGTTCTTCCATTTGAATAGAAACCTCAGGATATTGAACGTTGATGTTAATCCATTTCGTCATTTCAACAATTCCTCCTGGGAATTCAGCCTCTACGTCTGGGAAATCAATAATTTCTGCAACTGGTTTTGGCTTTTCTTTGATGTCAATTTTAACTGGAGGTGGAACTGGAACGGCAGCCTTAGGCTTTTCTTCCTTATTCTCTTCTTTCTTAATTTCTTCTGTTGGAGGAGGTGTTGCAACTACAGTTTGCTCTTCAACTTGCTCTTCTTCAGGCTCGTCTTGTTTTTCCTCTTGCTGAATTGTTGAGTTATCTCCAGATTGTGCAACATCACCTAGATTGTCCTCATAAACAGGGCTTTCGAAAGTGAAAGATGCAAGCACAAGTCCGCTTACAAATAATACACCAATAAGCGTAACAGGCCATTTAAGACGTTCGTTATCTACTGACTGATTTTTCTTTGCTTCCATAATTCTTGTTATTTGTTGTGTAAATATATGAAATAATGTGTCAAATGTCGTACCAAAAAATCAATAACATTTATGGTAGAGTAATTTAAAGGACAAGATCCCTAGACCAGCACCTAAAAAATCAAACAAGACATTCCATAGTGTTATTCCCACACTGTTTCCGATCAAATAGATTGTTAGTTCAGATGTTAAAATGAGAATAATTGCACCGATTGGTACGATTAAAAACGCTTTGCGACGAATTTTCTCATGTTGCAACTGCTTTTTTAAAGCACCCAGCCATAAGTGAGTGAAGCCTGCAAATAACAGTCCGTGAATTAAAGATCTCGATGGAATACCACCTAGCAATAACTCAACGGGTTTGCTCACTGGTGAGAGGAACAAAAGCCACATCACTACAAACCAAACCGTTCCCGGAATGTAATAGCGAATCATTTAATCGAAAATCAATTACTGAATCAAATCTGCGTAAGCTTCCGCAGATAGCAGACCGTCAAGTTCAGAAGAATCAGATAAAGTTACTTTTACCATCCAACCGTCACCGTAAGGGTCTGAATTCACAACATCTGGATTCGATTCAAGAGCTTCGTTGAATTCTGTGATCTCACCTGAAACAGGCATGAACAAGTCTGAGACTGTTTTTACCGCTTCGATAGATCCGAAAACCGCTTCTTGATCCAATGTTTCTCCTTCCGTTTCAATTTCAACGAAGACAATATCGCCTAACTCTTGTTGAGCAAAATCTGTAATTCCGATAACCACTGTGTCACCTTCAACGCGCACCCATTCGTGATCTTTGGTGTATTTTAATTCTTGAGGAATGTTCATCTGTTAGTAATTTGAAGCAAATGTAAAATTTTTCCGCTCCTTTTTATCATTCTTTGAATACGAAGTTCTGAACATTGAATATGATCTTTTTAACTAATTTTGATGCGTATGATAAATCAAGATCAATTAAAAGAGTTTCTAAGTAGAATTGAGGTCATTGGTGACTATCTGAAAATCAGTGAAAAACGTCTCCAATTGCAAGAGGAAGAGTTGAAAACTCATGATCCAGATTTCTGGAATGACGCCAAGAAAGCGGAACTTCAAATGAAGTCTATCCGTGGAATTAAATCTTGGGTAACCGCATTCGACGAGCTTCACCGCATGTACAATGACCTTGAAGTTCTTTTGGAGTTTATCAAGGAAGGAGAAGGATCTGAGGAAGAACTGGACAAACTTGCTAAAGAATTGTCCGATTCCATCGAGCAACTGGAACTGCGAAATATGCTTTCCAATGAAGAAGACAGTTTGAGTGCTGTTTTACAAATTACAGCTGGGGCAGGTGGAACTGAAAGTTGTGATTGGGCTTCCATATTGATGCGAATGTATTCGATGTGGGGACAAAAACACGGGTATTCGATCAAAGAACTAAACTATCAAGACGGTGATGTTGCAGGAATAAAGACGGTCACGCTTGAATTCAATGGTGATTTTGCCTTCGGATATCTTAAAGGTGAAAATGGTGTACACCGTTTGGTACGAATCTCTCCCTTTGATTCAAATGCAAAACGACACACTTCCTTCGTTTCAGTGTACGTATATCCCTTAGTGGATGATTCGATAGAAATTGATGTAAATCCTGCTGATATTAGCTGGGAAACGTTCCGTTCAGGCGGTGCAGGAGGACAAAACGTGAACAAAGTGGAGACGGCAGTTCGTCTGCGTCACGAACCTTCTGGTATTATAATTGAAAATTCGGAATCCCGTTCTCAACTGGGGAATAAGGAAAAAGCTATGCAATTGCTGAAATCACAGTTGTATGAGTTGGAGTACCGTTCTCGAATGGAGAAAAGAGCGGAAATTGAAGCGGATAAGAAAAAAATAGAGTGGGGGTCGCAGATTAGAAATTACGTGATGCAGCCTTATAAACTCGTTAAAGATGTTCGAACGGGACATGAGACTAGTAATGTTGATGCGGTAATGAACGGAGATTTGGATGAATTTCTGAAAGCATACCTCATGGCTTACGGAAATTAAAAAATAGTATGGCAGAATATATCGTTTACCACAATCCAAGATGTTCCAAAAGTCGAATGGCACTTAATTACTTAGAAGAGAAAGGTGCTGAATTTGATGTTGTCGAATATCTGAAAGAGATTCCCCAGAAGTCGGAGTTGATTGATGTCTTAAAGAAATTAAATATTCCAGCGGAAAAATTGCTCAGAAAAAATGAGGCGATTTTTAAGGAGAATTTCAAAGGCAAGCAACTATCAGAGGAAGAATGGATAGATGCGATGTTGAAATTCCCCAAACTAATTGAGCGACCAATTGTTATAAAAGGCAATAAAGCCGTCATAGCAAGACCTACAGAAGGAATAGATACTCTTTAAACCATTTCTTCTAAGGAAAAGTAAGATTCCCCGTGGACAAATCCATAATTGCATTATATTTGCAGCCGCCTTTACAACGACAATAACAAGATGCAACTAGACTTGATATTATTAAAGCCTGACAATACCTTTTCCCAACGCATTAGCGAATGGTCGGAAAGTCGCGGGATTGCTACAGAATCTTACGACGTCCGCTCAGAAGATTATCCGGACGGAATGATTTTGGTCAATTCGAATCAAGATTGTGAGAAAGAAGATTTGGACTTAAATACCTTATTCGACAAGAAACACATCCCAACTCAAAAGATTGATATTAATGGAACATTGCAAGTTGCAGTTTCTAATTTTCAACTTTGGCTGACGACCAATAAATGCAAAAGTGTTTTAATCGTAGGTGCTGAAGAGTTATTGGAGAATGAGAATTTAGATCGTTTTCTCAATAAAATCAAGGTTACTAGGTCATAGGCATTGCCTCGCCGCTAGACTCAAATTCATTGTCTATAGGCTCCCACAATTCGATACGATTTCCTTCTGGGTCTTCAATGTGAAGAAATTTTCCGTAGCTATATGAGGCAATCTCATTGATGATTTTAACGCCATTGGACTCTAGTTCCGTTTTGAATTCTTTTAACTGATCTACCCGGAAATTGAGCATTGTCTGCTGATTCGCGTCTCCAAAGTAATCGGATGTTTCCTCAAAAGTTCCCAATTGCAAAAAACCTTTTGTAGTGCTGGTGTCGCCGTTAAATTCGAACAAAACGCCGTAATCATTCGTTTGCATTCCAAGTACGTCCTTGTACCAATCTCGCATTGCGGCAGGATTTTTAAACTTAAGGAAGATTCCACCTATTCCAGTTACTTGAGCCATCGCTAAATATTTTAGCTGAAAGTACTAATTTATGCCAATTCAGGTTCTAAAATTTCAATTTCAACTTGATTTCGAATCAAATCTTCCATTGTTTCTCTTTTTCGAATTAAGAAGGATTCAGAGTTGTAGATTAATACTTCAGCAGGTCGAAATCTGGAATTGTACTGGTTCGACATACTGAAAGCATAAGCACCAGCATTCGATATTTTTAGGACATCACCTTCTCGAACTTCCCCCATTAGTCTGTCAAATCCTAATGTGTCACTCTCACAAATATATCCAACAACAGAGTAAAGCTTTTTCTCTCCATCGGGATTGCTTACATTCTCGATGTGGTGATATGCGTTGTAAAACATCGGACGAATTAGGTGATTCTGCCCACTGTTAACACCCACGAAAACTGTGGAAGTAGTTTGCTTTACTACATTTGCTTGTACGAGAAGGTTTCCAGCCTCGCTTACGATGTATTTTCCTGGCTCAAACCAAAGCTCTAACTCGCGGCCATATTGCGCGCAAAATTCTTGAAATGAAGCGGCTATTTTGGCTCCAATTTTTTCAATATCCGTTACGATGTCGCTGTCTTTGTAGGCAACTTTAAATCCACTGCCGAAATCCATAAATTCAAGATCTGGAAAAAATGAAGCGGCCTCATAGAGTAGATCCGCGCCACGAAGAAAAACATCTGGATCGATAATATCGCTACCGGTATGCATATGCAAACCCTTGATTTTCATTCCGTAATTATCAACAATACGCAGAATGTGTCGCACTTGATGAATAGAAATTCCAAACTTTGAGTCTATATGTCCAACGGAAATGTTACTATTCCCACCTGCCATAATGTGTGGATTAATTCGGATGCAAACTCCTACGGAATCTCCGTAAACATTTCCGAACTTCTCGAGCATATTTAAATTGTCTAAATTGATGTGAACACCGAGTTCAACCGCCTCTTGAATCTCTTCAAAAGAGACACAATTGGGCGTGTACATGATACTTTGGGGATCGAATCCAGCCATGACTCCAAGCTGAACTTCTTGAATAGAAACAGCATCCAAACCAGCTCCCTCAGCTTTTAACAAGCGCAAAATATTTATATTACTCAAAGCTTTCATTGCGTAGTGCAACTTTACTTCCATTGGTTTAAATGCGTTGTTCAGCCGTCTGTATTGCGACGTAATAGTATTAGCATCGTAAACATACGTAGGAGTTCCGTACTCGCTAGCTACTTCAAGAAGTTGTGTTGGTTCCATTAGAAAAAATTGAAACGCAAAACTACGATAATTAAATAAATAACAAAATGTTATAATATTAATTAATTGTTATTTATGGAATTGAAAAGCAGCTCTATTTTTTTCGAATACGCGCAATTTTCTTGATATATTTGCGTTTCAATACAGCAATGAAAGCAACCATCACTTTAATATCGTTTTTAATTATTTGCGCTTCGCAATCTGTAAAAGCACAATTTGCGACCAACGCATCACGCTCTGAGTTGGGCTTTTTGGTTGGTGGAACTTATTATATTGGTGATATGAACCCTTTCATGCCGTATCGCAACAGTCATCTGGCAGGAGGAATCATTTACCGCTTCAATTTGCACCCAAGAGCTTCGCTTCGGGCAAACTTCATGTATGGTAAGTTGAGCGGAGAGGATAGTCAAGCCAAATCAGAATTGTTACAAGAACGAAACCTGAGCTTCAACACAACGCTTTGGGAGCTTGCCGGCGGAATAGAGCTTAACTATTTTCCATTTCAAATCGGAAATGATCGTTATAAGGGGACAGCTTATCTTCTCGCAGAAATCGGCTTGTTTCGTATGAATCCAAAGGCAATTGGAGACAACGGAAATGAAGTCGAATTGCAGCCATTGGGTACAGAAGGGCAGGGAACGTCTTTTTCTAGTAAGAATGCATACAGTTTAACGCAATTAACAATCCCGATTGGAGTCGGAGCGAAATTAAGTCTGGGCAAAAAAGCATCCATTAACTTTGAAATGGGACTGCGTAAAACGTTCACAGACTATATTGATGATATAGGTTCTGACAACTATGCAGATCCTGAGATTCTTGCAGCTGAAAACGGACCGTTATCGGCGAGCATGTCCAATCGTTCACTAAGTGGCGATCGTTTTGGAAGAAGAGGCGATTCAGCTACGAAAGATTGGTATGTTTTTACTGGTGTGATGTTTACCTTCCGTTTGGGAGCACCAGAGAAGTGCTTTCCGCATTAAATTTCGGTGGAATAGCATTTAGAAGAATACACCTAATTCCATAAATTTTCTTTAGAACTTAATTCCCGAAAAAGGAGTGTGGGGAAAGCAAGATTTGAATTCGTCCGTATAGCAATACGACATTGACAAATCGTTTCGATCGAAGGCCGCCGAAAGTCCTTTAATCCAAATTAATATGCTTTCGTTTAGGTAGCATAGATACAAAAAAAAGCCTCTCAATTGAGAAGCTTTTATGTTGTTCGTTGTATTTCTTAATGTTCGTGATTGTGTCCGTCATGATCGTGTCCGTCGTGGTCATGATGCTCTTCTGCAGGCGGCAAATCAGCTGGGATTACAGAAATCACTTCAATTTCGAAGATAATATCAGCGTATGGTTTAATCACTGGGCGGCTACCATTTGCTCCATAAGCAAGGTGATAAGGCAAATAGAATGTACCGTTGCCACCAGGTCCCATTAATTCCAAAGCCTCTTCAAAACCTTTTACCATTCTTCTCGCAGGAAGTTGGAATTGAAACTCCATAGCTTGTTGACCTTCATCATGCGTAGAAAAGAACTTTTCATTGTCGTAACGGAATGTCCCTGTCGTATGTACTTCAACGGAATCCCCTTCTGTGATCATTAATTTCTTCTTTCCACGCTTATTTCTGATGTAAACCAACCCAGATTCTGTTTGCTTTAATTTTTTAGCAACTTTCTTTGGTGCATTGGCTTTAACAGCTTCGAAAAATGCTTCGTTATAGGATTCGATACTCATTTTCGAAACAGAGTCCATGTATTGAGGATAAACCACATATTCTTCGTAGAAAGGCTCATATTTTTCATTAAACACAGCCGTTGCGTCGAAAGCTTTTGCATTGTCTCCAACTCGAATAATGGTTAGTGATTCAATTTTATCATTTTGAGCGATTGCATTCACAATGTCTTGCCCTTCGATAACATGACCGAAAACGGTATGCTTATTATCTAACCAAGGCGTTGCTTTATGCGTGATAAAGAATTGACTTCCGTTCGTATTAGGACCGCTATTCGCCATAGACAGAATACCGGGACCTTTGTGCGTCAACGAATTGTCAAACTCATCAGGAAATTTGTAACCTGGGCCACCTCGTCCTGTTCCTTCTGGGTCACCACCTTGAATCATAAAGTCATTGATTACTCGGTGAAAAATTATTCCATCGTAGAATGGTTTTGAAAAGTTTTTACCTTTCACTTGAAAATTCCCTTCTGCAAGACCGATAAAATTGGCAACGGTCATTGGCGTTTTTTCATATTCTAAAACACAAAGGATGTTGCCTTTCGAAGTTTTAAATTGAGCGTACATTCCAGGATCAAGGTTTTCCTGCGCGAAGGCTGTTCCAAAGAAAATAATGGAGAGCGTTACTATTAAGAGTTTGTTCATAATGTTCATTTTTCAATCGTTAAATTTAGTGGTCTCAATTGGAATCCACAAAAGTATTGTCATTCGTTTAATTGCGGTTATCCAATCCCCAAGACATTTTGTTGCGAATGGTATCTAAAAAGTTGTTGTCTTCAAATTTGATTACGTTGATCATGTAACTTTCTTTGTAGACGGTCAATTCTTCACCATTTCTAATAAAATGAGAGCTTCCATCCAAGCTCATTAAACTCGTTCTACTTCTACTTTCGATGCTTAGCTTTATAGGCATGTGATCGGGTATAACCATGGGACGAACGTTTAAGTTGTGTGGAGCAATAGGTGTAAGTATGTGCACTTGACAACCAGGCGTAACGATGGGGCCGTTGCAGCTCAAATTATAAGCAGTTGATCCTGTAGGAGTGCTCACAATCAATCCGTCAGCCCAATAAGAATTGAGATATTTGTCTTCAAGTGAGGCATGAACCGTAATCATTGAAGAAGAATCTTTTTTCTGCAAAGTCAATTCGTTTAGCGCAATATTGTTGGTGCCTAAATCAATCGAATTTTGCTCTACGCGAATCAATGACCGCTTTTGGTGCACGTATTTTTTTTGGTAGATTAAATCCATGGCCTCTTCCAAAAAATCTTTTGAAACATTGGCAAGGAATCCTAATCGTCCCGTGTTTATACCAAGAACTGGAACGCCTGAGTCTCTGACATACTTTACATTTTGAATGAATGTCCCGTCACCTCCGACGCTAAAACTCAAATCAATTCCAGTTTTAAAATCTTCGGGAGATTCGAATTCCGAAGCGGTCTCAGCGATGCCAATTTTTTTAACCAAAAGCTCTTTTAGTCCTTTTTCAAAGACAGGGTTCCATCCGTAATCCTTTAAAATTCCAAGAATTTCGATGTAAAAAGGGGCGTTGATTTTGGTGACTTTTCTTCCAAATATGGCTACGTTCATCATTCTAAAGGTTCAGGTAGTTCATTAATGCATCGTAGCGATATTTGAGATCATCTTCAAATTCACTTTTTTGATAAGATGCTTTAATAATGTAATCGTAGCGCTCAAATGTGCGGATGATTCTGTCGAGTTCCATCTCATTCAACTTCAGCGTAACTTCAATGTTGGTCGAGTCGGGAGAAGACATGATGTAAGAACTTAGAATTTTAGCATCATTACTTTCAACGATCTGACCTATTTGCGCCATTGAATAGTCGTTTCGAGCCATTTCAAGTACAATAATTCCGCCATTTTCTTTAATGCTTCCCGTGTTTGCGATTAAAGTGAATAGATGATGAACACTTGTACAGCCAAGATATTCGTCTTTTTCATCAAGAATCGGGATCAAACTTAGTTTGAATTCGGAAATTTTCGCTAACACCTGATAAATGTGATCTCCAGCGTATACAAAAGGTCTTGGGAGATGCTGAAACAATACATCGAGTGTTTCATCCATTTCCATTTTATCCAGTATATCTCCTTCTGAAACAACTCCAACGAAGTTTCCGTTTTTTAGAACGGGTAAGTGAGACACTTTAAATTCATCCATCCAGTGCAATGCACGATCTGCTGTGTCCAGATGTGTTAAAGGAGGTATGTCTTCGGTAATTAAATCCTTTGCTCTCATTGTCTGCGCTAATTTACTACATTTCCTGAGTTTGTTCGTACTTTTGTAGTGACAAAAATTGTGCCTATGGAAACCAAATTAAGTGTAAACGTCAACAAAATAGCAACGCTCCGAAATGCAAGGGGAGGAAATGTACCAAGTGTGGTTCAAGTTGCGATAGATTGTGAACGATTTGGCGCTGATGGTATTACGGTGCATCCGAGGCCAGATGAGCGACATATCACCACGCAGGATGTCTACGATTTGGCGAAGGTTGTCAAAACAGAATTCAACATCGAAGGGTTTCCAGATGACCGCTATATGAAGTTAATTACTGATGTAAAGCCTGCGCAAGCAACACTTGTTCCTGATCCTCCCAATGTATTAACGTCTAATGCGGGCTGGGATACAAAAAAGAATGAAGTGTTGTTGACGGATCTCGCCGCGCAATTGAAATCTATGGGTGTTCGGTCTTCCATTTTTGTAGATACGGACCTTCAAAACATAGAGTATGCAGCCAAATGTGGTGTTGATCGTATTGAATTATACACAGGTCCTTTTGCAGAGGAGTATCCGAACAATCCTGAAATGGCAATCGAAGCATACGTGCGGGCTGCTGAATTAGCAGTGGGTCTGGGCTTAGAACTGAACGCTGGTCACGATTTAAGTTTGGACAATCTAAAGTTCTTTAAAGAAAAAATTATTGGGCTGAAGGAAGTTTCGATTGGTCATGCATTGATTGCTGATGCATTGTATCTTGGACTTGAGAACACCGTTCAAATGTACAAGCGTCTGTTGAAGTAGGGCGTTTAATGCGTAATAATTCTCCCCAGTTTTTTGGAGATGATTCCTTTGATTTTTTCAAGTGTCACTTGTTCTGCTAACAAATCCATCATTACTTCATCTTCCAGTTCAGGTTTGGACAATTCGTTGCGAATTTCTGTAATTCTTTTTCCAACGCGCGACACTTTGAATGCGTAAATTGAGGTCAAAACGGCATGATGCAGCTTATCTTTTTCTGAAGCGGTGTGAATGTTGTATTTCGTGATCCAATTGCTACTCAATTCACGATCATTCATTTCAATTTCCGTAACAAACTGAACAATTTGCTGATCTTCTAATCGCTGAAAGTAAGACGTTTTTAAGAAGGTGTTTTCTGTGAGTGCGTCGGCGATTATTGCATGCATTTTATTGTAAAGCGGAACATCGAAGGTCAATTCATCAATGTCCAATTCATGGCAGATCAATTCAGCCACACTTGTCTCTATTTGCTCGATTTCGCCTTGTTCATTCGTTTGTTCAACGGTGATTGCCAATGGTCCGTATTTTACGAGAATCCGCATCAGATCATGTTCATTATGATCGTCAAGAGTTTTTTCAATGGGGCTGATTTCCTGTGTCGCTTCTTCAAAAGGACTCGGCTCATGTGCATACGGATCGTCTTCTGGCGCCGATGTTTGTTGTTGTGGCTTGGCTTCAGCTCGTCGTTTACGCAGCGATTCTTGATGCTGTTTCGTTTGAAGATTCTGCCTGTCTTTCGTGACTTCCGCCCAAATAACTTCTTCCTTTATATTGAACCGCTTCGCAACTTCAGGGACGAAAACATTTCTAGTAATTTGATCTGGAATCAAAGAAACACTTTGCGAAATATCCTTAATTAATTGCGCGCGTTTAATCGGATCTGAACCTTCACTTTCGAGAAGAATATCTGTTTTAAACGAAATAAAATCTTGCTGCTTTTCGGAAATATATCGTTCAATTTCACTTGTACTATGCGCTTTAGCAAATGAATCTGGATCTTCTCCATCTGGAAATAGGACCACTTTAACATTCAATCCTTCTTCGAGAATTAAATCAATTCCACGAAAGGATGCTTTAATTCCTGCGGCATCACCATCATATAGAATGGTGACGTTATTGGTGTAACGTTTAATTAAACGAATTTGCTCTCTTGTAAGCGATGTTCCAGAAGAGGAAACGACATTATGAATACCAGCTTGATACATGCTGATGACATCTGTATAGCCTTCACACAGATAACAATTGTCATACTTGATAATGTCTCCCTTGGCAAAATATAATCCGTATAGAATCTGACTTTTATTGTAAATCAGACTTTCAGGAGAGTTGAAGTATTTTGCAATTTTTTTATCATTCTGGAGTGTTCTTCCTCCAAAACCAAGAACACGACCAGAAATACTGTGAATTGGGAACATTACTCTGCCTCGAAAGAAATCGAAGGAGCGATCATCTTTGGTTTTTGTTAGACCAACTTTCTCGAGATATTCTTTTTTGTAGCCTTTTTCCAGTGCTGATTTCGTAAAGTCATCACTTTGATTGAGGCAGTAACCAAGTTGAAATTTTTCAATGATTTCGGGACGGAATCCACGTTCTACAAAGTAAGCAAGACCAATTTTTTTTCCTTCATTGGTATCGTGCATGTTGTGAATGAAATGCTTCTGGGCGAATTCATTGATGATGTGCAAGCTCTCTCGTTCAGATATCGCTTCACGTTCTTCTGGGGTTGGCGGTTTATCTTCTGGAATTTGAACTCCGTATTTATCCGCGAGCCAACGCAATGCTTCTGGGTAAGAAAAGTGCTCTTTTTCCATGAGGAAACTAACCACTGTTCCTCCTTTTCCTGTAGAAAAACACTTAAAAATTTGTTTCGCGGGTGACACCACGAAAGAAGGGGTTTTTTCATCCGTAAAAGGACTCAACCCCTTCAAATTGGATCCTGCACGTTTCAGATTGACGAATTCACCAATAACCTCTTCGATACGAGAGGTTTGCATGATGTCATCAATGATATGTGGAGGGATCATCGACATGTTTATTTCGTGTCGGTAGTTTTTGATTCCTCTTTGATAGAGTTAATGACTTTGGAATCCGTATGTTCTGTTTCAGATAAAAGCTTTCCGTTTTCATCGTATGTTTTCCACGTGCCAATTCTTTTACCATTTTCATACATCCCATGATAATATACGGTGCCATTTGGTCGCTTGACAATCGAAAAGCCATCTTCTATACCATTTTTGTAATTGGTGATGGAGCCTTCCTTACCATCGATGAAATAATATACCCACTTTCCTTCACGCTCTCCTGCATCATTTAACATGCCCTCAAACTTGATATTCTTTTTAGAAGACTCATAATACTCAGTGTATTTATTCCCATCACGAACAATACGGTCTTTTGGGTCGGTTGATTCTAACGTGGTTTCTTCATTGTCTTTACCAGATTTGTTTGCTTCGTCGTTATTCTCGTCTTCAGAGCAACTGAACAACAATGTTGCAGCAAGGATAAAAGTCAAATATTTCATGGTTATTTTTTACGTGTTGTGGTATATTCAACAAGACCTAAAATTGCTTGTTTCGAATCGGAGTCTGGAATATTTTCCAATAGATTGAGTGCTTTTTCTTTGTATTCCAGCATTTTTCTGTGGGCATAGTCAATGCCTCCATGTTCGATTACTAGGTCAATGGCGCGCTGTACTTTTTTCGGATTTTCGTTGTGGTTCTTAACAATATTAATTAGCTCCTTTCGAACCTCATTAGTGCTATTGTTAAGCGCGTAAATAAGAGGCAATGTCATTTTACGTTCACGAATATCTAATCCTGTTGGCTTGCCGATATCTCCAGGTTCACCGTAATCAAAAATATCATCTTTTAATTGAAAAGCAATTCCAATTAATTCGCCAAACTCTCTCATGCGTTCCGCCTCGTCTTTACGGTCCACGCTTAAAGCGCCAGCTTCGCAACATGTGGAAATAAGTGACGCCGTTTTTTGCTTAATTACCTCGAAGTAAATTTCCTCAGTGATGTCTAGTTTGCGCGCTTTTTCAATTTGTAATAGTTCGCCTTCAGACATTTCTCGAACGGCTCTGGCAACTACTTCTAAAAGATCGCCATTCTTTTGTTCTATCGATAACAAAAGAACTTTCGAAAGCATGTAATCACCGACTAATACGGCAATTTTATTTTTCCAAAGGGCATTTACTGAGAAAAATCCTCTGCGTTCGTTGGCATCATCCACCACATCGTCGTGAACGAGGGTTGCCGTGTGCAATAGTTCTACTAAAGTTCCTGCGGTATAGGTCTTGTCGCTAACTTCTCCCAACATTTTTGCCGTTAGGAAAATAAAAAGAGGGCGCATTTGCTTCCCTTTTCTTCGTATGATGTAATGGGTAACTTTGTCGAGCAACGGAGCCTTAGACTTCATATTCTCTCTAAACCGAACCTCGAATTCAGCCATTTCATCTTTGACGGGCATCATTATTTCCTTGACGGACTTCATGTAACAAATATACGAGTTCCTGAATCGAAAATGGGTGTGAATTGAATAGAATGATGGAAGAATCTTCTTTGGTGATTGAAAGGCTGAAAATCTTGGATAAAGTGTAAAAAAAAAAGCGTCTTCATTTCTGAAGACGCTTTCCATTCGATGTGAATCTTTATTTTCTTTCGAGGTGAAGGAAACCATGTCCTTCAATTGTACTGTCAGGAACAACGCCTGTCGCTGTATACTTGTAGAAATATACACCTTCTTCTGCGTTTTGTCCAGATTGACTATTTCCGTCCCAAGCTGGATTCGCTCCAGTGGATTCGTACATTACGTTCCCCCAACGATTGGTAATAACCAACGTAATTTCTTCGGTGAATTGCGTATCCAGTTCGAATAGGTCATTCACGTTATCTCCATCCGGAGTAAATACGTTCGGAGCAACTACCACTGGAATTGGGTAGATACAGCTACCATCATCAATCGCTGCAAAAGGGTTGTAGTTAAGTCCCAGAGGGTCTGTACATCCACAAGCCACAACATCTACTTGAGCATAAGCTGTATCAGCACAACCATTCGCAGAAGCGATAAGTGTTACAGTCGACGTTGTATTGAATGAGTGAGAAACGTTCTCGCTTGTTTCGTTCGGTGATCCATCTCCAAAATTCCAAATGTAATTCGTTGTATTTTCACTTGAGTTAACAAAGCTTACTTGCACTGGTGCACATCCGCTAGAGAATCCTGGTGAAAAAGCTGCTACTGGTGGCTCGTCAATATCAATAAACACACTATCAGTTGCTTCACAAACATCATCAATCACTGTGAAGTAGTACCATCCAGAAGGAACATTTGTAATTGCTGTTGCATCTACGTTGTTTGGTCCTGGGTTTCCTGGACCAGTCCAGTTGTAGAATGGTTGTCCCCCATTATTTGTGATTCCAGAAACTTGAGCACTTGCCCAGCCATCAGGGAGACACGCAGTTGCATTTTGTGTAATCATAGTATCAATAGCGAGCGTTTGATTCACTATCATGACGACACTATCATCTCTGGTAAATCCACAGCCGTCCGTGACTTCGACATAGAACCATATTTCATCTTGTTGATTGCCGTTAGTTCCAAATGTTGTTAGAGTGTTTGTGTCTCCATTTGACCAAAGCACTTCAAATGGTGCAGGCGCGTTTGCGATGTTCAATACCTCCGCATCCAAAGAATCTGTTGGACAATATGCGAATAATGTATCTACCAAATCGTACGTCATTGTGTTTTGGTACAATGTAAGGAAGATAGTATCTGAAGAACACTGATAGTTTCCTAGTGTATCATAAACATCTGCAATGAAGAATGTATCTGCTGTTGGTGTGTAATAGAATTGGTTGGTATCAGCGAATGTATCTGTATCCCAGTCAATGTATGCACTGTTACAAGGTCCAGCATTAATCTGAATGTTATCAACTCCCCAGTTATCACAACATGTACCGGACGAATTCGATTGAATCCATTGGAATTCGGTGTTTTGCGTTTGAGCACCTACTGGGATTGGAACGTTAAATGAGTTCCAGTTAGTATATGGTGTTGCTCCTGATGCTACAGAACCAGTAGTTCCTGGGTTAGTTGCAAGTTCGAAACCACCTGGGCTGTAATAAACAATTGTAATCCAAGGACCACCGTTTACACTGTATTGAAGTTCAACACCTTCATTCGCGAGGTCAGGCCCTTCACAAGGAGCACCTCCACCTTGAACAGCATAAACCATATCAAATGTGATAAAACCACCACAACTTACGTCAAAGACTGGAGAGTTAATTTGAGGTGTTCCTCCACCAGATGTAGACGCCCAATAATAGGGTGTGTTATCTGAACCTGGCCCACAAGGTTGACTGAAAACAGATCCTCCTGAAGTTGACCATCCTGGAGGTAAAACTCCAAAGTTAAAGTTGAATTCTTGACCAGTTGCTGTGATCGAAGCCAATCCAGTAATTAAAACTGAATCTCCTGGACAAATAATCGTATCTGTAGGTGATACGCTGATGTTACAAACTTGTGAGTTACCAGCAAAAGGTAAAACCAAGGCTGTTATGATTGGTAAAATATACTTTCTCATGATTACTTAATGCTTAGTTGAACCAATTTGATGGACTGGATTGCTCCAACACCAGTTTGGTAAGGGTTATTAATTAGTAAGGACAGTTCTGGATTTGCAAAAGCTGCATTGCCTTCCATCGAAGAACCACCTTCAATTGTGATAGACTTTCTGTATTCGTCGGTGTTTCCACAACCAACACAGGTCAATTCGTGGTGCATTTCAAATATAAACTCGATAGTTTTAGAAGTTCCTGTCGTGTTTACCATTTTCACTTGAGCGTAATCAAATTTCTTTTGAGCTCCAACATCTACTTTTTCTTTTTTAAGGAAGATGTCTATACCTTCTGAAGATGTCAATAGCGTCCAATTTTCGTTGATTTGCTCAGAACCAATAGATTCTTGCGAAAAAGCCGTATTCCCGAGGAAGAGAATCCCTAGAAATAATATGAATGCGGCGAAGTGTCTTTTTCTCATCATGTTAATTAGTTAGTGTACAGTTTACATCCTAGACGTAATACTTACCGAATAGGATGCATAAAGGTCGTAAAATTTATTTGATTGGACTTTCTTCTGATGCTAAAAACCAGTGATAATATCGGATTTACTTTTTTTTAATAAAAAAATAACTTAAGATTTTAACACGCGATCTTCTTTGCGGATGGCATTGTTTTTATTTGCCAATTGACCGCAAGCCGCGTCTATATCTTTTCCGCGACTTCTTCGCACGTTCACAATCATGTTTTTGTTTTCGAGATATTCAGCGAACGCATCGACCTTTTTCGTAGACGCTTGTTCGAACTCTCCACCATCAATAGGATTGTACTCGATGATATTTACTTTGCAAGGAACGCATTTGGCAAATTCAGCGAGTTCTTGTGCATCTTCGATCGAATCGTTGAAATCTTTGAAAATGATGTACTCAAAAGTAACGCGCGATCCTGTTTTTTCATGGAAGTATTCCAGAGCTTCTCTGAGCGCCTCAAGATTATTGCTCTCGTTGATTTCCATGATTTGGGTTCGCTTCTCATCGTTTGCTGCGTGCAAGGAAAGTGCTAAGTTGAATTTGACTTCATCGTCGCCAAGCTTTTTAATCATCTTTGCAATTCCAGCGGTGGAAACGGTAATTCTCCTCGGCGAAATACCCAATCCTTTTTCGGATGTCAACAATTCAGTCGAACGGAGCATATTATTATAATTGAGCAACGGTTCGCCCATTCCCATGTACACAATGTTTGAAAGCGAAGTATCGTATCGAGATTCAGCCTGATTTCTTAAATATACGACTTGATCCACCATTTCACCGGCGGTTAGATTCCGCATCAACTTCAGTTTTCCAGTCGCGCAAAATTTACAAGCTAAACTGCATCCAACTTGAGACGAGATACACGCCGTCATTCTTTTTGAGGTAGGAATTAGGACACCTTCGACCACACGGCTATCGTAAGTGTTAAAAGCACATTTGATTGTCTTGTCAGTACTGATTTGTTGGTCCTGAATCTCAATATGGTCTATTTCAAAATGTTCCTCTAGCTGTGATCTGAGTTCTTTAGAAAGACTTGACATCTCTTCGAAGGAACTGGCATCTTTCTTCCAAAGCCACTCATAAACTTGCTTTGCGCGGAATCCTTTTTCTCCCAGACCAACCATTAATTCGGTTAATTCAGGTAGCGATAATGCGCGAATATTTTTCTTTACTATTGTCATTGGTGACAAAGATAGTGGAAAGAAGTTGAATGGATTTAAATTCGGGCAACTCCGCTTCCAACGTAGACTTGTTTGCCCTCAAGGGTTTTGATTGCAGATCGACCACTTTTGTTCCATTTTACAATCTCAACCTTACTTCCTGGTTGCAGAACGAAGGAAGTGGTGTCATCATTTTTTAGACTTGCTTCTTTGTACGTCGGAACTTTCGCTTCAACTACAATAGCGTAGTCATGACTTTTTTCGAACTCAGAACCAGCAGAAGCCACATACACGGAGAATAGCAAGAGAACACCTGAGAAAACGGCCAAGCTGAGATGTAGTTTTTTTCTAGAAACATTCTTCATTTGCCTCATTCGAATGATGAAAAGTGCGCAAAGAACAGAGTAGATGATTGCAGATAATGACCAGAAATTAGAGCCAAACGCGAATAGTTTTCGCATGAACGTACCCTCGTTGCTGGACCAAGTTGAGGATGAATCCAATTCTAAGTAACAGGCATTAATCAATTGAATGGCTTCATTGTCGTTTGGTTTTAATTTCAATGTTTTCTCAAACGCCCAAATGGCTTTAGCGAATTGCTTATCAGCTTTATAGGACAATCCCAGATTAAAATAAAGAGATGGATTGTTTTTTTCTGACTGAATTGCGTTGTTGTAAATATCTATCGATATGGAAAAGTTCTTTTTCGAGTAGGCTTGTTTAGCCTCCTTTATTTGACGATCTGTTTCCGTTCCAAAAGCTGGCTGGAGCGAGATAAACAAGATGGATATGAGCGCTATTGAGAATTTCATTTTTTCTTACTCAATTGTTGAACGATTTCCTCAAGCTCTTTTAAATGCACGGGTCGAAGGTCATCATGATGGCCAAAGCTGTATTTAGCAATTTCACATTCTTCCAAGAGTTTTTGAACTTTCGTTTTAAAATCAACTCCAACAACTTGTGCGAACTCGATCATTTCCTGTTTACTGAGAATTTTGGCCTCACGATTGGTCATCGCACCTGTAAAACTGGACCTAAGTGTTTTTTCAAGTGCATCATAAAACGCTTTGCTATCACTCACTGAAACAGCATTACGTGCCGAAATAAGATTTTCATTAATTGCGCTTGAACGCTTTGTTTTTTTAGCTTTCTCTGCTGCCTTTTCTTCGGCGTTTTCGCGTCCTTTGATGAAAAATAAAAACAAGAATGCTGAAAGAATTGGGATGGACACTCCTCCCCAGAATAGGCCTGTTCCGTAGATGTCGCCAGGCTTCACATTTCCGCTGTTTTCTCTCGGGTTAAACTCCTGAACGATTAATTCTTCTGTTCGATGCTCATTGTTTTGATCATTTGCAAACTGTTCGTATTCTTTGGAAGCTTTGATTTGAAGAGAGTCACTTTCGGTAGTAACCTGAATGTATTTTTCTTGTTCTGGATCGAAATAAGTAATACTCATCGATGGTAATGAGGTCTTACCAGCGACAGTCACTTCTACATTGAATTCATAGGTGATACTCCCTTCGGAACCGCGCACCCCCATGCTATAGTTTTCCGTAATCACGGGATCACCGTAGATGGTAAACCCCTTCGGCAAATTTAGTTGAGGAATGGTGATGTTGTGGAGGTTTCCAGAACCACTAACTTCAACCAACATTTTGATCACGTCTCCTTGCTCAAACTTTTTTTCAGGAATTTTCCGAGATACGGAGAAATCGCCCACTGCACCTATAAAGTCCTTAGGAGGATTCGGTGGAAGGGAAAGTACGGTGATCGAAAGCGGGCTTGATTCAATAGGAAAACTTTGGATTCCTTGATGTAAATTCAACTTGAAAGGATCAATGGTCACTCTTCCTACTCCTGTAGGGAAAATGATATTTTTATCGTTATCAAGAGCGTAAAAATCTTCGCCTCTAAAGTTGACGATTCTCGTTTTAAAAGATGATCCGTTTCCGATTGGATACTTCACAATGGCTCCGTTGATGTCGTAAGAATCGTAATTGTTAATGTGGCTAGGGTTGTATCTCGCGTAGACTTTTCCACGAATTAAGAGTGGTTCTCCCTCGTAAAGCGTTGTTTTATTTACTTCGATCACACCGAATGCAGGGTCTCTAAATTGAGCGTTGGTTACTACACCAGACTTCATTTTAACTTTGGGACTGATGTTGATGACCGCAGTATTGGAAACATAAGATTTGTTGCTGCTCGTAACGATAACGGGCCCAAAAGTGTAGTTCCCTGGCTTTTTAATGATTCCTGTTATCGAATAATAATGGGCCACATATCGATTTCCAGAAAGATCGGTTTGCTGCTGTGTTCCTTGACGTATCGTATTGTCTTGTAAGAATTCATTAGGCAAATTGCCGAAATCAATGTTTCCTGCGATGGAGGATGTGATGGTGATTTCAAATGTTTCGCCAATCTCAGCCGTTGCAGGTTCAATAGATAGATCGACTTTCTGTTGGGAGACAGAAGAAAAAGCACTGATTAAAAATGATATGAGTACAAATCTGTTCATTTGTCGTTACCAGTCTTTTCCAGATTTCGAACTGCCGCCTTTACCCGTACCTCCCGACATTCGCCTTTTGGTTTCTGCTTCTTGCTTCATCAAATCGTCCAACATTCGGTCTGCTGTTTTGTTTGATAGTTGCCCTTTGTTGCCTTGCTGACCAGAATTTTCACCTTGACTTTTGCCATTTTGAGCAGATCCTTGCTGGTCGCCTTGATTTTTAGGTTGCGAATCCCCGTTGTTGGATTGTTGATCTCCTGAGTTTGATTGATCACCTGAGTCTCCCGAGTCTCCACTTTCTGAATTATTTCCTTCTCCAGAGCCTTGATCTTGGTTTTGCTCTTTTTGCTGTTGCTCTTCTTGCTTTTTCTGCTTGCGCATCGCTTCTGAAAGATTGTAGCGCGTTTTCTCATCGTTTGGATTAGCGCGTAATGCATCTTTGTAAGCATCTATGGCACCTTGGTAATTCTCAGATTTCATTCTGGAATTCCCTAGGTTGTGCAAGTTATCTGCTTTAGCCTTCGCGTTTGATTTACTGCCGTGACTTTGCTGGTAGATTTTTTCAGCAAGTTCGTAATCTCCAGATTTGTATGCTGATTGCGCCATCTCATCAGAAAGGTCTACGTTTTCAGGAGCGCCTTTTTGCGCTTTTTCGTAGTGCTTGAATGCTTTTTTGTAATCTTGAAGTTTGTAGGCAGAACGCGCCATATCAAGCGTATCACGCCAATCTTGGGCTGATACGCTTGCGCAGACAAGCAGTGTCAAAAGTACAGTTACAATTTTCATTTTGACTCAAACATTCGGTTAATGCGGATGGATACTCGTTCTGACCAAAGCAAATAAATCAACCAAGAGATTAAAGCTAAGACCAAAGGAACCTGATACCGTTCCGCATTTATATTGAACTCAAATTTATCGATTTTGGTTCGTTTCATTCGGTTAATTTGTGTTAATAATGCTGAAAGATCTGGAAATTCATCTGAGCTAATGGATGCTTTTCCTCCTGACTTTAAGGCAATTGATTTAATGAAACCTTTATCAATCTTTGAAACGACGGATCGGCCAGTAGCTGTTTTTTTGTAGCCTAAATCGGGTCTTCTCGGATTCACAGGAACAAGACCACCTTTCATGGTCCCTATGCCTAGAACACTAAGTTGCACTTTTGAGTTTTTAATTTTCTTCAGAACCTGATCAGGGTTTTCTTCATGATTTTCACCATCAGTAACCATGATAATACCCTTCGCACTTCGATCTTTAGAGAACATTTCAAGAGAAACCTCTAAAGCCTGCTTCACGTTCGTACCCTGACTGCTAATTAGATCTGTTTCAATCTCATTAATAAATAGTTTAGCAGCTCCATAATCCTTTGTTACAGGTAATTGAACGTATGCGTTGTTTGCGAAAAGACAAATTCCGATGCGCTCTCCATGAAGATTGTTCACCAATTGAATCATCGCTCTTTTGGAAATGTCCAATCTAGAAAGCTCTTTTGAAATATCTTTGGTATTCATTGAGTTGGAAACATCTAGACAAACGACAAGTTCTAAATCTTCGACCGTAGCTTCAGATTTCTTGCTACCAAAAACAGGTTGCGCAAACGCTAAGATTAAAAAGACAATCGTATTTCTGAATAAGATCAATTTAAAAACGGTGTATCCCGGAGAAACGGGACGTAGATAAGATTCTCTAACGCGATCACTCAAAGATTCCGCCCGTTGATTGGTGCGGCGCAAGAACAAAACGAAGGCGCTAAAGACTGGAATCAGAAGTGATAGCCAGTAAAATCGTTCAGGATGCTTGTATAATAGAACTTCGTTTGCACTATCACCGCTGAAGTATCCCAGTAAATAGACGAAACCGATGTAAAGCGCCCAAAAAATTGCCTCCCAAATAATCAAGATCGTGAACATACGACCTAACGGATATGTATACGATTTTTTAGTCATGTGATTTGAATAGGAAAAATTGAATGCACCAAGTTACTACCGCAAAAAGCAGAGCGAAATTTAGAAAAGATTGCGGCGTTGGGGGCGGCTCTGATTTGTACTGATTGTCCTCGATTTTTTTCTTTTCAAGCTTTTCGATTTCATCGTAGATATTTTTCAGTCCTTTTTCATCTTTAGCCCTGAAGTATTTTCCATTGGTTTTTTTCGCGATTTGTTTCAGCAACTCTTCATCAATGTCGGTTTCTACGGTCGTATAATAACTACCAAAAGGAGAGTTGATTCTTCGTTTGGCAGAACCTGTTCCACCAACTCCAATGGTATACACTCTAATTCCCTGCGATTTTGCAAGTTCTGCGGCTGTTAGGGGGTCAATGACATCTCTGTCTACTTCATTCAATCCATCTGTAAGTAGGATAATCACTTTTGAGCCAGTGCTGTCGCTTCTAAGTCGTGTCACAGCGGTTCCCAAGCCAAGCCCGATGGCTGTCCCACCCATGATGCGATCACCATTGATTTTGTCAATTTGATCTTTTAATACTTCATAATCCAAAGTGGGAGGGCAAGCGGTGTAGGCTTCTCCGGAGTATGCGACTAAGCCAATTCGATCGCCTTTTCGGCCGTCAATAAATTCTTTAGCAACGCGTTTGGAGGCTTCTAGTCTGTTGGGGTCAAAGTCTTCAGTGAGCATCGACCCAGAAACATCCATTGAAATCACTATGTCGATCCCATATTTGTAATCGCGGTCTGAGTCTTCGTGCAGTTCGGGATGATAGGGCTTCGCCAATCCGAAAATTAAAAAAGCCATAGACAAACCTGAAAGAAGAATCATTCCTTCACGCAGGCGTAGAATCCAGGAGGTGCCAATCTTCGTTTGATGTTCAATGCCTCGGGAGAATTTTAAGTCTCCAAAACGATTTTTTTCACGACGGTATAAAATGATAATTACAATAGGCACCAAAAGCAGAAGCCATAGCCAGTGCGGTTCGAAAAATTCGTATTCCCAGAAACTAAGATTCCAAAGTCCTCCCATTATTCGTAATTATCAAATTCCAACGGACTTGTTTCTGCAACAATCTGTCTGGCAAGTGTCGAGATTTTTAGTATTTCAACAGCTTCAGGCGTCGATTTTGCAAATTTCACCATGTCCGATTGTGATAAAATCATAACAATTGTCTCTACAGTATCGTCATTGAGTCCTTTTTGAAGCAATAACGCCTTCGTTTCGAAAGTCGTTTTTTCTAAAATGGAAATGTCGTAACGAGCTGTCAAGTAGGATCTTAGGATGTATGAGAGCTCGATGTAATGTTGTTTGAGCGCATTTTTCTCCCAAAGCTTTTCATTTTCAAGTGCGTCTATTGCAGTTAAGGTGCGTTCTTTTAAAGACATTGCTTTTTTTATACGAACAGGCTCTGCAGGTTTGGATTTTTTAATCAAATACCAGATAAGGATGACTACACCAAAAATGAGTGCAAGAATCCACCAAAATTTCTTGATCCATAGAACAAAAGGATTCTCCTCAGGGGGGATTTTTGAATATTTCTCTCGGATTTCGTAGATGTCAATACCGGATTTTTTTTGAGTGAAATCACAGTATACTTGTAGATCTTGAAAATAATAGTTAGAGTCTCCTATTGCGATTTGCGGACCTGGAATGATAAAAGTTCCGCTGTCCCAAACAACAACTTCGTAAGTACCTTGCCAGATTTTCTTTCCACTTTTAAAGTTTTCACTTTCTGAAAATGGCGTTTGAATTTCAATAGTAGATCCTTTGCTGCTTAATGAACCATTATTTTTCGATCGTACTTTAATCTCTTTTGATTCATGTGTAAAGCGAATGGTGTCACTTTTAGAAGTGATAACTGAATAGGTAAGTGTGATAGGTTTTCCAATCAGAACTTTGTTTGATGACAATTTTTCATTGAGAGTTTGCCCAAAAACGGAAACCCCAATTAAAATGAACGCTATGACAAGTAATTGACGGATCATCTGTTTTGGAAAAGTTTGATCAAAGGTTTGATGAAATCTTCCGAAGTGGAAATAGAAACGAAATCAATACCAGATTTTTGAAGTCCATTTAAAAGTTCAGTCTCTTCTTTTTCGTAAAGTGTTGAATGCATTTTTTTGGCTTCTTCACTGTTGGAATTTACCCAAGTTGTTTCGCCTGTTTCTGCGTTGAAAAACTGAATCAGTCCAATAGAAGGCAGTGTCTTTTCTGCTTCGTCGATGAGTCGAATGGCCACCAGATCGTGTTTTTTTCGAGCGATTTTCAACCCTTCGATATAATCGTGATTGTCGATAAAATCACTAATAACGAATGCGATACTTCTCTTTTTTTGAATGGATCTAAAAAACTTTAAACCTTCTTCTAGGTTGGTTCCTTTGCTTTTAGGTTCTAATTCGATTAAATCCCGAAGAATAAGGAGCGCATGTTTTTTCCCTTTTTTCGGAGCAATATATTTTTCGATTCTGTCCGACACGAAAATTGCCCCAACCTTATCATTGTTGCTTAAGGCTGAGAATGACAGAACAGCTGCTAGTTCTAGAGCCAGATCTTTTTTTGTCTTTGCGGCAGAACCAAAGTTCTCTGACCCAGAAACGTCGATTACCAGCATTACGGTTAATTCCCGTTCTTCGTCGAAAACCTTCACAAACGGCTCATTAAAACGTGCGGTAACGTTCCAGTCAATCGTGCGGACTTCATCACCATAATGATAATCACGAACCTCGCTAAAAGTCATACCGCGACCTTTAAAAGCAGAGTGGTATTCTCCAGAAAAAATGTGTTTGGAGAGTCCTTTCGCCTTTATTTCTAGTCGACGGATTTTTTTAAGAAGTTCTTTTGTTTCCATACGAGTTAGATCAAGGAACTTCTACTTTATTAATGATTTTGGTAATAATATCAGATGCTGAAATATTCTCTGCCTCGGCTTCGTAGGTAATTCCTATTCGGTGTGCCATCACGTCTTGTGCAATTGCACGAATGTCCTCAGGAATCACGAATGCACGCCCTTGTAAAAAGGCAAATGCTTTTGCCGCCAGAGCTAAATTGATACTCGCTCTTGGTGAACATCCAAAAGAAATGAGTGAAACTAGATTTCCTAGTCCGTATTCCTGTGGTTGGCGACTGGCGAAGACAATATCTACAATATACTGTTCGATTTTTTCGTCGAGATAAATTTCTTTTACGTAATCACGACAGCGCATTACATCTTCCGTAGAAATGACATTTTTAACCTTTGGAAGCCCTCCTTGTCGCACATTCACTCGAATAATTTGTCGTTCTTCCTCTTTTGTTGGGTAGCCGAGATTCACTTTTAGCATAAATCGATCGACTTGCGCTTCTGGAAGAGGGTATGTTCCTTCTTGCTCAATAGGGTTTTGTGTCGCGAGAACTAAAAATGGTTTGGGCAAAACGTGCGTTTCGTCGCCTATGGTAATTTGACGTTCTTGCATCGCTTCAAGTAGTGCACTTTGGACTTTAGCTGGAGCACGGTTGATCTCATCTGCCAAAACGAAATTCGCGAAAATCGGACCTTTTTTCACAGTGAAGGACTCACTTTTTTGATTGTAGATCAATGTCCCAGTAACGTCGGCAGGAAGTAAATCAGGTGTGAATTGAATACGGCTAAATTCGACATTGATTGCTTCAGAAAGTGTTTTGATTGCTAATGTTTTTGCCAAACCCGGAACGCCTTCCAAAAGTACGTGACCATCTGCAAGAAGTGCAATAAGTAATCTGTCAACCATATAAGATTGACCGACAATCACTTTTCCAACTTCTTCACGAAGCATCCCGATAACTGGTTTTTCTTGAGCAATTTTTTCACTTAAAATCCGCAATGCTTCAGCCGGGTTCAAGCTGTTATCTCTATTTTCAATCATAATCAAAGGTGTAGAACAAACAAAGTTGATAAAGATAACTCCGGACTACTTGATTTTGCTGTTAATTAATGTTAACATTGTTATTCAAAATGGTGATAAACAAAGGGAAGGAAGAAAGAAAGTGTAAGGAATGTAGACAGACCTTACTTGGAAGACGAGATCAAAAGTTTTGTTCGGATTATTGTCGCAATACCTTTAACAATCGTTTGAATGAAGACGCAACGCGTTACATGCGTAGAATCAATAATATTCTGCGGAAAAATCGCAGAATATTAGCATCCATGAACCCTGATGGAAAGAAAACGGTGGATGGAATCAGCCTAGCTGAGGAAGGATTTAATTTTCACTACTACACCAACATGTACGAGACCAAAAAAGGTACTACTTACTTCTTTTGTTACGAACAGGGGTATATGAAGATGGATAATGATACGTACATGCTGGTGCACAAGCAGGATTACGTGAAGTAATTTCAAAAATAATCTTACAATTTGACGAAATCAATGTGGTAATGGTCATCATGAAGATCGTTGATCATTTTTGATAAGTTTCGCGTTATGTAAATACCACTTGATAGTAATTTTTTACCACTTTCAGAAGCGTATAATTCGTCCTTCAAATACGTGTTGAAAATTACTTTATGAATGCGCATTCCATTTTTTCGTGCTTGTTTTTCTAATTCAAGTAGATGAAATGCCGCCGCATCGAAGTCAATTTTAATTTCAGGGTTTTCCGTGTAGGCTCCGTTTCTGTCAAAATCTAAAAGGTAATGTGAAGCGCCTTTTTCGTCCAATTCGTAACACGGTTCGTTGTTCTTCATGAGTGGCATCATAAAGTCTACACTCAATCCGTTTTGATGCGTCCGATGAGGGAATATTTTACCGCCTTCTTTCCTAGAGAATTCCATAACTCGAAAAAATCGATTGACTCCTTTTTTGTGTAATGCTTCGTAGGTGTCTACAGTAATTTTTGCGACTACCGCATTCGTAAAAGCTCTTCCACCTAGGTAACTCCCTTCGTCAAAATACTTAAAGTTCTCTCCTTGATAAGGAATTATCGATGCATTTTGTAGTTTACCAGAACTAACACTTCCTATGGAAATACTTTGCAACGAATCATTTACATTTTCCATGTAATATTTCTCAACAGCAGTAGGTTCTTTGGGTGGTAAGGATAACTTATTTTCATCTGTCGATTGCTTATTTACGCAAGAGAAAACCAAGAGGATCAAGAATGGGTAGAAGTTTTTCATGCGAAGCGTTTTGCAAGAATTAAGCCATTAGCTTTCACCGGAGTAGGACGCTTTGTTTTTCTCAGTTTCAGAGATAAAAACCTCTAAGTCAATCCTCGCTTCAATGTGCGGACGAATCAAATTCCAACTAACGACAGCTATGTTTTCAGCGGTGGGAATGCGTTTTTTGAACTCATCACAATCCAAATTGAGGTTTTTGTGATCAAAGCGCTCGCAAACTTCGTTTTGAATGATAGACTTCAGTTTTTTCAAGTCCATCAGGTAACCTGTTGTCGGATCGATTTTTCCTTTTAACCACACTTCAATTACGTAATTATGTCCATGATAATTGGGGTAGCTGCACTTTCCGAAGATTTCTAAATTTTGTTCCTCCGACCATTCAGGTCTAAAAAGGCGGTGCGCTGCATTAAAAGTTTCTCTGCGACAAACGCGGATCGTTTCGTTCATATTTAATTAAGTTTCTTTTTTATTGCCATCAGCGTTATGTCATCCGTTTGCTCGCTTTTTCCAATCCAATTATTTAGTTTCTTCTCTATGTTTTTTCTCTGATCTGGCAATGCGAAATCAACGTTGTTTTCGAGCATTGTTAAGACTCTTCGGAATGTGAATTTTTTATCATTTGCTCCACCGAATTGATCTTGTACACCATCTGTGAATAAATACAAATAATCATCGGAAGTGAATCTCGTGTAATGCGTACTGTGCATTTTGAAGTCTTTCGGCGCATGATCGCCAATATGCTTATTATCGCCTTTAAACATGGTAAAGGTGTCGTCGGAATGTATTAAGAATCGAGATCCGGCGCACGCATAGGCCATTTCGTCGGAATTCTCATCGATCGCGCAAATAGTGATTTCCATTCCGTCGTTCAGACTATTTTGATTTTCATTTCTAGGCAAAATGTCCACCAATCGTTTGTCCAATTCATCGAGAATTTTACCTGGATCGGTTATTCTATTTTCTTTAACGATGCTATTCAGCAAGTTGATGCCCAGCAATGTCATAAAAGAGCCAGGGACTCCGTGTCCAGTGCAGTCAGCCAAAGCGAGAACGGTGGTGTCGCCTATGGTTTCCAACCAATAAAAATCTCCAGAAACAATATCCTTTGGCTTGTAAATAATAAAATGTTCTCGGAATCCAGCCGCGAAGTACCGCTCATGTGGCAGTAGATTTATTTGAATTTTTTGAGCGTAGTTAATACTAGAGGTAATACTATCTCTCTGGTCTTTAATAAGCTGTTGCTGTCGTTTGAGGTCTGTGATGTCTCTCGCTAAAGCAATGAATCCATTAATAAAGGACTGTGATCCAGGAGCGAAAATGGTCGTTACATGTTGTCCAACCCATACGATTTCTCCGTCTTTTTTAAGAATTGGGAATTCCTTATACGAAGTTCTTTTTTTGTTTTCGAAATGTTCACGATAAAAGTCGCGAACATCTTCTCTGAAATCGTCTGGTACGATATTAAGAGAATGCGTGTTCAGTAGATCTTCTTTTGAATAGCCTAAGCGCCCATAACAGGTTTCATTTAAAAAGATGAAATTGCCATCGATATCGCAGCGATAAATGAAATCTTCAGCATTCTGAACAAGTAGTTCGTAAGTATTTTGAAGTTCCATTTTCTCAGAAACTTCTTGTCCAAGCAGAACTTTAATATCTCCCGAAAATTCTTTGTATTGCCAATCAATCCAATGGATGAGTCCGCTTCCATCAGCAAGAGGGACGACGTAGTTATTGCCGTCAACGAAATCCTTAACGACATCTACATTTTTGTATTTTCCTTCGTAAGGAATGAAGTGATTTAACGATGCTATATCCTGTCCAATAAGGTCTTCATGTGTTGAATTAATGAAGTTGGAAATGTTTTCACTTACATAGATTATTTTACCATTCGAATTGAAGGCAATAGCTGGAATATTCCCCTTGTTTATAATGCCAGATATAAAGATCAGTCGCTCCAATGAGTTGGCGCGCAGAAAACTAGAGAATAACAGCAACAAAATTAGAACGGCGAATGCAATTGCAGCAAAGGACTTAGGGTAAACTGGATTCTCCACTAATAAAAGTAAAAGAACAACATTCAGTAATATGAATGATGAGAAATAGACCATGGCACGGACCCCATGCAAGAAGAATGGTACAATCAAACAGGATAGAACAACGCCTATCAGATGAAATGGGTGCAGATGCGACCTGTATGATTCATAGAATAAATGCGCTAGGATAAGAAGGACGCCAATTACCAATAAGCGATTCAACAGATATTCACGATCTGTATTTATTATGGAGCGCGCGAGAAAATACAGACCAGTCAAGCAAAATGTTAAAAACAAGACAGGAGGTAAATTCATGGTAAGTTCCGAATTAATCAAAGGACCGACGATATGTGCGCTCGTTACGATGAAGATTCCAAGCAAAAGAATTAAGGGTGCCATCCGTATGTGGACTTCCATATCCTTCGTTTGAATGAGCGACCCTGCATCAAGCCTACCACTATATCGAATCAGTAAAAAGTTAAGACCAATGATTAAAACAATCACACCAAAAATACTCCACGATGACTCCCAAGATTTACCTGGAACACTGAATTTATAGCGCGCGATTGGACTGAAATTAATAGAGTCGTGAGTTGCCTTAACTTCGAGTGTGTATTCACCCGAATTGAGATTGAAGAGATTGAGTTGGTCCTGTGAAACTTGCTGCCACTTTTCATTATCAGAGCCAAGTAATCGGTAGAGATAGTAAATTTTACCGCTTTTGGGATTATTTACTTTGAACTGGAATTGAAATACATTTTTTCGATCAGACTGGTTGACTTCGAATTCCTTTAATGAAATAATTGTTGGTTTGATCGGTGTTTTAAGTTGTTCGAGAATGTCAGTATTGATTAAGAACAAGCCTTCCACTGTTCCGACAAAAATGCTGTTGTCGTTTTGAAATTGGGACCGCATGTGTGTTTCGTATCCTCCAAAACCAGAGTTCGCGTCATAAGAAGAAGCTGTTTTCACAACTCCCTTCTTATCAACCTTTAGAATGTTGATGCCTTTGTTAGTTCCTAAAATTAGGTTGCCAAGTCGATCTGAGCACAACGTGAAAAACAGGTTTGTTGAGAAGTAGTCTTCCCCTTTGATAGTGACCATTTTTGCTTCTTCCGTTATTCCCACCAAACCTTTTTCCATGGTGAACCAAATAGTTCCAAAAACATCTTTTGTTGAGCATCCTGAATAACTTCCGAAAGATTCGGGCGTTTTTAGTCGCTGTAACTTAGGATTCTCTTTATTGCAGTAGTAGATGCCGTCACTTGTTCCAACATAGAGAAGTTTCTGTTTGTTCAGGAATTGTCCCGTGTAAATATAATTTGGTGGCAATTCATTACTGATTGCACCGATTTTAACAGGTTTTCGTGTTTTTAAGTTAATTCTAAAAAGACCTTGACCTGCAACTCCAACCCAAAGATTGTCTCTTTCACTCGAAATAAAGTTGATGTTCTGGTTGTCAAAAAACTCAACGATAAAATCGGTTGTATTCGCGGATTTATTGAAACGTTTAACGCCTTTGTTTGTTGCACAATAATAGGTGTTGTCTATTCTAGTTACGCCATTGATAATAAATGGAAACTCCTGAAATCCCTCTGGATTGAAGCTGCCAACTTTAGTTACACCCTCTCTCAAGCTGATGAATATGTCGTTGTGCACTGTTTGGAATGGGAACACGATATTGGGTGAAGAATAGAGCGGAGCCAGTTGGATTTTTGTAAAAGGTTCAAGCGAAACTTTGTACATTCCCTTTATGAATGAGCTTACCCAGTAGTCTCCGTTGAGATCAATCATTATATCTAATGGTCGCTCTATGGTTTCATTGAAATTGTGAGGAATCAGTTGAAGCTTATTTCCGTTTACCTGATACAGATTTCCCAAATTGCTGATGGCAACCGCCTTATTCAAATTTTCTCGAAAATCGTAGGAGATAATGAATTCGTTTTCCGTCAGATTTTCTGCTGCATTGAAAGTACTTTGAACGGCCAATTTGCCGCTACTGTCATGACCGATTTCAAGCCATTTGGTACCAAAGGAGTTACAGAGAACCCACTTGTCTCGGAAAAAATGTCCAAAATTGTAAATATTTGCTTCTTCTGGAGTGATTTTCAAGACATCGTGAAGAGGGCTTAGCTTTCCATTAGACAATAAAAAGTTTCCTCTACTTGTAAAGAGAATCGCTCGGTCTTCTTGAACAACATAGTGACTGAGTTCAATATTTGAATTGTCAGAGCGGTAAATGTCGATCGTCTTGCCATTTTTAAAGGATTGAACGCGACGGTGCGAAATAAAATATTTGCAGTTATCAGTTATAATAATACCAACGGCATCGCCTGTAGCTGTTCGATTGGAACTTAGTGTTAAATATTCATGCGTTTTTTTTGAATACGCGTAAAAGCCCTTGTATTGTGAGGAAAAGAATACGGTATCTTTACTGTAGCTGACATCTGTAATATGATGTTCGCTATCCTGTCCTTTGATTCGAATTTCCTTGAACGTTTCGCCATCAAATCGAATCAATGGCGCACCGTCTGTTCCAATCCAAACATAGCCATCGTCTGATTGATCCAAACTGAGAATAGATCCCATATTCAAACCATCGCGATGATTGTAGTTTTTGTAAGTATACAACTGCGAAAAGGACTGGAAAGAAATCCCCAAAAAAATGAAAAAACAATAAAGAAGAGTAGTTCTCATAGCGTAAGGCAATGAAAATAGTTAAAATCTGTGAGAACTAAGAAGGATTTAAGAAGCGATTACACGAACCGAATTTTTAATTTTTTCAGCAATCCGTTTCGCTTCTTGCATAGAAGCTGCTGATACAGTGATGTGTCCCATTTTTCGATTCGGCTTGGTAGTTGCCTTTCCATAGATATGTGGGTGCACGCCTGGTGACATTAAAATAGTATCCATGCCTTCGTAGACCACATCTCCTGAGTAGCCTTCACTTCCAATTAAGTTCAACATGACCCCGAAACGAATAAGTTCTGTTGAACCAAGTGGCATGTTCAAAACGGCACGCATGTGTTGCTCAAACTGCGAGGTAACATTACATTCAATCGTATGGTGTCCGCTGTTGTGCGTTCGTGGAGCAACTTCATTGACTAGGATGCTTCCGTCTTTTGTTAGAAAAAGTTCTACAGCTAGAATTCCAACCATTTCTAATTTATTGATTACATCAATCGCGATTTCCGTGGCTTTTTCTTCGATTTTTTGATCGATATCCGCGGGTGAAAACAAATACGCTACAAGATTTGCATCATTGAATTCACACTCCACAGTGGGATAAACTGCAGTCTCCCCGCGTTCATTTCTTGCTACGATTACGGAGAGTTCTTTCTCAAAAGGGACTAAATCTTCAGCGATACTCGGTGCAGTAAAGCAGTTTATTAAATCGTTTTCTGAACGAATAATCTGAACCCCTTTTCCGTCATAGCCGCCCGTTCTCATCTTATGAACGAACGGAATTTTTGATCGCAGAACCTCTTGGTTTTCATCGGCTTCCAACAACTGGAAAGCAGAGGTAGGAATAGCATTTTTTTGATAGAATTCTTTTTGTGCCCCTTTGTCTTTAATGATTTCTAAAACGCGGGGTTGTGGATATACTTTTACACCTGATTTTTCCAAATCGTAAAGTGCTTCAATGTTTACATTTTCAATTTCCACGGTGATAACATCCATATCCTTTCCAAAGGCAAGAACATCCTCATAATTCGTGATATCTCCTTTAGTAAAAGTGGTTGCAATTCCACTGCTCGGTGCGTTTTCATCATTTTCCATGATGTGCACGTGAATGTCATAACTAATTGCCTCTTGAATGAGCATTCTTCCCAACTGTCCACCTCCTAAAATTCCGAGGCGATGTGATGTACCAAATAGCTGTTTATCCATGCGGCAAAGATAAGGTCTATTCCGAAGAAAATCGTAGCTTTGTCACTTCAAAATGACATTTCGTGATTCAAGTTTTAGACAAATCCTTTGAGATCTTCATTCCACGAGACGATATAGATCGTGAAATTCAATCGCTGGCGGCTACCTTAAATGAGGTTTACTCTGGTAAAGACGTCGTATTTTTAGCTGTACTGAATGGTGCATTCATGTTCGCTTCTGACTTAATGAAAGAGCTAAATCTTGACTGTGAGATTTCTTTCGTGAAAATGAGTTCGTATAAAGGAGTGAATACCACGGGTAAGGTTGAAGAACTGATCGGTTTGAATACTGATATCGAAGGCAAAGAAGTTGTAATCATTGAAGACATTGTGGATTCAGGTTACACGATTGACAAAATCATTTCGTTAATAGAAGATAAAGGTGCAAGCAGCATAAAAGTTTGTACTCTTCTCTACAAACCAGATGCATTTAAGGGAGTTACAAGACCTGATTTTGTAGGATTCACGATTCCCAATGCTTTCGTCGTTGGTTATGGTTTAGATTACAACCAAAAAGGAAGAAATTTAGACGCGATTTATCAAATAAGAGACTCAAAACAATAAGAAAATGCTCAACATTGTATTATTTGGACCTCCCGGTGCTGGGAAAGGAACACAATCGGAACGACTTAAAGAAAAATATGGACTAGTTCACATTTCAACTGGTGACGTTTTTCGTGCTTTAGATCCAGAATCTGAATTAGGTAAACTTGCAAAAAGCTACTCGGACAAAGGGAATTTGGTTCCAGACGAAGTTACCATTGAAATATTGGAAGCTGAAGTGTCGAAGCACCCAGACGCCAAAGGAGTTATTTATGATGGATTTCCACGAACGACTGCACAGGCAGAAGCTCTACATTCATTTTTGGCCGCAAAGGGAACAGGTGTTTCCATGATGTTGTCTTTAGTTGTGCCTGAGGATGAACTGAAAACGCGTTTGATCGAAAGAGCGAAAGTTTCTGGTAGAAAAGATGACGCAGATCCAAACATCATTCAGAATAGAATAAATAATTACAACAATTCCACTGCTCCCGTAGCTGATTATTATAAAGCCCAAGGGAAATTGCATGAAATCAACGGCGTTGGGTCGATTGATGATATCACCGCTCGTTTGTACGATGTGATCGATGCGCAATAGGATAAATTTGAAAAAATGGCTTCTGGAAATTTCGTAGATTACGTTAAAATTCACACGACTTCAGGGAATGGAGGAGGAGGTTCTACGCACTTCAGAAGAGAGAAGTACATCCCGAAAGGTGGGCCAGATGGAGGTGACGGTGGACGCGGAGGACACGTAATCTTGCGCGGGAATAGTCAGCTTTGGACGCTGCTTCACCTCAAGTTTAAAAAACACATTCGAGCTGGACATGGCGTTCACGGTTCTGGCCAATTAAAAACTGGAGCCGAAGGACAAGATGTTTATGTTGATGTACCTCTTGGTACGGTTGCCAAAGATCCAGAAACAGGTCAAACGCTTTTCGAAATAACGGAAGACGGGGAAGAAAAAATCATCCAACGCGGTGGACGTGGCGGTCTCGGAAATAATAATTTCAAATCGTCAACGAATCAAACACCTCGCTACGCGCAACCAGGCGAAGAGGGAGGAGAAGGTTGGAAAGTCTTAGAATTAAAACTACTTGCGGACGTCGGACTCGTTGGTTTTCCGAATGCTGGAAAGAGTACGTTACTTTCTGTTGTTTCTGCGGCGAAACCTGAAATAGCAGATTATCCATTTACGACGATCAGACCAAACTTGGGGATTGTTAAATACCGTGGACACCGCTCCTTCGTGATGGCAGATATTCCCGGTATTATTGAAGATGCGCACAAGGGTAAAGGGCTTGGCCTGAGATTCTTGCGGCATATTGAGCGAAACTCAATGCTACTTTTCATGATTCCTGCAGATAGTGATGATATCGAGAAAGAATACAAAATTTTGTACAAGGAACTCAAGCAGTACAATCCGGAATTGATTCACAAGGACATCGTTTTGGCAATCACTAAAAGCGATATGTTAGACGAGGAATTGAAAGCTGAAATAGTGAAAACACTTCCTAAAAAAGTACCATCGATATTCATTTCTTCCGTTGCCAATATTGGAATCGATGATTTGAAAGATATGATTTGGAAAACGTTGAACGATGATTGAATGGCTCGAATCAATTGATCGGGATATTGTTCTATTTATAAACGGACTACATCAGCCTTTTTTGGATGAACTGATGTGGTTTATCTCTGGGAAAATTGTTTGGATTCCTTTTTATCTTTTTCTAATCTATTTGTTCTATCGAAAATCGTCTTTAAGGGCTGCAGGAATATTCGTTTTAGTTGCTATTGCAGCAGTTGGACTCGCAGATTTCATTTCCTCCCAGATTATTAAGGACACGGTCATGCGCTACCGACCATCACACAACGCGCTACTCACACATAAGCTTCACTTTTATACCATGGCAACTGGCGAGCATTACAAAGGAGGTGAGTTTGGATTCGTGTCTTCACACGCCGCGAATTTCTTTGCTATCTGTACGTTTACTTTTTTGTGCTTGAAAGAATGGTATCCTCGCTCTTGGTGGCTCCTAGGTGTTGCTGTTTTGGTCTCGTTTAGTCGACTCTATTTGGGCGTTCACTACGTTACCGATCTTTTCTTTGGAGGATTGCTGGGCGCGACTATTGCTTGGCTTTTATATCGTTTTGTATTTTTGAATTTAAAGTCGAAAGTATAGAATGGTCTATTTATGGATTTTTATCGGAGGTGGATTGGGAAGTGTTGCGCGATTTGCGGTATCAAAGGCCTCAACATCAATCTATGCAGGAAATTTTCCGCTGGGCACATTCATTTCGAATACAATTGCGTGTCTTTTGCTGGCTATCCTTGTTGTTTTTGTTTTTCCGAAACAAGCTGAGTCGTCATGGCTTCAACCGTTATTGGTCGTAGGCTTTTGTGGTGGGTTTAGTACATTCAGCACATTCAGCAATGAAACTGTTCAATTGCTGCAGTCAGGTAATTTTGTAGTCGCTTTACTCAATATTTTAATTTCGATTGCTGTAGGCGTTGGCCTGATTTTTTGGATTCGATCGGCAGCTTAAAGCTCCGCAGGAAGAACTTCCTCGACCCGACGAATCAATTCTTTTCGTTTTTCAATAAACTTCTCTAAGTTAGCTTTGTTGACTTCTCCTTTTGTTTTGAACGACTTCAAATTAAGGAACCATTCGTAAGCGGCAAGTCCGAAGATTCCAATCAAAGCGTAGTACAGAATGGCAAGTCCCCAGCTTTCGTATACGAAATGATAGAACAAAAAGAATACAGGAATGTTGATGAGCCCCATTCCGATTTTACCCAAAATCACTTTCACAGAAGCCCAAAATACATGTCTTTTGAATGATTTCTCTGCGAATCTTTTCACTAAAAAATACAAAGGGCCGCAATGAATTAATCCTAAAATTCCAAGTGGAAAAAGTAAGATCATCATCATTAATTCTTTGGCTCTACCACCTTCAGGATGCGTTTGTTTCCAGTACACATTATCATCTTTTAACTTCATTCGTTTTAAAAGAGTGAAATAGGAGGAGATGTCTTTTTTAAGTGTGCTTAATTTTTCATCGTCTTCAACATTTTGCTTATTCAACCAATGTGCTAGGTTTTGCGAATACTTCCAACGTTGTGTAAGCGAAAGATTTGGATCAAATGAGTCAGCGTTCATTCCCTTACGCGTTAAAATCATGATTTCCTCGTGAAAATTGGCTTGTTCTTTGTCCTCGATGTGTGTGATTTGCTCTTGCATCAGCTCCTCAACACGTCGGGTCACCTCAGTTATTGCTTTGTTGGGGTTCGACTCGTACAGTTCTCGATAATCGTTTAGGCAGAATTTATCTGATGTTGAAATAAGAAGATCACTTCGCATTTGATTTGGTCGCGAATAGTTCGAACCAACACCCGCCATATAGATTTTCTTCGACCAGTTGATCGATTCTAAAGCTTCGAAGCCAATTTTAGCAGCTCCTTTTTTTACAGGTTTTAATCTTCGAATAAAAACATCGTCTGTAAAGCCTTCCCCGAAAATCAATAGACTTCTGCCGCCTTTCAATACATTCGAAGCTCGTTTGAATACTTCATTGTTTTTACTTTTAGTATCGCCTCCGTCGTGCTGACGATAAATAGGTAGCATTTGGCAAGCCCAAAGAAATGGTTTCGATATAGGCGTAAAAACATCAGCGCGCGTCATGAAAAATACAATGGGACGTCTCAAAGCTGCAATCACCAGCGGGTCCATAAAGGATGCTGGATGGTTGGCAACGTAAATCGTTCTCCCGAAGAATTCCTTTGGAGAGTTCACCATTTTTCGACGTGGATAAAAGATCCAAAAGGCGTATTTCAGTGTGAAATAAAGGATAAAGTAGACTAAACGCATTCGGCTATAAATTGAAAGCAAAAATAAGATTCTTTGCTAATTTACTGTTCTGACTCAGTTTCTGGGTCTTTATTAGTAGACTGTTTCTTGCCAAGGTAAAACCCAAGTTGGATCTCGTGTGTTTGTGCACCAAAAACCTGAAGTTTTCCAACTCCTTGTTCGAACGCATACGCGAGGTAAAATTGCTTGAATAAATTCGCTCCTACTTGAAAAGTTAGTGATCCAGATGAGCGGTACCCCGCCAGAAGCCATGCCGATTTATCATAAGTGAGTTTTGCAGCACCCAAAAGGTTGATCGGTGTGTTTTGAGAAAACTGTGTGATCAAAGTAGGTCGAATTTCCCATTTATCCTGAATGCTAAAACCATAATTTGCGGTTAAATAGTAATGTCTATTGAAGTTGCTCCCCGTCGGTACTCCTCCAAATATTAAGTCGTTATTGAGAAGTTGCACCGTTGAGAACCCTACTGTAAATTTGGGATGATAAACCACAAGCCCACCATTCATATTGAAAATTGTTTGAGTGCTTGTGCCCCCCAAAAACTGCATGTAAGCATCATCGTCTTGTTCGTACAAAATAACTCGATCTTCAATGATTCCAAAACTACTAATACCTGCAGAAAGCCCAGCGCCAATCGAAATGTCCTCATACAATGGCATGTGAACGGCATAACTACCTTGAACATTCAGTCGATTAAAAGGCCCAACTGTTTCGCTCATGGCTTGTCCACCAACAATGTGTTTTAATTCTCCTCCTGTAACTTCAGGCGTTTGAAACAAAGTTCCTTCAGAAGATTGGGTAGTGCCTGCTCCAATTCTTCCGTGACCGCTTAGCATGAAACTTTGCGGACTGTTGGAAAAACCTGTCCATTGGTTCCGCATTCCCAATTCGACTTGGGTGGCGTTGGTAAAACCACCAGCGGCAGGGTTCAATAAATAAGGATTATTCACCAATTGAATGAATTGTCCTTCTTGCTGCGCTAATGAGCTGGTAAATGCTCCAAATAAAATAGCTAATGATAGAATAAATCTCATGGCTCTCTTAATTAATAATACTTATATCTCCTGTGAATACTTGTTGGTCTGTGTCATTGAGTTCAATCTTGTAATAATAGGTCCCCATCGGAAGTAATTCTCCTTTGTGGGTGCCGTTCCAAGGAGAACTATAACCATCGGATTCGAAAACAACAGATCCCCATCGGTTAAAAATGACTACATGACAATCTGGATAGAGGATGTCAAGGAAATCAATATTGAATAAGTCGTTTTTACCGTCAAAATTCCCAGGTGTAAAGACCGTCGGAATTACTGGGTCGAAACCGTTGCAGACAGAGCCGGCGACTTTTATCGTGTCTTGAGTTGTGTTGCATCCGCCGTAGTCAAATGAACAAACTACATAGTTGATCCCATTATCAAAACCTTCTACAGTTGTAGTAGCTGCATTCGGATCTCCGAAACTTACAGAGCTAAATGGTGAAGACCAACTGACTTCCTGTCCCGCTGCTGCGTTTGAAACTGAAACTGAGATTAGATCGTTTTCTAAACAAACGGCTGTGTCGGCTTGATCAATTTGAGGCACGCACATTGCGAATATTTCGAGTGTGTCCGAAGTACTGGGACAGCCTGGGTTTGTAATAGTCCATATAAAGGAGTTCCAGCCATTTTCAAGGTTACCCGCACTGGTGTTCGCACTAGAATTATCGGTGATTACGGCATTGGTATTCGTAGACCATCCTCCAGTCCCGTAAATGGGCTGATTGGCTTGAAGAGGAACCGTAAGAGTTTCGCAAGCGATTATGGTGTCTTGCGTACTTGCGGTTAAATCAATCGGTGTGCTGATGACATAAATGCTATCGGATGTTGATCCACAGCTCGGAGAACTTACAGTCCAAACAAAAAGGTTGGTTCCATTCGAGATTGAATTGACTCCTGTAGCGTAAGCAAACTCATTATTAAAACTTCCAGTTCCCGCACTCACCGTCCATTGTCCTGATCCACTTGAAATGGAATCAGCCTGTAGTAAAGTACTATTGCTACCGCACAGGAAAATAGTGTCCTCTTGGATAGTAGCTGGGTCTGCAAATGGGAGAATTTCAATCGAAAATTGACAAGTTCCTGTATTTCCTGAACTGTCGATTGTCGTATATTCTAAGGTTGTTGTTCCAACTGGGAATACACTTCCTGAACTGTATCCAGTTAAATCTGTTTGCACCAAAGAAACGAGACAGTTGTCGCTAAAAGTCGGAAGTGCATACGAAACGATTGGATCGCATGACACTGTATCATTCGGACAAACAATCGTTGGATTTTGTGTTTCGAAAATTTCCAAATCGAATGAGCAAGAGTTGGTATTGCCCCCTGCGTCGAGAACGGTTAAAGTAATCGTGTTTGTTCCAACAGGGATGACTGATCCAGCTGATGGTGTTTGCGAAACCGAATAATTGGGACAATTGTCTAAAATTACCGCAGACGAGACGTAGTTTCCAAGTGTATAATCACAGCTGATTCCGTTGTCAATCGGAGTGGGTGTCGGGCAGGCAATTGTGGGGGCAACGGAATCTATTGGTGTGATAATTGCCACACAAGATGCTGTATTCCCTTGATCATCAATCAGATTAAATGTTACGTTGGTAATTCCTGAAGCTGTTGCACCAGGCGCTGGAAATTGTTGAACTGTCATCGCACCGAATGAAGAGCAATTGTCGGTCCCAGTTACGTCTCCAGTAAAGTTAGGAACAACATATTGACAACTTGAATTGATACTTAACGAAGTATCGTTCGGGCAAATTATTGTCGGAGGGATTGTATCGGAAAGGAAGGCCGAAAATTGACAATTCGTACTGTTTGAATTTTCATCCGTTACTGTAATGGTGATTAAGGTTGTTCCTGTAATCGTAGTTCCAGCGGATGGAGATTGAGAAAAGGTAAGATTGGCTGTAGCAGAACAATTATCTGAAACCGTGAGCAAGTTTGTATAATCTGCCAGTACGCCGTCGCAATTGGAAGTCGCAAAAACAGTTTGATTAGGAACACAACTTGTTATTGTCGGTCCCACTTGATCTTCTACCGTCACGATAAACGTGCACGTCCCTGTATTTCCATTTCCATCATCTGCGATTAAACTCACGATTTGATCTCCAGAACTGATGTTTGTTCCTGGTGTTGGCGATTGTGTGATTGTGATTGAACCAGAAAATGTACAGTTGTCAGAAGGCATTCCAAGCGAAGTATAATCTCCTAAAACGGCACCACATCCTACAGTCGTTGAAACCGTATCATTTGGCGGGCAGTTTATTAATGGTGAAATTGTATCTACTGCGTTCATGAGAAAGCTGCAGTTTGCTGCATTCCCGAAACTGTCCTGAACTTCATAATTGATCGTGGCACTTGCACCTACAATAGACCCTGCGGGAGGAGATTGTGTTATGGTCAATGCGAACACAGACTCGCAATTATCATTGGCAACAACCAAATTGCTGTAATCTGCAATGGTCAATTGACAAGAGGCATCTAAATATTGCGTGAACGGTCCCGTTGGGCACGTTATGGAAGGTGCGATAGTGTCTATGACTGAAACATCGAATTGACATTGACCCGAGTTCCCGTCACCATCCGTTGCTGACATAATAATTGTATAGGGACTGCTTCCAGCTGACATGGCTGTGCCAGCTACAATATTTTGTGCAATGGTTACTGTTGTGTCGTTACAAATATCTGTGATTGTTACCAAATTGGAATAATCTGGCAGAAGGGCATCGCAAGTTGAACTTGTCGTGTACAACGTTTGGTTACCTGGGCAGATCGCGGTTGGAGCGTTATTATCTGTTCCTGAAATTTCAAAATTGTCTACTGCAATCGGCGCGTTGTCTATGATGGTATTATCGTAGGTAAACCGAACTCCAATGTAATAAACGGAATTGTCGTACAACGCAGGTATTGTCAAATTGCTATTCGTCCATGAAGGGCTATCGAAAAGTACTGAACTTAATGCATTCCAAGAGATTCCGTCTGTAGAAATCACAATTTCAGCGTAATCGTTTGCATCTCCATTTATTTGAAAATCGTAGGAAAGAGACATGGAAGTATAGCAAAGTCCGTTCACTTGTGAGTAACGAATTAAACTGGATGAACCTATTGGCGCATTTTCATAAGCATGCTGCTCAATTCCATCTACTCCGCACCCTGGCAATGTTCCGCCTTTTGTAATGTACAACGAATTTGTCCCTGGCAGTGTTCCGCCGTTTCCAGCACAGGTTGAGGTGATCCAGTCGTTTTCTGAAGTTGTGCCAATTGTGTTCCAAGTAGCGCCGCCAGTTTCAAAGGTCTCTGTGAAAAATTGACCAAAACCTCCAAACTGAAAAAGCATCGCAAACGCGAAGAGAAGAATGAATCTCATAGTGATATTTTACGATTAAAGTGGTGCAAATATACTGGAATCAAAAGGAATAGATGATTGGTAAGGACGAATTCAACAATTGGAATGCTTAAAACTTTATGAGAAATCTCCTCATGAGCCTCTAAATACCTTTAAATTCGCCACTATAACGTCGATTCTATGAAAAATATCGGAATAATTTGTGGTGGATTTTCTTCAGAGTTTGAAATCTCTGTGCTAAGCGGCACGAATATTTACAGCAATTTTCCTAAAGAATACAGTCCTTACCTTATTCTAATGCGGAGGGAAGGCTGGGCAGTTAAAATTGGAGAGGATGAAATTCCAATGAATCGTTCCAATCTGACTTTCAATTTGGATGGAGAAATCGTAAAAATCGATTATGCCATTGTCTACATTCATGGAGATCCAGGTGAAAATGGCAAGCTGCAGGCGTATCTTGAAATGATTGATGTTCCTTATATTAATTCTGGACCATTAGCTTCCCAGTTATCCTTTGATAAATGGTACTGCAATCAATTTTTGAAAGCGTTTGATGTTAACGTAGCGGAATCGATCTATTTGACAAAAATGGACACGGTTCCTGATTCCAATGTGATAATTGAAAAATTGGGATTGCCGCTATTTGTCAAGCCAACGGATTCAGGGTCGAGCTATGGTATCGCACGCGTGAACAAGATTGAAGATTTAGCGAGTGCGATTGAACGAGCATTTGATGAGGGAGACGCTATAGTGATGGAGTCGTTTTTGGATGGGAAAGAGGTTACTTGCGGCGTCTATCGGAATAAAGATGGCGCACGACAACTCCCTCTAACCGAGATTATTTCTGAAAACGAATTTTTCGATTACGAAGCGAAATACAAAGGTCTCTCCCAAGAAATTACACCGGCAAGAATTTCAGATGAAGCGACGACGCAAGTTAAAGAAATTGCGATGAAAATTTATCAATTATTGAACTTGAGATCCATTGCCAGAGTTGATTTTATGCTGGTAAAGGACGTTCCGTATGTGATTGAAGTCAATACAACCCCTGGTTTTTCAAAAGAAAGTATTGTTCCAAAAATGATTAAAGCGGAAGGGCTGAGCATTGAGCAATTCTGGCGTGAAATTCTTGAGGCTGAAATTTAATAAGCAGCCATTACGTTCATCAATGAAGCCATTCTACTTGTCAAGGTACTCGATGAACCATCGAAATTATTCACGATAATAGCGAAAGCAAGTTTTTTTCCACTGGTACTTTCAACGTAGCCCGAGTAACTTTTGATTCTGGTCATCGAACCGCTCTTTGCATAAATGCGCCCATGTCCCGTTTGGTTTTTGCAAATGTTGCGCATCGTACCTGATTTACCAGCGACGGGGAGCGAAGCTTTGAAAATGGCTCCGTTTTCACGACCCTCCATCGTTTTTAGTAACTCTACGAAATGCTTGGCAGCAATAGCATTACTTCGAGATAATCCACTACCGTCATTGACATGAAGTCCATCTGTGTAAAATGTTCCCCGCCAATGCTGTTCTAAAACTCTCAACCCAGAAGAAGTACTTCCGTTTCCTGTTTTTTCATAACCGATGAGGTTGATCATGTGTTCTGCGAAAAGGTTGACGCTTCTGTGATTCGTTTCTTCCACAATGTCTTTTAGTTTCTCTCCTGAATGCGTCGCAATCAACGTTCTTTTTCCATAAGTCGCGTTTGAACTAATTAGCTCCATTCCTCGCACTCCTGTTGGCATTTCGTCTATGGTTATGCCGTTTTCTTGGAGTTTTCGAGTGAGTTCGAATGCACATTGCAACTCAGGGTCTGGAAGACTGCCTTTCACTAAGAAGTTTGCTTGGTTTACAGGGATTGTTCCTGTTCCAAATCGATCCAGTCCGAATGGTGCACCGTACAAATAAGCGTTGTCACCAGGTGTGTTCGATGCTTCAACGTAATTGTGGTAAATCAAACCGGGGACTTCAGGAAGGATCGATTTAACGGCAACGATAGAGCCAGCTCGGCTGCCTGAGGAAAAGGTATAGCGAACAAGGTTGTCGAAAATGGTTAAACCTGACGCCCCCGCACCATAATAATTTCCCATATCGACCCAACTCCAACCATCTGGAGCCCCTTCGTACCCAAATTCGGAAGCGTCACCAATGACACCGCCAACAACTTTTGTAATGCCCAGTGCCTTTAAGCTATCAATCCAAGGATTCATGAAATCCAACTCGTGTCCTTCAGGATTGAAATATTTACTTCCCAAAGAAGGATCTCCGCCTCCACGAATCCACAAATTCCCAAAAAGAACACCATCTTCAATTCGTCCGTCGAGATACAAACGCGTTTTAGCGCGGTATTCAGGCCCAAGAATATCCAATGCCGTTGCGGTGGACATCATCTTTGCCGTTGAAGCCGTTGGAAGGGTAATATTTTCATTGTGTGTAGCGACGCTTTTTTCATTCCCTAAATCATAGACCATGATACTTATGGAAGCGTGTTCCATACCAGAGCCATTGACAAAAGAAGTGACTGCATTCTCAACCGAATTTTGTGATAAGGCAAAATTTGAGAGAATAAGAAGGGGAATCATGAATGAACTTAGTATCTTCATCGCGCTATTTTTGATTAAATCTCGTAAGATTCATCAATTAATATACCATTACCGAATAAAATTACTAACAGTAACGTAGGGAAATGCCTGAAGTTAAACCAAAGAAGAAAATACGTGTACTCCGAATCATTAACCGATTCAACATTGGTGGCCCTACTTTTAATGCAACTTTTTTAACGAGATTTCTTGGTGATGATTACGAAACAATGCTTGTTGGAGGATTGCCAGAGCCAGATGAATCGGATTCACTTCACATTCCAGAAAGTTACGGGATTTCACCTGTTTTGATAGAGGAACTGGTGCGAACCCCCAATCTATCAAGTGATCGAAAAGCCTACAAACGAATTAAAGAAATTATCCGTGATTTCCAGCCTGATATTGTTCATACGCATGCATCAAAAGCCGGGGCTTTAGGTCGGAAAGCGGCCATTTCGTGTAAAGTTCCAGTAATCGTTCATACGTTTCATGGCCATGTTTTTCACTCCTATTTCGGAAAGTTAAAAACGAAATTATTTAAAGAAATTGAGCGGAATTTAGCAAAAAAATCAACCGCGATTATAGCCATTTCTGACAAGCAAAAAGTAGAACTCTGCGAAACGCATAAAATTGTTTCCGCAGATAAAACGTATGTCGTACCACTGGGGTTTGATTTGGAACCCTTTCATCAAAAACGAATTGATTTTAGAACGGATCAACGGGCGAAATTAAACCTGCAGGATGATGAAGTAGCAATAGCAATAATTGGTCGCTTGGCGCAGATTAAAAATCACGAAATGTTTTTCAAAGCAATGCATACAGTTTTGGACAGAACGACTAAAAAAGTGCGCGTTTTTGTCGTTGGGGACGGAATGGAAAAGGAAAATGTGGAGCGTTGGGCGAAAGAATTGAATGCAAAACACAATAATTCAGTCGAATTGACGTCCTGGATTACAGATATTGGGACATTTAATGCTGCAATGGATTTAATTTGTTTGACTTCCAATAATGAAGGTACGCCAGTGAGTCTGATTGAAGCGCAGGCCGCCTGTATCCCTGTTGTCTCAACAAATGTTGGTGGTGTAAGTGATATTATGTTGGATGGCGACACCGGTTTTATAGTTCCTGTGAATGACGATGTTCAGTTCGCCGAAAGAGTGCTTCAATTGGTTGAGAACAAAAAAAAACGTGAAAAAATGTCACAAAATGGCTGGACGTTCGTAAGAGATAAATTCCATTACAACACCTTAGCTGCAAATGTCGATAGCTTGTACAAGGTATTGTTGATGAAAAGGAAAGAGAATGAAGCGTAAAATACTCCTGTTTTTATTGTTTGGAATTATCACCATCGTTACGTCGTGTGGCGTAAATAGTAATATTATGTTGAAACAAGCGAAGGGAACGGAAGTGAATTCAGCAGAGATTCCATTAACTCCGAAAGAAGATTATCGCATCGCAGCAAATGATAAAATTTCCTTCCAAATGTTCTCAAATGAAGGTGCGGATCTGTTGAATCAAACAAATTCTCCAAACCAGTCGGTTGCGAAGGACAATCAAATGATTTACGATGTAAGAACAAATGGAAATGTGGAACTTCCAATCATCGGATCCGTTAAAGTTTCAGGATTAACAATAGAGGCTTGCGAAGACACACTGGAAACTCTGTACAGTAGCGAGTTTAAAGATCCGTTCATCAAAATAACGGTGACAAACCAACGCGTGATTGTTTTTCCAGGAAATGGCTCTGACGCAAGGGTTGTCCAGTTGACAAATCCAAATACAACACTTTTGGAAGCCATTGCACTGGCTGGAGGAATTGCGGATAGAGGTAAGGCAAATACAGTAAAGCTTATGCGAATTGAGAATGGTGAGCGTATCGTATACGTGATGGACTTGTCCGTTATTGAGGGATTAAAATTTACCGATATGATCGTTCAAGCCAATGATTATATCTACGTAGAACCAGCACCAGAACTTGGAAAAGAAGTGATCGAGAAAATTATTCCAGTTACATCGCTTATCACAACGTTTATTCTGCTGGTGACATTTATAGCAAATCTTTAAGAAAAAGAGAAAGTGGCAAAACAAGGCATATTTGTAAATAGATCATTCGATCCTTTAATCACAAGGACGATTATTCGTCGCTATTGGTGGTGGCCCGTTGTATTTACCTTGTTTTTCGGAGTTTTTGCCTTTTTCTACTTAAGGTATACCAAACCCGTTTATCAATCTTCCTTGATCATGCAGATCTCAGATCAAGATCAAGCAGCAGATATTATTGACTTCGAAAATATCAACTCGAAAGAAAATCAACTTCCAGCTATTGTCGAATTGTTACGGTCAGAGCTTATCTTCAAAAAAGCCCTGAAAAAAATGAACCTGACTGTCAGTTTGTTTTCTCGAGGGGAACTATTGACAGAAGAACTATATCTTTCGAGCAGCTTTAATATTCAGCCTTATTACCTGCATGATTCAACACTAATTAGCAGCGAAATAGCATTAGGTGTTGATGGTGATCAAGTGGTCCTCTCCTATCAAAAGGCAGGAAAAAACGTTCAATTAAAGGGGCGACTGAATGAGCATTTGAAGAACGAGGACATGGAGATTGTCGCTAAGACTAACAATCTCCAGAACTTCAAGAAGGTTGCAACGTCTAACGAGCTCTATTTTATTTTCAATAGTGAGACATCACTTATGCAGCGGCTTAGACCTGGTTTGGAAGTTTCGTTGCTCGATCCCGATGCACGCACGATCATGATCTCCTTTAAAGGATACAATCCAGAGCTGTGCTATGATCTTACTTTGGCTCTAGCTGGGGCTTATCAGGAATATGACGACGAAATAAAGCGACGTGGATCAGAAAATATTTTGAAGTTTATCGACAAGCAATTAGATTCGCTATTCGTTGAGCAACGGGCGTCTAAAGACAGCCTAAACGATTTTCATGTCAAGTCGCAAGTCGTAGATCCAGAAATGAACGGAGCCTCGTTGACTGATGATGTTTCGCAGATGCAAGAAGACTTGTTTATGCTGGAGAATGAAATCAGTGATCTAGAGTCGATTGATAGCCGTTTGGAGAAATCTTTAAATCGTATTGATGTATTTAGAATGATTCCTGAAATGCTTGGAAAAAGCTTTGAGGTTTCACTTGCCAATCACGTTTCTGAGTTACACGATTTATTGGAAGCCAAAGAGGATTTACTGTTCAGTTACACTGCCGAAAATGAGAAAGTAAAGGAGAACCAGCGAAAGGTCGACAATAAAATCTCAACCATTCAAAGGAGTATTAGTACAATCATTTCAAGATTGGAAACAGACGCTCAACTTTTGAAAATAAAAATCCGAAAAGCGGAAGGGCAATTGTCAGGCTTGCCAGAAAAAAGGATGGAGTATAACCGCTTGAAGAACATTCGCGAGCTCAATGAGAAGTACTTAACCTTACTGCGTGAAAAGAAGCTTTTGTATTCAATTTCGGATGCAGGATACGCTTCTCAAAATCCTATTTTACAAATGCCAGTGGCCAATTCTGTTCCAGTTGCGCCGAATAGTAAACTTATTTATTCTGCATTTATTCTCGTGGGAATTTTGTTCGGATTGGGGATCATGTTGTTCCGCTATTTGACGTTCAATGAAATCAATTTGATTGAAGACTTGGAGCGAATTCTTCCAGAGAGAGCCTCAATTTTAGGTGGAGTCCCTTTAACGAAATATTCGATGGAATACTCGCAGCCTGTTGTTTTTGAAGCTCCCAAATCAATCATGGCTGAGTCTATGCGAAAGATTCGAACGAATCTGAGCTACATTCATCCAAATTACCAGACAATTGCCATTTCGTCATCGATTTCAGGTGAGGGGAAAACTTTCGTTGCATTGAACCTTAGTGGAATTATTGCCATGTCAGGTAAAAAAACCATCCTTCTTGATCTCGACCTTCGAAAACCCAAAGTTCACCTCGGATTTAATGAAGACAACATACATGGAATTAGCTCGTTGATCGTAGGTCAATCGACTTTAGATCAGTGTATTAAGAAATCGAGTATTCCTGAGTTAGACTTTATTACTGCGGGTCCAATTCCACCTAATCCTTCAGAGTTGTTGTTGAGTGATAAATTTAAAGAGCTCGTTCAAGATCTCAAGAAGTTGTATGACGTTATTATCATCGACAATCCACCTGTCGGACTGGTTTCAGATGGCGTAAAAAACCTAACAGAAGCAGATATTCCTATTTATGTTTTCAAATCACATTATTCGAAGCGGAACTTTGCCAATCGCATCAAGGAGCTTTTTGAAATGCAGCAACTGAAATCTCTGAATGTAATTCTGAATGGAGTTCAATCTAATAGATCTTCAGGTTATGGTTATGGATATGGTTACGGATACGGCTATGGATATACCAATTCAGGTTACGTAGAGGAAGAACCCGAGAAATTTAAGAAGGCATCTGTCTGGAGAAAACTCACCAATAAATTAAAATCCATTTTCAGAAAGTCATAATTAGTTGTGAAACTTCACTAATATCCATCCAATTAAGTGTGAAAATTTTCTAAATTTGTCACATTCAAAAAAGGATACGTGCTACTTAAAATATTGCAGCTTTTTGTTTTTGGTATTGGGGGAATGCTCGTTGCAATTGTGAGTAATGTTATTCTTTTACGCTTTTCACAATCCTTAGGAATTCGAAACAAGAATGACGTTGTTATTCGTTGGAGTAATGAATCAAAACCTTCTTTGGGAGGTGTTAGCTTTTTCGTTGTTTTTGTCTTTGCATCAATTGCTTATTCAATCTTTGGAGGAGATCAAGACATTTTCAGGAATCCAAAATTTGTAGGTTTATTCGCCGCAGGAGGAATTGCTTTTTTAATGGGGCTAGCGGATGACGCGTACAATACGAGACCATTAATCAAATTGTTCACCCAAATATTATGCGGTGTTTTGTTCGTGTTGACAGGCTCTTCAATTGATCTTTTTCATTCTTTTTGGGCAGATGCAGTAGTCACAACAGTCTGGGTGGTCATCGTAATGAATTCACTTAATATGTTGGACAATATGGACGGAATTACGGGAACTACAGTGTTCTTTATTTTGCTCTCTTGCCTTTTCTCCAATTGGATTATTTTCGAATTTAATACCAACGTTTGGACGTTGATGAATATCAGTGTTATTGGAGCTGTGATTGGCTTTCTATCGATGAATATTCATCCTTCAAAACTCTTTATGGGTGATGCAGGGTCGCAATTTATAGGACTTTTTGTAGCCTTTTTCAGCATGGAAAATCTTTGGAATGTCTCTTCAGATTTACAAAGTCCTTCTTGGCTCGGGTTGTGCATTGCCTTGGTCGCTTTCACGCCAGCAGCAGTGGATACGTTAACTGTTGTTATCAATCGATTAAAAAAGGGGCAGTCGCCCATGGTCGGAGGAAAGGATCATACAACGCATCATTTGGTGTATGCAGGCCTCACAGATAAAAGGGTTTGGTATGTTTTCGTGATCATCGGATTGATAGCTTGTATTTTGTCGGTGGCAATGGTAAACTTGGTGAAGTTGAACACATACTTGCCAGTGGTATTCTTTGTTTCCTATTTCATTTTCGTATTTATTTTGCTCTATCGCAACACGATTAAATACACTTCTACCAAATAATTAATGCCCTTCTTTTCGTATTTTCGCGTATGTTGAAAATGAAAAGAATCATCCTCCTTGGTATCGTTTTTTCCGTCGTACTTTCTTCGTGTAATGAACAGACTACGAAGGTTCAAAAAATCAAAGAAGTGAAGGTTGAACAGGCAGGACATTTTAAGATGCCCGAAATTCCGAAATCCATACTTTTTTGCAATCAGCCAATTGACTTGACTGTATTTGATAGCAAGGAACGTTTAGATAAGGAGCTACTTGTAAATACCTATTATCATAGTTCGACGATACAATACTTCAAACGAGCAAATCGCTTTTTCTCCACGTTGGATCGAATTCTAAAGGAGGAAAATGTGCATCCAGACATGAAGTACCTTTGTCTGATTGAAAGTGGTTTAACACAAGCCGTTTCTCCTTCGGGCGCAAAAGGATTTTGGCAGTTTATGCCTGAAACAGCGAAAGAATATGGTTTGACGGTTAATCGAGAGATAGATGAAAGGTATCACGTGGAGAAAAGTACACGAGCAGCCTGTCAGTATTTAAAAGATGCCAATCAAAAGTTTAACGATTGGCCACTGACAGCAGCATCGTATAATCGCGGAGTTGGAGGAATTACTTCCGATTTAGAAAATCAAAATGTAGATTCCTATCTCGACTTGCATTTAAATAGTGAAACAGGACGGTATTTCTTTCGAATTCTAGCATTGAAGTTGATTTTTGAAAATCCCGAAGATTACAACTTCTTTCCAAAAGAAATGTACCTCTACGAACCATTGGATACGAGAAAAATTGAAGTGACTGAATCAATACCTGATTTAACGAAATGGGCGAACGAGAACGGCTCGAATTATCATCAGTTGAAAGTATTGAATCCCTGGATTTTGGGACAGACATTGACAGTTAAAAATAATTCATACACCATCGAATTACCAAAAAATTGAGCAAGAAACAATACATTGAAGTATACGGGGCGAGAGAGCACAATCTGAAAAATATCGACTTAAAAATTCCAAGGAATGAACTAGTTGTATTTACAGGTTTGAGCGGAAGTGGAAAGTCTTCATTGGCTTTTGACACCATATTTGCAGAAGGACAACGGCGCTATATCGAAACGTTTTCTGCTTATGCGCGACAATTCTTAGGAGGGTTAGAGCGTCCTGATGTCGATAAAATTGACGGATTGAGTCCCGTAATCTCCATCGAGCAAAAAACCGTTTCGAGATCTCCCCGTTCTACAGTTGGAACGATCACCGAAATATATGATTTCATGCGATTGCTTTTCGCTAGGGTAAGCACCGCATACTCATATGTTACGGAGGAGGAGATGGTGAAGTATTCTGATGATCAAATTGTCGACCTGATAATCAAAAACTATGAAGGTAAAAAGGTGATTTTTCTCGCCCCAAAAATTAAGGGTAGAAAAGGACACTATCGTGAACTATTCGAACAGATAACCAAGCTTGGCTTTACAAAAGTTCGTGTCGATGATGAACTTCAGGATATTAAAAAGGGCATGAAGCTGGATCGATATAAAATTCACGACATCGATATCGTTGTGGATAGATTGCAAGTGTCAGATAAAGATAGAAAGCGCATTTATGATTCTGTTGTTACAGCTATGAAACACGGTTCAAAAGCCATGATGATTATGGATTTTGAAACGGAGGAGGTACGCCATTTTTCGAGATCATTAATGTGTCCAACCAGCGGGATCAGTTATCCTGAACCCGAGCCCAACTTATTCTCTTTCAATTCGCCTTATGGTGCATGTCGCACATGCAGTGGACTTGGAGAAGTTTCAGAAGTTGACATTGATAAAATCATACCGGATACCAGTAAAACCATTAAAGCTGGGGGAATTGCGCCTTTGGGAGCGTATAAACGAAAGTGGATTTTTGAACGCTTGGATTCGTTTTTAGAGCAAGAAGGATATTCACTCACAACGAAGATTTCTGATATCGATGAAGATACAATGAACGGAGTTTTGTACGGAAACGAGGGCATAGTGCGCTCGAACAAAGACCGCTCTGTTGTGTTTGAGGGTGTTATCAATTTTATCACACGCCATTCTGAGGAAAGCTCAGCAGCGATTCAACGCTGGGCGCAGAGTTTCATGAATAATAAAACATGTTCAACGTGCAATGGGACAAGAGTAAAAAAGGAAGCTCATTTCTTTAGAATCAATGGAAAAAATATTGGTGATTTGGCGCAAATGGACATCGATGAATTGGCTGTTTGGTTTCAGAACGTTGAAAAATCACTCTCTGATAACAACAAAACCATCGCGGTTGAAATTCTCAAAGAAATTAATGCGAGACTCGGCTTTATTGTGGAGGTTGGATTAACTTATTTGACCTTGCACCGATCCGCCAAAACACTTTCAGGTGGTGAAGCCCAAAGAATCCGCTTGGCAACACAGATAGGAAGCGAATTGATAAATGTTTTGTACGTTTTGGACGAGCCATCAATTGGTTTGCATCAAAGGGATAACTCAAGATTAATTAAGTCCTTGAAACGACTTCGAGATACTGGAAACTCTGTCATCGTTGTAGAGCACGACAAGGAAATGATTGAAGCGGCAGACTTTGTCGTTGACATCGGCCCAGGTGCTGGAGTTCATGGTGGACAAATTGTGAATGCAGCGCCTATAGGTGAACTAACGAATGTGGACTCACTGACGAATCAATATTTGACAGGGCAAAAGTCCATTGAAGTGCCAAAAGAACGGAGAAAAGGAAATGGAAAATCCCTTGTTTTGAAGGGAGCATCGGGTCGTAATTTGCAAAACGTAGACCTCAATATTCCGCTCGGAACTTTTACATGCGTTACAGGCGTTTCGGGAAGTGGCAAATCATCTTTGATCAATCAAACGTTGTATCCAATTTTACTCGCAGAAATATACAACGGTGTCAAAAAACCGTTGCCTTACAAATCGATAAAGGGGATTGAACATTTAGACAAAGTCATTGAAATTGACCAAAGTCCAATAGGACGAACGCCACGTTCCAATCCAGCGACATACACTAAACTTTTTGATGAAATTCGTTCGCTTTTTGCAGGATTGCCTGAAGCACAAATTCGCGGGTACAAGCCAGGGAGATTCTCCTTCAATGTTGTTGGTGGTCGCTGCGAAACGTGCAAAGGAGGTGGAATGAAACTGATCGAAATGAATTTCCTTCCAGACGTTTATGTGGAATGCGAAACGTGTAATGGTAAGCGCTATAATCGCGAAACACTTGAGGTTCGTTTTAAAGGGAAATCGATCAGTGATGTGCTTCAAATGACGATTAACGACGCGACTAAATTTTTCGAGAGCATTCCGAAAATTCATAGAATTCTTGCCACGTTGCATTCTGTCGGCTTGGGTTATGTCACACTTGGACAGCCATCAACAACGCTGTCCGGAGGAGAGGCTCAACGGATTAAGTTGTCATCCGAATTAGCGAAGAAAAGTACAGGGAATACGATGTATATTCTGGATGAACCTTCAACTGGCTTGCATTTCGAAGACATCAACATGCTTCTCGGTGTTTTACAGCGTTTGGTGGACGAAGGAAATACTGTTCTTGTAATCGAGCACAATTTGGATATCGTTAAAGTTGCGGATTATATTGTGGATATCGGACCAGAAGGAGGCAAAGGCGGAGGAAAGATCGTCTGCTCGGGAACACCAGAGCAAATCGTTAAAAAAGCCAAGAAGGAATCCTACACTGCTCAGTATTTGGAGGGGGAATTGAAGTAGCGATGCAACCAAACTTCCTTGAGAAGCATTGTCTAAAAAAATACAATCATGAAAAAGTATCCCATCTTAGCACTTTTATTCTGTACCATTTTATTGGTGAGTTGTAAAAAGAAAAGATCGAATTGGAAGGCGAATGGCTCCTTGTTGAAGTATCTTATGATCCAGGAGACGGTAGTGGAACCTTTGAGCCAGTTTCAAGTACTAAAACACTTCATTTCTCGAATGGATCGATCTCGTCTAATGGCGATTTATGTTCTTTATCTGCAGAGGTCGGATTTACTACGGCAGGGACTTACAACCTTGCGGACTCGATAATAACAGGGGATTGTATTTACGGAGGATTGCCAATAACCTTTGAACACAATGGAAACGAACTAATTGTTAATTACCCTTATTTGGAGAATTGTAGAGCGAAGTATGTGAAGCAGTGAATTAAGTTTCAGTCGATAACCGATTATTCCAAGGTGAAGGTAATCGGAATTCTTACCCTAGTGACAACTGCAAATCCATTAACTTCTCCTGGTTTCCATTTCGGCATCGAGCGCACGAGTCGTATTGCTTCTGCCTCCAATAATGCTAACTTTACATCCTCATTGTCGCTATTCGGATCGCTTGGTTGCCCATTTGAATCAACGATAAAGGATACATAAATTTTCCCTGCAAGATTCTGTTCAATAGCGCGTTGTGGATATTGTGTATTGGAATTGATCCAGCGCATCATTTCTCTTTGTCCTCCCATGAACTCTGCCTCGACATCTGGGAATTCCACTATTTCCGTTCGCGGAACAGTGACCACATTAGAGACTCCAAAATCTTCATGACACGGATTCATGGAATTTTCTAAATTTTGAAGAAAAGCTCGCTCTTTCGCTTGTTTTTCGAGTAATTCTTTCTGTTTTTTGGCAATAATGGCCTTATTTGCTTCAAATTGCTTTTCCAGCTTAGCCAATTCAGCCTCTTTCTTTTTCTGAAGATCTTCGGCGCGCTTTTGCCTATCCAATGCCTCTTGAATTTGTTGCGATTCCCTTTCGATATTGGCAGAGATTTGTGATCCAACGGGATTTAATTTGATTAAAAATTGCGCTAATTCCGACTCAGAATAGTTCTTCCAATTGTTAAATGCGACCTCGGAGATCCCGTAGGGATTGTATTCAGAAAATGCAAAATCAAACGTTCCATCCTTCTTTCTGGAAATTCCAACGGCGAAACTGTTGTCATACAGACTACTCTGGTTTTCGGGGAAGTGCGCTTCATATCCCGAGTTCGTTCTATTCAAAGGAATAATTGTTTTTAAAGTGTTGACCGATTGGTAAACCTTAATATCTGGATCAGAAGATTTTGCATTAATCGAAACCACCTTGTCATTTTTACCCAATTCCTTGAGATAGGTGTCAATATTCACCCAACCAACTCCGTTCCATGGAATTTTGTAGGATGATTGTCGACCAACAGAAGGTTGCGAGTTTACGCGAGTACGGAGATTCCGTGCAGAACGAGGCGAAACGGATTTACTAGACAAATCTTCATTGGCAATGCCACTAGTATTTAATCCTTGAGTGTTTATACTATTGCGCCTTTTGGAGTAATCAGAACTTAGTTTTTGCAAATGCTTTTGAATTTCGGCAAGTTCTGCTTTGGACTTGGTGGCGTACTCCTTTTGAAGATAGGACGTTTCCTGTTGTTGTTTCTGCAAAGTGTTTTGGTAATATTTGCGAAGTAAATCGTAATTCTGTCCAGATGGTTTTACGTTCGTTAATTTCTCTGCAGCAAATGCCTCGAACTGCTCTTTTTCTTTACCTGTTAGCAATTTTGACACTTGAAGATCAATTTCATGAAGGTTTCGTCCGAGTTGCGTAACATACAGGTCAAAATAGGTTTGCGCATTTTCTATTCGATGAAGCACTTGCAGTCTATCGCTAAATTCTCGGGTAGCAATGAAGGTGTTCTCGAAACCATTTTGATGGATCGCGAATATTGAAGAAGGATTGATGTAACAGGCTTCGCAAACTGGAGCTTCGGAGTTTTGTGCCAATTGTGTGTTCGCTTTGCCAGAAAATTTCTTGGTCTTGAGTTCTTCGCACTCAATATTTATACAGTCCAACGTATACTGTGTGTTCGTTTGAAGTTCAAATGATTCGAAAACAATGTTGCATCGACCTGAAGAAACCGTAATTTTTGCTTGCCCAACGAAATGCTTCAAAGTCGCTCTGTTGTTCTCAATGATTGCTTCTGATGTGAAATCGCCCTGTTCCAAAAGAATCACAAAAGTCTCATTTGGAAGATTCTCAAATTTGAAGAGTGTTTTTGTCTTTTTTGAGTCGATTTGCTCGCTAGGATTAATTTCAATGGGCGTTGTATTTCCATTTTGATTTACGACAGCCAATTCCCATTTCGTAGCGTTAGTATTGGAACTTCCGACTGCGAAATACAAGCTGTCTTCCAAGGCTCTCGACGATTTTGAGTGATTTTTGAATGGAAGCGTTGCTTGTACTTCTTCTCGAAAACCGTTAGGTATAAAATCTAAGGAAGAGAGATCAACGGGAATGAGATAATTCTCAATTTTCTGTGGATTTTCCCAGTTGAGATTTCCTTTTCCATCGGACATACCCCTCCAAGCCATCATTTCAGAATTGTATTTATCCGTGGGAATCTCAATGTGCATGGTTTTTCCCTCTGCAAGTTGGAGGTTTTTACCGTTCAATTTAGGCTGAATGTAAATCATACCGTCCGATTGTAGCGCTTTACCATTGCTCATCGTGGAGAGGTTGTAGCCGAGCATTTTGTCGTACGTTAGCGCTTCGACTATTTCCACGGTAACATTCTCCTTAATTGGGTTTCCTTCGGCGTCAACAAAGGCATTTTTGGGGATCAAAATGAGAGACCCATTCTTACATTCAATTAATTCATCTTTATTTGGGTTGATTTCAACTTGCTGAACTTCCGGCGAAATCCAGGTTGTCAATCCACCGATATTTTTGTCCTTAGAAACTAAAACCTTCGTTTTACGTCCTTCATTTTCAGTGCTAATTTCTGAATTGATAGCTCGGTCTTCATTAAAAGTTTCAGTAGTCATTTTTAATTGGGACTCTGAGGAAGAAGTCATGGCGGAAGCATTTTCCAACGTTTTATCCTCTGAAGAATCGGTATCTGTTTTCAAAGCAAACCAAGTTAATATTGATCCAATAACAATAGAAGAGAGAATGATGTGCCATTTGAATTTTGAAAGGATGCTTGAACCTCCTACGTTGCCTTGTGAAGCTGGGGCGAAAGTCTGAATTTGCGCTAGAAGTGCCTTTCTATTCACTGCTGTGATTAATAAAGACTGTGTTTCTAAAGCTGCTTGCAACTCAGAATTCACCGTTAATTCCTGTTCAAAAATAATTTTATCTGCTTTCTCCATCGTTCCATTCAGAAATAAATCGATGCGTTCTAATTGTTTTAATTCTGGTCTCATGCTACTGGATTTTGAAGATTTTCGAACTCTTGTTTTGCTAATTGATGTGCCTTTTCCATGCACTTGTACTTTTGTGTCTTAGCTGATTTTTCAGAGCTAAAACCGAGTATTTCGGCAATTTCTGCCATGCGTTTGTTTTCAAAATAAAACAGTTGCAATAGCTTTTTGCAGCGGTCTTGAATTTGTTCCAAGACCTTATCCAGTAAGCGTAGTTTTTCTTCTTTTTCCGAATCGTATTCTATGAAAGCGTAGGTTTTCGAAAGTTCAGCATCCAATTCAACTTTTTTTCTTGTGTTTAATTTCCGGTTTTCATTTCTCCAAGTGTTCAGGCAAATACCGGTGAGGTAAGTTGAAAATTTACTTGTAAGTTGAAATTCAGGTGCCTGAGTCTTCTCCAACAACAGCACTAAACTATCATTGAAGATTTCGGGAATCACCATTTCAGAAGCTCCGTACTTTAGAAGAGCACCTTCAATCATCGGTAAATGTTTGTAGAGTTCCTTGACGGATTTCTCAAAATCTCCTCGACGTATACAGACTAGAATTTCCTGATCGGTCATGTGTTTTTACCCGTATATGTAGCACGAACGAAAAAGGTAACCTTTAAAAAGCGAATAATTGAAAGTTGAAGATTAAAAATAGGGAGTTGGTTGAAAGAATATTTCTTTTTGAATTTAAAAACTTGGGGTCCCTATAACACGGAAACGTTGCAGGGAGACTTTGTGCAAGTTGATTTTTTCTCTACGAATGCTACGACCTACCAGACGTGGAATATTACTTTTTTCAATTTCCACATTCTTTGGTATGGCTAGAGTGAATTCGCCATTTTCATCTGCTTTGGTGGAAAAACGTTGCTGGTCTGAAACGACGAAAATTTCACTATTCTCAGCAAATTCTTTTTTTATTCGTCCCTTAATTATTGTAGTCTCTGCAGGTGATGAAGTGAATTGTGCATCTGCGATATTTGGTTGAGACAGCAACAAGAGAAGTGAAAGTCCTGTGGCATTTTGAACGCTTTTCAAGTGCCGAAATAATTCTACTTGATTGAAATTCATTTTCACGCACTTACCAGAATTCAGATAGTCGGTGGCAATTGACTTTAAATCAAAGTTTTCTAGATCGTGAATTATTTCATTACACGCATCACATTTCCGATTTTCACCCAAACCAGACATGGACTCCCACTTTTCTGAACACGGATTCTCGAATATATTTCTTTTCAAAGCTGACATAAAAATAAAACAAATTCAGCCGTTCGAAAGTTACAAGGAGAAAAATTGCGAATGAAAATTCGAATTCCTAATTAAAATTGCAATTTAGGCTTCAAATTTCTTGAAAAGCACAGACGCTATATGTCCACCAAACCCGAATGTATTACTCATCGCGTAAGTCATTTCTTTCGGCTTTGCAGTACCTAACGGGAAGTCATAGTGATCGGCGAAATCAGGTTCAATTTCCGTAGTATTGATTGTCGGTGGGACAATACCTTCTTGCAATGCCATAACACAAGCTATCCCTTCGATAGCTCCAGCAGCTCCAAGTAAATGGCCTGTCATTGATTTTGTCGCAGAAATTGAGAGCGAAGAACGTTTTCCAAAAACACGATCCGCCGCAATTAGCTCCGATTTATCACCAAGAGGGGTGGATGTTGCGTGCATGTTTACGTAATCAATGTCTTCAGCGGTAATTCCAGCTTCACGAATGGCTTCATTCATTCCAAGTACAGCGCCTTCTCCTTCAGGGTGTGTCCCCGTTAAGTGATAAGCATCTGCTGCCATTCCACCGCCAACAATTTCACCGAAGATGGTCGCTCCGCGTTTTTTTGCGTGTTCATATTCTTCCAAAATCAAGGCGCCAGCACCTTCTCCCATCACAAACCCGTCACGCGTAACATCAAAAGGTCTAGACGCACCAGCAGGGTCGTCATTTCGAGTAGAGAGTGCGCGTGCAGAGGCGAATCCTCCCATGGCCGCTTCTGTAATTGCTGCTTCTGAACCACCTGTTACAATCATGTCTGCTTTGTCCCATTTGATGTAGTTGAAAGCCTCGATAATTGCAGTGTTTGAAGTCGCGCAAGCAGAAACGGGGCAGAAATTGACGCCACGTAAACCATATTTAATGGAAATAATTCCAGAAGCAATATCTACAAGAATTCTTGGAATGAAAAAGGGTGTGAAGCGAGGTGTGCCGTCACCTTCACAATATTCCATCATTTGATCTTGGAAGGTTTGGATTCCACCGTTGCCAGATCCCCAGATTACCCCAATCCGATTTTTATCTAGGCCTTCAAAATCGATTTCTCCATGCTGAAGAGCCTGATCTACGGCGTACAGTGCGTAAAGTGAGAAGTTGTCATATTGACGACGTTCTTTAACGTGAAAATGCTCTTCAAGATTAAAGTCTTTGATTTCACAGGCAAACTTAGCCTTGAACTTTTCAGTATCGAAATTGGTAATGGGCGCGGCGCCGCTTTTCCCAGCTTTTAAGTTTGTCCAAAAATCGTTTAAATTATTTCCTATTGGCGTCAATGCACCAATTCCAGTAATTACAACTCTTCTCATAATCGATTATCAGTTAATTTGAGGGTGTTTGTTTTGTTGTTCCCTTATTCAGGGAAAATACTCTGATTGTGGGAGATTTACAAAAATCCCAACTCCAATTGTGCTTCTTCACTCATCATGTCCTTATCCCAAGGTGGATCAAAAACGATATTGACTTTGCAAGATTCAAAGTTTTCATGGCCAGCAACTTTATCTTCGACCTCTTTAGGTAAAGACTCCGCCACTGGGCAGTTTGGTGAAGTAAGCGTCATCTCAATAGTGACGTTTTTTTCCTTGTCGATTTTGACTTCGTAGATCAAGCCCAATTCAAAAATATCTACTGGAATCTCTGGATCGTAGATTGTTTTTAGAATGTCGATTACCGTATTTTCAGATTCTATCATATACTAATTTAAACTGCTTTTAAAGCTTCCATTTTCATTGTTTTTATCATGCTTGCCAGTCCGTTAGACCGTGTTGGAGAGAGATGCTCATGCAGCCCAATCTCACTAATGAACTTTAGGTCAGCAGCGGCAATTGCTCTTGGAGATTCTCCGTCAAACACGCGGATGAGAAGCGCAATAATCCCCTTCGTTATAATGGCATCGGAATCCGCGTAGAAATGCATTTTTGAGCCATCTAAATCCGTTTTCAACCAAACTCGTGATTGGCAACCTTCGATCAAGCGATTATCGGTTTTGTACTTTTCATCGATCAAAGGAAGTTCTTTTCCAAGCTCAATAATATATTCGTACTTATCCATCCAGTCATCGTAGATGGCAAACTCATCAATAATATCTTGTTGTTTCTCTTCTAATGTCATTACTGCGTATTTTGAATTATTTACAATTCATAATTTCTATTTCTTTTCTACAAAAGCATCCCAATGCTTCGCTTCAAAGCGTGTATAAAAACATCGATCTCTTCTTTCGTGTTATAGAAAGCAAACGACGCCCGAACTGTTCCAGGAATATCAAAAAAGTCCATCAATGGTTGCGTACAATGATGTCCCGTCCTCACAGCGATGCCTTGCTTGTCCAATAAAGTTCCAATATCGAAAGGATGTGTGCCCTCGACAATGAAGGAAACCACACTCGTTTTATTTTCGGACGTTCCGATGATTCGAACCTGTTGAATTTCATTCAATTTCTCCGTTGCATATTCCAACAAATCTTGTTCATGCTGATGAACGGCTTCCATATCCAATGCATTCAAATACTCGAATGCAGTTCCTAAGCAAATTCCTCCTGAAATATTTGGCGTTCCAGCTTCAAATTTATGAGGAAGCTCGTTGTAAGTTGTTTTTTCAAATGTAACTTTGGCAATCATATCTCCACCACCTTGATAGGGAGGCATTGCATCTAAAAGTGCTTTTTTTCCATAAAGAATTCCGACACCCGTCGGTCCAAACAATTTATGTCCAGAAAACACGAAAAAATCACAATCTAAATTTTGAACATCGATTTTGGTATGTTGAATGCTTTGCGCTCCATCTATTAGAACTTTTGCACCAACTGCGTGTGCTTTTGTGATAATTTCTTCGATGGGATTTATCGTTCCAAGCGTATTCGAAATATGAGTTACGGAAACGAGTTTTGTTTTTGCGTTCAACATTGAATCGAAAGCATTCAAATCTAGAGTTCCTGTTTTATCGATAGGAATAACGCGAAGAATGCAGCCTCTGCGCTCACAGAGCATTTGCCAAGGAACGATATTGGAATGATGTTCCATCGCCGAAATAATAATTTCATCCCCTGTTACAAGCATCTCACCAAATGAAGACGCCACAAGATTGATTCCGTCCGTCGTACCTTTCGTAAAAAGGACTTCTTCTGAAAGCTCAGCGTTAATTGCCTTTTGAATTGTTTTTCTTGCACCTTCGTACTTCTCAGTAGCGACTTGGCTTAAGTGATGTACTCCTCGATGGATATTGGCATTTTCTTTCGAATAATACAATTGAATTGCATCGATTACCGACTGCGGTTTTTGTGACGTCGCACCATTGTCAAAATAGATTAACTGTTTTCCATAGACTTCTTGGTGCAGCGCTGGAAATTGCTTTCTGATTTTTTCAATATCGAAGGAGAGCATCGTTTCATTCATACTACAAAGGTACGAAAACGCTTTATTTGGAACAGTTCTAAACAAGAAAAATAATCAATGAAAATGATTGTTTTTGAAATTGGTTTTGATGATTTAGGAAAAGCTTGAAAAGGGATAGAGAAAATTTGAATGCGCGTTGGATTTTTGGTGTGCTTCTTTTCTTTAAATAAGAGTCCGTTATTGGACTTGAATATTTTAGACAGTTCTACAATTCTACAATTCTAGAAATGTCGAAACGTTTATTTTAATAGGTTGATATACAAGTGCATAGCATTTGTTTATTGATATTAAAAACTCCATTTTCGTTGTTGGTAACTAACTGTTTAACACTTTTGTTCGAATGTTACAATTTTTGAATTGGTTTGTTTTAAATAGTTTTTAGATCGCAGAAAGGACCGATATTCGAGGTTTTATTCTTCGCGCTTCTTTTCCATTAACATACACTTTTTGTGAACCAAAAGCTAGACATTTTTACATTTCTAGAAATGTCGAAACGTTTCTGGCAAAAAGTTATTAATCAGATTTTTAAAAACTAAAATCAAACTTCAGAAATTCACAATTCCTTATTCCTTTTTCAAATACATCAGAAACTCACGATTTCCATCTCCACCTAATATTGGAGAATCAGTGTGGTCAATATATGCAAGATTGTTCGAATTGGCAGCCTTTTTAATCGATTGAATGACTTCTGGAAAAAGTTTCGAATCTTTCACGATCCCACCTTTACCAATGTTTTTCTTTCCAACTTCAAATTGCGGTTTTACAAGCGCGATCGCAAAGGCACCTTCTTTTAAAAAAGGATGGATAAAAGGAAATATTTTTTCAAGTGAGATGAAGGAGACATCGATGACACAGCCATCCGCAAGTTCTGGAATTAATTTGGGGGTAATTTCGCGAATGTGTGTTTTTTCGAGATTCACCGTTCTATCGTCATCATCTATTTTTTTGTGTAACTGCTTACTTCCGACATCCACGCAGTACACTTTCGAGGCGTCTTGTTCGAGAAGTACTTGTGTAAACCCACCCGTAGATGCGCCAATATCTAAAAATACCTTTCCTTTTATTTCAGGTTTCCAGATGTTTAAAGCTTCAACGAGTTTTAATGCGCCACGTGAAACCCATGGAATTTCTTCCGCCATCATTTCGATTTCACAATCCACAGGAAATTTTTTTCCTGTTTTGGTGATCAGTTTCCCATCGACTTTCACGCCTACTTGTCGAATGATTTGTTCTGCTCGTGTTCTAGTTGAAACGAGATTCCGTTGAATCAATATTTTATCGAGTCTTTCTTCCATGGTACACTTTTAAAAGCGAGTAAATTCTTGAATTACCAGTTCATGCTGAGGAAACAGATTGACCAATTCCAATCGCGAAGGCAAAACAAAATCTCGGAAATCAAAGCCCGGTGCAACCGTACAACTTACTAAAGAATGAGCATTTTGTTGAATTACTTTTGCTGCAAACCAATATTTCCCAGGAACTACGAGTTGTGGTTTTTCTCCTTTCGCTATATCGTTGCCAATAATATGTTTGGTATGTTCTCCCGATTCTGAAATTGTATGTAATTCGATCGCTGAGCCTTGATGAAAATGCCACAATTCATCTTGCTCAATTCGATGAAATGCAGAAAACATGTCCGAAGTAAGCATGAAGTAAATCGCCGTAGAATAATGTCTATCCCCTTTATAATCACCGGTCAAATGAGCGTTGTGAATGGTTTCATTACTTCGGTAGGTTTCCTTAAAAAAGCCGCCCTCTGGATGTGGTTGGAGGTCAAGCATTTCGATTAAGATTTCTTTACTTGGAATGGAGTTCTGCATTTGGATGGCTTTCAATTAAACGTCAAAGCTATAGAATTTCTCCGATTGCTCTTGCCAATAAACTATATCAAACAAAAGATTCCCCGTATATTTGCACTTTAATACATTGAAGTTGAAAACAATTTACATCACACGTAGGGAAACCTTCAATGCTGCTCACAAACTTTATAATGAGCAGTGGTCTGACGAAAAGAATCAGGAGGTTTTCGGAAAATGCAGCAATGCGAACTGGCACGGGCACAATTTTTCAATTTGGGTTACCGTAAAAGGAGTTCCCAATCCAGATACTGGCTTTGTAATCAATCTTAAGGATTTGAGTAACATCGTGAAAGATTTGGTTGTTGAGCCGCTCGATCATAAAAATCTAAACCTTGATGTTCCCTTTTTCAAGGGGATTCTACCTTCGACGGAAAATATGGCGATTGTGATTTGGGACATTATTGATGCACCTATCAAAGAAGCAGGAGGTGAGTTGGCGAAGATTAAGTTGGTGGAAACGGAAAATAACTTCGTTGAGTATTACGGAGGAAATGAACCTTTCTAAAATCAAATTGACTTTTTTTAACAACTACAAATAAAGGCTCTTAGTAACTTTACATAAGAAGCAAATGGAAGATAATATCTACAACGACGAAATTACGAAAGCACTCTCATCTCACTATGAAGATGTGTTGAAGAAGATCGGGGAGGATCCAAAAAGAGAAGGACTGCAGAAGACGCCTGAACGCGTAGCTAAAGCAATGCAATTTTTAACGCATGGTTACGATCAGGATCCAGATGCAATCATTCAACAGGCGATTTTTCACGAAGCGTATTCCGAAATGGTCATCGTTAAAGACATCGAAGTTTATTCGCTTTGCGAACACCACATGTTGCCATTTTTCGGGAAGGCGCATATCGCATACATACCGGATGGGAAAATTGTTGGTCTGAGTAAAATTCCACGTGTTGTGGATGCATATTCAAGAAGATTGCAAGTGCAAGAACGTTTAACAATTGAAATTCGAGATTGCATTCAGCGAACGTTATCTCCAAAAGGAGTAGCTGTTGTGATTGAAGCTTCGCACATGTGTATGCAAATGCGTGGCGTTCAAAAACAGAATTCGGTGACAACTTCCAGCGCTTTTACAGGACTTTTCCTGAAGAATGATTCAACAAGAAAAGAGTTTATTAATTTAATTCAAGCAAAACTACATTAACAATGAGCAATTTGAATAATTTATTCAACACGAGTGGAGAGTACTCGAAGGAGATCACAAGAGATTTCTTTAAAAATGTCTACATGTACATGTTTGGCGCCTTGGCAATTTCAGGGATTATCGCATTCATGGCTGGAACACCAGAGTTTGTGTTCAGTAACTTTGTGGATTATGATCCCGTTACGAATACAGGAAGTCCCAATGCACTTTTCTGGGTTGTTTCATTAGCCCCTGTTGGATTAGGTTTAGTAATTCAAATGGCCTACAGAAGATTGTCACTTGGACTATTAATGTTCCTATTTCTTGGATATTCAGCACTGATGGGATTGAGTCTAAGCGTTATCCTCGTGACCTATTCAATTGGAACTGTAGCTATCACATTCTTCGTTACTGCGGGAGCATTTGGTGCCATGGCCGTAATCGGTTACACCACAAAAACAGACCTTACCAAGTTTGGAAGTTTGATGTACATGCTATTCATCGGAATTTTCATTTCAAGTATCATCAACATCTGGGTTGGTAGTGAAATGTTCGATTTCGTTATTTCCATTGTTGGCGTATTTGTTTTTACAGGACTCACCGCTTATTTTATGCAACAGTTGAAAAACACAGCTCAAAATGAGATGTTGGATGGAGTAGAGCGAAATAAACTCGCTTTAGTCGGAGGTTTGGTTCTTTATATTCTTTTCATCAACCTGTTCATGTCGCTTTTAAGACTAATGGGATCGAACGATTAAGAATTAATGCAATTAATTGAAGGCACTCGAAAGAGTGCCTTTTTTTGTGAAAAAAAAACCTATTCTACCTCAATCCGTGATAACCAATTCGTTGTTTTGAAGGAATTTGTTTTTGTGCTTGAAAATGTGTAATTTAGAGAACGATATTTCGGTGAAACCTCGAAATGCTAAACTAAAACTGTCGGTGTTACGACCGAATCAATTCTTTTGAAAATGAAAAACTTCTCCTTCTCCCTGCAGCTTAAGAGCAGCTTCCTTTCCTTCTTGTGCATAGTCGCCTTGTCTACAAACACGATTGCGCAAAAAACAACTACCTCCATAAAAGGGTTGAATAATGTGGATTATGAAAACACAACGATTTCTTCGATTCAAACGTATTTGGAGACGTATCATAAAGACTTAAAACTCGAACTTCTTGACGTCAAACAATGGGAAATTACGGATGATTACTATTCGCCAAAAGGGCAGATCCGTCACGTATACTTGCGACAAACCTTCGATGGAATTCCATTGCTGAATGGTGTGGTGAATGTTACCATGAACGATCGGGATAGCGTTGTCTACATCGCAAGTAATTTTGTTTCTGATTTACAGGGAAGACTCAACTCAAACTTCAATAAAGCGATTGATACCAAGCAAGCTGTCGATTTAGCAGCTAAACACTTGGAGCTAGAAGGCCACGCAGGGATAATCCTCGAATCGGACCGTGGAGATATTCATAAGTATGAAAAGGGTTCTTTAAGTCAAGATGATATTGAGGTTTCCTTTGGGATGTGGAACAACGGGGAAGAAATTCGTCCGACCTGGGTGGTAACGATACAGGAACTTTCTGGTGAACACTGGTGGCAGCTATTCGTCGATGCGGAAACAGGAGAAGAACTGCATCGAATTGACTGGGTAACGAGTTGTTCGTTTGGATTCGATCATTCAAATCACAACCATGCACAACATTCCTCTCCATTGCCCATGATGCCTCCTCCTCCAGGAACGGATCAATACAATGTTTTTGCCTTTCCCGTAGAAAGCCCAATGCACGGGAGTAGTTCGCTAGAGGTAGGTCCTTACAGTCCGAATGCTTCACCTTTCGGTTGGCATGATGACAACGGCGTGGCGGGCGCAGAATACACAATTACTCGAGGGAACAATGTATTCGCTTACGAGGATACGGGAGATAATAATGCTCCAGGTTTTAGTCCGGATGGAGGTGCTTCTTTAGATTTTAATTTACCCATAAATTTAAACCAAGCGCCATCGGCTTATCAAGCCAATGCAATCATTAATCTGTTCTACGCAAACAACAGAATTCACGATATTTTATTCGAATATGGTTTTGACGAAGCAAGTGGAAACTTTCAGCAAACCAATTATTCTAATACTGGAGCTGGCCAAGATCCCGTTCAAGCCGAAGCACAAGATGGCGGAGGTACGAATAACGCTAATTTTGCAACGCCTCCAGATGGTTCAGAGCCAAGAATGCAAATGTATTTATGGTCGAACAGTGGATCGGAAATTTCGGATTTATTGACAATCAACTCGCCCGTTGGCATTTCTGGAGTTTATTATGCCTCAGAAGCTTCATTTGGTCCGGGAGTTTCAACCACACCTATCACCGCTGATTTAGTTATGATCGATGATGGTGTAGTCCCTACAGATAACGGATGTGAACCTGCCGTGAATGGAGGAGCTTTAAATGGAAAAATAGCAGTCATTTATCGTGGCAGTTGCTCTTTTGCAAATAAGGTTTCAAATGCGCAAGCTGCAGGTGCGTTGGCCGTAATTATTATTAACAATGCGGCCGGAACGCCTTCTACGATGGGTGGGACTGATCCGACAATCACCATCCCTTCGATTATGGTTTCACAGGCTGACGGTAACTCGATGGCAGCCCAAATTAATGGCGGTGGTGCAGTAAATGGAACGATAGTTCTTGGTTCTAGCAATAATTTTGACAAAGACGGCGATTTTGATAATGGCATCATTGCACATGAATATGGTCATGGAGTATCAACGCGATTAACCGGAGGACCATCGAATTCAGGATGTTTAAACAACGCTGAGCAAATGGGTGAAGGTTGGAGCGATTTCTTAGGTTTAATGTTAACAACAGATATGTCAGTGACAAACCCTGTTTACCGACCTATTGGAACTTACGCAACTTCTGAACCACCGACTGGAAACGGAATCCGAAATGCACCGTACGATACTTCATTCGCTGTAAACAACTATACCTATGGCGACGTAGCAAATACCGGAAGCGTTTCGCAACCGCATGGAATTGGATTTGTTTGGTGCACGATGCTTTGGGATTTAAACTGGGCATTTATTAATCAATATGGTTTCGATGCAAATATTGAAACAGGTACCGGAGGAAATAACATGGTTTTACAGCTCGTAATGGAAGGGATGAAATTACAGCCATGTTCGCCTGGCTTTGTGGATGGGCGTGACGCCATTTTACAAGCAGACCAGCTGCTTTATGGTGGAGTGAATCAATGCCTCATTTGGAAAGCATTCGCGAAAAGAGGATTAGGATTCTCAGCACAGCAGGGTTCTTCGAATAGTCGTTCCGATCAAACGGAAGCTTTCGATCTTCCGCAAAGCTGCCAAATTCCTACAATGCCACCAGTGGCTAACTTCTCTGCAAATACTTTAATTACCTGTTCTGGAGATGTACAATTCCAAGATTTATCGACAGAGGTTCCGCAATCATGGTCGTGGAATTTTGGTGACGGGAACACGTCAACGCAACAAAATCCATTTCACACCTACACAAGCGCTGGCGTATATACGGTTACTCTAGAAGTTACCAATACGGAAGGAAACGATATTTTAACGTCGACGAATTACATCGAAGTAACGATTCCAGCCGCTCCTATTGGTACGGATGGTTTTGGCTGTCCAACGGATTCGATTATGTTAAGTGCAACAGGCTCCAACACGATTCACTGGACAGATTCTTCTGGAACCCTAATAGGCACTGGGAATGTGTTCTATGCTCCTGCTTCGACTAATACAACGTCGTATTATGCAACGAATGTAGAGGAGTTTCCGATAGTAAACAATGGACCTTTAGATAATTCTTTTGGCACAGGAGATTATCATAATTCTGCATTTGTAGGAGCACTGAATTTTACTGCTGATACGAAGTTCGTTATTTACTCCGCTTGGGTGGATTCAGAGTCTCCAGGAGTTCGACAAATTACGCTTTCGAATGGTTATAATACCACAGGAAACGCTGGGACTCCTGTAGAAGTTGTCAATGTGAATATTCCGTTCTCAGGCCCTGGGCGTATTGATTTGGGGATTACGGTTCCAGGTCCAGGACAGTATAGCTTAGGATTGGACAACGCAGGATTGTATCGAAATTCAGCTGGAGCCAATTATCCCTACGTTGCACCTGGATTGATGTCCATTGAAAGTAGCTCAGCTACCACCTCTCCTTCAGATTACTATTATTATTTCTATGATTTGGAAATAGGAGAGCCTGATTGTGCAAGTGATACTGTTTTGGTGACAGCGAACGTTGAGCCAGTTAATTACGGCTGGGTAGCAACTGATCTCACTGTAGCATTTACAAACCTTTCTGTTGGTGGATCAAGTTGGTCGTGGGATTTCGGAGATGGAAATACGTCAACTTTGGAGAATCCAACGCATACCTATGCACAGAGTGGAACTTACACAGTGACTTTAGTCGTAGATGGAGGGTGTGGTGTAAATTATAACGTTATTGTTGATGATTTAGGAACGGGTGATTTAACTGATGGTTTTCAGGTTACGTTATACCCGAACCCTGCAGAAAGTGAGACAACAATCTCTTTTGGTGAGCAAGTAAATGATGAGACGACTGTTAAGTTGTTTGGTTTAGACGGTAAGTTGTTACGAGAGTATGTAGTGTCTAAAGGAAGTAATGAAATCACGCTTTCATTGAAGGGAATTGCTCCTCAAATGTGTTATCTTTTAATTGTGACTCCGAAAGGCGAGAAGCAAATGAAATTAGTCGTGCAATAACTCCTAGAGGTATTCAGAAACAAACTTGAAGAGCGCGTGTTTTCTTTTTTTAAATCGAGAACACGTGTTTTTTATGCGTCTAGATTTTCGGGATTGTAGATATATCCCTCACTGTTCGATAAAAAGGCTTCCCAACACTTCACAAGATTTTCAGTCATAACACGAGGAAACTTACTCTGAGATCCAATCTTATTGTGAATACTCATGAATTCGTAAAATTTTTCAACGGGTAAAACTTTAACTTTTGGCTTCTTCAATAGAAATTTTCTAGCAGTCCAATAATCATCATTCAATTGTTTCAATCGCTCGTCTAGATAAGCTTCGAATTCGTTTTCAGAAACGGAATGATCCACTCCAATGTACCACTGATGCCTATTGTTCTTAATACTTGGGTAAGAGCAAAACTCATGAATTTCAATCCCAAATCTTCTTCCAGTATCTGTTATCGCAACCGATAAGTTTTCTTCCGAGAGATGCTCTCCACAGATATTTAAATTGTACGAAATCCTTCCGACGATTTTAAAGTTCTTTTTATGTGCTCCATGAAACATTATGACATCACCAAGGTTATAGCGCCAGAGTCCTGAGCAGGTAGAAATCACCACCGCGTATGGTTTTTCAGGTTCAATTTCTTCAACCGTAAGGGTTTTAATGGTATTAAACATCTTGCAACGAAGCGCTTCAAATTGAGATGCATCCACAAATTCATAGAAAACTCCATGCTTCATTAAAAGCTCCATATTCGATGTGTTGAATTCGCGTTGATACCCAAAATAACCTTCACTCGCGAGGTAGGTGTTTTGATAGAGTAGTGGTCGACGACACATTTTATCTATTTTACTTTTATACGGATCCAAAAAGACACCTCCATGAACATAGAGTTGCAAATTCGGCCAGATATCATGGATGGAGTTTAACTGATAACGAATAATAATTCGCTCAAGAAGCATGGAGATCCAAGATGGAACTCCAGCTATAACCCCTATGTTCCATTTTTCCGCACGCTCAACAATTCGATTCATCTTTTCTTCCCAGTCTGAAATCTGACTGATTTTTTTCCCAGGCTTCGAAAAAGAAGAGAACACCCAAGATTTATTTTTTGCCAGGATACCACTTAGGTCGCCAACGCGCACGTCTTCGATACATCTTAAAGAGGTAGAGCCGCCAACTATGAGTGCTTTCGATTTAAGGAGCGTACTTTTTTTAAGCATCGAAGAAACTTCGGAAGCCTGCACAAATGATGTTTTTTTGAATTGCTTCAGCATTTGGTCACTGACTGGAATAAACTTACTTCCTCCTTTGGTGGTGCCAGATGAAAGCGCGAAATAATTGATCTTCCCTGGCCAGATAACATTAGATTCTCCCTTCAAGGCTCTCACAATCCACTCATCGTGAAAGGCGCTGTAACTTGTTAAAGGAACTTTTTCTTTGAAAAGTGCAATTGGGTCGGCTGACTTCTGTATGGATCGGAAATCATGAATCATTCCGAATTCTGTATTTTTTGCTTGTGAGAGTAGCTTGGTGAGTGTTTCCTCTTGAATCGACCGCTTTGTGTTACTGATGGCGTATAATTGAGGTGTTTTGATGAAGTTTTTTCTGACTCCTGTTGTGATTAAACTTGTTGCTTTCATTCGAAATTAAACTATAGTACAATAGTACTTAGGTCATTGAACTGTACTGTTAGTCAATCGTTAACAAATTGCATCCAATAGTTATTCTATCATTAACATAGATCGAGCGCCTGTGAGATTTTTATTTTTGTTATCTTTGAAAAAAAACAAAAGTTATGTCGGATAATTTTTTTGAACATTCAACAGCAGCAGTAGGTACTATCGTAACGATTATTTTACTTGGTGTGATTACTTCTATTTTGATCTGGGGGTAGTCTCGGCGTAGAAGTTTGAAATTATTATCCTGCCATAATGAACGTTGTGGCAGGATTTTTTTTGCCCTAATCACAAGATTCTATGCCATTTAATTCGATTTTCGCCTGGCTTATAAAAAAACGGATGCACCAGATTGACTTGTTTCGTCAGTATCCGGACGAAGTACAGTTGGAAGTATTCGAAAGTTTAATTCTTGCAGGTCGCAACACTGATTATGGACAACGGTTTGGATTTAATTCAATCCAGTCTTATGCAGACTTTAGAAAGATGGTTCCATTAGCAGATTACGAATCATTGAAGCCTCTTATAGATAGAACGATGCAAGGCGAACAAGGGCTTCTCTGGCCGACGGAAACGAAATGGTTTGCAAAATCTTCTGGAACAACCTCTAGCCGAAGTAAACTGATCCCCGTGACAAAAGAATCTCTCGAAGATTGCCATTATAAGGGGGGGAAGGATTTACTTGCGCTGTATTATAACAATCATCCCAACAGGAAATTGTACAATGGAAAGCACTTGATTATTGGCGGCAGTGCCAAAGTGAATCCCAATCCATCAATGCCAGATTCGTATTCGGGTGATTTGTCGGCAATTATTGTGAAAAACCTACCATGGTGGGCCGAAATACGAAGAACACCAGCGAAAGAAATCGCATTGTTGAGTGAGTGGGAAACGAAAATTGAAAAAATGGCACGCTCCACTATGGAACAAGACGTATATATTCTTGCTGGAGTGCCAAGTTGGACCATGGTTTTATGCAACCGCATTCTGGAAATTTCTGGCGCTAAGGATCTCAAAGAAGTCTGGCCAAATCTGGAATTGTTTATGCACGGCGGTGTCAATTTTGAACCGTATCGCGAACAATTTAAAAAATTGATACCCGATCCTGCGATGAATTATGTCGAAACGTATAATGCCTCAGAAGGCTTTTTCGGAATTCAGGATGAGGTGAATAGTGATGAAATGCTGTTGATGTTGGATTATGGAACCTTCTATGAGTTTATTCCAATGTCGAAATATAATGGATTGAATTCTGAGGGTGCGATTTCATTGGAATCAGTTGAATTGGACGTTAATTATGCAATCGTAATATCCACCAATGGCGGACTTTGGCGCTACATATTGGGAGATACTGTTCGTTTTACTTCCATCGCTCCTTATCGATTCAAAATAACTGGTAGAACGAAGAGTTACATCAACACATTTGGAGAGGAATTGATCGTTGAAAATGCTGAAATGGCCATTGCGGTGGCGTGTTCGAAAACCAATGCACAAATCAGCGAGTATACAGTTGCTCCAGTTTATATGAAAGAGAAGGAAAAAGGTACGCACGATTGGTTGATTGCTTTTACGCAATTTCCCGATGATATTGAACGTTTTGAAAGAATACTTGATGAAGAGTTGCGGGAGCTTAATTCCGATTACGATGCCAAGCGCTATAATGATCTAATTTTGGATAAACCGAGAATTCAAATGGTAGAACCGAGAATTTTTGAGGCTTGGTTAAAGGGAATGGGTAAATTAGGTGGGCAGAATAAAATTCCGCGATTGTCAAATGATAGGATAATCGTGGAACAAATCTTGCAATTGAAAGCAAAGGAAAATTATGTTTAGAACCTTCTCAATAGCTTTTTTACTGCTTCTCGCGAATTTTTCGTTTGGACAAGACTCACTTGATGTGACATGGAAAATGATCAATAAATTTCCTATTGATTCCGCGCAAATTTGGCATGTCGATCAATTGAATAACGTTTTCATATCCAACGGTAGCTCAATGATGAAGTACGATTCAACGGGTACATTGAAATTTCAGCAAAGTGTAAAGTCGCTCGGAAAAATCAAACAAGTACTGGCAATCAACTCCATGAAAATCGTTTACTTCTCAGACGAGCAGCAAACATTGTGTTTTTTTGACAATACGTTAACTGCAGCAGAAGATTGTATCGACTTGGCCGATTACGAAATTTACAATGCCGAGTTTATCGCTGTATCATCCAGACCTGATTATGTTTGGGTCTACGATAACGTAAATTCAACCTTGAAATTGATTTCACTTACAAACAGCACCGACCAAGAACAGGAAATTGTCAATCTAAAAGGGATGTTGGGAATTTCCGAAGTGAGTCAAATTATGGAAGAGTCGGGATATCTCTATATTTTAGAAAAAGACAAGCGCATTTTTGTCCTTGATTACTATGGTGGATTAGTCGATTCATACTCTGGAAAAGATGTGCTTCAAATCGACAGGGATCGGTCCTCGTTGGATGTCACCATTAAGTTAACAAGCAAGCATTTAGAGTTGAAATCAGAATACCGTGATTTACAGTCGGACTTTGAGAAGATCGACCTTCCCATAGAAAATAGTATCGAATTTCAAGCCGTTGGTAAGTATGTCTATCTGCGAACTGCCAGAAATGTTTATAAATATACCTTGCATTTCAACAATTAAGTGTTGATTCTTTGCTCAATTATTGTAATTTAGTCAGTCCAAAAAACAGATGTAGAATGCATATTGCGATTGCCGGGAATATAGGGTCAGGAAAGACCACACTGACTAAAGAATTAGCTAAACATTTCGGATGGGAAACCCACTTTGAAGATGTTGAGCAGAACCCTTATTTGAACGACTTCTATGAAGATATGCAGCGGTGGTCATTCAATTTGCAGATTTACTATCTAAACAGTCGATTTACTCAAATTCAGGAGATACAAAAGGCAGAAAAAACCGTAATTCAGGATCGTACGATTTATGAAGATGCTTTCATTTTTGCGCCAAACCTTCATTCAATGGGATTGATGACAACGCGTGATTTTGAGAATTACTTTTCGCTTTTCAATTTGATGGACTCGTTTGTATCACCTCCTGATTTATTGATTTACTTGCGTGCAAGTGTTCCTACATTAGTGAACCAGATACAGCGCCGAGGACGCGATTATGAGGAAAGTATTCGCTTGGACTATTTGAAACGATTGAATGAGCGCTACGAGGCTTGGATTTCAACATACGACAAAGGAAAGCTACTTGTAATTGATGTGGATAACAACAATTTTCCAGAAAATCAAGAGGATCTTGGTAAGATCATCAATGCAATCGACGCTGAAATTAACGGACTTTTTTAAAACAAAACAATGATTGTTGTTACAGGAGCAGCAGGATTTATCGGGAGCTGTTTGGTGAGCCGATTGAATCAAGCTGGGCATAAGAATATTGTCGTAGTTGATGATTTTTCCAAGATTGAAAAAGCTGGGAATCTTGAGGGAAAAACCTTGATTTCGAAGGTTCCTCGATCAGGATTTATCAAATGGCTTGAAGATTTCGGAAATGAAGTTGATTTCGTCTACCATATTGGCGCTAGAACAGACACGACAGAGTTCGATAAGCAGATTTTTGATGAGTTGAATGTGAATTACTCCAAAGATGTTTGGAAGTTGTGCACGCGATTTGAAATCCCCTTAGTTTATGCTAGTTCCGCTGCCACATACGGTCTCGGTGAGCATGGCTATAAAGATGATCATTCGGTGATCGAGAAATTGAAGCCCTTAAATCCTTACGGCGATTCCAAAAACGATTTCGATAAATGGGTTTTAGAACAAACAGAAACACCTCCTTTTTGGGCAGGACTTAAATTTTTCAATGTATACGGCCCGAATGAGTTTCATAAAGGAAGAATGGCTTCTGTTATTTTTCACGCCTTCAAACAAATAGGAGAAACAGGCGGAATGAAGCTTTTCCGTTCACACAATCCAGATTACACAGATGGTGGACAGTTGCGAGATTTTGTCTACGTGAAGGATGTTGTTGAAGTATGTCATTATCTCATGGATTCGCCGCCAGCTTCTGGGATTTACAATCTCGGGTCTGGAAAAGCACGAACATTCTTAGACTTGACGAAAAATACCTTCACGGCAATGGAGAAGGAAGAAAACATCAGTTTCGTCGATACACCTGCTGATATTCGTGATAAGTACCAGTATTTCACAGAGGCAGATATGAATAAATTGATCGCTTCAGGATATTCAAAACCATTCCATACACTGGAAGAAGGAGTTCAGGATTATGTCACAAATTATTTGATTCCCGCAAAGTATTATTGAGTTTCAATAACCGTCAGAAATTGAAGTCGTTGGCACTGTTATTCATGATGTCCAGTGATATTGCGAATTTGACATGCCTCGGCTGATTGTCAGTGGGAATTGTGAATTTGTTGTTGTTCGTACTCACAACCACGTACGTTCCAATTCGAACACGCTCCCTAAATATTTTAAAGATTCTCTCTACCCCAAGGTACGCTTCAGAGTAGAAGTAATTATTGTGCTCTGGTAGATAAATGAATCCTGCTCCCGCGACTGATTTAATTCCCGTTTTCTTCATAAATGGTATCAGGTTTACCAGAGAACCGTTGAAGTGGTGAATATAGTTGGCTCGAATGTAAAAATCCTGTGTTTCATAGGATGAATCTAGGTTTTGAAAGTTGTTGAGTGGATCAATGAAAGCCATTGCTAACCACCTGTTTCTATCTGCCTGACGGAAGAACTTTCTGTCGATAAATGCAACGCTGTCTTGATTGATGAATTGCCCCATCACTATTTTGTATTTTGATTCGCCAAAGGTGCGCATTTGAAAAGATTGATCGATAGACAGACTCAGATAATCAAAGTCGACAACAGATTGTAGAACTCCATTCCACCCTTTTTCCCACCCAATTTGAAAGGTCGGCCAAGCGCTACCTAAGATCACTTTTCGATTCGGTTCCGTCATGTATTTTTGAAAAGGAACATACGAAAGATAGAACAAGGATCGAAGTGAATTGTAGGTTGGGAACTGAATTGGCTCTGTATTCTGAAACTCCTCGTCAAACCAAGTCACAAAGCGATAATCTAAATCGAATTGTGAACGTTGATCGAATCGAAAGGAAGAATAAAAATAAAGTCCATTGATAAGCTCTGTTGAATGTGAGGCTCGAACTCCCAAGTTTTGATAGATGTTTTGACGGTCCAATAAAGAAGAAATGGCGTCGTTCGAATTGATCATTCGAGCACCTTTGCTTACGGCGACGAGGTAAGTAGACAGCTTTTTGGGATTGTAATGATGGTAGAGAGAAGCACTCCCGCGTAAATCTGCGTTGTTGAAACCAATATTGGCACTCGCAAAGGTGTTAATCCATTGATTGTTCTCCCACTTTTTGTAGAAGCTAACGTCTGGTCCAATTCGGAGTCCTCCAATCGCGACAGGCTCCACCAATGAAACGACAGAAGGGAACATCCAGCGCGTTTTCTTTTCACGATTCATATGTCCAACGCCTAAAAATGCGACTTTCAAAAACGTAATTTTATTGAAAACAGAATCGATAGAGTCCAAGTAGATTTTAGAAGTATAAATGGCTTGCAGGCTATCTTGCACAAATTTCGACCGTTGCTCTTCAATACTTAATGGCTCAGGTCGGATTTCGTCCCAGTAGGAACTGTCTCGTTCATAGGCCTCTTTGGTTGTAACGCCCAATTCGTTTGAGAAGAATTTCTTTGGAAAAACAGGGTTGATCTGATATTGAGAATACGCAACATTGGTTTTTCCGAAAATGGTTTCCTTACCGTATTTCGTTTTGTATTCGAACGATTGATTCGTCATGAGCCATAAGCTGTCTTGCGGCTTAAACTCCTGAATGATACGGAAGTTATCATAAATTTTCAAATTCCCTTTGTGCATTGCAAGATCGACCTTGGTCAACACCCATTCGTGCTTTTTAATATGTAAATATCCAGACAATGTTGAACTACCAACTGATCTAGATGCTATTTCGATTACATAAGTAGTGTCGATTCCATCGGTTAAAATTTCTGTCAATTTGTATTTGTACGATAAAATCCCCGAGGGATGCAGAGGCGATACAATGGGTCCCATGTGTAAATCGTCCTTTTGAACAAGGCTTTCGTAAAAGTTGAATTCACCCTTTACCGTGGATTGGTAATAAATTTGACTCGGATTCCCGATTTTATCATAGCCATTGCGAATTTCCTTGATACCATTGGGGTATTGAAAGTGCTTCGTAAGATTGATCTCGATCATATTCAGGTTCGCAGCTTCGTTTAATTTCTGCTTTCGATTATCCTCCTCTTCTTGAAAAACGTCCACAGGCCCTTCTTTCTCGTCTGAATCTTCTGTTTGATTTTTCTGTTTGAAATCGGAGGTCTCAACGCCTTTGATGTAAATTTCACAAGTGTATCCATCCATTTGTTGGATCATGTTCTTCTTATTTTGAATGACGTTTTGAACGATCATCCAGCCTATATTTTTGCGTTTGGTGCTTACTTCGACCTCGTTGAATTCTGCAGCGGCCATTTGTAGGTATACATTCTTAACGGTTGGCTCAACTTTGTCTATCGTGACATTGACTTCTAAGTCATTAAAACCAATACAAGTGAATACCAACGTTTGAACTCCCATCGCACAACCGAGAAAGTACTTTCCCTCAAAATCGGTTATGGCGCCAGACTTATCTCCTGTGGAGCTTTCACTATTTCCTCGGTCTTTGATATAAACTTTCGCAAAAGGAATTGGGTTGTTGGACTCATCATAAACAAAACCAGTAATGCTTTGGCCAAAAAGCTGGGCATGAGTCAGCAGCGAAAAGACAAGTAGAATAGCGAAACGTAGGGTGGTAATTCTCAAAATAGTATTCTCATTGGTGTATAGGTAAGAATGTTAACTCGTCCAAAAGTTACAATTTAAGACAAATTTATCTGGCTTTTTAAATTGTGTGACTGGAATTGAAAGTTTCGATGAGTGGATTATTCGAAGTGAATCTGGCTGTTAATAAAAGTTGTCCACAATGATTTTGACGTTCTTAACATTTTTAATTACGGATTAAGAGCTTGTAAATCATAAGTTTACAAATAACGCTTCGACATTTCTAGAAATGTACAATTGTACAAATGTCAAAGTTAATATTGGATAAATAATTGCTCTTTATTATTAAATCACCCCTATTTAAACAAACTTCAAACCTGACCAACCAATCAAACGCTCACTTCAACGTCTCAAACTCTTCAATCAACCAAGACGCACGTAAGTCTTCGATAGTATCAACATCGTTTAGAACGGGTAAAAGATGCGTTGAGAGATGAAGGGACTGTATTTCTTTCAGAGTTGTTTCTAAAAGTAATTCGGTGCTCCATGGCTTATTGATAAAAATCTCAGGAATCATCTTATTCATTCCAATCACGTAATAGCCTCCATCGTCGGAAGGTCCGAAAACAGTATCGTGATTCTTTAAAGAATTCAGTGCCTCAGTCATCACCATTGCATTCAAGTCGGGTAAGTCTGTTCCGATTCCAATAATATGCTGGTAGCCCTGCCGAAACCCTTCTTCAAATGCATTTCTCATTCGAATTCCAAGGTCAGCGCCTTCTTGTACATATTGCTTTTCGTTTGACCATAATGATTGAATCGGCTCATCACTGAAATAGACATGAATATCGGCATCTTTGAGTTTTTGAGACTCTTGTTCGGTGATCTCAACTAGTCTGCAGTATACATTAAAAGCAGCGGTGTCACCAACCGTTTTTGCAAGTCTCGTTTTCGCTTTGCCTAAGACAACATTCTTAGCAAAAATGAGGAGAAGATTTTCGTTTTTCATTAATATACTACAGTTCCTTGTTTGACCCATTTGCCCCAAAGCTTGGAGTATCCATGGATTTTATCGGTTTTGTTATCGTTGCTATCTACAACTGGATAATTGCTATTGACCCAATGAAAGAGTCCTCCGTATAGATTTTTCACATTGGTAAACCCTGCAATTTTTAACTTTTCTCCGATTCCTTGGCTTCGAGCACCTATACTACAATAGACAATGATCTCAGCATCTTTTTTTAAGTCTCGCACAGAGGAGAGGTCAAAATTATCGTAGCCAACTTGCCGAGCCGATTTAATATGACTCACTTTAAATTCTGCGTATTCGCGTGTGTCCAAGAAATAGACTCCCTTTTTGCCAATTTTTTGGTAGGCGTCAGCAATGCTGATGGTTGGGAAGTCATTATAATAAGTTTTGAGCATTGTTTTGTACGCCTTTGACTGTCCGTATGCCGGGAGCGTCAATAATAGAGTAAGAAGAAACAAAAAACGTATCATATCTGGTTGGACGAAATTACAGTTTTTAAACTTACGGCACACAAATGAGCGTGTCATAAACTGGAGAAAACCCTGCCCAAATTCCGAGAGCCCCATTTGAAATATTGTTCGGAATATTAGTTGGGGTTGCGAACGGATTTCCCGCTGTTTGAAGTTGGGTGTACTTTTTCTCATAAAATTCATACACAACTCGGTCAATTTTTGAAAGCTTAATAACCACGGTGTCTCCTAACATATACAAACCTCGTACCGAATCTGGAGTAGATCCAAAGGCAAAAGGATTTTCATAAGCAAAATCGAAAGTGAGTCCGTCAAAGAATTCATCATCAAAAACAGGGGAGAAGGTTGGAGTAAATCCTGTTTCTGTAGTGTCTTCAGCTGCATTTCCTATAATGTTGACTTCCCAAAAGTATGCATCAAATTGTCCAGCAGGATCACCTAATTCTGCCCAAGAAAATCCATGGTTGGTTAAGTTACCTTCAGATTTCCAATAGGTGTTATTGAGCGCTGTTGGGGGAACGATAGTTGTCTCTGCAGTATATGTTTGTCCGTCATGCGTTACGTTCAACGTATAGCTTTTTCCAATTTCTCCCCAGATCGCGGTGTTCAAAGAGGTATAAGCACAAATATTATAATTCTGAAGTTGGTCAATTGGAATCCCAAGCATTTCGGCGGCGAGTTGTTCCGTTCCAGGGGGAAGATTGTCAGAACAGATTTCATCTAAAACGACTGTCGTTGTTCCATTGGATACGGTCACCACAGCACCAGATACAAATCCATTGAGAAATGATTGAAAATCCGTTGGCGAATACACTTCTTTTGAAGTCGATAACAAAACGATGGGTGGCTGCCCTGTTTCTATTCGTCCATCGATCACTAATTTTTCCTCGTAACCAGGGATCTCAACCTTAACTTCTTTGGTGCATGAAGCGATTAGCAGCATGGTTATACTTAAATATGTTATCAGTTTCATCATAATTCAAAATTCCATGTAACACTCGCTATAATCGGGAAAAGAGTGACTTGCTTCACACTAATATTGAAATTTCCTTCCAGAAAATCGCCATCGTTGTCGACATACAAAAAGTAAGGATTCGCTCTGTTATATACGTTGTAAATGGAGAACGCCCAATTGTACTTGAACCGTTTTTTCTTTTTAATAGTTTCACCACTCACTTGATCCACGGTTTCCTTGTAAGCTTTGGAATACCAAACTGCTGAGACGTCGAGTCTATGGTAAGGCGCCATGCGAGTAGAGTTCCTCTCACCGTAGGCGAAAAGTAAGTCCTGATCTTGAACATACCAAGCAGATGGCAAGGTCAGTGTATTTCCTGTTGCAAAAATAAATGAAGAACTGAAAATCCAGCGTTCGTTTAATTTGTAACTAAGAACAACAGACAAATCGTGTCGACGATCGTATTTTGCCGCAAATGGTTCTCCATCGTTTAGGTCGTCAAATTTTCGTTCGGTTTTACTTAAGGTATAGCCAATCCAACCCGTAAAGTCACCTCGCTTCTTTTTCAAAAAGAACTCCGCGCCATAGCTTCTTCCTGTTCCGAACACCAAAAGATTATCAGTATTGTCGTTGACGTTATCACCAGGCAGAGCACCTTCTTTGTACTCAATTAGGTTTTTCATTCCCTTATAGTATAGTTCTACCGAGCTTTCGAATGTGTTTTCAAAGAAATTGCGGAAATATCCAATTGAAGTTTGCCAACCCTGTTGTGGTTTGGCTTTTGCTGTAGATGGATACCAGATATCTGTTGGGAGCGAAACGGCGCTTAAAGAGGTTAGGTGAACGTATTGGTAATTGTACGAGTAGCCCGCTTTAATGGAACTTTCGTCTGGAAGTAACCAACGACCAGAAATTCTCGGTTCTAATCCATGGTAAAACTGTATGATGTCTCCGCGATTGTATTCTATTGTAGAGTCTTGCGTACTGATTCCATCTCCTTTGATGTAGCGAGTAAACGGTCCAACGTGCTGAAACATACTGTAGCGAAGTCCTGCGTTAATTTTAATTTTTTCCGTCAAATCGAATTCATCTAGAAAGTAGACTGCAGACTCGTGACTTTTTAATTTTTGGGCAAGTCCCGTGTCAAAAACGACATCATCGGACTCGGCGGCGACGCCTATTGGTTTGAAAGTATGGAAAGTATAATTGAGTCCCCACTTGAGTTTGTGTCGCGTTGCAGGGAAGTAACTAAAGTCTACTTTTGCACCATAATCTCGGATCCCAGAGTTTAACTCAAAACGAAATTGGTCCTGCTCGGAACCAAATTTGAATTGGTAATCTGTAAATGTTGCTGCAACATTCATGAAGAGTTTGCTGCTAAAAAGATGATTCCATCGCAGCGAGGCTATTCCATTACCCCAAGGCATTCGAACATTAAAATCGGTTTCAGCACCCCCGAAGCTAAACTCATCCTTGCCGTAGTAACCTGATAAGTATATCCTGTCCTTATCCCCAAGTTTATAATTCATTTTCATGTTGAGGTCATAGAAGAAGTAACTCGATCCTGCAAAAGGCGAATCTTCTGGAATAGCAGCCTTCATGATAACATCGATGTAGGTTCTTCTCCCAGAAATAATAAACGATCCTTTGTCCTTTTTTAATGGTCCTTGAACCGTTAAGCGCGATGAAATTGCACCAATTCCGCCTTTCACACCGAATTGCTTGTAGTTGCCTTCGTTCATGTTGACCTCCAAGACAGAAGACATCCTTCCTCCAAAATTTGCGGGCATCCCTCCCTTAGTTAGGCTAACACTTTTCACGGCATCTGCGTTGAAAACAGAGAAGAAACCAAAAAGGTGTGATGCATTGTAAACCACGGCTTCATCCAGTAAAACGAGATTTTGATCGGGCCCGCCACCTCGAACGTAAAATCCTTGACCACCCTCGGCTGCAGAGGATACTCCTGGAAGTAATTGGATGGTTTTAACTAAGTCGACTTCCCCCATAAAAGCAGGAAGTGTTTTAATTTCTTCCATGTCCAATTCATGTTGACCCATTTGAGTGCTTTCGGTATTTTCTTTGGCTTTACCATTCACCACGATGGCGCCAATTTCTTGGATGGACTCACCAATCTCCACGTCCAACCTTACATCTTCGGTCAAATCCACCGTTTTTTTTACAGTTTCAGCACCACCCATTCGATATTCAACTTCGTAAATGCCTACTGGCGCGGAAAGCGAGTAGAACCCGTAATTGTTGGTAATAGCTCCGACTTTTATTTCAGGTATGTAGACTTTCGCGCCGAGAACGGTTTCTCCATTAGTGGCATCAGTAACAATTCCACTGAGGGTTCTCGTTTCTTGACCGAACGACAGAATCGCAATGAATAGGAAAAAAAGAGAAGCGAAAAACCGCATTTTTATTAACTTTCTATGAATGAGAACAAATTTACAACGAAATACGTCCTTAAACCAAGGAATGGAGCAGGAAAAACCTTAGAGAAATGTTATTTTCGCAGTTCAATTTTTGATTATAAAGGCAGATGAAAATTTCTTACAATTGGTTGCGTAATTACATTGATACAGATTTGAGTCCAGACGAGATGGATAAAATCCTTACCGATACTGGTTTGGAGGTAGAAGGTGTAGAGAAGATTGAAGCCATCCAAGGTGGTTTGGATGGAGTGCTTATTGGTGAAGTTTTAACTTGTGAACAGCATCCAGACGCAGATCGCTTGAAAGTAACCACCGTATCAGTTGGGGGAGAGGAACCGTTGAACATTGTTTGTGGAGCACCGAATGTTGCCACAGGTCAAAAAGTTATTGTTGCAACAGTTGGCTGCACGTTATTTCCTGAGCCCGATAAGCCTTTCAAGATTAAGGAATCAAAAATCAGAGGTGTGCTTTCGCAAGGGATGCTTTGTGCCGAAGATGAATTAGGAATGGGAGAATCACATGACGGTATTCTTGTGCTTCCTGGAACTGCATCTGTCGGAATGAAAGCCGCTCAGTATTTTGAATTAGAAGATGATTATTCAATCGAAATTGGATTAACACCGAACCGCGCAGATGCTATGGGACACATTGGAGTAGCGCGAGATCTCGTTGCTTTTTTGAACACCCATAATAATGCAGGGGTTGAAATCAAATGGCCAGATGTAAAAGCGTTTCAGGTTGATTCAAACGATTTGAGAATTGATGTAAAAGTTGATGACAATGAGCTTTGCCCGAGATATATGGGAACTACGATTCAAGGGGTTGAGGTTGGACCTTCTCCTGCTTGGCTGCAAAAACGTCTTCGTGATATAGGCTTAACGCCAATTAACAATGTGGTTGATGTTACCAACTTCGTTATGCACGAGTTGGGAACGCCTTTACACGCATTTGATGTGGCGAAATTGAACGGGAAAATTGTAGTGAAAACTGCGAATTCAGGAGATAAATTCACAACGCTGGATGAAGTTGAGCGAACACTCGAAAATTCGAATTTAATGATCACCAATGGAACGGATCATCTATGTATTGCAGGAGTTTTTGGAGGTATTTCATCTGGAATTAGCAATTCAACTACTGATGTCTTTTTAGAGTCTGCTTACTTTCAACCTGTTTCGGTCAGAAAAACGGCAAAAATGCATGGTTTGAACACGGATGCTTCTTTCCGATTTGAAAGAGGTGTTGATCCTAATTTGACTGATTATGCCCTAAAAAGAGCAGCGTTATTAATTCAAGAAGTTGCAGGGGGGCAGATAGCGATGGACATTGTTGATACGAACTCAAATCCAATTGAAAACGTGACCTTGAACTTCAGTTTTGAACGTTGTAACAAACTTATTGGCACAGAAATCCCTAAAAATACGGTTGCGACAATTTTTAAAAATCTAGATATTCAAATCTTAAATGAAAAGGATGGGATTGCGGTTCTAGAGATTCCAGCATATCGCGTGGATGTTACTAGGGAAGCAGATGTGATCGAAGAAGTACTCCGAATTTTTGGCTACAACGCCGTTCCGATTCCCGAAAAATTGAATGCGTCAATCTCTCAGTTTGTTAAACCTGATCCTGAAAAGATTCAGAATGTCATTTCGGAAATGCTTGTTGGAATGGGGTGCAGAGAGATGTTGAACAACTCTTTAACGAAATCGGATTATGTAGCAAAACTGGGAGGTGAAGTTCTGAAAAACGATCGCGACGTTGCCATGTTGAATCCTCTTAGCCAAGACTTAGATGTCATGCGCCAGTCGCTCTTATTTAACGCGTTAGAAACGATTGCTCACAATCAAAATCGCCAAAATCCAGATTTGAAATTATTCGAGTTTGGTAAAACATATCATAAGTTTGATTCTGGATATTCTGAGAATCGTCGTTTGTTAATCGCCTTAACAGGATTGAAGTCTCAAGAGAATTGGAACACATCGAAAGAGAACAACACGCAATCATTTTATGCGATTAAAGCTGTTGCAAACGCAGTTTTCGATCGTTTAGGAATGGCAGAATTATTAAAATCTAAAGCAGTGAAAAATTCATTACTACAAGATGGACTTCAATTGCAGGTTTTGAAAAATCGTGTGGGTGAAATCGGTTGGGTTTCGCCAAAGTTTAAAAAGCACTTCGGAATTAAAAATGATGTGTTCATCGCAGATTTGGATTGGGATGGAATCCTTAATTCGATTCAGTTTACGAAGATAAAATTCACTGAACTACCGAAAACATTCGCCGTTCGACGCGATTTCTCCTTATTGATCGACGATAAGATCACCTTTGCTGAAATTGAAGAAATTGCACGCGCCGCAGATAAAAAAATACTGAAAGAAGTGGGGCTTTTTGATGTCTACGAAGGCGACAAGCTGGAGGCTGGTAAGAAATCTTATGCTGTAAGTTTCAAGTTTCAAGATGCAGAAAAAACATTGAAAGACCAACAAGTGGATGTAGTGATGGAAAAGATTAGAACATCACTTGAATCGAAGCTCGGAGCACAGTTAAGGTAGTATGACAGAGAAAAGATTTGTTGTTACAGGAATCGGGACGGACGTTGGAAAAACGGTGGTTAGCGCTATCCTAGCCGAAACTTTGAAGGCAACGTACTGGAAGCCAGTACAGGCTGGAGATTTAGATAACTCAGATTCAATAAAAGTCGCTTCTTGGACGAATGAAGTCAACGTCTTACCAGAAAAATTTCTCCTTACAGAGCCAATGTCACCCCATGCCGCTGCTGAAATTGATGGAGTTATTATTGATTCCTATGATTTGCAGCCACCACTGAATTCGCCTTTGATCATTGAAGGTGCTGGTGGTTTAATGGTCCCTTTGAATGCTCATGGTTTGACTTATTTGGATGCATTTCAGCAATGGAAATTGCCCGTGATTCTCGTTTCAAGACATTATTTAGGAAGTATCAACCATACTTTGATGTCGTGCGAACTACTTAAGCATCGCGGAATTGAAATTCACGGAATCGTTTTTATGGGAGATGAGAATCCAGCAACAGAAACCATTATTTTAAAGTCAACTGGGTTGGAAATGATTGTTCGTATTCCTCTGACAGAAACAGTTTCGAAAGAGTTTATTCAAGATCAAGCAAAACGCCCAGAGCTGCTGTATTTTTTTCGTTAATCGAATTGTTACCTTCGCAGTATGAATGACCTTATTTCGAAAGACAAAAAACACATTTGGCATCCTTTCACGCAACATCAAACCAGTGGCGATCCTTTGGGAATAGTTCGTGCAGAGGGAAGTTTACTTTTTGATGAAGCTGGAAAGGAATATATCGATGCAAACTCATCTTGGTGGGTAAATACGCACGGTCATGCACATCCACACATTGGTGCTGCGCTAGAGGAGCAGTTTAAGACTTTGGATCATGTCGTTTTTGCGGGGATTACACATCCAAAAGCAGCGGAACTGGCAGAGAGATTGACGAAAAAACTTCCTCTGAGATTAGATCGGGTTTTCTTTTCAGACAATGGATCAACGGCGATTGAGGTGGCGTTGAAAATGACCTTTCAATTTTGGTTCAATCGAGGAGAAGCGAAGCGGAAAGTTTTGGCGATTAGTGGAGCATATCACGGTGATACTTTCGGTGCGATGTCTGTTGGTGAAAGAGATTATTTCAACCGTCCATTCGAACCTTTTTTCTTCGATGTCGATTACTTACCGTTTCCGACAAACTCAAACGAAGCGTTGGTTTTAAGTCAAGCTGAGGAGCTTTTTGCAACAGGTGATTTTTCATCGTTTATTGCCGAGCCGTTAGTGCAAGGAGCTTCAGGAATGCGGATGTACTCCCCCGAAATTTTGGACAAACTGGTGCGTCTGGCAAAAAAATACGATGTCTTTGTGATTTTTGATGAAGTCATGACAGGTTTTGGACGAACTGGTAAAATGTTTGCGACTGATCACTGCCAAGAAATCCCAGATATCATTGCTTTCTCGAAAGGATTAACGGCTGGAATTTTACCGATGGGATTAACGGTGACTTCCAACGAGATGTTTGAAGCATTTTTGGATGACGACATGGCGAGAGGCTTTCTGCATGGACATTCATTTACTGGAAACCCTATGGCCTGCGCGGCGGCGTGTGCGTCGTTAGATTTGTTTGAACGCGATGAAACTTGGAGCAACATCGATAATATCTGTGTCTGGAATCAACAACTAGAAAAGGAATTATCAGAATTGCCACAAATTGAAGGATTGAAAACTTTCGGGACGATTTTAAGATTTGAAATTAAAAGCGACGAAAGCACTTATTTTGCGACTAAGATTCGCGCGAAAGCGTACACTCATTTTTTAGAAACGGGAGTTCTTATTCGTCCACTCGGCAATGTGATTTTTATCAATCCTCCGTACTGTTTGTCGCACAAGGAATTTGAAATAGTGAGAAAGTCGATTTTAACTTTTCTAGAAGAAAGCTTGAAGCATTGATGGTTATCGCCTAGCGTGTTTCTTCTATCGCGTCGCAAATGATCTTAGCCGCTTGTCGAATCTCTTCTTCCGAGATAGTCAATGGTGGCGAAAGTCGAAAACTATAAGGATGCGATAAAAACCAAAAGCTAATAAGACCTTTTTCGAGACAGTTTTTAACCACTTTTTCAACGCGTTCAAACGACTCCATGTCAAAAGCGAACATCATTCCGATGCGTCTTACTTCTTTGATTTCGTCATTTTCACCAACGATAGTTTCAAACAAAGCTCCCAATCTTTCTACTTCCGAATAATCGATTTCTTCTTGCATTACGGAAAGACAAGCATCTGCCGCCGCACAAACGAGGGGATGACCTCCAAAAGTGGTGATATGTCCCAACATTGGGTTGTGCGTGAAGGATTGTAGATTTTGTTGCGAAGAAACGAGTGCACCAATTGGCATTCCACCTCCAAGTGCTTTTCCAAGCGTTAGAATATCTGGAACTACATTGAAATGTTCAAAAGCAAACAATTTTCCCGTTCTACCGATTCCGCATTGGATTTCGTCGAAAATTAGAAGTGCCCCAACTTCGGAACAACGATTTCGCAGTGCTGTCATAAATTCTTGAGAAGGAACGCGAACTCCAGCATCACCTTGAATAGTTTCTACGATGACTCCTGCTGTTTTCTTTGTGATTTGCTTTAATTCTGAAATTGAATTGAAGGGTAGAAACTTCACGTCTGGAAGCAATGGTCGATACGCTTCTTTTTTCGTCTCATTTCCTGAAACACTTAACGATCCATGTGTTGAGCCGTGGTAGGAGCCTCGAAAGGAAATGAGTTCAGAACGACCCGTAACTCTTTTGGCTAATTTCAGTGCTGCTTCGTTGGCTTCTGTCCCTGAATTCACGGTGTAAACGCAATCTAGCGATTCGGGAAGGAGAGAGGTTAGCGTTTTCGCAAAATTCAACTGAGCATCTTGAATAAATTCGCCATAGACCATTACATGCAAATGCCGCGCGAGCTGTGTTTCAATGGCGCTAATCACCTTTGGATGATTGTGCCCAATGTTGTTCACAGCTACACCTGCAATCATGTCCATATAGGGTTTTCCAGATTTATCGTAAATTAGAATTCCCTTTGCATGATCGACATCAATTAAGTATGGAAAAGGATTTGTTTGTCCTTGAAGTTGAAGAAAATCTTTCGTTTTGTCATTCATCAGGTTCGCTCTCTGCTGGTTCGTCGGTAGCGAGTCGTTTCAAGAGTTCTCGCTTAAATTCTGCCTCCAAACTTAAGAGTTTTGCTGTTTTCTTGTATCCAATTACTGCAGCAATTTTTTCTGTGTATTCTTTTCTGAGTTTTGCCTGATCAATCTCTGTATTTAAAGCAGCGAGCATTTCCGCTTTTGCTTCTTCCTCTGTGAGTTCAGAATTATCTTTTAGCTGGGATGCCGCCTGCCGCCCTGCTTTCTTTTTATCTCGAATTTTATCCGTCATCTCATTGTAAAGAGGCCAGAACTTTTCCGCTTGTTCGGTAGTGAGGTCGAGTTCTTTTGTAAAATAAGCGATTTTCAATTGGGTGACTTTTCCTTTGTTCGGACGTTGGTTTTGTCCAGGTTGCGCGAACGCACTGTTGGTAGTTCCAAGGAGAAGGAATAAGGTGAAAATGGCTAACAGTAATTTAGAGTGTTTCATGATTCAAATTTATTGGAAAATGTCTTCTTCCAGATCTAGTAGATCTAGTTCTTCGTCTTCTAGGTATTCAAAAATGTCTTCTTTTGAAAGGCTTTCGATAGAATTACTTAATGGCGTGTCTTTCGGCTTGCGTGTTGTTGTGACTTCTATTTTTTGCAGTTCTTCTTGAATATCATCGACCTCAAGGCGGTTTTCAGGGATAAATTCTAAAAGTAATTCTTCATCAAACTCGTCGATATTGGCATCAACATACGCAAGAATTTCTGATTTGGAAACATCATTAAAATCTATTTGAGGAAGGTCTACTTGCGCCAAATCTCTATTCATGAAAAGGAGCAATAGCACAGCGGCAGCAGCACCTGAAATCCATAGTATTGGACGTTTGTATAATGGAATCAGTTTGGTTTTGGTAGGGTGTGAATCCTGCATGACTTTTTTTGCCAATTCTTCGAAATAAGCAGCATCGGGCGATTCTTGTGGTCGCTTTTCGATGAAATCAAATATGTTTTTTTCTTCGCTCATTTAATAGTTAGATAGCCGACAGGGTTAATGGTTTAATTGATTTAAAATAAATTTCTCGATTTTTTGTTTTGCATGATGAAAACTGGCCTTTAGACCACCTTCACTTGTTCCCAATCGCTTCGAAATTTCTTGGTACGAAAGCTCTTCGAAGTACTTTAACTGAAAGACAAGCGCTTGCTTTTCAGGAAGTGTATCAATTGCGTCCTGCAACAAATTTGAAATGGTTTCAGAGTCGGTGCTGTCCAAAACAGCGTGACCAGCCTTAATTTCCAATATTGGTGCATCAAGATCTACGCCTGTTCGTCGATTTTCTTTCTCAATAAAATTAAGTGCTTCGTTTCGAGCAATTCGATATATCCAAGTGTACAATGCCGAATCGCCCTTGAAAGTTGATAGATTTTGAAAAACCTTCAAGAAAACATTCTGCAAAACATCATTTGTGAGTTCATGACTTTTCGTTATCACACGAATTTGCCGATATAAAACGGGGCCGTATTCGTGAACGATTACCTCAAAAGCACGCTCCGCATGCGATCCACCTTGAGAGAATCTCCTAAGTAATTCAGATTCATCAAGGTATTTTTCCATAGATTATTTTCTCGATATAACGCGTTTGGCTGCTTCGATAACATCGGAAGTATCAATTCCGTATTTTGTCATTAATTCATCTGGTGTCCCACTTTCTCCAAACGTATCGTTAACACCAACATACTCTTGAGGCGTTGGATTGTTTCTTGCAAGTACTTGTGCAACTGAGTCACCAAGTCCACCATTAATCATGTGCTCTTCAGCAGTAACAACGCAATTTGTTTTTGCTACTGATTTTAAGACAGCTTCCTCATCCAAAGGTTTAATCGTGTGCATATTTATTACTTCAGCAGAAATTCCGTGCTTTGCCAATTCTTGAGCTGCTTCAATACTTTTCCATACAAGATGTCCACAAGCGATGATAGTAACATCAGTTCCTTCAATAACGACATCCGCTTTTCCAATTTGGAAATTTGCATCTGGCTTTACGAAGATCGGAACAGATGGTCGCCCAAATCGCAAATAAACAGGCCCTTCAAAATCAGCAATGGCCATCGTAGCTTGTTTCGTCTGGTTGAAGTCAGCAGGAACAATTACTGTCATATTCGGAAGCATTTTCATCATACCTATGTCTTCTAAAATTTGATGTGTAGCACCATCTTCTCCCAAAGTTAATCCAGCGTGAGATGCACATATTTTTACGTTCTTGTTCGAATAGGCAATAGACTGGCGAATTTGGTCATAAACACGGCCAGTAGAAAAGTTTGCAAACGTTCCAGTGAAAGGAATTTTCCCACCGATAGTCATACCTGCAGCAATTCCCATCATGTTTGCCTCTGCAATACCAACTTGAAAGAAACGTTCTGGAAATTCATTCTGAAACGCATTCATTTTTAAGGATCCAGTTAGATCAGCGCACAGCGCCACTACATCTTTATTCTTCTTGCCAATTTCGAGAAGTCCTTCTCCAAATCCTGAACGCGTGTCTTTCTTTCCTAATACTTCGATTTCCATAGTTTCCATTATAATTTCAGGGATGTCGTGTTGTTTGAATTAATTCTGAATTCTTTTTCTATTGTGTATTCCGATTTACGGAGTTCTTTTGTTCTGTAAATGATTTTGTAACCACCAGGCTGAAGGGTGAAGTTGCCACTCATAGATCCATTATCAAGGTTGCAGACCCATTCCCACGTTCCGTTTAAGTTTTGCGTAAATATTTGTCCAACGACTGGATTACTCGCCGTGTACTTGACAAAACCAGGTGCTTTGATATCAATGACTTCTACCGCGCTTTGGTTGACTTGCACTGAAACGTAGATTCTAGGCAGCGTTAAAATTTCAACATCATACCAACCCACAAGGTAACGATCGGACTCGCCAATTTTTTGGGTGTTCAGTGTGATGGATTCCCCTTGTTGCATAATGCGTGTGTCAATTTGGTATGGTTTCGCTGCATTAATAAACCGCACCTGAATTTCCCCTTGACCAGCGTCAACGTTTACAGTATTGTGTTTGTACTTAATAATTTCGATGTCCTTTTTCTCAATTTTTGGCGTCGTATTTACGACTAGGTCATACTTTATTGCAGGATCGAGAACAAGTGTATCAGGATTTCCTTTTCGGTTCAGGGTGTGGACAAAAGTGTACTTTAAATTGTTGGTGCCTGCTTCATATAAAAACATGGTAACATCCGTTTCGAGCGGTTTCCCAGAAACAGTGTTTAAGTTGATCTGTACCGTTGTATTCAAAAGCGCCTTTGATACAACGTTTTCAAGTACTTTTTCAAAAGCATCCTTCGTTTCTGCTTCAGCATAACTTCCGATACACTTGAATTTTTCAAGATAGGATAAATCCAAGCCAAGTCCAATTACAAACGGAGTGACATTGACTCCTTTGTCTTTGAGTTTTTTAGCTACGACACAAGGATCGTTATCACAGGCCTCTAGTCCATCTGTGATGAGAATGATAATGTTTCGCCCTGTGTTATCTGGGAAATCTCCTGCAGCCGCTTCCAAAGATCGCGCGATGGGTGTCGTTCCCTTAGCTTGAATTGATTGTACTTTGCTTTTAATGGCTGAGTGATTACCACTCGCTATTGGAACTTCAAGCTTGGTGTCATCACAATCCTGATAAGTCTGAGTTATAGGCGATTGATGTCCGTACACACGCAGACCAATTTCCAGATTCTCAACACCTTGAAGTCCGTCTACAGTTTTGCAAAGGAGATCTTTCGCTGTTTTTATTCGCGATTCGCCTTCCCATTTTGCATTCATGCTGTTAGAGGCGTCAAGTATAAATAAGATGCGCGTTTTTTCCTCCTGACCAAAAGAAAGGGATAAATGGAGTACAAATAATATGAATAAGAGTTTTTTAATAATCTCCTAAAGTTTCTTCTAATTGATTCAATGCAGAAACAAGTTGTTCATCGTTTGGAGCCACACCATGCCATTTGTGAGATCCCATCATATAATCAACGCCTTGTCCCATTTCTGTTGTCATAACGATCACAATAGGCTTTCCGTTACCAGTTAAAGACTTCGCTTTAGCGATAGTATTCTTCATTTCATTGAGATCGTGACCATTCATTTCAAGTACTTCCCAACCAAAAGCTTGCCATTTTTGCGATAAGTTCCCCAAAGAGATCACATCGTCCACATCTCCGTCGATCTGTCTTCCATTGTAATCGATGGTTGCAATAATGTTATCCACCTTTCTAGCCGCAGCGTACATGGCTGCTTCCCAGATTTGTCCTTCTTGCAATTCACCATCGCCATGAAGTGTGTACACCAAACTATCGTCTCCGTTCAATTTTTTTATTTCGGCAGCACCAATACCTACAGATAGACCTTGTCCCAATGAACCTGAAGCCATTCGGATGCCCGGTATATTTTTGTCCGTAGATGGATGTCCTTGAAGACGCGACGATATTTTTCTAAACGTAGAAAGTTCTGCGACTGGAAAGTAGCCAGAACGTGCCAGAACACTATACCAAACAGGAGAAATGTGTCCGTTAGAAAGGAAGAAAAGATCCTCTCCAATGCCATCCATTTGGAAATCGCTCGAATCGTGTTTCATCGTGTCGAAATACAGCAGGGTTAAAAAGTCTGCGCAACCAAGAGATCCTCCTGGGTGACCAGATTTAACGGCGGAAACCATTCGAACAATATCTCTTCTAACTTGCGATGCAACGCGCTCTAATTCTTGTACTTCCATCAATGTTTTGGTTTAATGCTAATTGTAACACGACAAAACTAAGGTTTATGGGTGATAAATCGGGATAGTGGCTAGGTGAACTTATTCCCAGTTTTGAACTTTTTATAAACAATTCCAAAACGCGATCATTTGTTCAGATTAATTCTTTTTTCGATAATTCTTGTGGAGTTTGAATATCATTTTGTTAAATTTAGCTCTGATAAAAGCTGAATAAGTGAAGTTTTTTCATCGCGCTGCAACTTTTACCCTAAAAATTAGGTCTTATAATTGAGGACTACCAAAATTATTCTTATGAAACTATTAACAACCTTCGGGTTCCTGATGTTTTTTCTCCTTGGTGTGAATGCTCAGGATTTTGATACACGACTATTTAAAAAATACAGTCAGTCTGAACTTCAAGAACTTAAAGATTCTGATCCTGCAAAGTTGGAGTTAATTACTTATGCTCTGGATCATGGAATGTATATTACTGAAAACGAAAATATCAAAGGAGTAGAGCTCACCCAAATTGCAGCTCCAAATGAAGGCGAAACCTTCCTCGATCTCGGTTTGGAATTGACTTCACAAAATCAATATTTTCAAATTATAGGGGAGAATAAAATTTTAGTGATTAAATCACTTTGGGTATTGAATAATGAACTTGAAACTAAATAACATGCGAAGATTTTTAAACGTTACAACATTTATTGCAGTTGTTTTATTCTCTAGTAATTCGATTGCTCAAACTGTATTAATGGGGGATGTTGGTTATCCTGAAAATAACCCTGCAGATTGCAGCAACTTTGGTGTTTCCGGAAATAACTTTGAAGATGACGGTGGTGGAGGTAACTATTCCGCGAACTTTAACGATACTACGGTCTTCTGTCCCGACCTTACGCAAGGAACAAAAATGACGATCACCTTCGCAATCAACGCTGGGTTTGAGTTCAACGTGGATGGATCTGACTTCCTTTACATCTATGATGGTCCGAATACTTCAGCGCCACTTTTGGGTGTGCACAACTCAGTAACCGATCCTAATGGATTTGCTTACACTGCGTCTTGGAATAACCCGAGTGGCTGTTTGACTGTGGTTTTTATCTCAGACGGAGCGAATGAAGGTACAGGATGGTTGGCGAATGTTCAATGTGGAAACCAAGCACAACCTTTCGAACCGCACATTCAGGCTTACATCAATGGGCAAGGACCAGATGTATTGAATCCAGCAGATACGGGTTTTGTTGATATGTGTTTTGGCGATAGCATTCTTTTTGTAGCAACACCAGTATTTCCTAATTCATTAGAAAACACTGGATATGGATATTCTCAAAACATCAACAACGTTGATTACGACTGGTATATTTCTGATGGAGGAACTTATCCAAACAACGATTCAATTTGGTTCAGCCCTCCAACTAGAAATGGTTTCATAGTTGATTTAAAAGTTCAAGATCAATTCCCACAAATAGAACGCCTACTTTGTAAGGTACGTGTCTCGCAACTTCCAGATTTTACGGGAACAGGCCCGCTTGAGGATACTGTATGTTTAGGACAGAACACAACATTGATTGGTGGTGTGACTGCTACAGATACGGTTGGCGTTGATATTCCACCGGGACAATTCCAATTAGGCGGTTCTTTTGCAGGATTGACGTATCTTCCTGATGGTTCAGGGCAGCAATATCAAGCTCCTATCGATATTAGCGGCTTTCCAACTGGAGCGACTGTACAATCTTCTCAAGATTTGAATCAAGTATGTATTACGATGGAGCATTCCTATTTGGGTGATTTAGAGATCGCGCTAGAATGTCCAAATGGAACGCAGGTTACTTTGTTGAATTCGTACAGCCCAGGTTTTATTCCAGGCGGTGTCTCAGGCGGAGGAACCTATATGGGTGACCCAATTGATGATAGTGGTGGCGGTGGTCCAGGTGAAGGATGGGAATATTGCTTTAGCTCAGTTTTCAATACTTGGGGGGATTACCCAACGGAAATTGGTAACGGAAACACTATTCCAGCGCCAAACTTCGGGAATAACGGACCGTCGTTGAATCCAAATGGAGTGTTTTTGCCAGAAGATGATTTTATCTCCTTTGCTGGTTGTCCCTTGAATGGTCAGTGGACGATTATTGTTCAGGATAACTTGGGTATTGATGATGGATACATTTTTGAATGGGGACTTTACTTTGATCCATCATTCTTCCCAGGAGCAGGATCTTATCAAAATTATATTGTTACTGAAGATTGGCTGAATGATCCAACAATTGTTTCGGGGCAAAGTGATACCTCTATTGTTGTGCAACCAGACACACCAGGGAATTATGGGTATACATATAATGTAGTTGATGATTTCGGTTGTAATTACGATACAACGGTATTTTTATATGTGATCCCACAGCCTACGGTTCAAGCGGACACCATGGATTGTTTCTACGGAGTACAATTGCAAGGAACACAGTCCTTCAACGGTGGAACTTGGTCTGCTGCAGATACCGCTATTACTTTCTTACCGAACAATTCGGCTGAGAATCCATTTATTTCAACATCAACCCCTGGAACATTTACACTGACGTATACGGACAATGCTTGTAACTCGTCGGTCGATGTAGATGTCATGTTCCCTTCCTATGTATGGGCGTATGTCGGTGACACAACGGTCTGCGAAGGAGTGGAGTTCACACTCGTCTCGTCGCAACATGAATCCGTAACGAATTGGTCATGGAGTAATGGTTCTACGGATGAAACGATTATTGCTACAGAGCCAGGACTTTATGAACTCACCGTTTCTAATATTTGCCATTCGGCCACGGCTCAAGGGATTGTAAGCTATAAAAAGTGTGATATCGAAGCACCGAACGTAATCTCCCTCTCTTCTGGAGTTGGTAATAATATTTGGAATGTCGATGCGGAAGGTTTAGAGACGTTCAATTGTCGAATCACCAACAGATGGGGGAATTTGATTTATCAATTCAGTGATACTAATGGTGGATGGGACGGTACTTCAAATGGACAAATTGTGTCTGAAGGAACCTATTTCTATATTATTGATGCGGTTCTTGAAAGTGGCGAGCCACTGCAGAAGCATGGATTCATTGAGGTAGTTCATTAATTCTCAAAAAATAAAATTCAAAGGTGACTCAAATGGGTCGCCTTTTTTCATGTTTCCTACAGTTCTTCCAAAAGTCTTCGTTAATTTCGTAAGAAATCAATGGGAATGAAAAGAATTGGAATCAACGGCTTTGGTCGAATCGGACGCTATTTTCTCCGAATGGCAATCACCAATGAAAACATAGATGTTGTTGCTGTAAATGATTTGGCGCCCATCGAAACGTTGGCACATCTTTTAAAATATGATAGTGTACATCGAAGATTTCCGATGGATTTCGAAATAGAGGGGGATGCTTTGGTTTTTGATAATGGACGGAAAGTGCGATTTACAAGCTATCATAATCCAACAGAAATTCCTTGGTCCGATCTTGGGGTTGATTTCGTTTTGGAATCTACAGGAATTTTCAGGACTTCGGAATTGGCTTCTCAACATTTTGCGGGAGGTGCGAAGAAAGTGATTTTGTCAGCGCCACCGCAATCTCCAGATGTAAAAACGGTTGTTTTGGGGGTGAATGATCATTTACTTTCCACAGATGACAAGCTTATCTCAAATGCTTCATGCACCACAAATTCTGCCGCTCCGATGTTGAAAGTCGTCATGGAATTATGCAAGATAGAAAGTGCCTTTATTACCACAGTTCATTCGTATACTTCTGATCAACGATTGCACGACGCGCCGCATAGCGATTTGAGACGCGCGCGAGCCGCAGCTGAATCGATTGTGCCAACAACTACTGGAGCAGCGAAAGCTCTGGCTAAAGTGTTCCCTGAGTTAGAGGGACGAATTGGTGGTTGTGGTGTGCGTGTTCCTGTTCCAGATGGTTCAATGACAGACTTAACGCTGGTTGTTGAAAACCCGCCTACGGAAGCTGAAATTAATTTAGCAATGAAAAATGCAGCTGAGGGGGAGTTGAAAGGAATTCTCGCTTACACCGAAGATCCGCTTGTTTCGGTGGATATTATAGGTAATTCCAATAGCTGTTTGTTTGATGCCCAATTGACAAGCGTGATTGGTAAAATGGTAAAAATTGTGGGTTGGTATGACAACGAAGCGGGGTATTCAAACCGCTTAGTCGACTTAATTACACGACTTTAATCGAGCGCAATACGCACAATTTTATACTCGAATTCTTCGGTCAATACTATTGATTCCACTTTAAAATCCAGCCACTTGGCGCTGCATCTTTCGTTGAGCTAAGTGCTGACTGAGCTTCTGCTTGTGTCGCAAAAGACTGCACACTTACAACCGTTTGACTTCCCCGAGCAAATGTTTTCGCAGGATAACCCATATCCGAGATTTTTTTCGCTAATCTTTCTGCGTTTTCAGGCGAGCTAAATACACCAGCAACTATTTGATAAGGCTGATTGTTTGAAGTGGAAATTGGTTTTTTCGTTGGTTTTACTTCAGGTTTTTCGACTACGACAGGTGGCTCAATAGTTTCTTCTTGAATTTCTTCGGTAGGAGGTGTCTCCAATGTAGTTGAGTCCATTTCCGATGATGATTCCTGATTGGTTGTTGGTTCTTCACCAATCAACTCTTGCATTTTGTCGACTTCTTTGTCACCTTTATTTTTTGGTGTTTTATTGTCAGATAGGAAAGGGATGTATTCTTTGACTTGATCATAATTTAATCCGACATACGTTCCACCTCCAATAAGAAGCACAATAAGGACCATTAAAATATAGAATCCGACTCCACGCTTCTTTTTCTGTTTCGTAGTTTCTTTTTCTTTTCGAAGTTTTTCAAGCTTTTTTTGGTTGGCAGCAACTTCTTCTTTTTCCAAGATGTTCATCTCTTTCTTCGGAGAATCTGGCTTTGTTGATGCAGGTGCTACCACTTTACTTTTCGTAGTCTCTGCTTCTGCTATCTCCTCAGCAATCGTCTTGTTTGAATTTGAAGGTGTTACTTTCTTTTCTTCGACAGGTTTCTCAGTAACAGGAGTTTTAGTTTCAGCCTTCGCTGCTTTTGGAAGGTCTTTCTCCGATTCTTCGATCTCGTCAGCTAGCGTTTTCGTTGCTTCTGTTTTCACAGGTTTTTCTTCAACGGGTGCAGTGTCTTCCTTTTTTTTAGAATCAGCGACTTGAATTGGTTCTGGTTCCAATGGTTTTTCTTCAGGCGTTGCGATAACCTGAGGTTTTTCTTCGACTTCTTTCTTCGGTTCTTGAACAGGTTCAGGAGCCTCGTTTTTAGGAGTTTCAACAACTGTCGGAGCAACTATTGGTTCTTCGTTCTTTTTTTCTGGAGCTATAACTTCTGACTTATCGTCGCTTTTGTTTTCGAAAGCAATGTCTCCCAATTCGCTGATAAACTGCCCGAAATCACCAAAAGAAACAGTTTTTCCAGCTTCCACATCCGAAACAATCCTTTCTACTTCCGCCTTGATTTTTTCCTTAGCATCGTCTTCTGAAATACCTTCTTTGTTCGCGATATACTTAGATAGCACACCATCATCATGCTTTAAATAGGGCATGAACATTAATTCGCCCGAATCTGGATTCGTAATAGTTAGCGCGCCAAGTCCCGGAAGAATGATTGTTTTGGTTTCTTCAAATAGCTGTTTGATGTGCTGAATCATGGTGATAGTTTATTAGGTGTAAAGTACAAAAAATCAGAATAACATATCGAAATCGAACGTTTGATCTAGGCGAATTCCTTTTTCGGTAGCTTGTAAAGTTGCGCATTGATTCACAAAATCATGTTCCAAGAACAACACGTATTTCTCTTTTTCGGCTTTGATTAGAAACTTTTCTTTTTCAGATAATGTCAACAGCGGACGCGTGTCGTATCCCATAACGTAAGGCAAGGGAATGTGTCCAACACTCGGGAGTAAATCCGCCATAAAAACTAAAGTCTGCTCTTTGTATTTAATGTGCGGAATCATCATGCTTTCGGTATGGCCGTCTACGAAAAGAACGTCAAAATTATTAAATACGTTTTCCGTGTAATCTCCTTTTCGATCTACAAATTTCAACTGACCAGACTCCTGAAGTGGTAGAATGTTTTCTTGTAAGAAAGATGCTTTTTCTCTGGGATTTGGTTCTGTAGCCCATTTCCAATGCTTCTCAGTACTCCAGTATGTTGCATTTTTGAATACAGGTTCAAATCCAGTTCGATCTTTGTTCCATTTGATGGCACCACCGCAATGATCAAAGTGAAGATGCGTCAAAAACACATCGGTGATGTCGTGGAGACTGAAGCCTAATTTTTTTAAGTTGGGTTCTAAGCTGTTTTCGTCAGACAAATAATAATGAGAGAAAAACTTCTCAGTCTGCTTGTCGCCAATCCCCGTATCAATAAGAATTATGCGATTGCCATCTTCAATAAGCAAAGATCGCATGGACCAATCACACATATTATTCGTGTCCGCTGGATTTGTTCGAGACCAGAGTGTTTTTGGAACGACTCCAAACATCGCACCTCCGTCCAGTTTAAAATTTCCAGTATTTAAAGGATATATTTTCATAGTTTCACTTATTTGATAAATAGAGTAACGCTATCGCAAAAACAGCACAAGTCAACCCAATGACTTTTCTCGAAGTTATTTTTTCTCTAAAGGCAAAAAATCCCAAAAGTGCCGAAATCAGAACAACAGAAACATTCGTGATTGATAATACGGTGACTTCATTCCAACCTGTGGTTTTGTATGAAAGAAGCAACAGATAGATAGAGAAGTAATTTGGAATTCCCAAGACGATACCAGCGATAATATTTTTATAATGTAGTTTTCTTCGCTTAGTAGCAAGTTGAATACTCAGAATTATTCCTCCGAAAATACCAGCGGTTCCAAGTCCAACAGCGCTAAAAATTGAACCAGGCATATTCAAAAGAACGCTGTCTTGAACAAGGTATAAAATGAAGTCGAGCATTCCGCTACCCAGAAATAAGGCAATCAGCATCCAAGATGCATTGACTTTTCCAGATTTGGAATAGGATACTAAGAAAACACCTAAAATGGCAAGTAGAATGCCAATTGAATTGAAAATGTTGAGTGGTGTTCCGAAAACGAGAATCATTCCAATTAAAGAAGCTGCCATGCTCATTTTTACAGCAACGGAAGTTGTTGCAACACCGTTCAATTGAGAACTGCTTCCCATGATGAAAAAGAGTGAGATGAATAGTGCTCCGCATGCAATGGAAGCATACATCCAGCCTGTTTGTTCGCTAAACTCTGGCTGCCACTGATCTCCGTATAGGGTCATTCCAATAATGAACGCGGTGAAATAATTGAAGACAATTGCTTGAAAAGTATCGATGTCGAACTTTTTGAAAAGCTTAAAAACAACAAAGATCAAGCTAGAACTTGCGACAGAAAGAATTAAAGGAATCATGAAGTGTAATATTTAAGTCGGTCACCAAAAACGATTCGCTCTTCAACGAATTTTGCTTCCAGAATAGGAGCTTTTGTACCTTCTGGAATACTTTTTTGACCATGGATCACAAGTGCCTCATCCCAAAGATTTGCATCAATAAATGCTTGCATTGTTTTTGCGCCTCCTTCTATCAAAATGGATTGAATGTTTCGTTCGTACAAGGCCGCTAAAATAGATGCTACGGACATGTCATTGATTTTGTGATAAATTGTACCTCCTTCAATCGTATCTTTTTTAAGATTCAACACAATGGTTGGATGGCCGTCACTTAATACCTTTTTATTTTTTGGGATTTCGCAATGACTATCTAAAACAATGCGAACTGGATTTTTTCCTCTTACCGCACGAACGGTGAGCGATGGATTGTCACCAATTACGGTATTTTTCCCTACTAAAATTCCGTGGTATTCGGATCTGAGTTGGTGAACAATAGGCTGAACCTCTGGTCGGGAAATCCAAGTGATTTCGCCTTCTGAAGTTTTTTTCGCATCGATGCGTGCATTCGAGCTCTGTGCCCATTTTAGTAGAATGTAAGGACGCTTTTTCTCGTGAAAAGTAAAGAATGCTTTGTTGATTTTCCGAGCTTCTTCTTCTAAAACGAACGCCGTTACTTCAATGCCATGTTCGCGCAATCGCTGAATCCCTTTGCCATCTACTTCGTTGTAAGAATCTCCGCATCCAATGACCACTCTCTTAAAACGATGCTTCACGATTAAATCGGCGCATGGAGGTGTTTTACCATAATGTGCGCAAGGTTCAAGGGATACATAAATCGTGGAATCGCTTAACAAGCTTTGATCTTCAACGGAATTAATGGCGTTAACCTCTGCATGGGCTTCTCCGTAATTTTGGTGGAAGCCTTCTCCAATAATCGTGTTATTATACACGACCACAGCGCCAACGAGAGGATTGGGTGCTACGTATCCGCTTCCCAAAAGGGCGAGTTCAAAACAGCGCTTCATGTATTTCTCGTCGTTGTGCATTCCTCAAAAATACAGTCTATTTTGAAATCGACGAGAATTTATACTTTTATCCGTACGATAACTATCAACAAAACTGCGAATGAAATTTTTCCGTTTCATAGAAAAAGCTTTTCGAAATTTACTTCCGAGTCCATTTTCGATTGCGATTATTCTAACGGTTTTGACTTTCACGATTGCCTTTCTCGCCACAGAAGGGAAGTCGTCGGGTTTTGGACATGTTAAAGAATTGCTTGGATATTGGGAAAAAGGACTTTGGGATGCTCCAAACCTTGCATTTTCGGTTCAAATGATGCTAATGCTCGTTTTGGGACACGTGTTGGCTTTGACAAAACCCGTAGATACTTTTATTAGTCATGTTACACAGTATTGTAACTCGACAGCGTCTTCCGCGACGATCGTTACTTCTTTGACGGTTTTGGTAGCTTTATTTAATTGGGGGCTAGGCTTGATTTTCGGTGCGATTTTAGCGCGAAAAGTCGGTGAACATGCCGCCAGAAAGCGAATTCCTTTAAATTATCCTCTGATTGGCGCAGCAGGCTACAGCGGATTGATGGTTTGGCATGGTGGTATTTCTGGCTCAGCGCCGATTAAGGCAGCGGAAAATGAGCACGTCAGAAGTTTAATGGGTGGTGTCTTTAACCCAGATCAATTGGAATTGTTGCCCTCAAGCTATTCTTTTTCAGAAACGATTTTTGGTTCGATGAACTTGGTTGTGATGGTGCTGTTAATGGTACTTCTTCCATTCTTCATGTATTGGTTAGGCAAGCGATCGAATAAGGTAACCAGTCTACCCGAAATTGAAAAGTTTGATAGTTCGGACAGCGAAAGCGAGGGTTTGAAGGGAGCTGAACGCTTGGACGTTTCTAGGTGGTTTGCGCTGTTAATTGGTGGGCTAATTGCAGCGTATTCAATCAGTACCGCTATCGATTTGTTTCCTTCGAAAGGCTTCGGTTTTATTAATCCGAATTACATCAATTTATTACTTCTTGGTCTGGGTTTATTACTTCACTCCTCCGTGCAATCTTTTCTAAAATCGATAGATCAGGCTATAGGCGGGTCAGCAGGGATACTCATTCAGTTTCCTTTGTATTTTGGGATTCTTGGGATTATGAAGCACTCAGGCTTGGTTGAGCAGATGTCTGATTTCTTTGCTCAAAATTCAACAGCTACTAGCTTCCCAATTCTTACTTTTTTTAGCTCCGGATTGGTGAATATTTTCGTCCCAAGTGGAGGAGGGCAATGGTTAATCCAAGGTCCTGTTATTGTCAAAGCCGCGATGGAGTTAGGCGTGAGTGTTCCAAAAGCCATCATGGCGCTGTCCTATGGAGATCAAATCACGAACATGCTTCAGCCATTTTGGGCGTTGCCATTGCTCGGAATCACAGGGTTAAAGGCGAGGCAGATCTTACCTTATACATTTGCGCTGATGTTAGTGGGCTCTTTCATATTCATCGCTGCATTACTTATTTTTTGATGACAAAAGAACGATTTCAGAATCTACTAAAAACTTTAGGCCCGGGAATTTTATTCGCTAGCACGGCAATTGGTGTTTCTCATTTGGTACAAAGTACAAGAGCTGGAGCGCAATTTGGCTTCGCGCTTGTTCCCTTCGTTATAGCCGCAAATTTGTTTAAATATCCATTTTTTGAGTTCGGCAGTCGTTATGCAAATGCAACAGGAGAAAGTATCATTGATGGATATAAACGACTTGGTAAATGGATGCTTTGGTTGTATTTCTTAATCACATTGGGCAGTATGTTTTTTGTCAGTGCAGCAGTAGGAGCTGTGACTTCAGGTTTTCTGCAAAACCTTTTCGGTCTGGCAGATTACGCGAATACAACGACAATTGTCCTGTTTGTAGGATGCGGAATGATCTTGGTTTTAGGAAAATATGGAGTTTTGGATTCTTTGGTCAAGATAATTGGGGCCGTACTTTTATTGTCGACAGTATTGGCCTTTGTACTAGCCCTTTCGAAGGGACCAAGTGTGCCGATTTCGCAAACAGCAGCCCCAGATATTTGGTCGGATACATCAATCTATTTTATTATTGCCTTGATGGGTTGGATGCCAACGGCGGTCGACCTGAGTGCCTGGAATAGCCTTTGGACGGTGGAGAGAATGGAACAAACAGGTTATAAACCTACGCTAAAAGAAACGCTGCTCGACTTCAATTTTGGATACATTGTTTCTGCGGTGCTGTCCATCTGCTTCCTCACCCTCGGGGCTTATATGCTTTATGGAACAACTACTGTATTACCCGAAGGAGCATCCTCATTCGCAAATCAAGTAGTTGAAATGTTTACAAATTTCATAGGTGATTGGAGTTATCTGATCATCGCCGCGGCGTCGTTTTCAATCATGTTTGGGACCTGTATCACGGTTTTTGATGGCTATGGCAGAAGCATTTCCAGATCGATGGCACTTTTACGTTCAGAAGGCACAGGAAAGCAGGTGAAATCAAATTCAACTGTTTATATCTGGGGAATAATTGTTGTGATTTTAGGCTCCTACATCATCGTTCACTTTTTGATGGGGCGCTTGAAGGAATTGGTAGATGTTGCAACAACTTTGAGTTTTGTCATAGCTCCTATTATCGCTATTGTTAATTACCGCTTGGTGACGGGGAACTTGGTCGATGATTCTCACAAACCTCCACTTTGGCTTAAAATTTTAAGTTGGAGTGGGATCGTTTTTCTTTCTGGTTTTGCACTTTACTATTTACTCTTTTTATCGATTTTCAGATAAAAAAAAGGGCTCGCTTAAAAAGCCAGCCCTTCCGTAAAGTGAGTCGTTATTATTGTTTCAATACTCTCAATATACTATTTTGTCCGTCGATATTGATGTGAAGGAAGTAAACTCCTATTTCTTCTTGCTTCAAATCTAGGTTGAAATTCTGAACGCCAGACTGATTTCCTTTCATGACGATCTTTCCATCCGCCGAATGTAAAGTGTATAAAATCGTACTGGCAGTTGAACTTAATTCCACACTAATTTCTCCATGTGTAGGGTTTGGATAAAGTACTACTTGTGTCGAAGAATAAGTATCTTCTAATCCAGCGCACGCATCCACGACAATTGAGGTTGAATCAGTATTTACACATCCGTTTGTGTCCGTGTAGCTGTAGGAGATCCATTGTGTTCCAACGCCGCTTTGTGATGGGTCGAAATAGATACCACTCACGCCATTTCCAGAGTAAATTCCGGCACTTGGAGTTCCCGCAGGTAATGTGATTGGATCGCTGTAAGTACAAAGGCTATCTACACTAAAGTTGCTTAATGAAACAGTAGGTAAATCGTAAACTGTCACGTTCATGCTTTGAGAAGTGGTATTACCAGAACTGTCTGCTGCTAAATAAGTTAAAGTTGAAACTCCTACGTTGAAGACAGTTCCGCTTGCGTCAACGAATCCACCTCCAGTTGTTGCACCAGAAATATTGTACGTTACATTTGGCATACCGCAATTATCAGAAATCACTGGAGAAAGGCTGTCAATAGCACCGCTACCACATACGGTGATGTCTGAAGGTAAAGCAATCATTGGTGCGATAGAATCAAGAACGATCACGTTGAATGAACACCATGCTGTGTCTGATCCGGATATAGCTTGATAAGTATTTGTTGTTGTTCCCAAAGGGAAATTCATTCCGCTCGCAAGTCCAGCAATTTGACTATTAATAACGGATGAATTATTTGGATATGAGATAGTGATCTCACCATTTCCAATTTGTACACCTTGGTTGTGTACGACGTTTGTAGCAAGAGGATCTGTGTAACTACTTCCACCACCGCCACCGCGACAGTTTCCACTACCAGCTCCGCCCCACCAGCCGCCACCGCCGCCGTAACCTTCACATCCGCAATTGGCTGGTGCACCACCTTGACCAAAGCTACCTGAACAAATTGGGTTGTTCAAACTAGTACAAGTACCGTTTCCGCTGCCTGTTTGTGTTCCGCCTTCACCGCCTGGGGACGTTGCAAAATCAACGCGACTTCCGTTGGCACCAACGAGTCCACCACCTGCGCCTCCAATAACGTGTTGTGAAGACCAGTAGCCTCCACCGCCGCCTGCTCCAGCAACAATCACTCTGTCATTTAGCGTGTTGCCTCCAATTCGGATATCAGAAGCGCCACCGCCGCCTATTCCGCCAGTTTCACCTATTCCGCCGCCGTTCCAGCCACCAGCAGTTGTCGTCGGTTGCTCACCAACATAGATATAAATAGTAGTACCTGGTGTAACTGGAATATCTGCTTGGACACGCCCTCCATAATTATCGTTGTTTACCCAATTAGCTCCACCTTGAGCGCCGTAGGCATCAACAGTGATAGAGGTTACCCCTGTTGGTACAACCCATGTTTGTTCGGTTCCAGTATAACTGAAAGTTGTGCTCGTCGTGTTGCAAGTATCGACTCCAGCTGGTGCCGTGAAGTTAACCGATGCGTCGCAGGAATTTGCATCAGTGTATACGGTAATGTCACCTTGACAAGTAATTGCTGGGCATTGGGCATACGAACTTGCCGAAGCGCCCAAGAATGTCATTAATGTGATTAAAAGAATTTTTGATTTCATATTTATTGTATTTCAATATTAATTTTCATGCTGCTTTTTAAGTCGTTTTGACGTGATTCAAGCAATGGATCCGCTGAATTTGATTGACCGAACATCTTACTTTCTCCAGAAGGAATCGTCATATAAGCCTGAATCGTACCGTCAACATTAATTGGAGCGGCATTACCGTCGACTTCAATTGACCAGAGAAAGCGAACGTCCTCAGCCGTATTATTTACAAACTCTAGTGTGAAATAAGGCTGATTTTCCAAAGTATATTCCTTGGCGTAAACAAGAATTCCTTGGTGCTCATAAACGAGTACAGCAGGATTGTTCTCATATTCAAAATGGGTTGATTGTATGCCCGAAGCTGCGCTCAATTCTGCGATGCAGAAAAACGAAACAACGAAAAACAATGTAAGTTGTAGTGATTTCATAGTAGTGTTTTTTTTGCAAAGATATGGAATCTCTACCATTTTCCATTCGAATGTTGGCTTATTTCTAAATAGCTTCGTTAGTATTTATAACGAGATAAATAGCATTACTTCGAGAAAAATTATTTAATACTTGCAAAAGTGATAGTAATACTATTATATTTGCACTGAAAACTTTTAAAGAGTGAGTCAATTACAACAGAAAATAGCATTTAGAATCAACGAGAAGGTATTCGTTAAAGATCCACTTTCGAGTGAATTAGGCACACGAATCATACGTAAGGCTGTCGATTTAATTGAGTTGAACGGGTTTGATGATTTTACATTTAAGAAATTGGCTACGGAGATTGAGTCCACAGAAGCCTCTATTTATCGTTACTTTACTAACAAACATAATTTGTTGGCTTATCTAATGATGTGGTATTGGAGTTGGATGGAATACCGTATTGTACTGCGGACACTTAACATTGATTGTCCAAAAACAAGGTTGCTAAACTCTATCAAAGTGCTTACTGAACAGGTTGAAGAAGACACCGATTTCATGCAGGTTAACGAGGTGAAATTGCAATCTATCGTCATTGAAGAATCTTCGAAGGTGTACCTCAATAAAAAAGTAGAGGAAGACAATAAACTTGGTTTTTTTGTCTCTTACAAGATTGTTGTAGAACGCATCGCTGATATTATTGGTGAGATTGATCCCAAATTCAAGTATCCACACATGTTGGTATCTACAGTGATAGAAGGGGCGCATCATCAGCGGTTTTTCGTCAAAAATTTACCAAGATTGACAGATGTTATCGAAGGAGAGGATTCTGTCACCGATTTCTACATAAAACTTACGGAAAAGACACTCGATTTTTAGTCTAATGACATTTGTAAATAGAAAATTATTAATCTCATTAAAATATTGAATGGAAACAAAACGAATTAGACCTGTCCAGCGATTTTGGATGCTGTTGAGACCCGACAAAGTAGAGATCAGAAATGTCTACATCTATGCTATTTTTATCGGGTTAATCAACTTGTCGCTTCCGATTGGAATTCAGGCCATTATTAATTTTATCCAAGGGGGAGCGGTAAGTACTTCGTGGATCGTTTTAGTGTTATTTGTAGTCGGAGGTATCGCCTTGGGTGGAATTCTTCAGATCAACCAAATAAGAATTACGGAGAATTTACAACAGAAAATTTTCACGCGTGCGGCATTCGAATTTGCGTACCGAATTCCACGAATCCGCTTGGATCAATTGTATAAAAAATATGCGCCAGAGTTGATGAATCGATTTTTTGATATCGTTTCCGTTCAAAAGGCTTTGCCTAAAATTCTGATTGATTTTTCTTCAGCAGTGATCCAGGTTTTCTTTGGTTTGGTCTTGCTTTCGCTTTACCACCCTTTCTTTATTCTTTTCAGCTTCTTCTTAGTTACGATGGTACTTATTATCATTCGTCTTACTGCACGTCGCGGAATGGAGACAAGTTTGGATGAATCGAAACGAAAATATCAAATAGCACACTGGTTGCAAGAGGTTGCGAAAGCAAATTATACCTTCAAAATGGCTGGGAAAACCAATCTCCCTCTAGATGAAGTGAACGAGAAGTCTGGAGGCTACGTTCATGCACGCGAGTCGCATTTCAAGGTCCTGATGCAACAATACGGGCTCATGGTTGCCTTTAAAGTGCTCGTAGCGCTTGGGTTACTTTTACTTGGAGGGTTGTTAGTTATTGAACAGCAGATGAATATCGGACAATTTGTCGCGGCAGAGATTATCATTCTTCTAATCATTAACTCTGTAGAGAAAATGATCATGAGCTTCGAAACCATTTATGACGTCCTGACTTCCTTAGAGAAAATTGCGCAGGTAACGGACCTTGAGTTAGATGAAGTGAAAGGGATTCACATGAATGGCGAAACAGAAGGGATGTCCGTTTTCCTTTCAAATGTTAGTTTCCGTTATCCAGATGAAAAGAGAACAATTTTAAAAGATGTTGATTTAAGCATCAAATCTGGGGAACGCATCTTTATTTCTGGTGAGAATGATAGTGGAAAATCTACTTTGTTGAGTCTTGTAGGTGGATTGTATGTGCCTACTAAAGGAACGATCACAATTGATGATATTCCTGTCCAAAACTTCCAGCCGGAATCATTAAGATCTCGAATCGGAGGGCATTTCAGAGATGAAACGTTGTTCGAAGGGACTTTACTTGAGAACATCACCTTGGGTCGACCTAATGCGACATTCGAAAACGTACGTTGGGCAGTAGATTCGATGGGGCTGAAAAAATTGATTAACGATCTTCCATTGGGTTATGATACCAAAGTGTTTCCTCAAGGTCGACAGTTTTCAAAAAGTACCGTTGCCCGAATAGTACTGGCGCGCTCAATTGTTGACCGTCCAAGACTTTTATTATTCGAAAATAGTTTCTCCGTTTTTGCCGACCAAGATCGCGATGAAATTCTTTCTTTCTTACTAAACCCTGAACACACTTGGACTGTTATATTGACAAGTGCTCAAAAGTTGAACGTCTCGAAATTGGTTGATAGAGAGGTTTGTATGCAGGGAGGTCAAATTACCCAAATAAAGAAATAGCCATGTTAAACATTTCAAACTATAAAATCCACGATAAATTTGATTGGGCGCAGTTTTCAACACTGCAACGGGTTGAGTCGAAAAAGACACGTCGATTGATGATTCGTATCCTCAAGTGGACATTTTTTGTTCTTGTAGTGATTGCACTTCTTCCCTGGACTCAAAATGTTCGGACTACGGGGACAGTGACTACCATTTCGCCAGAGCAAAGACCACAAACAGTAAATTCAATTATTGCTGGACGGGTTGATAAATGGCTCGTACGAGAAGGACAACACGTCGAAAAAGGAGATACTCTTGTAGTAATTTCTGAAATCAAAGACGCGTACATGGATGACCGACTTTTAGAAAGAACGAAGAATCAATTAGATCTGAAGCGCAATGTCGTAGATGTTTATGCGAACAAAGAGGAAGCACAAGGCAGGCAGTTGGATGCACTTCAAGATCAGCAGCAGTTGAAACTTGAGCAAGCCCAAATCAAAATGCAACAGGCCAAACTAAAAGTGCAGAATGACAGCATCAAATTGGAAGCCGCAAAAATAGACCTTCAGACTGCGCAATATCGATACAATCGTATGGATAGCTTGTACCGTAGGAATTTAAAATCACTCGTTGATTTGGAGTCACGAAATTTAACTTTGCAGAAAGCGATAGCGAACCAAACGGAAGCACGAAACTCCTATTTTAATAGTCAGACCGAGTTGCTACGATTGAAAATAGATGTGTCCACTATTCGAGCGGAATATGACACTTACTATGCAAAAATCCTATCGGAGAAGTTGACAACAGGTTCCAATCGTTTGGATGCTTCCTCGACGGTCAACAAAATGGAAAACATGTACAGTAATTATGAAACCCGTTCAGGTTACTATTACATTGTTGCGCCTCAAAGCGGATATGTGACTAAGACTTTCGTAACCGGAATCGGAGAAACACTGAAAGAAGGGCAGCCAGTTGTTAGTATTATGCCATCGGAATACGACCTTGCGATTGAGATTTACGTGGAGCCGATCAATCTGCCATTAATGAACGTTGGTGAAAAGGTGCGTGTGCAATTTGATGGGTGGCCAGCGATTGTATTCTCTGGGTGGCCGAATGTAAGTTATGGAACTTACGGAGGTACTATTTATGCAATTGACCAGTACATCAGTTCAAATGGTAAATACCGATTACTTGTCAAGCCAGACAAAGATGATCATGCCTGGCCGAAAGCACTTCGTTTTGGAAGTGGCGTTAAAGCAATGATTCTATTAGACGATGTTCCTATTTGGTACGAGATGTGGCGACAAGTAAATGGATTCCCACCAGATTATTATCAACCTAATAAATCCAAAAGTGATGATAAGGGCAAGTAATTGGTTGTTTATAGGATTCATTTTTATTTCATCAACTGCTTTTAGCCAGGATTCCTTGTTGACGTATGAAGAATTCATGGATCGCGTTATGGAGTTTCACCCTCAGGTATTTAGAGCTGATTTAAAGTCTGAGGAAGGAGGAGCGACATTGCAACAATCCAAAGGAGGGTTCGACCCAAGTGTTGGCGGTAAAGCAAAGCAAAAGTATTTTGATGACAAACAATATTACAGCCACTTGAATGGATATTTGAAAGTTCCAACTTGGTTTGGTATTACTGCAGAAGCAGGTTACGACAATACAGGCGGTGTTTTTCTGAATCCATCAGATCGACTGCCAGATGCTGGGCTATGGTATGCAGGACTGAACATTGAGTTAGGGAATGGTCTCTTGATAGATGAACGAAGAGCTTCTCTGAAAAAGGCACGTCTGTACAACGATGCAACGGATATTGAACGCAAGATCATGAGAAATGAATTGTACTTCAATGCTACCAATGCCTATTTAAAATGGGCGAAGTCGTATGAATTGTATGTAGTTTTTCAAAATGCAGTAGAAACATCAGAAATACGTTTGGAGGCTGTAAAATCGTATGTTGAATTTGGAGATAGACCGGCAATAAACATCACTGAAGCGCGGATTCAATATCAAAATATGTTGCTCAACCTTCAACAAGCAGAATTGGAGTGGCAAAACTCTAGTAGAGGGTTAGAACTCTATTTGTGGGACGATGGATTCATTCCTCTTGAAATTGATGGGGCTGTTCCGCAACCTCTAAATTTAGTACAAATGAGCGATGAATTGGTTCCTCTGAATTTGGTAGATTCTGTGATGGTTGCCCATCCTTTGTTGCAGTTGACTGACCTGAGTATTCAGCAAAGTGAAATCGATTTACGCCTCAAAAAAGAATACTTGAAACCAAAAGTGAGCTTGAGCTATCGAGCCTTGAATGAGCCCGTCAATAATGGAATTTTGGTAGATTACTCCATCGCGAATTACACGTGGGGAGCCTCAGTAAGTTATCCGATTTTCACACGACAGGAAAGAGGAAATGTGCGCTTATCAGAAATTAAATTAGAATCGCAGCGACTAAAACAGTACGAGCTTGAAAATAAAATTGATTATCAGGTTGAAATTGGCATCAATACTATTCGAACTATGCAGAACCAGCTAGATGTCAGTTTGAGCAATGTCGAGGACTATCAAACGCTCTTGGATGCTGAAATAAATCTTTTTTACAACGGAGAAAGTTCTCTTTTCATGGTCAACTCTCGAGAGTTAAAGCTCATGGATGCACAAATTAAGTTTGTTGAGGTGAAAACCAAGCTTCAGATTGCCAAAGCAGAACTTAAGTACCAGTTGTTGATTTTAGATAACCAAGTGTTAAAATTTTGATTCCGAGCAATTTTATTTGATTTACTTTCGTTCATAGACAAACTTAAATACTTGCATATGAAAACGCTGTTTAAAATCACACTTTTTTGTTTGTTGTTCACGCCGATTAATGCATTCGCTCAATTCAAACATGACCTAGGGATAAAAGGGACGAATTTAGACACGGAGAGATTGCAACTGGAATACAGGCTTCACAAGAATGAAAATTGGGCGTTTACAGGAACGTTTGGCTATGCAGGGTCGGATATAGAACGTCCTATGCTGAAGGACTTTTGCCAGGGGATACAACCTATCAAACGATCTATAATATGTATCAAAGATCATTTTATTCACTTTCAGTGGGGGGCTTACGGAAGTTCTCTTTTATGAAGCACAACTTCTATTATGCAGGAGCAACAATCGGTGCGCGATTTGAAAATTACAACAGTTCAACGAATATCAGTGTTTATGATTTAGATAGTAGCTTCTCGCCGAGTTATTGGTATGGTTACTACGCCGCTCCATTTGAACCCGGGACTTCTGAATATAATTATTCAGCGCTAGCGATGACATCAAAACTATACGTAGGCGCCAATGCTCCAATTGTTGATCGACTTTCTTTTACTGTTGAAGGTGGCTTTAACTATAGCTTAGAAGCAAGAACCAATTACTTCAGAAGTAGTCTAGCCTTTTACACCTCATTCGGACTTCGATACAATTTTGGTCGATTAGAATAAGGGAAATTATTCTACAAAAAAAAAGACCTGCTCGAAAGCAAGTCTTTTTGTATCAAATCAAAAGTGATTATTAATTCTTAGAAAGGTAATCTGCAACACCATCAAAAGACTCTGTCATTCCTGATTCACCTTTTTGCCAGTTCGCTGGACATACTTGACCATTTTCTTCGAAGAACTGAAGAGCATCAACCATACGGATAGCCTCATCAACATTTCTTCCAAGTGGAAGGTTGTTTACCAATTGATGCATTACAGTTCCTTCTTTATCAATTAAGAAAAGACCACGGTATGCAATCATCGGTCCAGTTGCGATCATGTTTCCGTCTACGTCGTAATCGTATTCACCCGCCATAATCCCGTATGCCTCAGTGATTGTTTTTGCCGAATCTGCAATGATCGGGTACTTAATTCCTTGGATTCCTCCTTTTTCTTTAGGAACCTGAAGCCATCCCCAGTGAGATTCTTCAGTATCCGTGGAACAAGCAACAACTTTTACGCCACGAGATTCAAATTCCTCCAATTTATTTTGGAACGCATGCAATTCAGTTGGACAAACGAATGTGAAATCTTTCGGGTAGAAAAATAATACTACGTGATTCTTCCCAAGGTACTGATCCAAAGAGAAGTTTTCAACGATTTCACCACCATTCACTACTGCTGGTGCTACAAATGAAGGCGCTTTTTTACCTACTAATACTGACATATCAAAGTTTGTTTTTTGTGTTTGTACAAAGGTACAAATTGTAACTAAATTTCTTCCGATTCGTCTTTTGAATCGGTGCAAACTTAACGTTACTTTTGTATAGATATAATTGAATTTATCTATTTTTAAATAAATTAAATTTATATGATTTCGATCCAACAAATGCAGTACATTATTGCAGTGGCAGAAGAGCGCCAATTTCAGCGTGCCAGTGAGAAGTGTTTTGTTACACAGCCCACCCTTTCTATGCAGGTAAAAAAGGCAGAGGAGACTTTGGGGAATAAAATTTTTGATAGATCGAGGTCACCACTGGAGTTAACCGCTTATGGACTCCAATTACTACCAATTCTGCGGGATGTTTTGTCCGAATACGATCGAATTAAAGTTTTGGGTGATCGCGAAAATGGGACTTTCAAAGAGCAGTTGCGGGTAGCTATTATACCAACGATTGCTGGATACATGCTTCCTGGTCTTTTTGATCAGTGGATTGAAGAACTGAAAGATATTGAGTTGATCATTGAAGAAATGAAGACCGAAGATATATTGGTGGCGCTTGAGGAAAAAACCATCGACATGGCGATTTTGGCAGGCCCTGTGCATCATCCAAAATGGAGGACAACGGTGCTTTTTCAAGAAGAAATATTCGCGTATTCGCCGGAGCTAGAGAGCAAAACAATTCTATCCTCAGAATTGGAAAAGGAGCACCCATGGTTATTGAGCAAAGGAAATTGTTTGAGAACCCAAATGATTCACTTCTGCGATCTTGATGAGAAGAACAATAATGGTTGGAATTATGAAGGTGGAAACATCGAGCTTCTGGTAAAAATGGTTGATCTACACGGTGGTTATACGCTCATTCCTGAGTTTTACGCTGACGTTCTTTCGGTTAAGAACCTAAATCAAATTCAATCAGACGAGTTGAATCAAAATCCAGCGCGAGAAGTGATAGCTTTGAGTAATAACAGAACTTCAAAATGGCATACCATGGAGCGCTTGATTCGATCAGTGCAATTGAAGTATGCTGATCACGAAACCAAAAGTTTCAAATTACTTAATTGGCGGTAATTTGAGTGTACATTTTTTCTGAAGCACCTCGACTATCTTCCACAAATTGGGCGGCTTTGGTATTGATAACTTCGCGATTTTCAAGAACGTATTCAATGCGATATTTTACTTCATCAGATGTACTAACGTCGAAACCAAAACCATTTTTAATGAAGGATGAAGCTTCAGGGTACTTTTCGAACTTTGGACCGAACATGACCCCCATTCCGAATACGGCTGGCTCCAAAATATTATGAAGATTCCCAGTAAATCCGCCTCCAACGTAAGCGATAGAACCAAAAGAATAGGCGCTGGATAAATGACCTATTGTATCTAAAATTAATACCTCGCTAGATTCAGGAACATTTCCGTCGGTGAAACGACTGAATTTCCTGGATAAGTTGGATGTTATTCCCTTGATACTTTTTGAATCGATATTATGCGGTGCAATAATTACTTTGCAGTTTAGCTTGTTGATCACAGGGAGAATGATTTCTTCATCCTTCGGCCACGAACTTCCCACGATAAAAACGCGATGATCACCACAGAAATTCGCAATGATCTCATTTGGGATGTGATTTTTCCTCGTTTGATATACCTTGTCGTATCGACTGTCACCGACGATGGAATAGTTTTCAATTCCAATGGACTGTAGTAATTCTACGGACTCTTCGTTTTGTACAAAAAACCAATCGAAAGCACGCAGGGTAGATCTGAAAAATGCTCCGTACGGCCTAAAAAATCTGTGATTTTTTCTAAAAATTCCGCTAACATTATAAACTTTTGCACCTTGTTTTTTTGCTTCAAAAATGAAGTTCGACCAAAATTCATATTTGATCAAACAAAAATATTTGGGATTGAAATGACTAACAAATTTGCGAGCATTCGAAGGAGTATCCAAAGGCAGGTATTGTACAATGTCTGCGGGGTGTTTTCTTTTGTGGTAATGCTCCATTCCCGAAGGAGAGAAGAACGTCACTAGAATGCAACAATCGGGTTTCTCATGGCGAAACTTCCACATTAAAGGCAGTCCTTGATCGAACTCACCCAAAGAAGCACAATGGAACCAAACAACTTCGTCAGAATTTACTTTAGGAAGCTTTGCCTCCCAGTTCTTTCTACCCTCAACCCAACGCTTGGTTTTTTCATTAAAAAGAGCATAAACGCGTATTCCAACTCCCAGAAGGAGTATTCCAGTATTATAAAGAAAATGCATCAGTCGAAGTAAAATTCTTTCGCCTGTCGCTGGTAAATTGGAATCAACCATCCAAGTCGAACGCCAAACTGGAGGTCATTTCGAAGGTCAGTAGAAACAGGTGTGTTGGGTTGGTCAAAGAAAATAGTACGCATGTTATAAGTGAACCCTTGTTGCGCGTAAAATCCACCATAGAATTTTACAAAACTCTCACTCGCCATAAAGGCATATCCAAAAAATGCAGAAATGTTCACCCCTTGCGAAAGACGGTCGTATCCTTTTCGATAATCCAGTTCGACTTGCGGAACTACTTGTTCTGGTGTTTCTATCCTAATTTTATGAGCGAGAAATCCAGCACCTACACTCGCGTACAAGCCAGAATTCGGGTTGGGGTTAAATACAGGGAAAATTTTTCCAGCGTTGAGATTTACATGCATCCCTCGAGAAGAAACAATCACGTCCGCGATATCACCGTTTTGATCGGTAATATTTCCTTTACTATCCACAAGTTCATTGAAAAGCCCCTGGACTTTCACTTTATTTCCAAAAAGAAAACTTCCATCGATACCATACACCCAATTCTTCTGGGTTTTGTAACCTGCGAAAAGCCCTACATGATTGAAATGCCCATGTCTATCAGCTAAGTCGCCCGCCGTCAGGTTGAATCCGTACTGCACAGAAACCCACGGAAAGGCAATTGCGGAGTCCTTGACATTCAATTGTGCCTGCGTAGTAAAAGCACAAAGGAAAATTATTGCAGTAATTAGTTGTTTCATCATATCGTTACAAAATTACGAGTATCCCTTCTGTATTCCAACGGTTTTAACACTCAATAACGCAAGTATTCCCGAAAATAGATTTATTGGGTATCATTCATCGACGCGCTCCACTAGAAACCATGGATTGAGTAAATTTTCGCGATTATATAAAAGGGGGAGTTTTGTCTCCCAATTGATGACAGTGCATCCTGAATGATTGCAAATAGCATGTCCCGCTGCAGTGTCCCATTCCATAGTTGGAGCGAATCTAGGATAACAATCCGCAGAACCTTCTGCCACCATGCATAGTTTTAAAGAGCTTCCTTTGGAAAGTCGCTCAACGGAACCGTGCTTTTCTTCTAGGTCAGTTATAAAAGCAACCGTTTCTTCAGAAAGATGCGAGCGGCTTGCCACCACAGTATAACCTCTTTCATTTTTTGATTCCGGCAGTCGTTTTGCCGATTCGACGCGTTCCTCAACGGTGAGGTTTGGTCGCAGGTCTTTTGTTTTAAAAGCGCCCAATTCGATTGAGGAAAAATACAATTCTTTCAATGCAGGAACCAGAACTACTCCAGCAATCGGGACTTGGTTTTCAATCAATGCAATGTTCACAGTGAACTCGCCATTTCGTTTGATGAATTCTTTTGTGCCATCAATTGGATCGACAATCCACAGATGTTTCCATGCGCGTCTTTCTTCGAAGGGAATTGATTTGCCTTCTTCCGACAGAATCGGAATACCAGTCGATTTAAGGCGATCGAGGATAATATCGTTTGCAGCCAAATCCGCTTTTGTTAACGGCGTGTTGTCCGACTTGAAATCAATGTCAAAATTATCTGTCGCATAGATCTCCATGATGCGCTCACCCGCTTCCAATGCAGCTGTGATAGCGATTTGCAAATTATTGTCTTTCATGTCAAAGAATCATTCCGGCAGCAACCGTTTCGTTTGTTGTATCATCAATTAAAATGAAGCTACCTGTAGCACGGTTTTCACGGTAAGGATCGGTCATCAAGGGTTGTGTTGTTCGTAGTTTGATGCGACAAATATCGTTCATTGCGATGGTGCTGTCATCGAGTACACGTTCTAAGGAATTGATATCCATTTTATACAGAACCTCTTTAATGATGGCTTTCTGTTCATTCGTCGTATGGAGAATGCTAAATTTTGTTCTTGGTCGAGCGGGCTCGTCGTGCAGCCAGCAGATCATTGCTTCAACGTCCTGTTTCGGTTCTGGCTGATTGTTTTTCTTAACGATCATATCACCTCTGCTTAGGTCGATATCGTCTTCCAAAAGAATGTTGACGGACATCGGCGCAAACGCGGCTTCAACCGACTGCTCGAAAATATCGATTTGTTTTATTCTCGATCCAAAGCCAGAGGGAAGTACAACGACTTCATCACCTGGACGGAAGATTCCGCTTGCAATTCGACCTGCGTAACCGCGATAATCAATGAATCCTTCGCTTTGCGGGCGAATCACCGTTTGTAAAGCAAATCGCGCATCGACTTTATTCAAATCACTACTAATGTGAAGCGTTTCCAAGGTATGGAGAAGGGGAGATCCTAAGTACCATCCCATATTTTCAGAACGGTTGACAACGTTGTCACCCTTAAGCGCACTGATGGGGATATATTGAACATCCTTGACAAGCATTTTTGAGGAAATTTCTTCGTAACTATTTACGATTTCTTCAAAGCGCTCCTGACTCCAGTCGACGAGGTCCATTTTATTCACACAAACGATGATGTGCGAAATTTGTAGGAGTGAGGCGATATACGAGTGTCTTTTGGTCTGCTCAATAACTCCCTTCCTTGCATCAATCAAGATGATGGCGGCGTTCGCTGTGGAAGCGCCAGTCACCATGTTTCGTGTGTATTGGATGTGACCTGGCGTATCCGCTATGATAAATTTCCTTTTCGGAGTTGTAAAATATCGATATGCCACATCAATAGTAATTCCTTGTTCTCTTTCATCACGTAATCCATCCGTAAAAAGTGCGAGGTCAACGCCATCGTGTCCTTTGCGCAAGCTCGTTTTCTCAATAGCGCTAAGTTGATCTTCAAAAATAGATTTCGAATCGTACAGCAACCTTCCGATGAGCGTACTTTTTCCATCGTCAACACTTCCAGCAGTTGTAAATCGTAATAATTGACTGTTCTCTAATGCCATCTCCGTATCTTAAAAATATCCTTGTCGTTTTCTGTCTTCCATCGCACTTTCTGAACGCTTATCGTCGGCTCGATTCCCACGTTCAGTTTCTCTCATTGCTGCCACTTCGGTTACAATTTTTTCGAGTGTGTCCGCTTCTGATTCGATACCTCCTGTGATGGTTATGTCTCCTAAAGTTCTGAAGCGAATTTTCTTGGTTACGATTTCCTCACTTTCATCAATTTGTAGGTATTCAGATTCTGGAATCCAAGACCCGTTGCGAAAAAGCACCTTTCTTTCATGTGCGAAATAAAGAGAAGGAATTGCAATGTTTTCTTGAAGAATATAGTTCCAAATGTCCATTTCAGTCCAGTTTGAAATGGGGAAAACTCTAAAATGCTCACCTTCGAAGTGCTTGGCATTGAATATATTCCATAATTCAGGGCGCTGATTTTTTGGGTTCCATTGTCCAAAATCGTCTCGGTGTGAGAAAAATCGCTCTTTTGCTCTTGCTTTTTCTTCATCGCGACGCGCTCCTCCCATGGCACAGTCGATTCGATTGCTCTCAATTGCATCAAGTAATGTTGTTATTTGAAGAGAATTTCGGGTTGCATTTTTGCCACGTTCTTCCGCTACTCGGCCTTGGTCAATTGATTCTTGGACAGAGCCAACAAGCAGCTGAACACCAAGGTCTTTAACCAATTCATCTCGGAATTGAATTGTTTCAGGGAAGTTATGTCCGGTATCTACATGAAGCAGTGCGAAAGGTATTTTTGCAGGGTAAAATGCTTTTTTCGCGAGATGTGTCAATACAATCGAATCTTTTCCGCCGGAGAAAAGAATGACGGGATTTTGGAACATCGCAGCGACTTCTCGAAGCACAAAAATTGCTTCAGATTCAAGTTCTTCAATATGATTTAGGTAGTACTTACTCATTTCAATTGTAATTTCTCAGCGATTACTTTTAGAACCATATCTGCTGCTTCATCAACAGATAGTTCCTCCGTTTTGATTTCAATGTCGGGATTGTCAGGAGCTTCGTATGGTGCACTAATTCCCGTGAAAGAAGGTATTTCTCCTGTCCTCGCTTTTTTGTAAAGTCCTTTGACATCACGACGTTCGCATTCTTCAATAGAGGTGTTTAAGAAGACTTCAATAAAGTTTTCTGAACCAACAGTATTTCGAATACCCTCTCTACTTTTTTTATACGGTGATATGAACGAACCTAAAACTACGACGCCCGCATCGACAAATAGTTTAGCGATTTCTCCAACCCGTCGCATATTTTCATCGCGATCGTGTGCCGAAAATGTCAGGTTTTTATTAATTCCATCGCGAATATTGTCTCCATCCAAAGGATACGTATGAACTCCTAATTCATGCAAGCGAAGTTCAACGGCATTTGCGAGGGTCGATTTTCCAGAACCTGAGAAACCCGTAAACCAAATTAAGAAAGACGAATGCTTTTTGATGCGTTGTCTGTCCGCTTTTGATAATTTAAATTCCTGACGAATAATGTACTGTTTCATTTACGATTCCTTTTGGTTTTGTCCAACCCAAAATTTGATTTGTACCAAGCACGCTCGTGAAAATAGTAGAGAGCCATTTTGATTGCAGCTTCAGCTAAAGCAACTCCAGATGCCTTTGAAACAGCTTCTTTATCATCTTTAAAGAAAAGGTACGCAAGCAAAAATGTCGTAATGGAAGCAATGATTCTCCAGGTGATTGTTTTTGCAAGATGTCTTTTTTTGGTGCTATCCATAAACTCGTCTCTTTTGTCAAAGATACACTTTCAAATAGTATTCATCTCATCCTGTTTGAAAGTGTAAAAAATCAAAAATTAAAAGGTAGTTTGAGTTGAATTATTTTAACTCGTTCCAATACCAATTAATGGCTTCTTCAAGTCCAGTTTTTAGGTCATGGGAAGGCGCGTAATCGAGTAGAGATTTTGCTTTTTCAATGGAAGCAAGCGAGTGAGGAATGTCACCAGAACGCTCAGGTCCATGCGTAACTGCTATTTTTTCAATTTCAGGGTCGAAATTAGAAAGTAGCGATTTTAATAGATGAACCAGTTCAATTAATGTTGACTGGTCCCCAAAAGCAGTATTAAAAACTTGCCCGATTGCTTTTTCGTTGGTTGTTGTTGCGGCCAAATGATTCATTTGAATCACATTGTCGATGTAGGTAAAGTCGCGTGAATTGGTGCCATCCCCGTTAATGATTGGCGATTTATGTTCCATGAACAATTGAACAAATTTGGGTATCACCGCTGCATATGCCCCATCTGGCGTTTGTCGCCGTCCAAAAACATTGAAATAGCGAAGTCCAATGATCTTCATTCCGTAGTTCAATCCAAAAACATGGGCATACAATTCGTTCACATACTTCGTGACAGCATAGGGGGAAAGTGGCATCCCGATGTTTTCTTCGATTTTGGGTAATTCTTTTGAATCGCCGTAGGTAGAGGAACTTGCTGCGTAGACAAAGCGTTTTACTTTTGCGTCGCGAGCAGCAACCAACATATTTAAAAAACCAGAAACGTTGGCTTCGTTTGTGGCGATTGGATTGTTCAATGATCTTGGTACAGAGCCAAGTGCGGCCTCGTGAAACACGTATTCAATTCCAGCGCAAGCTTGATGACAAGTTTCGAGATTACAGATATCACCTTCTATAAATTGAAACTTATCGTTTGAAGTGAAAGGAGCAATGTTGTGAAAGAATCCAGTGGAAAGATTGTCTAAGCAGACTACGTGATTCCCATTTTTCAGAAGGTCTTCACATAAATTTGACCCGATAAAACCCGCTCCACCTGTAACTAAGACCTTACTGTTATGTATTTTTCGATGCTCCAATTTTTGACTTTATTTTATGAGAGAAATCTGTTTAAATTTGCTGCTATATTACGAAGAATAAAAGGAATCATGGCATTCAATTGGATCAAATTAGATTGATTCAAGGCATTCGCTCAAAGCTTCTTTCCAGTGACGAATGGTTATGTTGAAATCGGTTTGAATTTTACTCGTCTCCAAGACCGAGTATTTTGGTCGTTCGGCTGGAGTTGGGTATTCCTCAGATGGGATAGGATGAATGCTACAGTTTAAATTGGCTTGCTTCATGATTTCCGTTGCGAATTCATACCAAGAAGTCTTTCCTGAATTTGAAAAATGATAAATGGAAGGTGTTTTTTTCCAAGAGCTTGTGAGTGCAATTTTAAGACAAGTAACTGCTAAGTCCTTCGCATAAGTTGGACAACCGAATTGATCATTTACAACGTTGAGTTGATCTCGCTCGCTCCCTAATCGAAGCATCGTTTTTACAAAGTTATTTCCAAAAGAGGAAAAAACCCAAGATGTTCGGATAATCACAGCGCTAACAGTGCTTTCTATAATTGCCTTTTCTCCTTGCTCTTTCGATTTACCATAAATTCCTGTTGGGGAGACGGGGTGTTCTGTAACATACGGTGAGTTTTCCTTGCCATCGAAGACATAATCAGTAGAGATATGAATCAATCGAGTACCGTATTTCGAACAGATTTCAACGAGGTTTTGCACTCCTAAATGATTCACCGCATATGCTTTTTCTTTTTCAGTTTCGGCTTTGTCAACAGCAGTATATGCGGCACAATTAATAATGATGTCGATAGCATTTTCTTGAACGATTCGATCTAATTTTTCTTTGTTCGTAATGTCTCCTTGTGTTGAGTCTAGGAAGATAAATGAAGCGCTGGAATTGGATGAAATTGAATGAATTTCAGAAGCCAATTGTCCATTTTTACCTGTGACAAGAATCTTCATGCTAGAAAGGGCTTTGGAAGTTTTCAAATTTCTCGAGAAGCTCATCTTTTACCGATAATTTAACCTCGTCATTGGCTAATTTCCAATCGATATTGAGACTAGGATCATTCCACAGAATGCCTCCCTCAGTTTCGGGAGCGTAAAAATTATCGACTTTGTAAGAAAAAATCGCAGTTTCGCTTAGTACAGAAAAACCATGTGCGAAGCCTCGCGGGACAAAAAGTTGTCTTTTGTTTTCGTCGCTTAATAATGTACTGAAAGAGTGCCCGTATGTTTTGGAATCTGTTCTTAAATCGACGGCAACATCGAGAACTTCACCTTGGACGACACGAACAAGTTTCGCTTGCGCCATTGGAGGTTTTTGGAAGTGAAGACCGCGCAACACGCCTCTGGAAGATTTGGATTCATTGTCCTGTACGAAATGGGTGTTGCAAATGTTTTCACGAAACCATGAGTCACTGAACGACTCGAAGAAATATCCTCTATCGTCTCCGAAGACTCTCGGTTCAATTGCATAAAGATCTGGAATTCCAGTTTCTATTTTTTTCATTTCTTCGAAACGCGTTTTATGAGGTATTCGCCATAGCCTGATTTTGCTAAAGGCCGCGCCAATTCACGCACTTTTTCAGCATCAATGAATCCTTGTTCGTAGGCGATTTCCTCCAGGCAAGCAACCTTCAATCCTTGACGTTTTTCTATGGTTTGAATGAAGCTACTAGCTTCCAATAGCGAATCGTGCGTTCCGGTATCCAGCCAAGCATAGCCGCGCCCCATAAGTTCCACTTTTAATTCTCCACGTTTTAAATACTCTTCGTTTACTGTGGTGATTTCTAACTCTCCTCGTGCGGATGGTTTAATGTTTTTCGCAATTGATATAACTTCATTGGTGTAAAAATAAAGTCCAACAACCGCGTAATTTGATTTGGGGTTTTCTGGTTTTTCTTCAACCGAAATGACATTGCCTTTTTCGTCAAACTCTGCCACGCCGTAACGTTCAGGATCGTTAACATAGTAACCGAAAACCGTTGATTTTCTCTCGTTCTTAACGTTTTCACGAGCCGATTGAAGCATCTTCGTCAACCCGTGTCCATAGAAGATGTTGTCACCCAAAACAAGGCAAACATCATCATTCCCGATAAACTCTTCTCCAATAATGAATGCTTGCGCTAATCCGTCCGGACTTGGTTGTACTTTATAAGTTAACTCAATTCCAAAATTACTTCCGTCTCCCAATAATTTTTCAAAATTTGGTAAATCTTCAGGAGTACTTATAATTAGAACTTCTCGGATTCCCGAAATCATTAAAACGGATAGCGGATAGTAAATCATCGGCTTATCATAAATCGGTAACAATTGCTTCGAAACTCCTTTGGTGATTGGATAGAGTCTCGTTCCAGACCCTCCTGCTAAAATAATTCCTTTCATAATGCTTGCGGCTTGCTCTGGCAAAAGTAGGAAAATAAAATTTTTAGATGTTGAGCGCTGTGGAAACTAATGAAAATAATCCCAAGCGGGCTGAAAGCACAGGGGTGGGCAATTAATGCAAATCTTCACCGTTATTTACTGCCAATTGATTATCTTTACGCGCTCGATATAACGGCTAAATAAAACGCTGAATGAAAAAAATACAAATGGTTGATTTGATCTCCCAATACGAGAAGATCAAACCAGCAGTGGACTCGGCTATAGGCTCCATCTTGGAAACTGCTCAATTTATTAATGGACCTGAGGTGAAGTCATTTCAAGGTGAAATGGAAACTTATCTTGGGGTCAAACATGTCATTCCTTGTGCGAATGGCACGGATGCTCTGCAAGTTGCTCTAATGGCACTTGGCTTGAAGCCGGGAGATGAAGTTATTACGCCTTCTTTTACATATATAGCAACCACGGAGGTTGTTGCATTACTTGGCTTAAAGCCTGTTTTTGTTGATGTTGAGAAAGATACATTCTGTCTTGATCCTGAGACCTTGGAGGCGGCGATTACTCCCAAAACGAAGGCAATTGTACCTGTTCATTTGTACGGTCAAGCTGCGAACATGGAAGCTATTATGGAAATAGCTGATAAACATGGCATTCCAGTTGTTGAGGATAACGCGCAAGCAATCGGTAGTGAATTTTATTATTCAAATGGAACTGTCAAAAAAACAGGGACAATTGGACAGATTGGTTGTACTTCTTTCTTTCCTTCCAAAAATTTAGGCTGCTATGGCGACGGTGGAGCAATTTTTACAAACGATGATGATCTCGCAGATTTGATTCGTAAGATTGTCAACCACGGTCAAAGCGAACGCTATTATCACGATACGGTTGGCGTGAACTCACGTTTGGATAGTATTCAAGCGGCGGTTTTGAGAATCAAATTAAAAGAATTGGATAATTACAATGCTGCTCGAAGAAAGGTAGCGGATAGATACGATGCGGCTTTTGCCTCGTTTGAAGGGATCAATTCACCATTTCGAAGCCAACGTTCCAGTCATGTATTTCATCAATACACAATGATTTTGGAAGGAATCGATCGAGACGAATTGAATAAGTTTCTCGCTGAGAAAGATATTCCATCGATGATTTACTATCCAGTTCCAGCACACAGGCAAAAAATGTTTGAATCGTTCGGAAGCGCAGTTACAGAATTGCCGGTGACGGATTGGTTAACAAGTCGTGTTTTGTCGCTTCCAATTCACACAGAAATGGAAGAAGATCAATTGACACATATCTGCGGAGCTGTGGCTGAATTTATGAATGTAAAAGCCTAATAATACTATGAAGAAAATCGCAGTAATCGGTACTGGATATGTAGGTCTCGTGACAGGAACGTGCTTCGCTGAAACGGGAAACCAAGTAATTTGTGTCGATATTGACGAAGATAAGGTGGCAAAAATGAGGAGTGGTATCGTTCCGATTTATGAGCCGCACTTGGATGTAATTTTCGAGAGGAATATTAAGGCCAATCGTATTTCATTCACAACGGATTTAAAAGAAGCGATTGATTTTGCGGAAATTGTTTTCCTAGCGTTACCAACACCTCCGGGTGAGGATGGTTCTGCTGATTTGAGTTATGTGCTCGGCGTTGCAGGTCAACTAGGTGAAATCATGACCGATTATAAGGTTATCGTGGATAAATCTACAGTGCCAGTAGGGACTGCTGAGAAAGTTCACGCTAAAGTGGCTGAGAAAGCATCTGTTCCTTTTGCAGTCGTTTCAAATCCAGAGTTTTTAAGAGAAGGATTTGCTGTAGATGACTTTTTGAATCCAGATCGTGTTGTAATTGGCGCATCGGATGAAAGAGCGATTCAGGCAATGACGGAGCTTTACAAGCCGTTTGTGCGTGAAAACCATCCAATACTTATTATGGATGAAAAATCTGCTGAATTAACAAAATATGCTGCCAACTCATTTCTAGCAACTAAAATCACCTTCATGAATGAGATCGCCAATTTCTGCGAGCTTGTTGGAGCTGATGTAGATAAAGTAAGACAAGGGATTGGGTCTGACTCAAGGATAGGTCAGAAATTTCTATACCCAGGAATAGGTTTTGGTGGAAGTTGCTTTCCTAAGGATGTTCAAGCGCTCGTTCGTAGTGGTCGCGAAGTTGGTTATAACTTCGAAATCATCAACAGTGTATTGGATGTAAATGATCGCCAGAAAATTAAACTGGTTGATAAAGTAATCAACTACTTCGGAGATGTGAAAGGTAAGAAATTTGCTCTTTGGGGATTGGCTTTTAAGCCAGATACAGATGACATTCGCGAGGCGTCAGCCTTGTATATGATAGATCAACTCTCAAGTATGGGAGCTGAAATCGTAGCTTATGATCCAGAAGCGGCTGAGAATGTTAAAGATCTCGTGGGTAATAAAATTGCCTACGCTTCAAATCAATATGATGCACTAAACGATGCCGATGCTTTGCTAATTGCTACAGAATGGTCGATGTTCAGAAATCCAGATTTCGATAAAATGAAATCTTGTTTGAAAGAACCTTTGATTTTTGATGGACGAAACATTTATGATGTTGAAGATATGAAAGCGAAAGGCTTTTATTACAACTCTATGGGCCGTGCGGCAGCATTAATCTCCTATGCAAAATGATGGATCAAAAAAGAATTCTTATCACTGGAGCTGCTGGGTTTTTAGGCTCTCACCTTTGTGATCTTTTTATTAAAAAAGGGTATCACGTAATTGGAATGGATAATCTGATTACGGGACAGTTGAAAAACATTGAGCACCTCTTTCCACTGGAGGACTTTGAGTTTTATCATCATGACGTGTCTACGTTTATTCATGTTCCAGGTAAACTGGACTATATCCTCCACTTTGCATCGCCTGCAAGCCCAATAGATTATTTGAAAATTCCAATTCAGACCTTGAAAGTTGGTTCGCTTGGGATTCACAATTGTTTAGGCTTGGCGAAAGCGAAAAATGCAAGAGTGTTGATCGCTTCGACATCAGAAGTCTATGGAGACCCTGAAGTACATCCGCAAACTGAAGAGTATTGGGGACATGTCAATCCCGTTGGACCAAGAGGTGTTTATGATGAGGCGAAGCGTTTTCAAGAGGCCATGACTATGGCATATCACACATTTCATGGTTTGGAAACTAGAATCGTTCGGATTTTTAATACCTACGGACCTCGAATGCGACTGAATGATGGGCGCGTTTTACCTGCGTTTATAGGTCAAGCATTGCGTGGAGAAGACTTAACGGTATTTGGTGATGGTTCGCAAACGCGCGCCTTCTGCTATGTAGATGATCTTGTGGACGGTATTTATCGCTTGCTGCAATCCGATTATTCCGATCCCGTAAATATTGGAAATCCTTCGGAGATTACAATTCGAGAATTTGCTGACGAAATTATTCAACTAACTGGAACAAATCAGAAAGTCGTTTATCGTGATCTACCTGTTAACGATCCAAAACAACGTCGTCCAGATATCACAAAAGCAAAAAACCTCTTAGGTTGGGAACCTAAAATCGATCGAGCTGAAGGACTCAAAAGAACGTACGAGTATTTCAAAAGTCTTTCATCCGAGGAATTGAATGAGACATCACATTATAACTTTGATAAATACATAACTCGCTAATGAGCTTTTTTGCACATGAAACCGCTGTGATTGATGAGGGATGCGAAATTGGTGAAGGAACCAAGATTTGGCATTTTTCTCATATTATGCCAGACTGTGTCATCGGAAATCGATGCAATATTGGTCAAAATGTCGTGGTGTCACCAGGCGTTGTTTTAGGTGCGAATGTTAAGGTTCAAAATAATGTATCGATTTATACGGGTGTCATTTGCGAGGATGATGTCTTTTTGGGGCCATCAATGGTTTTTACCAATGTGACCAATCCAAGAAGTGCAGTTGTTCGAAAAGAACAATACGCAAAGACACTTGTAAAGAAAGGCGCAAGCATAGGAGCAAATGCAACCATCGTTTGCGGGCATGACATCGGAGCGTATGCGTTTATTGGAGCTGGCGCGGTTGTCACTAAAACTGTTCCTGATTATGCACTCGTGGTGGGGAATCCTGCCAGGCAATTAGGTTGGATGAGTGAATATGGTCATCGACTTGAATTTAGTTCCGATGGAATTGCAAAATGCCCTGAAAGCGGAGCTGAATATAAATTAGAGAATAAAAAAGTTTTTAAACTCAGCGAATGAGCACAGAGAATAAAATAAAATTTGCTATTATTGGAGCAGGTCACATCGGAAAACGACATGCTGAAATGATAAGCAGAGAGGAAGATGCAGAACTTGTTGCAATGGTAGACATCAGGTCAAAAGAAGAGTGCGGAGCGAACGCTTTCGACGTGCCTTTTTTTGAGAGTGTCGACGCCTTAATTGAATCAGGGATTGAATTCGATGTTGCCAATGTGTGCACTCCTAACGGACTTCATGCAAAACAGAGTCTTCAAGCGTTGGCAGATGGTAAACACGTCGTTTGTGAAAAGCCAATGGGCTTGAGTAAAGACAATTGTGAAAAAGTGATTTTCAAAGCACTTCAAAAGAACAAACACGTCTTTTGCGTTATGCAAAATCGATACTCTCCACCGTCAGAATGGATCAAGTCGATCATTGATGAGGGGAAATTGGGAGAAGTTTTTATGGTGCAACTCAATTGCTATTGGAATCGTGACGATAGATATTATAAGAAAGGCGGATGGAAAGGGACAGCAGACCTCGATGGAGGAACGCTTTTCACCCAGTTTTCTCATTTTATAGATATTATGTATTGGCTTTTTGGTGATATTGATAATATTCAGGGGAGGTTTGCGGACTTTACACACAAAAATTCAACGGATTTTGAAGATTCAGGATTTGTAAGTTTTGATTTCGTAGACGGGGGTATCGGATCACTCAACTATTCAACAGCAGTTGCGCATCAAAACCTGGAAAGCTCCATCACGATTATCGGTGAAAAAGGAAGCGTGAAAATCGGTGGACAATACATGAATGAAGTGGAAGTTTGCAATATTGAGGATTACGAAATGCCGGAATTAAAAGAGGCAAATCCCGCGAATGACTATGGTCCTTACAAAGGGTCGGCTGCAAATCACAATTTTGTAATAAAAAACGTGATCGATACATTAAAAGGAAATACATCAGCTACAACAAACGCGCTGGAAGGCCTTAAAGTAGTTGAAATAATAGAACGAATTTATAAAGTAAGAGATGAACAGATCAATCTATAAAGAGCTACTTAACGGAGAAGCATCACTAGGTGTTATCGGACTTGGATACGTTGGTTTACCAATCGCATTGGAATTTGCGAAGAAAATCAAAGTAGTAGGATTCGATATTAACGCAGATCGCGTTGCATTGATGAACAACCGAATAGACCCAAGCAACGAGTTAAACGCTGAGGATTTCGACGGATGTGATATTACTTTTACGGCAGATCCAGCTGAGCTTGGAGATGTTCGCTTTTTCGTAGTGGCAGTACCTACCCCAATTGACGATGTAAATTTACCGAACCTTAAACCTTTGTTGGGTGCGTCTTCGACGGTTGGTAAAGTCTTAAAAAAAGGTGATTATGTCGTTTTTGAATCAACGGTTTATCCGGGTTGTACCGAAGAAGACTGTATTCCAGCTTTGGAACTAGAGTCGGGCCTCAAGTTTAAAGAGGATTTTATGGTAGGTTATTCTCCAGAACGCATTAATCCAGGAGATAAAATTCATACGCTACAAAATGTTGTGAAAGTTGTTTCTGGATGTGGTGAAGAATCATTGGAAGAAATTGCCTTGACCTACGAACTTGTGGTTGAAGCGGGCGTGCACAGAGCAGCATCTATCAAAGTAGCCGAAGCTGCTAAAATTATTGAGAACACGCAAAGGGATGTGAATATCGCACTGATTAATGAGCTCTCGATCATTTTTGACAAATTGAAGATCAATACGTATGACGTGCTTGAAGCTGCAGGGACGAAATGGAATTTTTTGAATTTCACCCCTGGCTTAGTCGGTGGTCATTGTATTGGTGTCGATCCATATTATCTTACACACAAAGCAAAACAAGCGGGATATCACGCCAAGATTATCAATAGTGGTAGATACGTGAATGACTCCATGGGATTCTATATCGGTAAGCAAACCGTAAAGAAAATTTTGGCGAAAGGAAAATCCATCCAAACCGCTAAAGTTCTCGTGATGGGAGCAACCTTTAAGGAAGATGTAACTGATATCAGAAACTCCAAGGTGATTGATATTATTAAAGAATTAGAGTCATTTCAGGTTGCGGTTGATTTGGTAGACCCACATGCGTCATCAGAAGAAATGGAGCATGAATACGGTGTTGCTTTACAAGCGAATCCTACGAATGATTACGACGCAGTTATTGTTGCGGTAAATCATCGCGATTATGCGACGCTGACGGAATCAGATTTTCGAGCGATGATGAATGATGATCTCGGAGTTTTCGTCGATGTAAAGGGTATTTATAAAGGAAAAATTAAAAATCTAGATTACTGGAGCCTTTGATATGAATTGGAAGAAAAAAATATTAGTGACAGGCGGCGCTGGCTTTATCGGTTCTCATGTCATTCGTCTGTTTATTAAAAAGTATCCTAATTATCTAATTGTCAATTTTGACAAGCTGACCTACGCTGGCAATCTAAAAAATATCGAGGATATTCAAGATAGTCCAAATTACGAATTTGTTAAGGGAGATATTTGCTCTGTTGAAGACCTCAAAAATGTTTTTCAAAAATTTGAAATTTCAGATGTTATTCATCTAGCAGCAGAATCACATGTAGATAGATCTATTGAAGGTCCAATGGATTTCGTGATGACGAACGTTGTTGGTACGGTAAACTTGTTGCAAGCTGCACGCGATTTTTGGTCGAAAGACGAAGAACACATTTTTCATCATGTGTCTACGGATGAAGTGTATGGTTCATTGGGTGAAGAAGGGCTGTTTGAAGAAACAACAGCTTACGATCCAAGAAGTCCGTATTCTGCCTCAAAGGCTTCGTCTGATCATTTTGTTCAGGCATTTTACCACACATTTGGAGTTCCAATTAAAATTTCAAATTGTTCCAATAACTACGGCAGTCATCAATTTCCAGAAAAGTTGATTCCATTGATGATACATAATATCGTTCATAGCAAACCGCTTCCTGTTTATGGGAAAGGTGAGAATATACGAGATTGGCTTTGGGTTGTAGATCATGCAAGTGCCATAGAAACTGTCTTTCATAAAGGCCGATTTGGAGAATCCTATAATGTCGGAGGTCTAAACGAATGGACCAATATTGAATTGGTGCGGTTCCTTTGTAAAATGATGGATGAAAAGCTTGGAAGAGAACCGGGAACCAATGAAAAGTTAATATCTTTCGTAACAGATCGTGCTGGACATGACATGCGTTACGCAATTGATGCAACCAAGCTTGAAACGGAACTCAACTGGACGCCTTCTATTACTTTTGAAGAAGGTCTCGAGAAAACTGTTGATTGGTACTTGGAGAATCAAAATTGGGTAGAGGAAATTACCAGTGGTGATTATCGCGAGTATTATGATAAAATGTATTCCGATAGATAATGTTCGGCAAGTGGCTTCGTAAAAAAACACCCGCATTACCGCCTATCCATTTTGGACATTTTAAAGTCGATATGCACAGCCACTTAATTCCCGGAATTGATGATGGATCGAAAAGCATGGATACGACCATTGCTATGCTTGCAAAATTCGAGTCACTTGGCTATAAAAAAGTAATCACCACGCCACATGTCATGAGTGATTATTATAAAAACACACCAGAAATTATTTTAGCAGGTCTGAAAAACGTTCAGGAAACTGCCAAAGAACTCAATCTCAGAATTGAAATTGAAGCTGCCGCAGAATATTATTACGATGATCATTTCATGAATGCATTACTCAAAAAGGAGAAGCTTCTAACTTTTGGGGATCGCTATATCCTATTTGAATTTTCTTTTCATTCGGAACCTAACCAAATCGACACACTCGTTTTTGAAATGTTGACTCAAAATTACCGGCCAATCCTGGCTCATTTCGAACGATACATGTATTACCTTGGATCTGTTGAGAAAGCAATAGAATTGAGAGAGAGAGGTGTCAACATTCAACTCAATATCAATTCGCTAATTGGTCATTACGGTCCTGATATTCAAAAACAAGCGCAATTATTGGTAGATGAAAAGCTCGTCGACTTTGTCGGATCAGACTGCCATCGAATAGAGCATCTACTCACAATGGAGAAAGGTGCGAATCTTCCATATCTGCACAAACTGCTGGAATTACCTCTTAAGAATCAACAACTTCTCGATTAGATATTTTTATTAGTAAAATATACCACGGTAAATATATTTTGTATATTTGCTAAAACAATTTCAAGTTATGGATATTTTATTGGTTGGCACTTTGAGCGTACTGGGTCTTTCTACATTTTTGATAGAATGGAAAAAGAACAGTCAGTTATCTTCGATTTTCCAAGTGCTTTTTGCTGCAACTGATATCCTATGGATGTCCCTGCATTTCAATGACGAAGCAAAGAATGCTTTTTACGCTTTGATCGGAATAACTGTTCTTGGTTACTTGATTGCTCAATTTGTTCGGTCCAACAAATGGATCGCAGCGCTAGTTCCATTAGCGCTTTCTCTTGGATTTTTCTTTGCGCTCGGTGATCAAACAATGGAGTTAGACGGCAGCACTTTTGTACCAGAATCCAAGTTTCTAATTCTCGGAATCGTTATTGCTGCTTCGGGGACTTTAATCGCTGAATTGAAATTGAAAATTTTAGGTAAATGGATTGATTTATCGGACCAAGAGGGTTGGATGAAAGCGCTCTACTTATTTTTTGTTGGTGTTTCGGCCTTTTTAGGAATGTTTGCTGCTCCAGGGTTTGGTTTGATGTTAATCGGTACAACTTTTCTAATTGGTGCTTTCTTTAGAAAAGACGGAAGCGGAAGTGTCGGTGTTTCTTTAATTACGCTTGCGGTTATTCCACTATTAAATTCAGAGTTACAAACCGATATCTTTTTGTTAAGCGCGGATGTTTTGGAAGGATTGTTCTTTGGCGCTTTTGGTATGTTCCTGATTTCAAAAGTTTGGCGCGCAAACAAAATAAATTTGATTCCAGTCATCATCGCGTACATTTTTGGGTTCGGATTAACAGCTGCGATTGGGTACGCAGGAAGTGAACTTGAATTTATGGGTGGATTGGATGCTTTTCTTGCAGCGATTGTCGGAGCAGCACTTTTCAATGTGATTTCAGGAAATTCGAATGCGGGAATTTCATATTTAGCACCGATGCTGGCCATTGGTTTATTATTGCCGAGTGTATTGGTTAACGAGGAGCAAGAGGAAGCTCAAGATGAAATAATTACCATTGGTACCACGACGGACGAAGAAGGAAACGAGGTGGAAGGTCCCGCTGTGCTTTCCTTGGAAAATTTGGACGGAGCATATACTATTATAACGGATTCTTCTCAAGTCCAATTTGCGGTTGGGAAGAATGGCGCAACGAAAGGAAAGTTTAAGAAAGTTTCTGGTTCTATAAGCATTGCGCAGGACATGCAAAACTCTGAAGTTTCTGTTCAACTTAGTATGAAGGATTTTACAACCTTCAATAGTATGAGAGATGAGCACTTGCGCGAAGATGAGTATTTCAAAGTGTCGAAGTATCCTTCGATGTCGTACACTGGGAAAGGATTTTCAAAAAAGAGCGAAGGATTGTACGAAATTGATGGAACGTTTAAAATGCTGGGTGTTTCGCAACCAATCAAAGTGACCATACAACAGGTAGAGGTAGAAGGTAAAATCATTCTAATTGGTTCGGGTACAATTGACAGAACTAAATTCGGAATGACGCCAAGCGCAGCAGAAGGAAATATCGTAGGCTTCAACTACCAAGTCGAAGTTCTTCAGAAGTAGAACGGGCGTGCTATCAAATTACCGTCTCTGATCATCAGTGCTGGAAAAGGAATTTTCAGGTAGTTTAACTGTTTTACGAGTGTTCTAAGCCAAGGTCTTTTGATATCTAATTGACTAAAATCTATGTCCAGAGAAAACAGAAACTCTCGCTGTTCATTGAAAGTTATTCCGGTATAAGCGTCAACATAACTGGGTTCAGAACCCACAATTTTCTCATGTGCACTATACCCAAAGGAAAGACATGCCCATTTCGGGATTTTTGAGTTTTTGAAAAACGATGCAGGTGAAAAACTCAACCAATACGTCTGCCCGTTGTAATCTTTCAAAAGTGATTCCCCGAAATTACTTCCAAGCACTTCAGGTCTTAGCCCTGCAAACGGTGTTGGATGGTAGGAAAATTTTGGAATAATTCGCTGTTTTTTCCAAACCAACTCTTGCGTTGTGTATAGTGCTGAACCCAAAATGTTAGCGGTTATATCGCTCCAAGACCATCCGTAGTCTGGAGAAAAGCCATCTAAGATTTCAAATGTTGTCTGATAACCAACCGAAACACCAAGTCCAATCCATGCTGAAGTTTTATGGTTTACCCCAGACCATCGATACAAATCACTTGTTAAACGATTGATCTGATAGGCTGCATAAACATGTCCAGCCTTGTCCATTTGAAGCCAATTTCGAGAATCGTCAAATACCTGAAATTTTTTAGGCTCTGTATTTTCGTACCAGATAGTCCCCAAACCAATGATAGAACCCGTCCAGACCGTTCCGATCGAAGAACTAACTCCTATCAACCGTCCTTTATTTAAACGTGTTTCTCTTTGAAAGAATGAAACATCATGCACAGATTCCTTGGAATCATCAGCCTCTTGAGCAAATGAAAAAACTCCGATAAGAATGGAGAACCCTAAAATCAATGCCTTTTGCATAATCTAAAATTAAGTTAATTAGCGGACTTAAATGATCGGATGTAGTAATTTTAAGCGATTTAAATCGTTAATGGATTTATGCTATTTTTGTCCGATAGAGTATTGGCTTGACCACGAATTTAAAGCGATAACGCAAAATCAACAATAGATGACGAACATAAAAGATTGGAACGATATTAAGACGAATGATAGCTGGGCTATCTTTAAAATTATGGCTGAATTCGTTGATGGATACGATAGAATGTCGAAAATTGGACCAGGAGTCTCTGTTTTCGGATCCGCACGAACGAAACCTGATAGCAAGTACTACCAAATGGCAGTCGAAGTTTCAAGATTGCTTGCAGAAGGAGGTTATGGTGTTATTACTGGAGGAGGTCCAGGAATCATGGAAGCTGGAAATAAAGGTGCTCAAGAAGGTGGAGGAAAATCTGTTGGACTAAATATCGATTTGCCTTTTGAGCAAAATCACAATCCATATATCGACCGTGAACACAATCTTGAATTCGACTACTTTTTCGTGCGCAAGGTAATGTTCGTGAAATACGCGCAGGGGTTTGTGGTACTTCCCGGAGGATTTGGTACGTTGGACGAACTTTTCGAAGCATTGACCCTGATTCAAACAAAGAAAATCAACAACAGACCAGTAGTACTTATTGGAAAAACATATTGGACGGGACTTATCGATTGGATCAAAGAAAATATGTTAGAGATGGAATCAAACATTTCTGAAAAAGACCTCGATTTGTTTGGGATAGTAGATACTGCTCAAGAAGCATACAATTATATTGATGACTTTTACAAGTCTCATGAGCTTTCTCCAAACTTCTAATGAACTATATTTGCAATAATTAAAGGCAATGAAGAATTTTTTTAAAAAGCTTGGCAATTTTGTTTGGAGTAAATCCTTTCTTATCAATTTCTCTGCACTGATTTTAGTTTACCTAATTATCTTTTATGGAGTACAAGCATGGTTAGATAGCAAAACAAATCATGGAGAAGAAGTTGCCGTGCCTAATTTAATTGGAAAAAATTCAAACAATGTTAAATCACTTTTAAGTGGGACAGACTTAAATTATGAAGTTCTAGATTCCATTTATGATCCTTCTTTAGTGGAGGGGACAATTATGCAACAAGACCCGCTTCCTACAGCTATTTCAGCTTTGAAAGTGAAAAAAGGTCGCAAGGTGAAATTACGGGTTTCGAAGAGAACAATGCTTGTTGAAATGCCAAGGTTGATCGATAAGTCGCAACGCTTTGCTGAAGGTGTACTTCGAAACAGGGATTTTAGATATACCCTTGAATACAAACCCTCACGTGAGGCCGACGGAGCGGTTTTAGAACAATGGTTCAACGGGAAGAAAATCGAAGGCGGAAAGAAAATTCCTGTCGGTTCCAAAATAAAATTGGTAATTGGACGTAATGAAGTAGGAGTTCCTTTGGACTATCCAAACCTTTATGGACTAACTGTCGTTGATGCAAAGAGACGCGTAGAGAACATGATGAACATGGAATTCATGGTCGGCGTTTGTGAAGGCTGTATTACTTCGGAAGATTCAACCTCCGCATTTGTGTACGATCAATCCCCTGAGTTTGTGGAGGGTATGCAAATTGCATCTGGTGGATCCATCGTCGTAATGGCTAGAATGTCCTTGGAACCAAATGATTAAGTAATACTTCTTATGAAATACTTCGGAATACTTTTAAGCTTCTTAGTGCCTTTAGCGGCTATTTCACAATATGGAGAAGAGGTTGGGCCTCTGACAGGAAATCCGAAATTATTGGGGAAGTCTATACAGAATGCAACCAATGCAAAATCTGATTTGACGTACGATAGCACGTTTATCTATATTTCAGATACCTTGCAACTACCAATTTTCGATGATTTCAGCACGAATAAATTCCAAGAATACGGTGCCAATTTTAACGATCCGGGAGTTACCTCAATTCTAGAGTATCAACTTTTAAATCTGGCATCACAACCTTTGGCAGCTAATTATATCGGTACACAACAGGTTACGTTTCGACGATTGTATATCGTGCAAGCCGGTACGTTTACAGATACGCCTTTTGTGCCAGAAGAAGTTCAAAATGGAGATTTAAGTGAATACCCCGCTTCTTATCAAACTATCGATGTTTATCCTCCTTATTACATTTACGATACGATAACAACCGTAGGAGGAACAGACCCAAGTCCAGACACCGTTTGGATTACAGGTCCAGAAATTGTTCAGGATTCTGCACGTCAATTTTTTGCTCCTGTGAACAACCAAAATGCTATCTGGTTAGATAAGGAAGTCTATTTGAACAACAGTATGGCTTGGAATCCTTGGTCTATTGGAGTGGCAACTTTCGATGGTTTGGATGAGAAAGGATATCCGTACGCAATCAACACAACGAATACCAATTATGCAGATCACCTAACATCAAAGCCTATCGACATGAGCACGATGACACCTGCTGATTCTGTGTACTTCACTTTCATGTTTCAAGCGCAAGGATTAGCCGATCCTCCAGAGCAGGGAGATTCATTAATTCTTCAATTTTACTCGTCGACACTCGATGATTGGAACAACGTTTGGAGCACAAACGGTGTGGCATTGGATACATTTCGTGTAGGGCATATACTAATTGACAATCCCGACTACTTAACAGATGCATTTCAGTTTCGATTTAAGAATTTCGGAGGACTCTCGGGAAGTTTAGATCATTGGCATGTTGATTATGTAAACCTGAGATCTGTTCCTGGATTCGGTGGCTCAGCCGATACTTTTGCCCGTGACATTGCATTTTCATATCCGATTCATACGCTTTTAGAGGACTACACTTCGGTTCCTTGGGATCACTATAAGAATTTAGCGAATCCGAACGATGCCATGTCAAGTCAAGTCAACATCACAATGGCAAATAGTTTTCCAACTGAAATCGGTGCCAATGATGGATCAATGACTTTGAACTACGGCGGCGCATTCGAAGGCTCGATTCTGTTAGTCAGTGATATTCTGTGTGATAACGTGAATGATAATTACTTCCGTTTGGACCTTCCTTCTTCCGCGCATGATATTAAATCTTCCTACACATTTGATCAGTCAAAATCGGGTCTTTCACAGGAGTTTGAAGTGATTGCCGAAGCAACAGGAGGTGCGACCAATTTTACTGGAAATGATTCAACGATCTTTAAACAGGAATTTAAAAATTACTACAGTTACGATGATGGTAGTGCAGAAGCAGCATACGGTCCTACTGGAGTTCAATCAAGATTAGCAATTCAATATACACCTTACGAAGCGGATTCTTTGATCGGTGCGATGATTCATTTCGTTCCATCTGTCTTTGATGTCTCGAACAACCTGTTTGTGTTAACCGTGTGGGATGATGATAACGGAGAGCCGGGGAATGTTATTTACGAAGACAATCCATTCTTATCTAGAACACCAGAGTACAATTATGGCTACAACATGTTTACGTACTATTACTTCGAAGATACTTCAAAGATACACGTGGATGGTACGTTCTATATTGGTTGGCGTCAACTGGAAGCAGATCGTTTGAATGTTGGCTTGGATCGGAATATCATAAACAATGATCACACGTTCTTTAGCGTGGATGGTGGATCAACTTGGGAGTCATCAACTATTGAAGGTTCTGTCATGATTCGTCCTATTTTTTCTACAGGTCTCGATATAACGCTCGGATTAGAAAGTATACAACCAGAAAAAGTATCACAAGTATATCCAAATCCAACACGTGACCAAGTAACGATTGTACCTGCAGGTGAGTTTACTTCAGCTGTTTTAAGAAACATGCAAGGTCAAATCATTTTGAAAACATCGCAAACTCAATTCACCATGGAAGGGCTTCCTTCTGGAATCTATTTCCTCGAGATTGCTGGAGAGCGAAAGGTTCATAAAATAAGCAAGTTGTAATTGATGGAAGAACAAGATGTTTCCAATTTAGAGGACGAACAATCAGAGGAATTATACGAACACCACCGTTTCAAAGCGGACCCAGGTCAGGAAGTATTACGCATAGATAAGTACTTACTTGATCGAATGCCAAATACATCTCGGAATAAAATTCAAATAGCAGCGAAAAGCGGGAATATTCATGTGAATGGAGTTCCTGTGAAACAAAACTACAAGATCAAACCAGGTGAAGAGGTATCGATAGTTTTACCATACCCGATCCGTGAAGTTGAACTAATTCCACAAGATATTCCGTTAACCATAGCTTATGAAGATAAGGAGTTGGTGGTGATTAACAAGCCCGCTGAGATGGTGGTCCATCCTGGTTACGGAAATTATAAAGATACTTTAGTAAATGCTTTGGTATATCATTTTGATAATTTGCCAGAACGCATCGAAAACTATTATGGACGTCCAGGTTTAGTTCATCGACTCGATAAACACACTACAGGGCTGCTAGTTGTCGCCAAAACAGAAGAAGCTTTAACCAATCTCGCCAAGCAATTTTATGATCGCACTACAGAACGCAGATACCATGCACTGGTTTGGGGGGATGTTAAAGAAGATGGCGTTGTTACCGGAAACATTGGCCGATCTTTGAAAAACAGAAAGGTAATGACCGTTTTTCCAGACGGAGACTACGGAAAGCATGCAGTCACCAATTACAAAGTCCTAAAAAGATTTGGCTACGTGACGTTGGTTGAGTGTAAACTGGAAACGGGTCGTACCCATCAAATTCGTGTTCACATGAAATACATTGGACATCCATTATTCAATGATTTGGAGTACGGTGGAAATAGTATTCTGAAGGGAACGCCAACCAGTAAATACCGAAAATTCATTGAGAATTGCTTCGAACTGCTACCCGGTCAAGCACTTCATGCTAAAACATTGGGCTTCAATCATCCAAAAACGAAAGAGTTTATTCAGCTTGAATCCGAATTGCCAGAAGGATTTCAGAAGGTTTTGGAGAAATGGTCGACCTATATCGGTTAATCGTCGATAAAGTTCAAATTTGAAACGATTGTGAAATAACCAATCGACATTGCGGATCAATAACTTTTTTTGTTACTTTTACGATCACGAATAACCATAAGCTATCCATAATGGAAATAGTTTCGAAAAGGACGACTATGAAATACAAATTTGCCTTATCCCTTTTATTTATTGGATTTATCACTGTGGCTTCAGCCCAAAATTCTTATGTTTTGAAGGCTGAAAATGCCTTTATGAGTGAAGCATATTGTGAGTCTCAAGATTTAGGAGAAAAAGCCTATTTCAAAATCACAAGAAACGGAAAACTTGCCCTTATCAACAAAGGAAGAATGGCAATGTTGACTGCTGATTCGTATCGTTTTACTGAAGAGTTTCGCGAAGCACACGATTGGTATGAAAGAGCAATTCTTTTAGAATACCAAGAACAAGTACCTGAAGTTTATCTTTACAACGCAGAGATGCTAAAGATGATGACGGAATACGACAAGGCATTGGAAATGTACAATGAGTACTTAAAACTTGTGCCTGATAGTGACGTTGCAGCTGTAGGTGTTGAGTCGTGTAATATGAACAAGGAATTTATTGCCAATAAAACACGACACGTAATTACCAACCAGACGCATATTAACACAGATGAGTTCGATATGGCGCCAATGGTAGGTGATCGTAAAGGCGTTAAGGTTTATTTTGGTTCTAGTCGCCCAGATGGTGTTGGTTCAGAAGAAGATTTACGTACATGTGAAACACGCATGGACCTTTGGGTATCTGAATTGGATAAGAAAGGTGAGTGGACAAAGCCATTTTTATTGAAGGAGTCTCGTGAGGGAACCATCAACACAATTGATAACGAAGGAACAATCTGTTTTGACGACCGATATAAGAAAATGTTCTTCACGCGTTGTCCAGTAGCTAAGAAACAATACATGGGTTGTGAAATCTGGATGTCGGAAGCTGCGAATAAAGAAGAGTGGAAGGAACCAACACTTCTTGAGAACTTAAAGCCAAATGATACTGTCTCTATAGGTCACCCAGCAACAATTGATGGAAAGTGGCTTGTATTCGTTTCTGATCAAGCAGGAGGTTACGGAGGAAAAGATCTTTGGTACACGGAGTACGACAGAAAATCTGATTCTTGGTCTACACCTGTAAACTTAGGTCCAGAGATCAATACTAAAGGAGACGAATTATTTCCTTCATTCTCATTGACAGGCGATTTAATTTTCGCTACAGACGGACGCGCTGGAATGGGAGGACTTGATATTTTCAAAGCAAAGCGAGTTGGAGAAGAAAACAAATGGTCTGATCCTGAGAACATGGGAGCACCTTTGAATTCTTCAAGCAACGATTACGCGTTGATCGAGGTTGATGAAAGAAATGGATATTTCACTTCAGAGCGTAAAAGCGTTCACGGTGAGTACAACCCTGACATTTTTGCATACAATATTCCACCATTCTTGTATTCTTTAAAAGTGAACGTTCATGAATTAGCTTCTCCAAAAGCAATTGAAGATGTTCGTGTTACGATTACTGGAGATGAGACAGGAGAAACTTGGGAAGGATACACAGATGCGACTGGAGCAGTTTTCTGGGATCGTCGTCCTGTAGTTGATCCAACATTTGGTGATCGCTATATTAATGAGCAATCAACATACACGATTAAAATTTCTGGAGATCCAAAAAAATATCACGAAGAGCCAAAAGGGCAAACTATTTCAACTGTTGATTTAGGATACCCACAAGACTTTATCGTAGATATGGCATTGTTGCCGAAAACGCCTTTACGTCTTCCAGAGGTACGTTACCCTCTCAACAAATGGGATTTGTTAGTTGATTCTACTTTCAACTCAAAGGATTCGTTATTATACGTTTATAAAATGTTGCAAGAATTCCCAGGATTGGTATTGCAGTTGAATTCTCACACAGATTCACGTGGTTCTGCTGCTCGAAACGAAACGTTAGCTACCAATCGTGCTAGAGCATGTTACAAGTTCTTGGTTGAGGAAAAAGGAGTTGATCCTAGAAGAATCAAACCAGTTGGTAAGGGAGAGTCTACTCCAAGAACAATTTGGTTGTTAAACGGTGTGTACTTGGTGGATAATCCAGACAATCCTGAAGCGGAAACTATCGTACTTGAAGAATCGTACATTAACAAATTTAGAAGTGATAAGACGAAATTTGAAATGCTACATCAGTTAAATCGTAGAACCGATGCTGAGGTGATCACATTAGATTTCGATCCTGAAACTGCGCCTGAAGCAGATCCATCATGGCTTGAATACTTGCCTTACCGCTAGGACAGGAATCCTTAAAATAATTGAAAGCTCTGATGGTGAACGTCAGAGCTTTTTTTGTATCTTAAATAGAGATTAACCGATCACTATGACAGAAGATTACCTACATTTTATATGGGGCAATAAACGCCTTACCCATCCAGAGTTGAAAACCAGTGCAGGTGATTCTTTCCAAATTAAATATTTTGGATCGCATAATGTGTTGATGGCTGGGCCTGATTTTAATCACGCGTGTATCAGAATTGATGGGGTTGAATTACACGGGCCGATTGAATTGCACGTTAAGAGTTCCGACTGGTATGCACATAAACATCAGGGGGATCGAAATTATGATAATGTCATTCTACATGTGGTGTACGAAAACGATCTTCAAATAGAACAAGCAGGTCGAAAAATCCCAACCTTCGAATTAAAACCTTTTATCGATTGGCAGCACTTTGAAAAATACAAGAGCTTTCGAGACAATAGACATTCCATTGTTTGTGGGAAATTATTAGAGGGCTCCGACCCGATCTTACTTCAAAATATGATGGATAAGGCTTATTTTAGAAAGGTAAGTCAAAAAGTGGATACGATTACTCAGTATGCCACTTCCCCAGAGGAAATGATGTATTTCTTTCTGGGTAGCGCGTTTGGATCAAACTTAAATAAGTTTCCGTTTTTAGAACTTTTAAAAGTCGCGCCCGCAGAAAAGCTGCGTAAACTGTCTCCTGATCAACGTTTTCAGTGGCTAATTGCCGAAAGTGGAATGTTAGATTCTGAAAGAAAATCCAGCGAAAAATGGCATTTTAAAGGGAATCGACCTGGCAACTTTCCAACTAAGCGAATTCATCAATTCGCTCATCTCTTGTGTGATGATCAATTGGTTCATTTGGCCGAGTTTGGTTCTTCAAAGGAGATTATTCAAACATTTCATGAAATCATCATTCACCAATCTAAAAAGTATAGCACTACGCTTGTATTCCGAGAGCATATCTTGATCAACGCGGTGATTCCATATTTCTTTTATCTAGCCATTTTAAAACAAAACGAAAAGTATCAGGATTTAGGTCTCGAGATTTTGGAACAATTAAAGCCAGAGAAAAATCAAATAACTAAAAGATGGGAGCAAGTTGGATTCAAACTTAAAAATGCTCGGGAATCACAAGGATTATTGGCACTATTTCGCTACTATTGTTCAGCGAAAAAATGCGTATCTTGTGAAGTTGGAAACGCGATATTAAAAGTTGAAAATGATTCAAAAAATAGTCTTCTTCTTTGAAATGAAGTCCTTTGGGGTGTGTGCTTGGTGGGCGCGTAAACTGGGAATCAGTGGTTCAAAAGTTCGACTGGGGTTTATTTATGCCTCCTTCATCGCTTTGGGATCACCACTTTTAATTTATTTAATAATGGCCTGGATTCTTGAACATCAGTATTATTTTAAATTTCAAAGAAGAAAGAGAAACTCAATTTGGGAATTATAAAAGATGTTTCTTCGCTCCAAACTTTTCTCGAGAATCTCCTACTTCCTAGGGCTAATCTTCTTCATAATTGCAGGAGGAACATCTGGCTACATGGTTATCGAGGGCTGGAATCTAATCGATTCCCTCTACATGACCATTATAACTATTTCAACAGTTGGTTTTAGTGAGGTTGCTGAACTCAGTATTTACGGGAAATTATTCACCGCATTTTTGATTATTTCCAGTTTTAGTTCGTTTGCCTATGCGATTACCTCAATTACGCGTTATCTGGTTGGAGGGGAATACAGAAGATATTTAAGAGAATACAAAGTCATGAAAGAAATCGGAAAAATGAAAGATCACGTTATTATCTGCGGTTTTGGACGCGTTGGAATGCAAGTGGCAAGTGATTTGCTTTATTCTCATCGGGAGTTTGTGATTGTCGAGCACGATCAAGAAGTTATAGATTCCTGGGCGGATCAAGAAGATTATGTTTTTCTCCAAGGAGATAGTACGCATGATGATATTCTTGAAAAAGCTGGCGTGCAGACGGCTAAGGCAATAATCGTGTGCATGCCGAAAGATGCAGATAATATTTACGTCGTGCTCGCTGCACGTGAACAGAGTAAAAGTATCCTCATTGTTAGTCGTGCCTCCCAAAATACAGCAGTTTCGAAACTAAAAATGGCAGGTGCAAACAATGTCATCATGCCAGACTCGATTGGTGGTTCTCACATGGCGTCCTTAATTGCCAATCCAGATGTGATGGAATTTTTGGATATTATTCGCGTACTCGGAAACCGCGGATCCAATATTGATACGATTTCTTATGAACAACTACCAGATAATTTAAAGGGAAAAACGGTTGGTGACTTAGAGTCTCGAGAGATAACGGGAGTGACCATAATAGGATTTAGAAATCCCGATGGAACATACAAAATCAACCCTGCTTCAGATACTCAAGTTATAGAAGGATCCAAATTGTTCGTTTTAGGTAGTCCAAGCCAGATCACTGATTTCGTGAATTACTTTAAATAGCCCGATAGACAATAATAATTACCGATCATCAAGTTGATTTTGAGCGTCACTTATTATTATTATATTTGGTTGAATTGAAAACTAGCTTAATCCTTATTTTATGAAGAAGTACTTATTTGGACTCCTCGCTTTACTAACACCATTTATAAATTTTGCGGCAGAAAAAGGTTTTGATCAACAAATTGATGAGGCTTTTGGTTATGCAACCGGCTGGTTTGTTGACGGTATTTTTGCTGAGATTCCAATCACGGACGATCTTTCAATTCCATGGGTACTTATTGTTTTAGTGATTGGAGCATTGTTTTTTACTTTTTACTTTAAAATAATCAACGTAACGGGTTTTGGTACTGCTATAAATATAGTTCGTGGTAAATATGATGATATAGAATCTGGCGGTAGCGATCACGTTGAGGCATCTGATACAGTATCCACAGTAGATGGCGATAATCCAGATACAATTCGTGTAGAGCAGGATGCTGAACATCATGGAGAAGTGTCTCATTTTCAGGCTCTAACTGCCGCATTGTCTGCAACCGTTGGTCTAGGGAATATCGCGGGAGTTGCCGTAGCAATTTCAATTGGAGGCCCAGGAGCGACTTTCTGGATGATTATTGCAGGTGTAATTGGTATGGCTTCCAAGTTTACCGAATGTACACTCGGGGTTCGTTATCGTGAGATTGATTCGGACGGACGTGTTTATGGTGGGCCGATGTACTATCTAACGAAAGGTTTGAAAGAACGTGGCCTTATCAAACTTGGCCGTGTACTAGCAATAGTTTTTGCCATTATGTGTATCGGTGGGTCTTTTGGTGGTGGAAATATGTTCCAGTCAAATCAGGCTTTCGCTATGCTGGAGTCTTATGCTCAAACAGAGATCACGAACGATAAAGGACTTGATGGTGCGGAAGGATCAAAAATTGTATACAACTACTTCGAAAAAGACAGTACTTACAAAGTGAAGTCTTTTGACGAAAAATCAGTTTTGATGATGCACGGAAAAAAGAAGGAAAAGATCAAAAGAGATACCTTCCTTTCTGACTCCATTATGGTGAATGGTAAAAAAGTATCTGAAAAAATGCTCTCGGAATCATTAATCGGACAGCAAGTTGATTACTATAAGCCGGTTAAGTATTATGGTACCGTGAAAGCAGTAAATGACAACCAAGTTGTTCTTGTGAATGGCACTGAGGAAATGAAGGTTGATAAAGCTTCTTTTGTTGGAAGTTCCAGATATTCCCCATTGACTGGTAGTGGATTTATTTTCGGAATTATCATGGCAATCCTTGTCGGAGTGGTTATTATAGGAGGAATTAAGAAAATTGCAAAAGTAACAGACAAAATCGTTCCTTTCATGGTTGTCACTTATGTGATTTGCGCCTTAATTATACTGGGAATGCACTTTTCAGAAATTCCAGCTGCATTTGGTCAAATATTCAATGGTGCTTTCACGGGTTACGGAATTGCAGGAGGTGCATTTGGTGTTCTTATTCAAGGATTCCGAAGAGCTGCTTTCTCAAATGAAGCAGGTATTGGTTCTGCGTCAATTGCTCACTCTGCAGTGAAAACGAAATATGCAGCTAGCGAAGGATTGGTAGCATTACTAGAGCCATTTATTGACACGGTGCTCGTTTGCACAATGACAGCGCTTGTACTTATTATTAGTAACGGCGATCAAGGTCTTTTCGAATATGGTCGTGAGGTAACGGAAGGGGTTGAAGTAACATCAAGAGCTTTCGCATCAAACATTTCTTGGTTCCCACTTATTTTAACAATCGCGGTAATTTTATTTGCGTTCTCAACGATGATCTCTTGGTCGTATTACGGTTTCCAAGCTTGGACATTCTTATTTGGACGTTCGAAGAGAACGGAATACACGTACAAAATCATCTTTTGTATTTTTGTAATCATTGGAGCTGCATCACAACTTAAATCGGTGATTTCATTCTCAGATGCTATGATCTTCGCTATGCTAGTCCCCAACATGATCGGATTGTACTTCCTTGCGCCTCGAGTAAAAGAAGAATTGCAAAGGTTTAAAGCGGCTATCAAAAAAGCATAATGTCAATCTCGAAGAGGAATAGAAGAGGGTTGTGGGTATTAATTATTGCCTGTATTTCACTCTCGTATATCCCTCGCGTTATTGCAGGGTTTCAGTCGAACGATATAAATATCTCACATCAAGAAATCGCCGAAGCGGAACAGACCGTTCTGAAAAATAAAAATGAGTACCAGAAGAAAAAACGGTATCCTCAACGCAGAAAGAACGTATACAAAAGACCGAAACAAGCGTTTGATCCTAATTCCTACACAAAAGTGGATTGGATGAATCTGGGATTGTCAGAAAAACAAACAGATGTCATTTTGAAATTTTCAAAACGAGGAATTCGATCCAACGATGATCTAAAGAAAATTTTCGTGCTTCCAGAACAATTGTTCGAGCTGATCAAGGATTCGACTTATTATGTGGATTACGAGTTTCGTCCTAAAGAAGAAAAGAGAGTTGAGGCGAAAAAAGTAGTCAGCGCAAATCTCAATACCGCAACTTATGAAGAGTTAATGGCACTTCCAGGGATTGGAGATTTTTACGCGAATAAAATTATTGAGTACAGAAAACAATTAGGTGGCTTTGTCGGTACCGATCAACTTTTGGAGATTTGGAAATTTGGAACGGAGAGATACGATAATCTGGAGAAACATGTTTTCATAGAATCTAATAAAGCACTGGATCGAATCAATATTAATTCAGCAGACCTCGAAACACTGAAGGCTCACCCTTATATTTCATATAAAGTAGCGAACTCCATCGTTAAGATGAGAAATGCACACGGGAATTATAAAAGCGTAGATGAGTTGTTGAGATCAGACTTGATCGACCAAGAATTGTTTAAGAAAATTCAACCCTATTTAACAGTATAATATGTCAGTATCAGAAGCCGCAAAAGAGGCCATAAGAGATATTCCAGACTTCCCGAAGCCAGGAATTGTTTTCAAGGATATTACGCCAATCATGATGGATGCTCAATTGTCCAATAGAATCCTTGACTACTTGGTTTCTCAATATCAGGACAAAGGAATAGAGGCTGTTGCAGGAATTGAAAGTCGTGGATTCTTGATGGGGTATCCACTAGCAATGCGTTTGGGAGTGCCCTTTATCTTGATTCGAAAAAAAGGGAAGCTACCGTACAAAACAATTCAGTACGACTATGACTTAGAGTACGGCTCGGCTTGCATTGAAATGCATACAGATGCAGTGCAACCAAATCAGAAAGTATTGATTCACGATGATTTATTAGCAACAGGAGGTTCGGCAGAAGCAGCTGGGAAGCTAATCGAAATGGCCGGTGGCATCGTCGCTGGATTTGATTTCCTGGTAGAACTTGAATTTTTAAAAGGCGCCGAAAAATTGAAACCTTTCTCTAACATTATTACTAATTTAGTGGCCTATTGAATTGATAGACTACTAAAGACATTTTTTTATATAAATGAATTTCGAAAAGAACGAGAATCAGCAGATGATTGCGCAGATGGTGCGTGATTTTGCGGAAAAGGAAATTAAACCTTTCAGAAATCAGTGGGACGCTGATGAGTACTTCCCTGCGGAGACTATGAAGAAAATGGGTGAGCTCGGCTTACTTGGAATTTATATTCCTCAAGAATATGGAGGGAGCGGAATGGGGTACTTTGAATATGCAACAGCATTGATGGAACTTGGGAAAGTTTGTGGAGGTGTTGGCTTGAGCGTAGCAGCGCACAATTCATTGTGTACAGGACATATTTATTATCATGGTTCCGAGGAGCAAAAGAAAAAGTATTTGCCAAAACTTACTTCTGGTGAGTGGATTGGTGCATGGGGATTGACAGAGCCTAATACAGGGTCTGATGCCATGCGCATGAAAACAACAGCTGTCAAAGAAGGCAACGAGTGGGTGATTAACGGTGCGAAAAACTGGATTACACACGGACTTTCAGGTGATGTAAGTGTTGTATTGGTAAGAACAGGTGAGCTTTTAGATGCAAAAGGAATTACTGCATTTATTATCGAAAAAGGAACACCAGGCTTTTCAGCAGTAAAGATTAAAGATAAACTCGGTGTGCGCGCAAGTGAAACAGCGGAATTGATTTTTGACAATGTTAGGGTACCAGAAGAAAATGTGATTGGCGAAGTTGGAATGGGATTCGTTCAAGCTATGAAAGTTCTGGACGGTGGTAGAATTTCAATTGCTGCATTGAGTTGTGGTGTTGCGAGAGGAGCTTACGAAGCTTCGGTTCAATATGCCAAAGAACGCGAGCAATTCGGAAAACCGATTGGTACTTTCCAAGCGATTGGGTTTAAATTGGCTGACATGGCTACGGAAGTGGAAGCTGCTGAAATGTTAACTTTCCAAGCTGCATTTAGAAAAAATGAAGGGCTTCCAATGACAAAAGAAGGAGCCTTCGCAAAATATTTCGCAAGCGAAGTTTCAGTAAGATGTGGAAACGAAGCCGTTCAGATTATGGGTGGATACGGATATACGAAAGAGTATCCAGCAGAGAAGTTTTTGCGCGACTCTAAATTGATGACAATTGGAGAAGGAACTTCTGAAATTCAAAAATTGGTAATTTCGAGAGAAATTTTAAAATAAAGAATTGTTGTTTAATTAAATGTTGTATATTTGCCCTCCGCTTTCGAGTAGTTGAAGGCAGATTAAGAATAGAAAACTAAGAAAATAGATACGAGATATGTTGATTATTCCAGTTAAAGAAGGAGAGAACATCGAAAGAGCGATCAAGAAGTACAAAAAGAAATTTGATCGTACGAAAGTGATGCGTGAGCTTCGTCAGCGTAAAGAATTCACGAAACCATCTGTTTCAAAGAGACAAGAAAGAATTCGTGCCGCTTACAAGCAACGAATGAGATCTGCTGAGATTTAAGAAACAATTCTTAATAAAATACGTAAAGGAGTCTATATGGCTCCTTTTTTTATGCTCGAAAGTTTTATTGATTACCTCGTAACCCAGAAACGGTTTTCAGAGCATACTTGTCTTGCGTACAGGAAAGACATAGAACAGTTTCTGGAATTTACCGGAATCGAATCAAAATCAGATCTCCATGAAGCGAATCCAAGAGTTATTCGCGGGTGGATGGTTGATTTGATAGAAAATGAATACGAAAATGTGTCGGTGAATCGAAAACTTTCATCGTTGCGCACCTATTACAAATGGCTTCTAAAGGAAGGCGTTATCGAAAATAGTCCAATGCCATTGGTGAAAGGGCCTAAAAAACAAAAACGGCTACCTTCCTTCGCGCAGAAAAGTGAACTGAAGCCCGAAAAACTAGAATCACGATTTGAAGACGACTTTAACGGTGTACGAGATCGTATGATTTTCGAAATGTTCTATCAAACAGGAATCCGTTCTAGTGAGTTGATTGGGCTTCTTGACAGCGCCGTTGGAACATCGCAAATAAAAGTGCTTGGAAAACGAAATAAAGAGAGAATCATTCCCATTGCAAAAGAATTGTCAGAATTGATTTCCAAATACCGTCTTTTACGCTCAGAAATCGTGCCAGAAACGCCTTATTTTTTTGTGTTGAACAACGGTAAAAAACTTTATCCAAAGTTTGTCTACAGTAAAATTAATCATTACCTTGGAGAGTTAACGGATTTGAAAAATAAGAGTCCTCACGTGCTTCGCCACACCTTTGCGACACACATGTTAAACAATGGTGCTGGCTTAGAAGTTTTAAAAGAACTCTTGGGACATGCTAACTTATCGGCAACGCAAGTCTATACGCATAATTCGTTTTCAGAATTAACACATATTTATTCACAGTCTCACCCGAGGGGACGCAAAAACTAAATGCTATGGATTTTAAAGTAAACACAGTGCACTTCACAGCAGACCAAAAGTTGGTTAATTTCATTCAGAGTAAAGTTCAGAAGTTAGAAATGATGTATGACAATATTATTGCAAGTGAGATATACCTTAGGATAGATAAGAGTGATGCAAAAGATAATAAAATAGCTGAAGTGAAATTATTACTCCCTGGAAGTGAACTGTTCGCTAAGAAACAATGTAAAAGTTTCGAGGAAGCTGCAGATTTAGCAGTATCAGCATTAAAAAAACAAGTGAGAAAATATAAAGCTAAAATCGCTTAAATCAGTAAATTATAATCAAACTTATAAGGGCGCATTTTTTGTGCCCTTATTTTTTTTAATTTTTTTTTGAAAAAAGTGATTGCAATAAAAGATTTGTTTCATACATTTGCACTCCCCAAACGGGGAAACTTTTTAAAAGTTCTTTCAAATATTGAATACCAACATTGTGCCGATGTAGCTCAGCTGGCTAGAGCAGCTGATTTGTAATCAGCAGGTCGGGGGTTCGAGTCCCTCCATCGGCTCAAATTTATAATGTTTAAGGGGAGATACTCAAGCGGCCAACGAGGGCAGACTGTAAATCTGCTGACTATGTCTTCGCAGGTTCGAATCCTGCTCTCCCCACTTGAACATTATACAATTTTATAAGCGGGAGTAGCTCAGTTGGTAGAGCGTCAGCCTTCCAAGCTGAGGGTCGCGA
>ERZ887849.10-NODE-10-length-188635-cov-9.300806_pt1 | contig 188635 bp, 171 predicted proteins | sample MGYA00521267_ERZ887849 | MGnify/ENA primary metagenome ERZ887849 (study PRJEB32303, sample SAMEA104408601) | aquatic metagenome | biome: Brackish water; feature: Pelagic; material: water | place: Baltic Sea | collected 2014-06-06T16:11:00 | depth 2,863 m ...
CCGGTTGTTATGCAGGGTCGTCTGCGTGGGGACTTTGGCTTCCGTGGCCACGTTTGCAGCGGAGGAACCAGCTGATATCGTCGCATGGGAAGCTTTTATGAATGCGGCTCGAGATACGGGCACTGCTTTCTTACGTGAGCACCCCCAGGGAAACGAAAAAGATCGCGCCGAGGCGCTTCTGTATCTCACGCAACAGTTATCTAGTGGTGTGCAACAGACGCTAGCTGCAGCTGATACGGCCCTGCCTTTGCTGCGTGTTGGTGCCACGAATATTAATAAATGGGGATTGGACAGTGCCGATGCGCGCTACCTGGGCGCAGCCTTGCAAGATGATGCGAGCTACCGTTTGTCGGGAACACTCGGCAGTGCAAAGCTAACTGCTGTGCAGGTTGTTACCGACTACCCGCAATATCGTGCTCATGCTTCACTCAGTGGTAGAGATCTTCAGGCCGATTCGGCGGGTCGTTTCGAAGTTCATTTGGGACGGACGCCGTCAGAAGGGTGGAATGGGCCGTGGCTGCCACTGCCTGAGGGCGCTAATAGGCTTGTTGTCAGAGAGTATTTTGGTGACTGGTCACAGGAGCATCCGGGGGCGTGGACGCTAGAGCGTTTGGATCAGGAGAATATGACACCTTCTGATCGTGTGAGTCCCGCACTTGTCGCAGATCAGCTTGAAGAGATCGTAGCCCTGTTTACTTATCGTTTGGCGGTTTGGATGCCATGGCTTGCCAAAACTCGCAGTGAACGCTTGAACACGTTGCAGCAACTCAGCCCGGGTGGACAAGGACTGCTTAATAATGTGTATGGTGAAGGCTGGTTTTCACTGGATTCGGATGAGGTTTTGCTCATAGTTCTTGAGGCACCAGAGGCAGACCTGTGGAGCCTGCAGCTGGGCAACCTCTGGTGGGAATCGCTGGAGTATATCCATCGCACAGGCAGTATTAACGGAGATCAGGCGATTGCAGACCCGGACGGCCTTTACCGTATTGTGGTTGCTCCGAGTGATCCCGGCTATGCTAATTGGTTGGACACTGGCGGCAGAGAGGAGGGCGCCATGATGTACCGCTTCCTCAACAGTTTAAATGCCCCGGTGCCATTGGTGCTTCGCCTGTCGACGTCTGAGCTGCAGCAGCACATGCCTGCCAACGCGGCACTTATCTCGGCGGAGGAGCGCACGGGCCAAATCGCGCTTCGTCGGCAGCATGTGTTGAAGCGTTGGGCTCCCTGACGGGAGCCTCCGTTATATCCTATGAGCAGAGGCCTCATGATGATTTTACAAAGGTTATGGCGGTTGTCTTCTGCGCCGTGCGTTCTCTTTCGAGGCCTGTTATTTGTCTGCTTGGGTACGATGGCCTTGCAGTCTGCGCTTGCTTCAGCGCCTGAGCAGAACCAGCCCCTTCCCGAGGCTTTTGCAATGTTTCGCCAGGCGCTCGACGCCGCCGAGGCTGAGGTGAGAAAAAGTCCGGCCTATGGCAGTGAAGCAGAGCGCGCTGCGGGCTATCAGCACATCATGCGGATGATGCTGAAATCGATTGAAGAGGGCATGTTACAGGACGCCAGGTATCCTTTCTTCCGCGTGATGGATATGCACATTCGTGAAGGAGGTGACAATCCGGATCAACGTTATCTATTTGCGCCGGTGGAGGGGGGCGCCGCCTACCGCATTCACGGCGAGCTCGGTGCTGCTAGCCGTATTGAAGTACAGCTTTATGCCGGGGAACCTTGGGCAGGCACTGGCAGGTCGGCGGGTTATCTGGGGTTTGAAGCCCTTTCGGTGGATGCCGAAGGCCGTTTTGAGGTTGATCTGCTGCCGGCCGGTGCAAAACCTCGGCCGGGTGCGCTGCTAAATCCCGACGATACGACCACGGTAGTGGTACGGCAGATCTATGCGGACTGGACGCAACAATCTCCCGGGCACGTGCACATTGACCGAAAGGGGATGGAGGGTGATCTGCGAGCCCCCGACACGGAAGCCGAGGTGGCCGCGCGTCTTCTTGAGACTGCGCGTCTCTTGGCTCAATCAGTAACGGTGTGGCCGGCCTTTGTCGAGCAGCGCTACCGGCAGGTGCGTGAAGCAAATGTATTGTCTCCACCGTTAGATACATCACAGCTCGGTGGGGTAAAGGGGCGCTGGATGGTGAGCGGTCATTTTGAGATACCCGCAGGGCAGGCGTTGTTGGTGCGCACCACGCCGACAGCTGCCCGTTATCAGGCTGTACAGATTACAGACCTGTGGTTTGCATCGCTCGAATATGCCAATGGTACCGGGAGTTACACTCGCAGCCAGTCGACGCTGGCCAGTGACGGTGCGTACTATTATGTTATCTCAGCGCAGGACCCAGGGTATGCCAATTGGCTGAGTACCGGGGGATTGGAGCGAGGAACGATACTGTTGCGGTATGACGGTATGACTGCGGCGCTAGCAGCAGAGGACTGGCCGCAGGCGACGTTAGTGACTGCGGAAGAAATACCTAACAAAATTCCGGGGTTCGTTACATTTAGCGAGGAGGAGCGCGCCGAACAGATACGTGCTCGGCGCGCGCACATTCAGCGTCGTTTTAGTCGCTAAAATAAGAAGTACTCCGCCCTGCATACAGGCGGAGTGCTCAACAGACATTAGCCCACGAAAGACTTACTGGGCGCCGCAACACCACCAGACTTTGTGCCTTTCAGGTAAGCCAGCATAGTATCGGCATCAGATACTTCGAAGGGGTCGGTAGGGCAGACGTCGCCAAAATCGGGTTCTGCGAACAGTTTCTCAATTTTGCCGTCGTTAACCAGCATGGCGTAGCGCCATGAGCGCATGCCAAAGCCCAAGTTGGACTTATCTACCAACATGCCCATTTTGCGGGTGAATTCGCCGTTCCCATCGGGCAACATTTTCACGTTCTTAGCGCCTACCTGCTTGCCCCACTGGAACATGACGAAGGCGTCATTGACTGACAAGCAATAGATGTCGTCAACGCCTTCAGCTTTGAAGTCCTCATACAGTGCCTCGTAGCGCGGCAGGTGATTGGAGGAACAGGTTGGGGTGAACGCACCAGGCAAAGAGAATACGATCACTTTTTTGCCAGCGAAGATGTCATCGCTGCTGCTGTCCTGCCAACGGTAGGGGTTGTCACCGCCGACGGACTCATCGCGAACTCGCGTTTTAAAAACAGTGTGTGGAACATGTCCTGTAGAAATCATGGTGGCTCCTCGTTGATGGTTCGGTGTCATTCGTGCAGTGGCTGAATGCGCTCACTGGAGACGAGTAATAGCATACCTGTCACATCATGTTCTGAAAATATGATTGTTGCGAATTATATGTTCCATATAATGGTATATACACTGCGTAAGTCGAAATCGATCGTGTCACAGGCTTGAAACATTTGCGTTTACTGGGCATCTTGTCACTCAGGCCACCGGCGCTTGTGTCGGCACTTCACCCTTCGGAGAGTCATAATGACAATAAAGGAAATATCCCATCGATCGAACCTTCGTCTGTTGTCTTTCGCAATGTGTGCTGCGCTGCCTATTTTGGCGGGTTGCAGCGATTCCAGCGATGGCGTTGTTGTACCCCTGGTAGAGCCACCCGTAGGGGTTCCCGTCGCGGTCCCTTTTCAGGAACTGCTTGATCAGGGGATTGCGCGTTATTTGGGTGAATACACCCCGATGTTGTCGGAGCAGGATGGTGACATCGTGAACCACAGTTTCGGTGCAGGTGAGGGTCCTTTGTGCCTGACAGGGGGCGAATACACGATGGCAACGCGGGACACCGGCTCTGAAGACCTGGTGATTTTCCTGCAAGGCGGTGGCGCCTGTTGGTCCGACCTGTGTTTGGCGACGGAGCAGGCAGCGCCCGGTATCCCGCCGTTGGGCGTGCTCGATCCTGCGCGAGCCGACAACCCGGTGGCGGGCTGGAACACGGTGTACCTACCCTACTGCGATGGCTCGTTGCATGCGGGTGACCAGGATGTGGACACGGATGATGATGGCACCACCGACCGCTTCCATCGAGGCCTGCATAATTTGTCTGCCTCGCTCGATGTAGCGGTGAATACATTCCCTGCGCCGCGCCGCATTTTGTTGACGGGGGTTAGCGCCGGTGGCTTTGGCACAACCTACGCGCTGCCACTGGTGCGCCAGTTGTATCCAGATGTGCCCATTGAGCTGATCAACGATTCTGGCTTGGGTTTGGGCCGCATTGATGAGCCTGCCTTTATTGAGCAACTGCTCACTGAATGGAATGCAACGGCGTTCTTTCCTGAAAGCTGCGAAACCTGTATTGGTGATGACGGCCACATTACCGATTACCACAAGTACCAGCTCAGTGAGGACGACAATTTTCAGCTCGGCATGATGAGCTATACGCGTGACACCGTCATCTCATTGACCTTTGTGCAGGTGGGTGGCGAGGCCTTCGAGGAAGCCTTGATTGGCGAGTTGGATGACCTTGAAGCTGCGTACCCTGGCCGAGTTAAGTCGTTTGTTGCGACAGGTACGGAGCATACGTTCCTGATAGGTGATTTGGGCAAGACCGCTGGCGGAGTGTCCGTGGGTGATTGGGTGACTTCCATGCTGAGTGGCGAGGGCTGGGATACCACTCGCGATTGATTGGCCGGGCTTAAAGCGGAAAATCCCGCCTGGAGGCGGCTCACAAGGCTGTTGCAATGTTATGTAAAAAGTGGAAAAAAGCGTGTATCGGCATGTAATGCATAGAGATTTTTTAAACTCCCGTGCTAGGCTTACGCCGGATAACATTCTTGTGGGTAAGTCTGCTGGCAGACATCGCAAGGGCAGGTGAGGGTGAGCAAACCACCAAAATCTGCTTTAGAGTGGTCAATAGGGAGCAATAATGATCATCAAAGGCACTACTCTATACTGCCGTGCAGCTACAATAATTGCCGCGGCGATGGTCATTACCGCCTGTGGAGGAGGGGGAGGCGATGCCGGCTCCGGCTTTCTGCCCGAGGCTCCCAGCAGGCTTGCCATCACTGTGACGTTGGAGAAGGAATCTGTGCCAGTCAATACGGCGCAGGCTTTGGTGCAACCGAGCAGTCCACACGTTTCCCAGATGGCTGTCGAAGTAACAGATAGTGGGACCGGGCGTCCTGTCGCGGATGCAGCGGTGACAGTGTCGTTTTCCGGTGCTCGGATTGGCGGCTTGCTCAGTGAAGACGATCTTGTCGGTGGAACGGGTGAGCCCTTATCCAGTGTGAGTGTTCAAACCGGAGCAAACGGTGAAGCAAGTTTTTACTTCGTGGCAGGAACCGTCAGTGGTGAGGCCAATATTCGGGTGCGTGCAGAGCGCTCGACGGAGGGAAGCGGCGCAGAAACGGTGGTGTCCATCGCCGTTCTCAGCTCAGCAGGGCCTGTGGCGGCGCTGGAGTTTACCGGGCCGTTCATTGAGGCCATTCGCACCAATCGGGTAGAATTTGACTTGGCCGCCGGCGAAACTACCGATTTGCAGAACGGGACCTACAGCCGTGTGATATCGGTGACGGCGAATGATGCCAATGGTAACCCCGTGGCGACGAATACTCCCATTTTGTTCCGTTTGATCGATGCGCCGCTTGACGGCTACCCGGAGTCGGGAGCCGGAAGTTTCGCAATCACCGGTTTCAACGGCAATCCGCTCGAGGGTAATTTTACCCTCAATGCGGCAGGTGGAAGTTTCTCTGCCCAGGGCGCACGGGTGGGTGATCGTCTGGTGCTGGCGCCTGACCCGGACGGTCGTTCATTTTATCATGCAGGTATTCGTACTATCTCCGAATTCCCCGCAGGCCAACCTGACTCTCTGTTGATCCGCACGGATGAAGAGTCCTTTCGTGTGGGCGAGGATCAGGGTGCGAGCGTCCCCTATGTGATCGGACGTGCGCGCGTGGGAAATATCCAGGCGCGTGCCTTTACTGATGCCAACGGAACCGCAAGCACGCTGTTAACGTACCCATTCAGCAATCTTGGGCGCACCGCAATCCTTGTGGCACAAACTGAGGACTTCTCGGTCAGCCGCGTGTTCAACTCCGGTGGTCCGGTCTATCTGGCCTCATTGGAAGAGGTCGGCGTGAGCCTGACTGCTTCGACCAGCATCCTGCCGAGTAACGTTTCCGACGGTGTAGTGTCACTCTGTGTTCGTGATGGAAATCAGGCGCCGCTGTCGTCGCAGTCAATCCAGTTCAGCACCGGGGACACGTTTGGAGCCAGCGTCGATGTCAATGGCCTGGGCTCTTCGGGTACGCTGGTCACAGGCGCTGGCGGTTGTACTACAGCGGTTGTGAATGTGCAGAGTCAGCTCCCGGGCAGCGGCGAAATCGCACTGCTGTTCGCCGTGCAATCACTCGGTGCGCCGAGCGAGGTCGAGGTGACTATTCTTGCATCGGGTGAAGGCAACCTGATCGGTAACCTGAACTGTTCGTCAAGCACACTGGGTCTTCTTTATTTGACGGATGCCGGTGAACCTATCCCTGACGCGCTGATTTCTGCTACGGATTTTAGCTGGCCGGTCGGTAGCCCGAACTTTATCTTCACCCCGGCTTCGGATTCCGGGTCAAGTGCGGGCGTCACCGACGCAAGTGGGGCGGTAGCGGTGCGTTACTCGATCTTGCTGCCCCCTGCCCAGGAGAACGACCAGGCGGTCACCTATACGGCCACATTTGAGACGGGTAGCGGCGACGTTACATTCGATTTCGAGTGCGTGTTCACCGTTACGGGTACTGGGCCGGTTCCATAAGTCAGGATGATTGCGGGCTACGTCGCTGCCGGTGTGGCAATCAGTAGCCCGCAGTCGATCGCCGCTGAACCCACGCGACGGTCCGTTCCCCCGGATCGCTGACGCTTGGCGCTGCGTCTCAAACACCTTGCAGGCCCTTATAGCCAGCCGGCAACATCGAGAATTTTCAGGCCCCCCAGGCCGACCGCAACCGCAACCACCGCGCCTCCGAGCAGGTTTGCCGGCCATCGGTTCACTTGCGCGCCCAGCAGCGTGCGGCTATTCATTACCATCAGCAGAAAGACCGCCACCACCGGCAGCAGCAGTCCATTGGCCATCTGCGCCATGAGGATCGCGCTGAGCGGCCGGGTCCCCAGTGAAGCAAACAGCGTGCCGGTGACCAGAACGCCCAGCCACACCAGGCGAAAGCCGGTGCCGGTCATTCGGGATGGCCAACCCAACGCGCCACAGACGGCATAAGAGGCGGCCAGTGGTGCTGTAATCGCGCTGTTTAGCCCTCCCGCAAACAGGCCGGCAGCGAAAATGGTATGTGCGGCCTGCCCCAGCAACGGCTCAAGCTGCAACGCCAGCGAGCCGCCATCGAATGCGATACCCGTACCGAAGAATGCCGTGGCCGCGGTGCTCATGATAGCGAGCGTTATTAACCCGCCCAGGCCAATCGACAGCCCGCTGTCGAGGCGTGACTCGCGAATCGCCCGTTCCAGAGGCAGGTTTGCGGGCCACTTCTCACGTACGGCATTGGCATGCAGGAAGAGGTTGTAGGGGACGACAGTTGTGCCAATCAATGCGATGGCAACCATCACCGAACCCTCGGGTAGCGTGGGTTGCAGCAGGCCACGAAGCAGGTTCGTCAGGGACGGGGTGATGACGATGGCCGCGAGCAAGAACACCACGCTCATTACCAGCACGAGCACGATGAGCACGGCTTCTAAAACTGCGTAGCGACCGCTGGCCAGCAGAACTGCGGCTGCCAGCCCGATCATGACCGACCAGAACCCGCTGCCGATCCCGGAGACGGTACTCAGGGCCAGTGCTGCGCCGGCAATATTGCCTGCCTCGTAGGCGGCATTGCCGACGCCGATAGCCAGCACCACCAGCACGACCGCCAGCTTTCCCAGCACAGGGCTGCTGAAGTGAGCCCGCATGGCCTCGGCGAGGCCGGCGCGCGTTGCCAGCCCCAGGCGTGCACTCATTTCCTGCAGGATGTAGGTGGCGAAGACTGAAAATAGCAGCGCCCAGAGTAAGGCAAAGCCAAAGTGGGCGCCCGCAGAGCTGGCCGTGGTGATCGTACCAGGGCCAATAAACGCCGCGGTAACCAATAGCCCGGGGCCGAAGCGGAAGCCGCGTGTGGTCGTCATCAGTAGTGGATGCCCCGAAACTTGTCAGCTTGGATATAGTAGCAGGCTGGCGCTAGGATGTCGGGGTGGGCTGCTGATACCATGCCGTGCATGATCAGTTCGCGCCCATTGTATTCTTTGTGTGTTTCTGTGGTTGTGTACCACAGTGATCTGCAGCACCTTGGGGAAACCTTGGCCACGCTGCTGGTGGCCGTGCAGGACGCGCGTGACGCGGGAGTACTGAGCACTGTCGATGTAGTGGTGGTGGATAACTCGCTGTGTGCAGGCTATCACCAGAGCTTGCGTGACGCGTTGGCGACTACAGGCTGGGATGATGCAGGCATAGTGTGCAGTATCGAAGCGCTGGCCGGCAATGCCGGCTACGGAGGTGGCCATAATGTGGCGCTGGGCCGGAGTACAGCCGACTATCATCTGGTCTTGAATCCCGACATTACGCTCGATCGCGCCGCACTGAGGGTTGGCTTGGCGTATCTGCATGAGCAGGCTGAAGTCGCCCTGGTGTGCCCGCGTGGCGCCTTGGCAGACGGCAGCCCTGCACATCTTGGCAAGCGTATGCCAACCGTGCTGGTTCTTGCACTCAGGGCCTTTGGCCCCGAGTGGCTGCAGGCGCGCTTTGCGCAGCGGCTCGCGCACTACGCGATGCATGACCTAGAGCGAGCTGATGGCCCAGCGGCGGTGCCGCTTGCCAGCGGCTGCTTTATGTTGATACGCGGCGCCGCTATGCGTGAGTTGGGGGGCTTTGACGAAGGGTATTTTTTGTACTTCGAAGACTATGACCTGTCTCTCCGGTTGGCGACATTGGGGGCTCTTGTTTATCTGCCGACGATGCAAGTACGTCACTACGGAGGCCACAGTGCGGGTAAAGGCTGGCGTCACCGGTGGTACTTCTTGCGCTCGGGGCTGCGCTTCTTCCGTCAGTACGGCTGGCGTTGGCTGTAGCGACTGCCCAAAGCTGCTAAGCTATCCGTTCCTCGTTATGTGAATCGGCTTATGCCAACGCCCCGAGATCTGCACAAATTGGCCTATCTGGATGCTTTGGGCTTACAGCTGTTGGTTGCCCGTGAAGTATTGCCGGGTGCTGCGCCGAGTGCGCCCGTGATGCGCTTTGAACGGCGGGCCGTGCAGGATGGCACGGAGGCGGCGGCGCGCGTCCATCCATCGTCATTGGGGCAAGTAGTCCCGTCGCCAGAGGGGGTCCCGGTGAGCCCGCCGACTGTACCGCCAGCGGTGATGCCTCCGCCGTCAACCGTATCCCCAAAGCCACAAGCTTCCCCGGTGCAAGCCATTGCACCCACACCACCGGCTGCGCAAGCGCTGAGCTTCAGCGTGGTGGCGATTGTCAGTGGTGGTTGCCTTTGGCTGCAGGCGACGCAGGCGCCAGAACTGCCGCCTGAGCAGCTGCAGTTGATTCGCGCGATGGCCTTTGCGCGCTGTTCTCGTGCCGGCCCGGGGCGGGTGGATACCGCGCAGGTCACCCGTTTTGATTGGCCATTGCACCGCAATCGTCAGTTGGACCTTAGTGCTGAAGCCGCCGCCGCCGCCCTCACCGGTTTCGTGCTCCGTCAGCTGCGTGACCAAGGCTGCGGGGGCCTGGTATTGCTCGGTGAGCGCGCTGGGCATTATCTGTTACAGCCAGAGCTCGATGAGGTGGCGACAGTTCGCCTGCCGGATACGGCGGAGATGATGGCCGAGCCCGCACAAAAGCGCGAGGCATGGGTTGCGCTGATGGCACTGGAGCAATAGTGGAATCGCTGATTCGGCCGTCATTGCCCGGCGATGCCGGCGCCATGTGTATGCTGGATGCAGCGTCCTCTGCGTGGCCGTGGCGTGAATCCCAGTTTGTTCACTGCTGCGCCGGGGGAGACGATCAGCGAGAGCGAGCTTTGTTGTTAGAGCTAGACGGTCATTTGCAGGGGTTTGTGGTGTTCGCTCGCGAATTTGATGATGGCAGCATTTATAATATTGTGGTTGGCGTGGAGGGTCGCCGTCAGGGTTTTGGGCTGCGCCTGCTGACCGCTGCCGTCGAGGCTCTGGTGGATACTGGTGCCCGTCGTTGTGTTTTGGAGGTGCGTAAATCCAACAAGCCTGCACGCAATCTGTATGAACAGTTGGGGTTTCACGTGGACGGCATGCGGCGTAATTACTACCCGACGCCCGAGGGCCGTGAAGACGCAATACTCATGTCACTGGACTTGTGAGACAACAATGAACGTAGTGGAAACTGAGTGGTGGTCCATGGCTTTGGCGCCCGAGTGGTGGGCTGATGTTGAGGAAGACGGCACCGTGCTGGTGGCGGACGAAGACGATGTTGGCTGCCTTGAAATCACCACGCTGCACAAGCAGGATGGGGCGCTGGAGCAGGCGGAGTTGAAGTATATCGCTGAGACGGAGTCGCCCGGTGCAGCGGCCTGGGTGGCGGTAACCTGCGGCGACTTCGGTGGCTGGGAAACCCGGTTTGCAGAGGGGGAAGCGGCGGTGCGCGAATGGTACCTCGCCTCTGGCGGTGTGCTCGTGTTTGTCAGCTACAGCTGCAACCACGATAACAAGGGGATGGACGACTCCGCCGTAGACGCGCTGCTTGATACTCTGGCGCGGACTGAGCCGGCGGCTGCGTGACCGCCTGTTGCGCGACAGCGTTGTGCGATAGCAGCCGCTAGCTTATTGTTCCAGTGACCCTGACACGCTTTGCGCCTTTCACGGGGGCTGCTTTCACAGCATCCTGACGGCGTTTGATGTGGCTATCGATAAGGTTTTTACCCGCAATTATCAAGCCAGTGAAAATGAAGGCGCCAGGTGGCAGAATGGCCAGCAGGAAAGGTTGGTAGTCTTCAACCAGCACGAGTTTCCAGCTTGCAGCGGAGGCGCCAAACAGCAACTGCATGTCCGCAAACAGCGCCCCGGTGCCGAGCACCTCACGCACGGCGCCCAGTAGCACCAGTACAACGCCAAACCCCAGCCCCATAATAAGCCCGTCATACAGGGCGGGAGCGATGGCATGTTTGCTGGCGAAGGCATCAGCGCGGCCCAGGATCACACAGTTGGTGGTGATCAGGGGCAGAAAAATTCCCAGAATCTGGTAGAGCTCAAAGGCAAACGCCTGCATCAACAACTCAGTACAGGTGACCGCTGAAGCAATAATCATTACAAACACGGGCAGCCGCACTGCATCCGATACGACGTTGCGGATAATAGACACTGCGGTATTGGAGCACACTAGCACCAGAGTGGTGGCAACCGCCAAGCCGAGCGCATTGACCACATTGCCGGTGACCGCGAGCAGGGGGCAGAGCCCAAGCAGCTGGACGATGGCCGGGTTGTTTTTCCACAGGCCGTTTAGAGTCAGTTCACTGTACGCTGGCGTGTTCATGCGGCTTTTCCCTCTGCGGGTGCTGCGGGTGTCGCAGGTGCTGTGCCAAACAGCGTATCACGCTCGCTCTGCACAAAGACCAGCGCACGTTGTACGGCCGCAACTACCGCCCGCGGCGTGATGGTAGCGCCGGTAAACTGGTCAAATGCCCCTCCGTCCTTAAGTACCCCCCACTTTGCCGGCTCCGGGTTGGCGAGTGAGCGGCCGCTGAAAGAGAGAATCCAGGAAGATTTGCGCAGGTCAACTTTGTCGCCCAAGCCCGGCGTTTCACGGTGCTTGACGGTACGCACGCCGGCAATGCTGCCGTCGGCATTGACGCCCACGATGAGTTCGATGTCGCCGCTGTAGCCATCTCGCGCAACCACCGGAACAATCACCGCAACAACTTCACCGGCGTTGCGCGCAATGTACATAGGCCGCGGCTCACGCAAACCGAGTTGCGTGGCCTCCGGCGTTAGCAGGCGCGTGTCGTCGAGCATGCTGTTATCGTGGCGCCCCCGTGGAATTACTTCGAGCAGCGCTTTCTCTTCTGCATGGCGCTGCTCCAAGGCTATGCTGTCGCGCGTGGCCAGCCACGTGCCGGCGATCAGCAAGGCTGTGAACAGTGCGAACAGCGCGAGCAGGGCACTATTGCGGGTGATGGACTGCCCGAGTAGTTGCATTATTCCGGACTCTTGGGTTGTTTATGGCCATACACGCGGGGCTGTGTGTAGTGGTCAATAAAGGGGGCCGCAAAGTTTGCGATTAACACGGCAAAAGCAATGGCGTCTGGATAGTTACCCCAGACACGGATCAAGTACACCAGTACCCCGATCAGTGCGCCAAAGACCAGACGGCCGCGCACTGAAACCGCTGAGGAGACGGGGTCGGTGATGATAAAAAATGCGCCGAACATCGTTGCGCCGCTGAGCAGGTGGAATACCGGTGAGCCACCGCTAGATGAGCTGCCCCCATCGTAGAAAAGCGCCGCCATCAGGGAAAGGCTGGCCAACATGGCGACGGGTGCGTGCCAGGTAAAGATACGTCGATACAGCAGCCAAAGGCCGCCCGCCAAAAAGGCCAGGTTCACCCACTCCCAGCCCACGCCGGCCCAGCGCCCGAGCTGAGGCGACTGCGCCCAGAGGTCTTCCATCAGCAGCCCCTGATTTTGCCGAAGTATGTCGAGGGGGGTCGCCATCGTGAGCCCATCGTACTGTGCGGGAAGAAAGCAGGCTTGCAGCGCTTCCCAGAGGCCGGGTACATCCCCCAATCCCCTCGGCGGCGCCCATGAGCTCATCTGCAGCGGGAAGGAGATTAGCAGCACAACGTAGCCGACCATGGCGGGATTGAAAGGGTTATAACCCAAACCACCGTAAAGCTGCTTGGCCATGAGAATGGAGGACGCAACCCCAACGGCAATCAGCCACCAGGGTGAATAAGGTGGCAGAGCAATGCCCAGCAGCACGCAGGTCACCAAGGCGCTGCCGTCCTTTAAATAGAATGCCAGCGAGCGGCCGCGCAGTGACAGCGCAAGTGCCTCGCAGGCCAGGCCGACGATGCACGCCCAAGCCACATTCACCAGGGTGCCGAAACCAAAAAACAGCGTGAGCAAAAATAGCCCGGGCACGGTCGCCAACAGCACTTGGCGCATAACCATGCCGGTGCTGAAAGTACCGTGTGCGTGGGGCGAACTGATGCGCATTAAGGACATCAGCTCGCCCCGGCTTCGCTAGCGGCTGATTCAGCTTCGGTCAGTTTGCCTCGAAGGCGTTCTGCCGATGCTTCCAATGCGGTGACGATTTTGGCGTCCTCACCGGATGCGTGGCTCTGGGCAAGGCGCTGTTCGGCTTTCTCCAGCTTTTGGCGCAGGGTGTCCAGTGCGGATGCAGCTGCGGCAGGTTCAGTGCCTGTACCGGCCTGCTGCGCCGCCTTTTTGGCTTTTGCGCGGTCTATGGCTGCCTGAATAGGGTCTTCACCGCCTTCTTGGGTTGCCAGCTGGGTGCGCTTTTCGGCGGCGGCCTTGCGTGCCGCGCGCTTCGCCTCGCGCTCTTCGTCTTCCTGTGCACGCCGGGTTTGACGAGCTTCAAAGCGCTCGCGAGCCTGCTCTGACTTGGCGTGGTCGCGGCGTTGCTGGAGGATGTCGGCCTTGGAGGCACGGTAGTACTGCACCAGCGGGATGTGGCTGGGGCAAACCCAGGAGCAGGCGCCGCACTCAATGCAGTCAAACAAGTTGTGCTGTTCGAGCTTCTCAAATTCCTTGCCCTGTGCAAACCAGAATAATTGCTGTGGCAACAGGCTGGCGGGGCAGGCTTCGGCGCACAGGCCGCAGCGAATGCAGGGTTGCGCCGGTGGCGGTGGCGGCAGCTCTGTCGTGGTCGGCGCGAGAATGCAATTGGTTGTTTTGACGATCGGTGCCTGTGGGTTGGTGACAGTGAAGCCCATCATTGGCCCGCCCATTACCAGCCGTTCGCAGCGTTCCGGTTGCAGCCCGGCGAGATCCAGCAGATGTTGCATGGGCGTGCCCAGCAGCACTTCGAAGTTCTGCGGTGTTGCAACGGCATCCCCGGTCACCGTGGTAATACGCGAGATTAACGGCTTGCCATAAATAACGGCATCGCGCACGGCAACGGCGGTGCCCACGTTTTGGCAGACAATGCCGATATCGCCAGGCAAGCCCCCTGCCGGTACCTGCTTTCCGGTGAGTATTTCAATGAGCTGCTTTTCCCCGCCAGAAGGATACTTGGTGGGGAAGGTGACGATTTCAACGTGGCTTGCTGAAGCCGACGCTTCGCGCAGCGCGGCGATGGCTTCAGGCTTGTTATCTTCCAGCCCCAGCAGAGTTTCTTCGGGCTGCAGAATATGCTGCAGGATGGCCACCCCTTCCAGGATGTCCGCCGCGCGCTCGCGCATCAGTATATCGTCGGCGGTGATGTAAGGTTCGCATTCGGTACCGTTTATGATCAGGGTCTTGACGCTGCGACCTGGTTTGCCCATGAGTTTCACCGCGGTGGGGAAACCTGCCCCACCCATGCCCGCAATGCCCGCGCTGCTGATCAATTCCAGCAGTTCGCTGGCGTCACAGTCACGGTAGTCGGCCACACCTTGGTGCGGCGTCCAGAGGTCTTGTTGGTCACAGTCGATGACAATACAAGGTGCCGGGAGGCCGGAGGGGTGAGGGATTGGCCGATCTTCAATGCCGCTGATGCGCCCCGAGCTGGGCGCATGCAGTGTCGCGCTGACATGCCCCGCGGCCTCCGCGATAACTTGCCCTTTGAGGACGTAGTCGCCCACTGTAACGACGGGCCGCGCGGCTGCCCCAATGTGCTGTGACAGGGGTAAAATCAGTTGTGCGGGCACGCCGGCTGAGCGGATGCCACTGCGCACTGACTGGTGCTTGTTCTCGGCGGGGTGAATGCCGCCGTGAAAGTCGTACACACGTCTCATGCGGCACGCTCTGCTGTTACCGAATCGGTGGCGATGATCTCAAGGTTATTACTGCGCGGCGCAGGCAGTTGCCAATGCCAGGTCTGCAGGCTTTCTTCCAGCGGCAGCATATCGATACAGTCGACGGGGCAGGGCTCAACACAGAGGTCACAACCGGTGCATTCACTGGCGATGACCGTGTGCATTTGTTTCGCTGCGCCGAGTATGGCGTCGACCGGGCAGGCCTGAATGCACTTGGTGCAACCGATACATTCGTCTTCGCGAATATAGGCGACAGTTTTCACTTTTTCTTCGCCATGCTCCGCGTCTAGCGGAGGCGCTTCTACGTCGAGCAGGTCGGCCAATGCCTGGATAGTGGCTTCACCGCCCGGGGGGCATTTATTAATGGCTTCCCCGCCGGCGATGGCCTCCGCATAGGGGCGACAGCCGGGGAAGCCACACTGCCCGCATTGGGTTTGCGGCAGGATCGCATTGATTTCATCCGCAATCGGGTTGCCTTCTGCGCGAAAGCGCACAGCCGCAAAGCCCAGCAGTGCACCGAAAGGCGCACCCAGGCCCACTAGCGCCAGCAGCGCCGCCAGCAGGGGATAGTCAGTGACCCATGCCATCATCGCGCTATACCAACCCCGCAAATCCCATAAAGGCCAGGGACATCAGCCCGGCGGTGACCATGCCGATGGCAGGACCGCGGAAGGGTTCCGGCACATCGGCTACGGCGAGCCTCTCGCGCATGGCTGCAAATAGTATCAGCACCAACGCGAAGCCCAGCGCCGCGCCAAAACCGTAGAATAACGCCTGCATAAAGCTGTGATCTTTGTTGATATTGAGCAATGCGACACCCAATACGGCACAGTTGGTGGTGATGAGTGGCAAATACACGCCCAGCACCCGGTGCAGCAAAGGGCTGCTTTTACGCACGACCATCTCGGTGAATTGCACGACCACGGCAATGACCAGGATAAACGAAATAGTGCGCAGGTATTCCAGCCCAAGGGGTTGCAGCAACAGGTGATAGGTCAGGTGGCTGCAGGCTGAAGCGAGGGTGAGTACAAAGGTGGTTGCCATGGACATGCCCATGGCGGTTTCCAGTTTGTTGGACACGCCCATGAAGGGGCACAGCCCAAGAAACTGCACAAGAACGAAATTGTTGACCAGAATCGCTCCGATCAAAAGTATGGAATAGTCGGCCAGCACAATGTTGTCGTCGGAGTCCGTAAAAGTTGCCTAATGGTAAGTAGTTATCCTCGTAGAAACAATCGCCTGGGAGGCATAAACCAGCCGTTGGTTCAGCTTTGGCTGGCTTGTGCTTCATCTGCGCTGGCTGCCAGCAGAGCGTCCACACCTGCCGGGTCCACCCGGGTTAACAGTGGTTGAAACGTTGATAGGCCATGGTTCAGCAAAGGCCCTTGGGTCAGCGCAGTCCAGTCCAGAGAACAGTTCAGGAACTGCTCTGATTTTTCTGCCATAGTAGGCAGCACGGGTTTCAAGTAGATCATGATAACTCGGAAGAGATTGACCCCCATGCTGCAGACAGCATGCACATCGGCTTCTCGCCCAGCTTCTTTTGCCAGCACCCAGGGTTTGCGCTCATCTATGTATTGGTTGGCCCGGTCAGCCAGCGCAACGATGGCGCGTATCGCTTTGCTGTACTCGCGCTGTTCGTAGGCTTCTGCAATCGTATCGCTGTGCTCTAAAAATGACTGCAACAGCGCGGGTTCAGCGCATTTGGCAGTAGTGGTGTTGTCGAAACCCTTGCGCAGGAAGCCCGCGCAGCGGCTGGCTATATTGACGATCTTGCCCACTACATCGGAGTTCACCCGCTGCACGAAATCTTCGAGGTTTAAGTCAATGTCATCGACGCCAGCGCTGAGTTTGGCGGCAAAGTAATAGCGTAAGTACTCAGCATCAAGATGTTGTAGGTAAGTGCCCGCGTTGATGAACGTGCCGCGACTCTTGGACATTTTTGTGCCGTTGACGGTCAGGAAGCCGTGGACATAAACAGCCGTCGGGGTGCGCAGGCCTGCCGAGTGGAGCATAGCGGGCCAAAACAAGCCGTGGAAGTTGATGATGTCCTTGCCGATAAAATGCAAGAGTTCGGCATCAGCGTCGGTATGCCAGTAGCGGTCAAAATCGCAGCCAGTGCGCTCGCAGTAGTTTTGAAAGCTGGCGATATAGCCGATTGGGGCGTCGAGCCAGACGTAGAAATACTTGCCGGGCTCGCCGGGGATTTCGAAGCCGAAGTACGGCGCATCGCGGCTGATATCCCATTCCTGCAGGCCGCTTTCGGTCCATTCACGCAGTTTATTGGCGATCTGCGGCTGCAACGTGCCGGAGTCAATCCAGGTGGCCAGCATGTCTGCCAGCGCTGGCAGCGCAAAAAAGAAATGAGTGGATTCCTTGTCGATAGGGCGCGCGCCCGAAATTGCAGATACGGGGTCGATGAGTTCGGCGGGCGAGTAGGTGGCCCCACAGGCTTCGCAGTTATCGCCGTATTGGCCCGGTGTTTTACAGCGTGGGCAGCTCCCCTTGATAAAGCGGTCTGCCAGAAAGAGTTGTTTCTCTGGGTCAAAGGCTTGCACGATTTCGCGGCTGGCAATGTGTCCGTTCGCCTTTAAGCGGGCGTAGATCTCTTCGCTCCAGTAGCGGTTCTCTTCTGAATGCGTGCTGTAGTAATTGTCGAAGCCGATGCTAAAGCCTGCGGCGTCCTGCTCATGCTCCGCCTTGATTTTGGCGATTTGTTCTTCGGGAGTAATACCGAGTTTTTCCGCGGTCAGCATGATGGCGGTGCCGTGGGCATCATCGGCACACACATACAGGCAATCGTGGCCGCGCGACTTCTGAAAGCGCACCCAAATATCGGTTTGCACCATCTCCAGCATGTGCCCCAGGTGCAGAGGCCCATTGGCATAGGGTAGGGCGCTGGTGACGAGGATCTTGCGCACGCTGCTTTTGGGCATCGGCTGTTCAGTTCCATGCAGGTGAGAAAAGGGGGCGTACTATAGCGGCTTTGCAGGCTCCAGTCATTGTCGGGGCTCTGACAACTGCCTATACTGGCGGCCAAATTCGCCCGGGCCATGCTGGTTTGGGTGGAAGAATGATACGGACAGCTGCCAGCCATGAATACGATCAAACACATTATCGCCGTCGCCTCGGGCAAAGGTGGCGTGGGTAAATCCACAACCGCCGTTAACCTGGCGCTCGCGCTGCAGGCTTTAGGTGGCAGCGTAGGTTTGCTGGATGCCGATATTTACGGGCCTAGCCAACAGCGCATGTTGGGCCTGCCCGAAGGCACGAAACCCGAGCAAAAAGACGGTAAGTGGCTGCTGCCAGTGATGGCCCACGGCCTCAAGACTATGTCCATGGGGTTTCTGGCCAGTGAGCGCACGCCGATGGTGTGGCGCGGCCCGATGGCCGGCGGTGCTCTGGTGCAAATGCTGGACCAAACCCTGTGGGGCGAACTGGATTATCTGGTGATTGATATGCCCCCGGGTACGGGTGATATCCAGCTCACCTTGTCGCAAAAAGCCACCGTGGCCGGCGCCGTAATTGTCACCACACCTCAGGATATCGCCTTGCTGGACGCCCGTAAGGGCATTGAAATGTTCCGCAAGGTGGACGTGCCGATTCTCGGTATCATCGAGAATATGGCCGTGCATATCTGCAGCCAATGCGGGCATGCAGAGCACATTTTCGGCCGGGACGGCGGCGAGCGCGTATCTCAGGACTATTCCGTTCCTCTATTGGCGAGTTTGCCGCTGGCTTTGTTGATTCGCGAGCAGACTGACAGCGGCACACCCACGGTGATTGCGGCGCCAGATTCTGCAGAAGCGCAGCTCTACCTTGGCGCTGCCCGGGCAATTCAAGCGACGCTCGTGGATCCTTCTGCCGGCAGTGACGCCTTGGTGCCAACAATTCGAATGACCGACGACTGACCGGAGTAAGGTATAGCGTGAGTATTAAAGCCGATAAATGGATCCGCCGGATGGCGGAGCAACACGCAATGATCGAGCCCTTTGAACCTGGCCAAGTGCGTAGCGATGGCGACCGTCGCCTGATCTCATACGGTACCTCCAGCTACGGCTACGATGTGCGCTGCTCTAACCATTTCAAAGTGTTTACCAACATCAACTCGGCGACCGTGGACCCGAAGGCCTTTGACGAAAACAGCTTCGTGGACGTGCGGGGCGACGTCTGCGTCATTCCGCCGAACTCTTTTGCGTTGGCTGTGACCGTCGAATACTTCCGTATACCGCGTAATGTGCTGACGATTTGCCTGGGTAAATCGACCTATGCCCGTTGCGGCATTATCGTGAACGTCACGCCGCTAGAGCCGGAGTGGGAAGGTCATGTAACCTTGGAGTTCTCCAATACCACCACACTGCCGGCAAAGATCTACGCCAATGAAGGCGTTGCACAGATGCTGTTTTTTGAGTCAGACGAAGTGTGCGAGACGAGCTATCGTGATCGTGGCGGCAAGTACCAAGGGCAACGCGGCGTGACCCTGCCGCGTGCCTGACGTGACTGATTCTGGCGCTTAATGCCGGAGTAAGTAATGCTTCAGGGGGCTGCGGCCTTTAGGAGGGTGGCCAAGGGCTCACCACCCATGCTGCCTTCTTTGAGCATCACCTCAATGGGTTGGTCGTCCTCAACATGGACCGTCTTAACCATAAGGTATTCCCAATCTGGCGCCAGCCACATATTGGAGGCGCGGTCCGGATCCTCATGTAAACGCTCAAAGCGGAAGGTGTTCACGGGGCCCATCGGGGTGTCGAGGATTTCTTCGCCCATATAGACCAGTTCATAGTCGCGTATGCGTTTGCCGTCAGCGATGCGCACCTGCAGGTTTTCACGCGGGTTTTCCTTGGACAGGAGTTGCAGGCGCAGTTGTTCCTGCTGGCTCATGCGGTCTAAGGTGCCCGCGGTGTAGGGGAGGTCATACCACTCATCTTTGTAAAAGCTGCGCACGGTCTCGGAGCCAGGCGTGAAGTGCACTTCCCGACGACGATTGATCAGGCCCGTGCCCTGATAGATATAGGATTTCGGCTGGATCTGCGCGCCGACGACGTCAAACACGGCAACTTCATGGAAACCTACTACTAGAAGCTTCCCCCCATTAGTCAATGTGTAGCGCCCATCCCCCTCGTCTTTGAGTTCACGCTCCAGGGTGACCGTCATGCCACGCGCCGAGGTCGAGTACTCAGCCAGGTAAGGGTGTAGTGAGGGCGCATCGCCGGGCTCACTGGCAACTACCTGACCAGTGCTGAGTATTAAGCTGGCGCTAATGCCCAGCAGCGCTGTCAGCAGCCAGCGGTGGCGGGTACTGCAGCCCACAGGCTGGAATTTTCTGGCCATCGAAATGTGCTCCTTGTTGATCCAGTGTGAGCCTGCCTTGCAGGAACCAGAGGGCGGCCAGCGGGTAAATGGCATGCTCTACGCTCAGAACGCGCTGCGCCAAGCTATATGCGGTGTCGTTGGCCCCGACTGCGACTCGTGCTTGCAGCACGGGTGGGCCCCCATCCAATTCCGGTGTCACGAAGTGCACGGTGCTGCCTGCTTCACTGTCGCCGGCGTCAATAGCGCGTTGGTGCGTGTGTAGCCCCGGGTACTTGGGCAACAATGACGGATGAATGTTCAATAATCTACCCGCAAAAGGTGTGATAAATACCGGCGTGAGGATGCGCATAAAGCCAGCTAACACAACCAGGTCGGGTTGTGCTTGTTGCAGTCGTGCCACCAGTGCAGCATCAAACCCTTCCCGGTCTGCGTAGTCCGTGTGCGCAATACAGGCCACCTCGATCCCCGCGTCGCGCGCGCACTGCAGCCCCGCAGCATCAGCGCGATTACTCACGACCAAACAGATTTGCGCGGGTAGCTGGCCCGTTTTGCAGGCCTCAATGAAGGCTTGCAGGTTGGAGCCGCGGCCGGAAATCAGCACCGCAATGCGGCCTGAGGGTTGCTCAGGCATCAGGCCAGGTCCACACCGCGTTCGCCGTTGATGACGGTGCCGAGCTCCCATGCCTTCAGGCCATGCTGACTCAGCAGGGTGAGCGCAGTTTCGACTGAAGCGCTCGCGACGCACAGTACCATGCCCACGCCACAGTTGAAGGTGCGGTACATTTCGGGTGTCGCCACATTGCCCTGTTCCTGCAGCCAGCTAAAAATCGCTGGCCACTGCCAGCTCGAGGTGTTTACCACCGCCCTGCAGTCGGTTGGCAGCACGCGGGGCAGGTTCTCCGGCAGGCCGCCCCCGGTAATATGGCTGAGAGCTTTCACGTCTACTTGACGAAACAGTTCCAGTAGTGCCTTCACATAAATCAAAGTAGGGGTGAGCAGGGTCTGGCCGAGAGTGCTGTCGCCGAACGGTTGCTCCAGTGACGCGCCGCTGACTTCGAGGATTTTGCGCACGAGCGAATAACCGTTGGAGTGTGGTCCGCTGCTGCCGATGGCAATCAAAGTGTCGCCGGCGGCAACCTTGCTGCCATCTATGATTGCTGATTTTTCAACCACGCCGACACAGAAACCTGCCAAATCGTAATCTTCGCCCTCATACATGCCCGGCATTTCCGCGGTTTCGCCGCCGACCAGTGCGCAACCCGCTAACTCGCAGCCATGGCCGATGCCGCTGACCACATCGGCCGCGGTGTCGACGTTCAAGGCGCCCGTAGCGTAATAATCAAGGAAGAACAGGGGTTCTGCGCCGGCCACTACGAGGTCGTTCACACACATGGCCACGAGGTCGATGCCGATGGTGTCGTGAATGCCCATATCCATTGCCAGACGTAGTTTGGTGCCGACTCCGTCCGTGCCCGAAACCAGTACGGGCTGCTTGTAGCCCTCAGGGATTTCGCACAGCGCACCGAACCCCCCCAGGCCTCCGAGCACTTCAGGGCGAGTGGTACGCCGTGAAACCGCTTTGATGCGCTCTACCAGTGCGTTGCCCGCGTCAATATTAACGCCGGCATCTTTGTAACTTAGGGGCTTACCCTTGTTGTCTGTGCTCATGGTGTGCGGGTCCAGTTCAGTTGTGGGCACCTGCTTGAGCAGGGGCGCGTATTCTAGCGCTAAACGCACGCTGATTCACGCGCGCGGCAATTTTCACGCTGACACATTTCGCCGGGCTCTGCTGCTGTTACAATGCACGCTTTGTCGGTGATCTGGAGGCCAGTTTGGGTGTGTCCTTGAAGTGGGTGGCGGCGATGCTGCTGCTTGTCGTATACAACGCCCACTCGGCAGAGCTGGTGCGTGACCTTTACGTTGCCGAGATGTCGGTAGCAGACCGCACGGAAGTTGAATTGGCTCGTGCCGCAGGCGCCGGGCTTGCTGAAGTGTTGGTCAAGGTCTCGGGCACGGCAGAGGTGTTGCAGCTGCCGGCATTGTCAGCGGCGCTCAAGGATGCACGTGCGAAGGTGTTGCAGTACTCGTACCACAGAATTGACGCGGGTGATGCCGCATTGTCTGCGCGTGTGGAATTTGATCCAGCACAGGTGCGCGAGCTGTTGCTCAGTGCAGGGGCCCCGATCTGGACGGCTACGCGCCCGGCCGTCTTGGTTTGGTTGGTCGTCGAGGAGGCCGGAGAGCGGCGTTTTGTCAGCCCGAGTTCACACCCGCAGCTTGCCGCGGAACTGGCGGAGGGTTTCCGTCGCCGAGGAGTGCCCTTGCGTTTTCCTCTGTTCGATATTGCCGATGCGGCCGCGCTGGACGCGACTGACGCCTGGCAATTGTCAACGTCTGCGATAGAGTCGGCATCCTCTCGGTACCGCACATCTGAAGTGTTGGCGGGGCGTATGGCGGTGTTCGCGGCAGGTGACAGCGCCGGTGACTGGGCCTACTTTTCAGTACAGAGCCGGCGGGATCTCAGCGTGCCGCGCACCGAGGCTGCGCAGTTTCTGCAGGCTGGCGTCAACCAGGTGGTCGGGGATATGGCGCTGCGCTACGCCATTGGCGGGGGCGCGGAGGTGAACGATGCGCTGCTACTGCGGGTTGGCGGGATTGGCAGCTATGCCGACTATGCGGCGGTTGTAAGTTGGCTGAAGGGTCTCGAGCCTATCCGTCAGACGCAGGTGACTTCGCTACAGAATGAAACACTCACACTGTCGGTGACGGCGGTGGCTGATGCCGGTCAGCTGGCCTCCATTATTGAATTGAACACGCGCATGCAGCCCGTGGTGTCCAGCGTTGGCGGGGGGTTAAATTACCAGTGGCAGAATTAGAGCCTGGAGCGTCCTTACCCGTGCAGCGTTGGCCGCTGGCGCTGGTGGTGCTCGCATTATTGTCAGTGATGTTCTACGTGTTGCAGCCAATTTTGCTGCCCTTTGTGCTTGGCGGCTTGCTGGGTTACCTGGGAGATCCCCTGGTGGACGCGCTGGAGCGTCGCGGGCTTGGGCGCACAGCGGGTGTGCTGGTGGTATTTGTCCTGTTTACGACGCTGGTGGTGGTGGGTGTGTTATTTGCCTTCCCGCTGGTTTTACAGCAATTGGACGCCCTGATACAAAAAATTCCCGTTTTTTATCAATGGCTTACTGATGTCTTGGTGCCATGGCTGCGTGACCGTCTGAGCGTGCCAGCAGCTCAGCTCCCGGAGATAGACTGGTCCGGCCAGCTCGCGGAGCACTGGCAGTCGCTGGGCCGGGTCACGGCTTCCACGCTGAAGAGTATTACCGGCTCGGGAGCCGGGTTCCTGCTCGGGCTGTTTAACCTTGCGCTAGTGCCCGTGGTCGCTTTTTATCTGATGCGCGATTGGGACATTCTGATGCAGAAAGCGTTGGGAATTGTGCCGGTTGCCTGGCGGCAAAACGTGGTGAACCTGGTGCTTGAGGCCGACGAGGTGTTGAGCGCCTTTATCCGCGGCCAGTTTTTGGTCATGTGTTCGCTGGGCGTCATTTACAGCACAGGGCTGTGGCTGGTCGGCGTGCAGTTTGCCTTGGTGCTTGGCGTTATTGCCGGCCTTGCCAGTATTGTGCCTTATCTGGGCTTCGTGGTGGGTATTCTTGCCTCCTGCGTTCTCGCCTACGTTCAGTATCAGGAATTCACGATTCTGCTCTGGGTCGCATTGGTGTTTGGCGTCGGTCAGGTGTTGGAAAGTGTGCTGCTGACTCCCGTGCTGGTGGGTGACCGTATCGGGCTGCACCCAGTGGCGGTCATCTTTGCTCTCATGGCCGGCGGCCAGTTGGCTGGGTTCGTGGGCGTGTTGCTGGCGCTGCCGGTGTCGGCAGTGATTATGGTTTTTGTGCGTCATGCGCTGGCTCACTATCGTGCCAGCCAGCTCTTCGGTGGGGACTAGCGCGGTGGGTAGTGCGCCGGCCAGCCAGCTGGCTCTCAATATGCAGTTGCGTGACGATGCCACCTTGGCCAGTTTCCTTGTAGCACCCGAGCATGAGGCGCTGTTGGCAGCCTTGCGCGCTCAGGCTGAGGGTACGGGCGAACCGGCTGTGTATCTGTTTGGGGCTGAGGGCAGTGGCAAGTCTCACTTGTTGCAAGCAACTTGCCATTTGGCGCCTGCCAACAGTTCCTATTTGCCCCTCGCTGAATTACGCACTTTGCCCGCAGCGGACTTGCTCAGCGGACTGGAGGCGCAGGGCCTCGTGTGTATTGACGACCTTGACCATGTGGCGGGCGACCCGGTTTGGGAAGAAGCGCTGTTTCATCTTTATAATCGAGCACGTGACAGCGGTTGTAGATTGCTGTTCGGCGCGGGAGCCAGCCCCCGGCAGCTGCCTTTGACGCTGCCTGATTTGCGTTCGCGTTTGGGTTGGGGGCCTGTTTTTCAGCTATCGTCGCCTGACGATGCCGACAAGCAGGCCATCCTGCGCTTCCGCGCGCGGTGTCGAGGGTTTGAGATGTCGGTTGATGTGGCCAGGTTCCTGGTCGGCCGCGCGCCACGCGGCCTTGACGCGCTGATCATTCTGCTGGATCAGCTGGACGCGCGTTCCCTGGCCGACCAGCGGGCGCTGACTGTGCCCTTCGTCAAGCAGGTTCTGGGCTTGTAGTAGCGAATTTATTCCCAGTAAGACTGTGAATTGTTTGGTCGCTTTCGGCTGGAGCTCGGGCGGTAACTCTGTATCATATTGTTACGGCCAGTAGTTTAGGGGGCCTTGTCCGATAATCAGGAGAGTCCGTAATGAAACAAAAAATCCTTGCAGGTGTTGCTGCCATGGCAGCCACCGCTTCTATGCTTTCAGCGCCGGTTTCGGCTGAAGTGCCTGACCATCAATGCGGGTGTCGGCCAGTTCGTCTTTGACGGCGACCGTCGCCTGAAAGACACTGAAACTCCGGTGGTTGGCCTTGAGTATGCCTTTACGGATAACTGGGCTGCGGAAGTCATGTACGCAGAAGACAGCACCCGCTACAACGACGGCACTGAAACCGATGTCGCAGCGTGGCAGGTTGGCATGATGTATTACACCGGCAGCTACATTGGTGGTGGCAATCGTGTGCGTCCTTATCTGGCGTTTGGTATGGGCGAAATCGACATTGATGCTGGCGCGTTTGATACCGTAGAAACTACGGCTAACGCCGGTGGTGGTTTGCGCTGGATGCTGACGCCCCGTTTCGGTGCTCGCGTGGATGCGCGCATGCTGCACAGCCTGGACGAGAGCGATAACGACTTCCTGCTCACAGCTGGCCTGAATTACTACTTCGGTAAAGTGTCTGAGGACGCCGCACCTGCAGTTGCCGTAGCAGCCGCTCCGGTTGATTCCGATGGTGACGGCGTAAATGACGATCGTGACCAGTGCCCAGGTACTGCCGCTGGCACTCGCATCGATGCAACGGGTTGCCCGCTGCCGGTGACTCAGGTCGCCTCAATCAAGCTGAAGGTTAACTTCGACTTTGATGCAACCAAGGTAAAAGAAGTGTACTTCAACGACGTCAATGAACTGGCGGTGTTCTTGAAGCGTTTTAGCGATCTGCAAGTAAATGTTGAAGGCCATACTGACAACGTCGGTCCGGAAAACTACAACCAGCAGCTGTCTCAGCGCCGCGCACAGGCTGTGGTGGATCTGCTGGTCAACCAGCACGGTATCAACGCTAGCCGTCTGCAGGCAGTGGGCTACGGTGAGTCACGTCCGGTTGCTAGCAACGACACCAGCTCAGGTCGCGCAGAAAACCGTCGCGTGATGGCCACACTGGAAGTTGAATACAAAGACTAAACCGGCAGCTCGGCTGTTTGGGCATGGATGGCTGTTCAGCGTAGCTGAAAGTCATCCGCGTCGAGGTGGCAGGGAAAGCGTTCCCGGTAAGCAAGAAGATCGGCACCGCACAGTTGCACACTGTCGGTGCCTTTTGTGTTTTTAAGGTCTGCCATTAGTACGCCGTCTGCGGCGATGGCCAGGCTATCTCCTGAATAGTCGATGCCTTTGGCGTCTGCGCCGACACGGTTCACTCCCACTACACAGGCGGCATTTTCTATTGCTCTTGCTGCCAGCAAGGCTCTCCAGTGCAGACGCCTTGCCGCCGGCCAGTTGGCTACATAGAGCGCCAGGTCATAGTCTGCCCGATTGCGGCTGAATACTGGGAACCGCAAGTCGTAGCACACCTGCAGCAGAACCCTCCAGCCACGCCAGTTGACAATAACGCGGTCACTGCCGCTCGCGTAGCGCTCATGTTCACCGGCCATGCGAAACAGGTGCCTCTTGTCGTAGTGCACAACGTCACCCTCAGGCGTGACAAACAGCATGCGATTGTAGACGGCGCCCTGCGCGCGTACGGCGAGGCTTCCAGTCATGGCGCAGTCATAGTGGCTCGCCATAGCGCGCATCCAATCTTCGGTGCTGCCGCCGGGTTCTTCGGCATTGGCCAGCGCGTTCATCGAAAAACCGGTAGTGAACATCTCTGGCAGTACTACGAGGTCCGTGTTCTTGGCGGCCTCTGCGAGCAGAGACTCGAGGTGCTGCCGATTGTCAGCCGGTGCTTCCCAAGCCAGTTCACATTGCACCAAGGTGACGGTCAGATTCTGCATAGTTGCTCCGCGGCTTGTTCTAAAACGTTGTCGCGCTTGGCGAAGCAAAAGCGCAGCAGGTTTTGTGTAGGGGGTTGTTGATGAAATACGGACACGGGGATGGAGGCAACGCCAAATTCCCGTGTCCATTGCGTGCACAGCTGCGTGTCCGCGGCTGTTGAGATATCCGAGTAATCGAGCAGTTGAAAATAGCTGCCTGCACTCGGGCGTAGTTGGAAGCGCGAGTGGGCGAGAGCAGAGTTGAACAGGTCACGCTTGTGTTGATATAACGCCGCCAGGGTCAACGGATAGTCGGGTTCGGCGGCCATAAAGTCGGTGAGAGCCTGCTGCACCGGCGTTACCGCTACAAAGCAAACATACTGGTGAATTTTGCGCAGCTCCGCGGTGAGCGCGGGGGGCGCTACACAGTAGCCTGTTTTCCAGCCGGTCACGCCGTAGGTTTTGCCAAACGAGAACACCGCAAAGGTAGCGGCGCGCAGTGCTTCAAACTGCAGTGCACTGTGGTGCCTGTGATTGTCGTAAACGAGGTACTCGTAAACTTCATCACTCACCACCAGCAGGCCGTGTTTTACCACCAGTGCCGAGAGGATGGTCAGGTCTTCATGGGTAAGCACGGCACCGGTAGGGTTGTGCGGTGAGTTGATCACCAGCAACGTGGTCCGCGCGCTAATCGCGGCCTCGATGCGGCCCCAGTCAGGGGTGAAGTCGCCGGCTGAGAGAGGAACGTGTACCGGATGGCCGCCCGCCAACAACACCGCAGGGCGGTAGCTGTCGTAGCAGGGGTCTAGCAGGATAACCTCATCCCCCGGCATGACGCAGGCAGTGATTGCACAGTAGATTGCTTCCGTGGCGCCGGGCAGTACAGTGATTTCAGTGTCGGGGTTACAGCTGATGTTGCGGTGGCGTGCCAGCTGCCTCGCGATCGCATCGCGCAGCTCTGGCAAGCCGGCCATGGGGGCATATTGGTTGTGCCCTTCCAAGGCGTGCTTCGCCAGCGCTTGACGGAGCGCTTCGGGTGCCGGGAAGTCCGGGAAGCCCTGTGACAGGTTCAGTGCCTGGTGTGTTGCGGCCAAGGCGGACATCTGGGAAAAAATGGTGGTGCCAACCTCGGGCAATTTGCTCGGCAACATGTAGCGATCCTAAAGCTGAGTGTCCAAGGGCAGTTCGGTGGTGTTCTTGATTTCAGTGACCGCCATGTGTGAATGCAGTTCACGTATTCCCGGGCTGGTGGTGAGTGTGTTGCGCACGAAATCTTCATAGTGGCGAATATCGCGAGTCACAATCTTTAGCATGTAGTCCCAGATACCGGTCATGGTGTAGCACTCCACCACTTCCGGGTAGGCGACAATTTCCTGCTCAAAGCTTATCAGGTTCTGGCGGCCGGTCGAGGTCAGGTTGATGGTGGCAAAAACCACCACTTCCATGCCCAGCTGCGCTCTGTCCAGCAACGCCACCCGTCGCTGGATGATGCCCTCTTCCTCAAGGCGGTTAATGCGCCGCCAGCATGGCGACTGGGACAGGTTAATCTTTTCCGCCACGCTGGCGGTACTGATGGTTGCATCCCGCTGCAGCAGTTTCAGTATCGCAACGTCCTGATGAGCAAGTTTCACGCGTATATTAGCCTTTAATTCGCACTAAATTGGATAATTTAATCATCTTATGGGGTAAATGGCCTCCAAATCAAATAACAATTCCTGTCAGTCTGGCGCAAAATCTTACATCTGTGCAGGAGCCTTAACCATGGTGAGCAAGAACCGTAACGCCATTCAGAAAGTCTCTCTGGATGACAAATACGCGCTGGATATTGCGCGCGCTTACATGACGGGCATTGAGGCGCTGGTGCGGCTGCCCATGCTGCAACAAGAGCGCGACCGCGCGGCCGGCCTTAATACTGCGGGCTTTGTTTCGGGCTACCGAGGGTCGCCTCTTGGTGGCGTCGATCAGGCCATGTGGAAAGCCGAGCCTTGGCTCAAACGCCACAATATTCACTTTCAACCCGGCTTAAACGAAGACCTGGCGGCGACGTCCGTCTGGGGCAGCCAGCAGACCACGCTCTTTGCCGGCGCCAAGTACGATGGTGTGTTCGGCATGTGGTATGGCAAGGGTCCCGGCGTTGACCGCAGCATGGACGTCATCAAGCATGCCAACGCCTTCGGTACCTCGCGTTTTGGCGGGGTGTTGGCGGTGGCTGGGGACGATCACGCCTGTAAGTCGTCCACCTTGCCTCATCAGTCGGAACACATGTTTATTGGCGCCTCGGTACCCGTATTGAGCCCGGCGAATGTGCAGGAGGTGCTGGACCTTGGCATCCTCGGTTGGGAGCTGTCGCGTTACAGCGGTTGCTGGGTGGCATTGAAAGCGATTACGGAAAATATGGATTCGGCCATTTCGGCTGACATCGCCCCCAATCGCATCAACATCGTCATTCCTGAGGATTTCCGTTTACCCGCAGACGGCGTGCACGCACGCTGGCCCGATAAGCCTTTGGAACAGGAACTGCGGCTAAACAAGTTCAAGATTTACGCTGCTCGCGAGTTTGCCCGGGTCAATGGAATCAACCGAATCGTAGTCGATTGCCCCAATCCTCGCCTCGGCATTGTCACTACCGGCAAGGCTTACCTCGATGTGATGCAGGCCCTGGAGGATATGGGCATTGATGATGCCGTGGCGGCGGAGATCGGCCTGCGGGTTTACAAAGTGGGCATGCCCTGGCCGCTTGAACCGCGTATGACGCATGACTTCGCAGAAGGCCTGGCAGAAATTCTGGTTGTTGAAGAAAAGCGCTCTATTATAGAAGACCAGCTCACCGGGCAGCTTTACAACTACCCTGTGGCGGCGCGGCCTCGCGTCATTGGTGAATTCGATGAAGCGGGCAGGGACCTGTTACCGAACCTTGCAGAACTGACTCCCGCGATGGTCGCGCTGGCGATTGCCGGCCGCATTCGGCGCTTCTACCAGTCTGAAAGCATGGATCGGCGCATTCGCTGGATTGAGGAGAAGGAGCGGTCTCTGGCGCAGCCCAGGGAAACCATTGAGCGTGTGCCGCATTTTTGCTCCGGTTGCCCACACAACACGTCCACCAAGGTGCCGGAGGGTAGCCACGCCCTGGGTGGCATCGGCTGCCACTACATGGCGACCTGGATGCCGGATCGGCAGACCCACACGTTTTCTCAAATGGGCGGGGAGGGTGCCGCCTGGATTGGCCAGGCGCCGTTCACCGAAACCCCACACGTGTTCCAGAATCTGGGAGACGGTACCTACTTTCATTCGGGCATATTGGCCATCCGGGCTGCGGTGGCCGCAAAAGTGAGCATCACCTACAAGATTTTGTATAACGATGCAGTGGCAATGACCGGCGGCCAGCCGCTGGACGGCAATTTATCGGTGGGAGACCTCGTGCGGCAAGTGTCCGCAGAGGGGGTTCATCGCATTGCATTGGTCAGCGATCACCCGGAGGTATGGTCAGGGCAGTTTCACAGTGTGAGTGGTTATAGCTTGCACAATCGCAGCGAAATGGACGTGCTACAGCGTCAACTGCGTGAATACCGCGGCACCTCGGTGATTGTCTATGTGCAGACCTGTGCAGCGGAAAAGCGCCGCCGGCGCAAGAAAGGCACCCTCGTGGACCCTGCGAAGCGCCTGTTCATCAATGATGCAGTCTGCGAGGGCTGCGGAGACTGCAGCATCAAGTCCAACTGTTTGTCAGTGCTGCCCAAAGAGACGGAACTGGGCCGCAAACGGCAAATTGACCAGAGCTCCTGCAACAAAGATTACAGCTGCGCCAACGGTTTCTGTCCCAGCTTTGTCTCCGTCATTGGGGGCAAACTGCGTAAGCCAGAGGGCGCCTCGGACGGTGTTGAAGCGGTATTCGACCCGCTGCCAGAGCCCGTGTTGCCAGCTCTCGACAAACCGTGGAATACCGTTGTTACCGGCGTTGGGGGCACTGGCGTATTGACCATCACCGCCCTGGTGGCGATGGCTGCACACATCGAAGGTAAAGGCTGCGCAACCCTGAATCAAACGGGCCTTGCGCAAAAGTTTGGGGCTGTGGTTAGCCATGTTCGGGTGAGTGCGCGCCAAGAGGACATCAAGGCGGTGCGGATTCCAGCAGGTGAGGCAGATTTGCTTCTGGGCTGTGACCTTGTGGTCACCGCAACCTACGAGGCTCTGGGCAAAGTGGCCCATGGGCGCACGCATGCGGTGGTTAATGACGCGGAAGTTCCCACCTCGGCTTTTATTCTCGATCCCGATGCGCGGTTCCCCGCCGCTTCGATGAAAGCGAAAGTGAGCGACGAAGTGGGTGAACCCGCGGCGTTTTTTATTGATGCCACACGAATTGCAACACAATTGCTCGGCGACTCGATTGCGGCCAACCTGTTCTTGCTGGGCTACGCCTGGCAGCAGGGTTTGGTGCCCGTTTCCGCGGCAGCCCTGGAGCAGGCGATCGAGTTAAATGCCGTGGCGGTGAATTTCAATAAGCAGGCGTTCCTCTGGGGCAGGCGCTGTGCCGACCAGCCGCAGCGCGTGCTGGCCTTGGTTGATGAGCTTGCACCCCCCGTAGTAGAGCGCCTGCAAACGGTGCAAGCGATTGCGGCTGATCGGGCCGCGCGTTTAACGGATTACCAGGATGCGGCCTACTCTGAGCACTATCTGCAGCAGGTGAATCGCGTGCGTGCAGCGGACCCCAAGGCTGAGCAGACTGGCAGCTTGAGCGTTGTTGTAGCCCGGGTGCTGCACAAGCTGATGGCCTACAAAGATGAATACGAAGTGGCAAGGTTGTACAGCGATGGCGCTTTTCTCAACAAAGTGCGGCAGCAGTTTGACGGTGACTACGAGCTGCGCTTCAACCTCGCGCCACCCTTGTTCAGCAAGCGAGACACGGCAACTGGCCACCTGATCAAGCAAGAGTTCGGCCCCTGGATACTGACGGCATTTGGGTGGCTGGCGAAGCTGCGCAGGCTGCGCGGAAGCCGTTTTGATCTCTTCGGCTATACCGCTGAGCGCCGTCAGGAGCGAGCCGATATCGATGAGTATCTGCAGTTACTGGACGAGCTGTTGGCCGGCCTTGGCGATGAAAACTACGATATTGCACTGGAGCTTGCGGCGTTATCTGGGTTCTTGCGCGGCTATGGCCACGTCAAGGACGCTAACCGGGTGACGCTGGCAGAGCAGCGTGCCGCGTTGTTGCGCCGCTTCCGTGGCGAGGCACTGGCTGCGGTCACGATGCTCAATAATGCCGCTAGCCCTGCCACCGACAGCGCCTTGAAACTGAGCTGACCGCTGACAATAAAAACGGATTTTTCATAAGCATTCTCTCCGCGCCTGTTATCCGATGGTGCGCTAGTCGTTGGTGCCGAGGTTAACGAGGAGAAAATTCAGGCAGCAATCTCAGGGATCCACTGTGCCCAGCGGATTCCAGTGAGTCATCTGGGTCGCGGCTTTGCACCGAAGATGCGATAAAAGGCAGCCGGTTTTTGTGATTGCTACTCCAGAGTTGCAGGCCATGAGTCGATATATCTTGCAAATTGTCGATGTGTGGCTCGATGCCATCTGCACACCACTCGTGCGTATTGGAGCAAGATTCAAGCTCCCAATTGTAGGTAAACCGGTATCCTCTGTCGGCGCCGACATAGCGAGCGGTATCACCCAAGGCTTCGGTGATGGTGGCGTCGATCTGATCAGCTGGCGCCTCCAGTAATTTGATGGCAATAGAGATGATGAGCTCTTCGAGCGCGTACTTGTATAGCGCCTAGAAGAGTGCGGTTGCAGTGGGCATGGCCTCAGGTCCGGCCGGCGTGAGCGAGATGCAATGCGACCTGATCCCGAGTCGCTTCCCCAATGTTCGCTATGGTTGCAAGCAGCGCTGCGCGCTGCTGATCCGTATTTTCATTCCGGCACAGGTTTTCCAACGTCTCAAACATGCCCGCCAGCGTGGGCGCGCCTACCGTCCGGCAGGACGATCCCAGTTTGTGGGCGTGATGGCGCTGTTCTTCAATGCTTAAGTGAGAAGTCGCTCCCTCAATGAGTGACAAGAAATCGTGTATCTGATGTAAGAACGTAAGGTAAAAGTCTTCAAGTATTTCCCAGTCATCAAGCTCCAATGACCGCGGCAGATGAGCACTGTCGAAAAACGCCTGCGCATGTGTGGTCATGACGACGTGCCTTCTGTGGTGGTTTTACGCGCTCTTACTGGTTGTAACACATAACCGGAGCCTCGTATGGAGCGTATTTTGTAGTTCTCGGTCAGTGCTTTCAGTTTTTTGCGCGCTCGTCCAACCAGCACGTCCATAGCTCTGTTCATGGAGTCAAAGTCCCTGCCATACACGATGCTATAGAGGTCACTGCGCTTCACTGCTGTGCCGGGGCTGCGCATGAGAAGTGACAAAACGGCTAACTCTTTTTCAGACAGTGCCACTTCGTGGCCGTCAGCACTCAGCGTTCGTTGCAGGGGGTCGAGTTGCAAGGCTTCCCATTCCAGAAGCCCTATAGCCCCGGCCGCGTCGACTTTGGTGCTGCGGCTCTCTCGCTGGCGGAGTACGGCGCGTACCCGGGCGCTGAGTTCCTCAATGTCGTAGGGTTTTACGATGTATTGATCTGCGCCTGCATCGAGGCAGGAAACTATGGTACGCAATTCATCATTGGCGGTTAGCATCACCACCGGGCGGTCGCAGACGGCTTTGATCTTGCTACACAGTTGCAAGCCGTTCAGGTCCTGCGGCCTGAGTGAATAGTCCAGCAATATCAGGTCGGGCAAAGGTTTTTGCTGTAGCCGGGACAGTGCCGCAGTGGAAGTTTCGACAAACTCGCAGTGGTACTTCCGTACGCTAAGCTGGTAGCAGAGGACTTTGCAAAGAAATACGTCGTCGTCAACGATAAGGATATGTTCAGCGATCACGCTGTCTCCAGTGTGGCTCAGGACGGTAGGCAACATGATACATAGTGTTACACAAAATGACATGCGGCAGTTTGTACCGCTTTGTAACTCTCCGCTGGCCAACGCTTAGGCCGACAGCCACTGCCGATAGAGTTACCCGCTGCCAACACCATCTGATTTACCGCCCGGCACGGCGTACTCCTCGGGCCCCAGTTCGAGGTAGCGCCGCAGGTAGTGCACCAACAGGTAAAAAGGGCCGGTGTCGAGTAGGGCGACAGTGGCCTTGAATAAATAGTTGCTGCCTATTAATACCAGTAGCGCCTGAAAAGCGATATCACCGCGCAGATAGGCGGCACCGAAGGTGACGGTGATCACCATGACAGAATCGACCATTTGGCTCATTAGCGTGCTGAAATTGTTGCGTACCCAGAGGTATTTTCCACGGGTCAGGCGCTTCCAGAAGTGGAACAATTGAACGTCGCAGTATTGTGCGGCAATGTACGCCAGCATGGAGGCAAAGACTGCGCCCGAGGTGGTAGCGTAAATAAGTTGATAGAGGCCAATGCTATTACTGACAACCTCGCCATTGGGCAGCACTACCGGCTCAGCGAGCTGCAATACTTGCCAGGGCGGCATGGACTCTGGCCCGACGGATGGCATCGCATCGCCCAGAAACAGCACGGCAAGGATAAAGAAATTGAGGCCCAGGCCGACACTGACGAGAAAGTTGGCGCGTGCCCGACCATACAGTTCGCAGACCAGATCGGTGCAAAGGAAGGTCAGCGGGTAGGGTAACACCCCCACCGCTAATGCCATGGGCCCAAGTTGAATGAAGCGCGTGATGCCGATGACATTCAGTAAGGTCATGGCGCAAAGAAAGGTACCCGCAAGCACCAAAAAGACTCGTTCGCGTCGTTCCCATAAAATAACAGCGTGTGTCATTTCAGGCTTCCTTTTGTCCCAAGTTAGCGTGCAGGACGGCGCCGTTGATCACCGGATTGCCGTGAGCCCATACGATGAGCCCTGCAATTTCCTCTGGCTCAATAAGCCTGCCATAAGCGTTCATGCTGCCGATGGCAGCTACCACCTCGGGATTATTGCCAATGTGGGTGCGCAGCATTTCAGTGTCGGTGAAGCCGGGGCAAATGAGCGCAGTGTGAATTCCTTTACCCATCAGGTCCTGGCAGGTCGCTCGCATCATACCCAACTGTGCGTGCTTACTCAGAACATAGCTAAAGGAGCCGGCGACGGCCTTTTCGGATAAGGTTGATCCGACGTACAGCAGGCTCGACCCTTTGGGCAGTGCGGGAAGCAATTGCCGGTTGATGCTGTTTAGCGCAACCACATTGGTCTCCAATACAGCTCGCAAACTGTCACTGCTGCAATCGTCCGCAGTGTCTTTGCGCATCTGGCTGGCGTTGTGCAATAGGCAGACCGTGGCGCTGTCAGCAATGACGGGTAGCAGCCTTTTGCAGGCTGAATTGATGGATTCGTCGGATGCCAGGTCGCAAATAATATTCTCCACGCCAGGCTCTGGGCACGGGCGCCGAGACAAGTTGTAAACCCGATAGCCCATGCCGAGGAAACGTTGTGCTGTGGCTTGGCCGATGCCGACACTGGCGCCGGTGATAATTGCAGTCAACATGGAATGTCCTCTGAAGGTGGTGGTCTGGTCCGAGCAGGCATGGATAGCAGCTTCGGCGTGGTGTATCGCCATGGGCTTTACGCATACCGGTTTCAATCAGTTTGCGCTGGAAAAAAACAAGGGAGAATATTGTACCCAGCGCCAGCGATTTTTTGCCCTAGCGGTCCAGCCTTGCCTATTGTGCGTAGAGTCGTAACAATGATGCAACAGCAATGGGTGGGAAAGAGTTTATGGAGCGTTTGACCACGCTGTACATCGACAAGGAAAGCCACAAATTTTCTGCGGCGCATTTCACTATATTCTCTGCTACTGAGCGTGAGCGTTTGCACGGCCACAATTACTCTGTCTCGGCAAAAATCGTTGCGCCGATGGGGGATAATGGCTTTGCAGCGGATTACAACGTGTATAAGCGCCGTTTGAAGGCACTTTGTGATGTATTGGATGAGTACCTTGTATTAGCTGGCGACTCACCGTTTCAACGTATTGAGGACGAGGGAGATTACTACCGGGTGTTCTTCGCGCAGGAAGAAATGTTGTTTCTGAAATCCGATACCCGCGTGTTGCCTCTGCGCAACGCCACAGTGGAAGAGTTTTCCGGCTACCTTTTACAACAACTTCTGCTGGCCTCTGAGGGCGACGACTTGCGAGAAATTCAGCTGTGCGTTGCATCAGGCCCGGGGCAAAAGGGCTGCACGAGTTGGCATAAGCCATAAAAGGCTCTTATTTCCCCGTGCGGCTCACCTTGGGCCTGCGCAGCAGCATGTCAGGCCGCAATACCGTTATGCCTTAACAGTGGCTCAATCTCGGGCTCACGGCCGCGGAATCCGATGAAAAGAGACATTGCGTCCTGTGAACCACCTGCTTCCAGAATGTGGCGTCGAAACTCCATGCCGGTGTGAGCGTTGAAAATGCCTTCCTCTTCGAAGCGAGCGAAGGCATCTGCTGAAAGCACTTCTGCCCACTTGTAGCTGTAGTAGCCTGCCGCATAGCCGCCAGCGAAAATATGGCTGAAAGCATGCTGGAAGCGGTTTTCCGGCACAGCGGGGACTACCGCAACTGCAGCACGCACTGCGTCGATGATGCCCTGAGCGGTAACGCCGGGCTGCCCCCACTTCTGGTGTAGCTGAAAGTCGAATAAGGAGAACTCCAGTTGACGCATCATTTGCATGCCGGCCTGGAAATTACGCGCGGCCAACATTTTTTCCAGCAGCGCTTGCGGTAGAGGCTCCCCGGTTTCCACGTGACCGGAGACAAAAGCCAGCGCTTCGGGTTGATGGCACCAGTTTTCGAGGAACTGGCTGGGCAGTTCCACTGCATCCCACGCTACGCCGTTGATGCCCGAGACGGCGGCGACATGCTGCTGCGTGAGCATATGGTGCAGGCCGTGGCCAAACTCATGAAACAGAGTGGTCATTTCGTTTTCGGTGAGCAATGCGGGCTCTTCGCCTACCGGCGCGGTGAAGTTGCAAACCAGATAAGCGACAGGCAACTGTAGGCCAGACTCTGTTAGGCGGCGTACGCGACAGTCGTCCATCCAGGCGCCGCCTCGCTTGTGGCTGCGTGCATAGAGGTCGAGATAGAAGCGTGCAAGGGGCTCGCCTTCCTGACGGATTTCGAACAGGCGCGCTTGCGGGTGATAGCTGTCGAAATCATCGACCTCGCTCACGCTGACCCCATACAGGCGCTGTACAACCTCAAACAGGCCGTTGAGCACGCGATTCACCGGCAAGTAAGGGCGTACTTCTTCTTGCGCGATGCTGAATGTGCGTTGGCGCAGTTTCTCGCTGTAGTACGCCACGTCCCAGGGCTTCAGTTCCGCTACGCCCTGCTCATGGGCGGCAAAGTCGCAAAGCTCCTGCCATTCTCTACGGGCTTGCGCGCTCGACTTTTCCGCCAGCTGAGTGAGAAAATCTACAACGTGTTGCGGTGACTCGGCCATCTTTGTGGCCAGGGAGCACTCGGCATAGTTGTTGAAGCCCAACAGCTTTGCCAGCTCCAGACGCAAGTCGAGTATCTCATCGATCAGCGCGCTGTTGTCAAAACGGCCTGCGTCAGGCCCAATATCGGATGCCCGTGTAACGTTGGCCAGGTACACATCGCGGCGTAAGTCGCGGTCGTCACAGTAGGTGAGCACGGGGAAAACGGAGGGGAAGTCCAGCGTGAGCAAACAATCGCTGAGGTCCCGTTGCTGTGCCGCCTGCCGAGCACTGGCAATCGCGGAGGCCGGCAAGCCAGCCAGTTGTGCGTCGGTAACCTGCCGGCTCCAGGCATTGGTTGCATCCAGTACGTTGTCGCTAAACCGGCTGCTAAGATCAGATAGCCGCTGCTGCAGCTCTCCGTAACGTATTTTGCCGTCCTCGGGCAACGCAACCCCCGCCAGCCGGAAGTCCCGCAGAGCGTTGTCAATCGCTCGCTGCTGAGCCTGAGTGAGGCTGCTGAAGCCTTTGCTATCTGTTAGTTCGACGTAGGCCTCGTATAAGGCGGTGTGTTGCCCCAGCCAGGTTCGGTATTCCGAGAGCAACGGCAGGCAAGCGTTGTAGGCAGCCCTTAGATCGTCACTGTTGAGTACACCGTTAAGGTGCGAAACGGGTGACCAGCAGTGGGCGAGTTCGTCGTCCATGTCCTCAATGGGTTGGATGAGCGATTCCCAGCTGCGCGGCCCCGGCTGCTTGAGTAGTGCTTCTAGCTGTGCTTTGTGCCGCTCGATGAGTTGGCGTACCGCCGGTTCTACGTGTTCGGCCTGAATCGCAGAAAAGGGAGGCAACAGGTTCTTTTCCAGCAGGGGGTTGGTCATACTCGCGGCCTTTATAAAAATAGTGGCGATAAGTTTAACGGAAATTGGCGGGGACCAGTTGAATTCACAGTAGACAGCGGTGACGGCTCACGCTTTGCCGCCGAGCTGCAGTTGTTTGCGGCAGCCGGTTATATGGTGCTTGTCCGCTCAGTCTTCGCTGGGTTCTTTGCGCTTTTTCATTAGCGGGGCAAAACCATCGTTGGGCGGCGCTGCACTCACGGGTTCCCGCCGCTTGCCTTTGGCCTTGCGATCCTTGGCGCGCACTTTCTTCTTCGCTACGGGGGCTTTTTTCTTCACGCCTGCTGCTTTACCCGACGACTTGGTTTTCTTCGGGCCTGCGTAACGGGCTTTCAGGCCGGGAAGGGCGCGTGCCTCCATGCCAATGTTGAGGTAGCGTTGAATGCTGATCATCAGGTTCCAGTCAGCGGTGCCGACCAGTGAAATGGCGGTTCCCGAGCTGCCGGCCCGGCCAGTGCGCCCGGTGCGGTGCAGGTAGTCGTCACCGTTGCGCGGCAGGTCGTAATTGATCACGGTATCGATGCCCTGAATGTCCAGGCCGCGAGCGGCAACGTCACTGGCGGTGACCGTGGTAATGCTGCCTTGCTCAAAGCGCGTGACCACCAGCTTGCGTTCTTCTGTGGTCATTTCGCCGTGCAGGCAGGCCGCGCGCAAGCCGTGATGGCGCAGCAGGTCCGCTAGCCGTGATGCGGTGCTGCGCTTGTTCGCAAACACCAGCTGCTTGCGGCCTGTATCCTGCAGCAGCGCAATCAGTAGCTTATCTTTGTGTTCCTGGCCGTCGACCAAAATTCGTTGGTGATGAATGCTCTCGTGAGCGGCCCGAATGTCACCGCAACTGATAGCGACCGGTTCCTTTTGTAGCGCTGCGCTCATATCGCCAAGGCCACGTGCGTGCAAAGTGGCAGAGAGCAGCAGGGTTTGGCGCGTGGGCGGGGAAAAGGCCGCAATTTTTTGCACGTCTTCGCGAAAGCCCAAGTCGAGCATGCGGTCGGCTTCGTCAATGACCAGAACTTTAAGGTGGCGAAGATCCGCACTGCCGTGTTCACAGTGTTCCAGCAGGCGGCCCGGCGTGGCAATAACCACCTCTGGGTTCTTGCGTAGCATCGATTTTTGGTACTTGAAATCAGCGCCGCCGGTGAGCGCATCGGCTCGCAGGGTACTTTTGGCCAGCAGTTGCCGACAGCTCTTTAGTACCTGCCTTGCTAGTTCACGCGTGGGCACCAGAACCAGCATCAGCGTGCCGCCATTGGGCGCCAGCGGCTCCCGCAGCAGGCTTTGCAGCGCGGGGAGCAGGTACGCCAGCGTTTTGCCGCTGCCGGTAGGTGCGCTGACGCGCAGGTCCGCGCCCGCCAAAGCCAGCGGTATGACTTGCAGCTGCACGTCAGTCGGGGTGCCAAAGGCAAGGTCATCAAGCGCCAATTGCAGGCTGCGGTCGAGGTCGAGGTCTTCTAACACATGGGTTATCTCAGTCTGGTGGCGCTGGCGTTTGGCCCGCTATAGTAAAGCAGTGAATTGTAGCACGCCTCTGCTCGATACATTCCGCACTGCCACCAGATAGAGGCATCGGGTGCGATGTTTCGTCGTTTATGTTTGTCGGATTGGCGGCTTCCGCTTTTACAGTGACTATTTGCTGGCCCCCACATTGGCAGACGCAATTTGCCACATCCAATTTCGTTTTAAATCTGAGCCGTGCTTTGCCCAAGCCCGTTTGATAGCCAGAATTTCTCGTAGAAAAAGGCTTGCAGTAGCGATACCCGACATCTTCCGGCATTCTTCTAGGAGAAAGGGTCTCGCCGACGTAGCCTCGCATGCGCGATGGCGCCTGCAGGGGGAATGATTTGTTCGACAAGAAAGCAGCTCTTTTGCTCTCAGCTATTTTTTGCTTTGCGCTAGCGGGGCGAGTGCATTCTTGGCCGCTATCCCAGCTTGTGGTTGAAATTGGCTCGGGCACGGTTGCAGAGGATGGGCTCGCACTGGTTCCGAATGCGAACGGTCAAATTCTGCTCAGCGTCCTTGATCATGGCATCCTCCCCAAGTCGGGCCAACGTGCGAGCTTCAGTTTTACGGGCACTACTCCCCCCGTAATTTATCTTATTTGGCGTCGCAACGACTCAGGAGAACTGTTTCAGCATGGGTTTGCTACCGGCGGCCTCGCAGACAGCTACTTCGATCTGAACAGCATTGCCGAGTGGCGTGGCGAACTGCAGTCGCTGGAGTTTGGTTTTTTGGTTCCGCCAGACACACAGGTGACTTTGACTTCGTTGCACATAGCGCGCCCGAGTATGGCCGAGCGCTTCAAAAGCGTACTACACGACTGGACAACGTTTCGTGCTTGGGTCCCCGCGGACATTAACATCTACATCGGTACTGCCAAAAACGTGGGCCCGCATCCAGCGCAAGTCACCGGTATATTCGCCCTGATTGCGATTTTGGTTTATTTCGCGGCGCGTCCTGCAACATTCCGCTTGGGCAGCCTCATGTTGATTGTTTTTATGCTCTGGGTGATCCTCGATGGGTTTTGGCAGTGGCGTCTTTGGCAGCAGGTGAGTATCACTCGTGAGCGGTTCGCCGGCCTTGATAGCCTGAGTAAGGTAGTGGCTTCCGAAGATGCTGGGGTAGCCCGCCTAGCCTATCAAGCACAGGAGGTTGTTCAAGCTCCAAATGCACGCATCTTCGTTGCCAGCCAATCGGACGGCAATGGCATGCGTGCGGCTTATTATCTGTCACCGGTCAACGTGTTCTGGCACCGGCATGGGCCGGAGTTACCTGATGCAAAATACCTGCGCAGCGGGGATTATATTTTGGTGCTTGCACCTTCGGTAATCGAATACCAGCGCGAAGCCGGGCGTATACGTTTCTCTCGCGGAGACGAACTTGCGGTTATCGAGCGTTTGTCCAGCGACCGTGGCGTGTTGCTGGAGGTGGTAAAATGATGACTGTCCAGTTGCTGCTCGCGTTGCTGATTGTAGTTGCTCCTGCCTGGGTGTGGTTGCAAAGACTGGTGCCGGCAGGACTGCCGGCACGCGGCATACTTGTGTCTGGCTACAGCGTTATTCTGGGTGCCGTAGTCATTGGCTTGATTATGCGCTGCCTGAGTGGTCTCAGTGTTCCCTTTTCGGTGTTCAGTGTTGGCGCCGCATCCCTGTGTCTGTCTGCCGCGGGTGCATTGCTTCCCGCGGGCTGGCGGAATGAGAATCGGTGTCCTTTTCCGCAGGCTGAAAGCGGCTTGTCCAATTTGCAGCGGCTATTTGTCGTGCTGTGCTTGCTTTTGCTTGCAGCCCGGTTGATGAGCCTGGGGTTGGAAGTGGCGACTCGCCCAGTGACGTCTTGGGATGCTAAGCAACACTGGACTAAGCAGGCCCGAGTTTTCTATGAGCATTTACGTGTGGTGCCTTATGTCTCTTTGCAGGACTGGCTTGACCTCGGTGGTCGCGGCGTTTACACGAACATGCATCCCGGATATCCGATCACGGCGCCATTGCTTCAAGCGTGGATAGCGGTCGCGATAGGTGCCTGGCACGAGAGCCTTGTTAATCTGCCGTGGCTTGCGGTGTGGGTGGCCATGGGAATGGTGTTTTATAGTCAGGCACGTATTGCGGGGGGAAGTATTGGGCTGGCGATCGGCGCGACCTACATGGTCTTATCCATGCCTTACATGAACATCCACGTTGCTCTGGCGGGTTACGCTGATCTGTTCATGGCGGCCTCTTATTTGGGCGCTGTGGCGTCCCTGTACAACTGGAGCCGCACTCGAGCATCCTGGCTGCTCTACCTTGGGCTTATCACTGGCGCCAGCTGCATGCTGTTTAAAAATGAAGGATTTTACTGGTTCATGTCGTTGATACCTGGGATTTTGCTGGTGCTTTTGGGCGTCAGACGGGGGCTGCTCGTCTTAGCATCAATGCTACTGCTGCTGTTGCTTTTTGTGGCATTGATGCCGGTAGAGACAGTAGTTGCAGGCCATTCTCTGGCAGGGCTCGATATTCGTTATCGTCCGGAGTCATGGTTCCCCTTGTACCTCAGCTTTTTTTGTACACGGCAACAGGCATTTTCTGGCGTATCTGGTCTTGCTGGCTATGGCAGCAGTGCCGTTGTTTGCCCGCGAGGCATTGCCGCTTGCTGTTGTGGTGATGTCAGCCTTGCTGCTGTATCTGGCACTCTATCTGTTTACCAGCAATGCGACGGGTGCCGTATATTTTACCTCCCTGAACAGAGTTGGCCTGCATATAATGCCGGCAGCGGGTTTTTTGGTATTTGTTGTACTGATGCTGCTACTCCGACGGGGTTCTGAGCCACAGCCTGAACAGGCAATCGCATGAATACAAAAATGGTGAAGGCAGTACGCATTGTTGCCACGGGCGGCCCTGAGGTCATGCAGCTGATGGATATTGAGCTGCCGCCGCCTGGTGCAGGTATGGTGACGGTTGAACACCGCGCCATCGGGCTCAACTTTATCGATACCTATCATCGCAGCGGCCTCTACCCGATTCCCCTCCCCAGTGGCCTGGGCATGGAGGCGGCCGGCGTCGTTAGCGCTGTGGGTGAAGGTGTGGAGTTCTCGGTGGGTGATCGTGTCGCCTATTGCTCGGCATTGTTTGGTGCCTATGCCGAAGCGGTGAATCTCCCGGCCTCCCGCTTGGTGCCTGTTCCGAACGGCATTGATTTTGATATCGCCGCTGCGGTGCTGTTAAAGGGGCAAACGACGGAGTTTTTGTTGCAGCGCGTATTCTCGCTACAGCCTGGCCAAACATGTGTTTTTCATGCCGCTGCCGGGGGCGTGGGTTTGCTCTTTGGGCAGTGGGCAAAGAGCCTCGGTGCAGTCGTTATCGGCACAGTGGGGTCGCCTGAAAAGGCGGCGTTGGCGCGTGCGCACGGTTACGACCATGTCATAGATTACCGTCAGGAAGACGTTGCAGCTCGCGTGCGGGAAGTGACTGGTGGGCGTGGCGTGCCGATTGTATATGACGGTGTTGGCCGGGATACCTTTGATGCCTCGCTCGCCAGCCTGCAGGCGCGCGGTATGCTGGTCAGCTTCGGCAATGCCTCGGGCAAGCCGGCGCCCTTGGACTTGCAGACGCTCGCAAGCTTGGGTTCACTGTACGTGACGCGGCCAACTCTGCTGACTTATACCGCGACGACGGATGAGCTGCGCGCTTCGTCCGCCGCGGTGTTCGAGCGCGTTTTATCGGGCGTGTTACGGGTTAATATCGGCCAGCGCTATCCGCTGGCTGAGGTTGCCCGGGCGCATGCAGATCTTGAATCACGTATGACCACGGGCTCGACGGTTATTTCGCTATGAATATGGTGCCTGGGCTTGGCAGCGGCAGTACTGTCCTGCGCGGTGAACGGGTGCGTCTCGAACCGCTGTCTCAAGCGCATGCGCAAGGCTTGTTCCTGCGCGGCGGCCATGCCCCCGACTGGGCGTTTATGCCCCGGGGTTGCTTTATCGATCTGGCTGATGCCCGTCAGTGGGTTGATGAAGCTATGTCCGCGCCGGGAGAGCAACCGTGGGCAATTGTCGAGAACGCCAAGGGTAAGATTGTGGGCAGTACCCGCTACTTGAATATGTTACCGGAACACCGCAGCCTGGAGATCGGCTGGACCTGGCTAGGTCATGAGTGGCAGCGCACGGGTGTCAACACAGAGGCCAAGGCGCTGTTGCTGGCACATGCGTTTGAGCGCTTGCGTTGCTTGCGGGTTGAGTTCAAGGCTGACGCACGCAACTTGCGATCACAGCGTGCGTTGGAGCGGATTGGGGCCATACGCGAGGGCGTGCTGCGCAAGCACCGCATTGTGCAGAATGACGTTTCCCGGGACTCGGTGTATTTCAGTGTTATTGATACTGAGTGGCTTGCGGTCAAACGCCGCCTCGCACAGTTGAGCGAGGGGCGATGAACGGCTTGTGGCTTACTGCACCATTTCGTTGTCGCTGAAACGCCCTTCGAATAGAGCTGCGCTGAGGTAGCGTTCGCCTGAGTCTGGCAGCACGACAATAACCATCTTGCCGGCGTTCGCGGGTTCGCGTGACACTCTGTCGGCAACGGCCATGGCCGCGCCGCAGGATACGCCCGCCAGAATGCCTTCTTCTTGCATGAGCTTGTGCGCCCAGCCAATAGCGTCTTCGTTACTCACCTGCTCCACCCGGTCGACCATTGACAGGTCCAGGTTGCCGGGTAGAAACCCGGCGCCAATGCCTTGTATTTTGTGCGGTGCGTGAGTGGCTTGTGCGCCCGCCTTGGCAGCGGTGATCACTGTGGTGCTTGCGGGCTCAACGGCAATGGTCTGAATGGCTTTGCCTTGTGTGCGCTTGATATAGCGGGAAATGCCGGTCAGTGTGCCGCCGGTGCCCACACCAGCGACCAGAATGTCGATTTCGCCATCGGTATCCTGCCAAATTTCAGGCCCCGTCGTGCTTTCATGAATCGCCGGATTGGCCGGGTTCTCAAACTGCCGGGCGCCCCAATACTGGCTGGGCTCGGCGGCTATAATCTCCTCGGCCTTGGCGATGGCCGCGGGCATGCCTTTGCTGCCATCGGTGAGTACGATGTCGGCGCCCAGTGCCTTCATCAGTTTGCGCCGTTCCAGGCTCATTGTGTTGGGCATAGTGAGTATGCAGCCATAGCCCCGCGCGGCTGCCACAAAGGCCAGGGCGATGCCGGTGTTACCGCTGGTGGGTTCCACGATGGTCATGCCGGGCCGCAGGCTGCCGTCACGCTCCGCCGCAAGCACCATGCTGGTGCCAATTCGGCACTTTACCGACATCGCGGGGTTACGGTTCTCGAGCTTGGCGTAAACATTGCCGGTGCTGATGTGGTTGATGCGCACCAGTGGCGTCCCGCCAATGGTTTCGGAGTTGTCTTTGAAAATGCGCCCCATGGTTGGTGCTCCTGAAAAAGGATTGGCATCGTACAAGGGTAGACAACTGGCTGGGCCCTGTCTATCTGCCTTGGGGTAGGTATTGGTGCCCGCTGCGGTACAGGACTGTCATATAACCTTCACGGTTTTATCTTTCAATGGTGCACCCTATAATCGGGGCGTCATGTGATCTGGGCCGCCACCGGCGCCCCATGACACTTTGGGAGATAACGTTGGCCGCAGCTTCGCTTGGCGACAGCATCATTGCAGGGAAGGTTTTGGCATTTGCACAGCGCACCGTGGCTGCCCTGATGGAGCCGCGCAGAGCCTTGTGGCTGCGGCGCGGTGTGATGCTGCTTGCCCTGCTGTGGGTATTGACGGCCATGGCGCAGTTGATTTGGGCGCTGGTACCCGTGGGGCAGACTCGTGCCTTGGAGGGGCCGGTTATCAACCCGCCCGCGGAGTTCGCCGCGTTGGGTGTTGCGCGAACGCAGGTTGATATTGAGGTTTTGCGCGCTTGGGCGTTATTTGGCGAGCCGGGAGGGGCGGTGCTCGCAGAGCCGGAACCTGCTGTTAGCGAGGCGCGCAGCGTTCGTGAAGGTATTGAGCGCGGCGCGCGGGAAACTCGTTTAGAGCTGACACTGCGCGGCATAATCGCCTTTAATGACGCCGGCGAGGGCAGCGCGATTATAGAGCATCGCAGCCGGCAGGCGATTTATTCGGTAGACGACGAGTTGCCGGTGTCTGGAACCGTCGTGCTGGCGAAAGTGATGCCCGACCAAGTGGTGCTGGATAATGGTGGTACTTACGAGCTGCTGCGCCTTTACCCACCCAGTGCGCTCGATACGCAAGCGGTCGGCGCGCCACAAGCCGTGCCCGTCACGCGATCGCAGCCGGCGGCTGCGGCCACAGTTGTTGATAAACGAGCCGATGCCGAAGCGGCCGCCTTGGCGGCGGGCTACCGCGACCAATTGTATGCAGACCCGCAGTCACTGGCAGACTTGGTGCGCATTGCGGCGGTCCGCGCTGATGGAGCGCTACGGGGTTATCGTGTGACACCGGGGCAGAACAGGGTGCAGTTCGAGCAATTGGGCTTTCGTGCCGGTGATTTGGTGCTGGCGGTGAATGGCCTTTCTCTGTCGGATCCGGCGAATACCATGCGCCTGTATCAGGCTATGCGCTCCGCCACTGAAGCGTCTTTTGACCTTCTCCGAGGGGGTGAATCGGTGGCGCTCAGTGTCAGCTTGGATGCTGCGCCGGCAGATCAGTGATAGAGTCAGGACTATTGAGATAAGGACGTGCCATCAGTGAGAACCGTGTTGCGGGTACTGCGAGTACCGCTATTTTGTGTCGTGGCTGCGCTAGGCGTAGCCAGTGCGGTTGCTCAGGAATTTACCGTCAACCTGAAGGACACGGATATTCAGGAGTTGATCAAGTTTGTGGCTGAGGCTACCGATACCACTATTGTGGTGGACCCGGCGGTTAAGGGTAAGGTCAAGGTGGTGTCGTCAAAGCCAGTGTCGCGCACCGAGCTCTACGATTTGTTCCTGTCCATTCTAGAGGTGCATGGTTACACCGCCGTCCGTTCCGGGGGTGTTGTGCGCGTGATACAGAGCAAGGACGCGCGCTCTGCGCCGGTTACCGTGCGGGACAATGAAGGCCAGCGCGCCAACGACGAATACGTAACGCAGGTGCTGCGCCTCAAAAATATTTCTGCGGCGAAGCTGATACCGGTGCTGCGTCCCCTGGTGCCGCAACAGGCTCACATGGCGGCCTATGCGCCCAGTAACGCCATTATTATTTCCGACGTCGCCTCCAACATTGACCGGATTGCATCGATTATCGAACGCATGGACAGTACTGCTGTGCAGGAAACCGACATTATCAAGCTCAAGCACGGTGTGGCTGAGGATGTTGTGCGTATGCTCGAACAGCTCAACAAATCCGAGGCTGAGCAGGGTGGCGGCAGCGAGGTCGAGATCTTGCTGGTGGCCGACGCGCGCACCAACAGCGTGCTGATAAGCGGTGATGAGCTGGAGCGCGCGCGCATGGCGCGATTGATTCGTTACCTTGATACGCCGCTGGAGCAAAGCGGGAATGTGAAAGTGCTTTATCTTGAATACGCCAACGCCGAGGAAATTGCCGAGGTGTTGACGCGGGTAATGCAAAACATTGGCCGCGTCGACGCGGGTGAGGCCGGCCGGCCCCAGCGGAGTAGCGAGACCAGCGCGACCATAGAGGCAGACAAGAACACCAACGCCCTGATTATTACCGCGCCCACCGATAAAATGGCAGCCTTGGAAGCCGTTGTTGCGCGGCTGGATATCCGTCGAGCACAGGTATTGGTTGAGGCGATTATTGTTGAAATGGAGGTGCGCGATGGGCAGGACCTCGGGCTGCAGTGGCTTTTTGCCAACGACAATGGCTTTTTCGGCAGCAGCATCAGCGCGGATGACGTACGTGCGCGGAACATCGCCGGCGCGATTTTGCCGGAAGACGGTGGCGATGGCACCGGCACCACGACGGGAGACTTTAACGTCGGTGCACTGGCCGGCGCACTGGCGCAGTCACCCGGTGTGTCGCTGGGCTGGGGCGTGATTGACGACAACCTGTCGATGACGGTGATCCTCAACGCCTTGAAGGAAAAATCCAATGCGAACATTCTGTCGACGCCCAGCTTGCTCACCCTCGACAATCAAGAGGCCTATATCACGGTGGGCCAGAATGTGCCGTTTGTGACCGGGTCTTTTACCAGTACGGGCACGGGTGATGGTGCGCAAAACCCGTTCCAGACCATTGAACGGCAAAACGTTGGCATCACCCTCAAGGTGACACCGCATATCAACGAGGGCGATTCGGTGGTGCTGGACATTTCCCAGGAAGTCTCCAGCCTCAGCAATACCTCAGTGGTGCTGCAGGCCTCCGACCTCATCACTAACGAGCGGGTGCTGCAAACCAAGGTGCTGGCTTCGGATGGCCGCATGGTCGTGCTCGGTGGCCTGATCAAGGATGACGTGCAGGACGGCAGTCAGAAAGTGCCGCTGCTGGGCGACATTCCCTTTTTTGGCCGCCTGTTCCGCAACGATGCGGTGCAAGTAGTTAAAACCAATTTGCTGATTTTTATCCGCCCAACGATTATTCGTGATGATGAACAGCTGGCTGGGGCGACCGCCGATAAATACCGCTACATCCGCGATCAGCAGGTACTGCGTCGTGAGCGTGGGCTAATGTTCCTCGATGCCGATAATGTGCCGGTTTTACCTGAGTGGGAGGAGCAGATTCGCCAACTGAAAGAAATTCGCGATGAGGCAGGCAACGCACCGGTGGCGGTGGAGAGCAACTGATGCTCGCTGCGGACGTAACAGCGCCCGCTGCGCGGATGCCCAACTTGCCCTTTGGTTTTGCCAAGCAATTTGGTGTGTTGGTTGACGCAACCTCAATGGGTGCTGTGGTGGTTCATCGCGATCCCCTGGCGCCGCAGTTGCTGCTCGAACTGCGCCGTTGGCTCGGTGTGCCGTTCAAGGTCGAGCCGGTGTCTGAAGCTGAATTCCAGCGTCGGCTGTCCCGTGCCTATCAAAGAGACAACAACGCTGCCGTACAAATGGCCCAGGATATCAGCGCGGACGTTGACTTAAGCCGCCTGGCTGATGAGATTCCCGACTCTGCAGACTTGATGGATGCTGAGGACGACGCGCCCATTATTCGCTTGATTAATGCCATTCTCTCCCAAGCGGTGCGCGAGCAGGCCTCAGACATCCATATTGAAACCTTTGAGGACCGGCTGAGCGTGCGCTACCGGGTAGACGGGGTGTTGGCGGAGGTGCTTTCTCCCAAGCGTATGCTGGCACCGTTGCTGGTGTCGCGCCTGAAAGTGATGGCCAAGTTGGATATCGCGGAAAAACGTGTGCCTCAGGATGGCCGCATTTCGGTGCGCATTGCCGGCCATGCCATTGATATTCGTATGTCCACCATGCCTTCCGCGCATGGTGAAAGGGTCGTTCTGCGTCTGCTCGACAAGCAGGCCGGCCAGCTTGAACTGTTACAACTGAATATGAATGAGCAGGTGCTGGGTAGTTACCAGAAGGCGCTGCGTAGCCCGCACGGCATTATTCTGGTCACCGGCCCCACAGGCTCGGGCAAGACCACCACGTTGTATGCGGGCCTGTCTCATATCAACCAGGCGACGCGAAACATTCTGACCATTGAAGACCCCATAGAATATATGCTGCCCGGTGTTGGCCAAACGCAGGTTAATTCCAAGGTGGAGATGACCTTTGCGCGGGGCCTGCGGGCGATTTTGCGTCAGGATCCCGATGTGGTGATGGTGGGTGAGATTCGTGATCTGGAGACGGCAGAGATTGCGGTACAGGCGTCACTCACCGGTCACCTGGTGCTGTCGACACTGCACACTAATACCGCCATTGGTGCAGTCACACGCCTGCAGGATATGGGCATTGAGCCATTTCTGTTGTCCTCCAGCCTGATTGGCGTAATGGCACAGCGCCTGGTGCGGCTGCTCTGCCGCGACTGCAAACAGCCGCATGAGCTCGCCGACTCCGAACGCACCTTGCTCGGGCTTGCGCCGGGTGATGCTGCGCACACGGTACACAAAGCCGTTGGCTGTGAGCAATGCAAATACGGCGGCTACCGCGGTCGCACCGGCATTTATGAGCTGATTGAAATTAGTGATGCGCTGCGTTTGATGATTCACGAAGGTGCGAGTGAGCAGCAGATGCTGGTAGAAGCGCGAAAAGCGTACCCGGGGATTCAGGAAGACGGTCGTCGGCGTATTCTCACCGGTGAAACCAGCATCGAGGAAGTGCTGCGCGTCACCGCTGTGACTTAAACGAGATAACTCGGCATGACAGCGTATCGGTATCAGGCACTGGAGCCCGGCGGCAAGCTGGTGAAAGGCGTTCTTGAGGGCGATTCCGAGCGTCAGGTGCGGGCGCAGCTGCGCGTGCAGAAACTGCGCCCGGTGGATGTGTCGGTGGCCAACCGCCAGGCAGAGAGCAAGCGTCGTGCCGGCTGGTCATTTCTGCAACCGCGTATCAGTGTGTCCGAGCTGGCGCTGGTGACCCGGCAGCTGGCGACTCTGGTGCAATCAAATTTGCCCCTGGATGAGTGCCTGCAGGCCGCTGCTGAACAAAGCCGCAAGGGACGTACCCAAGGGCTGTTATTGCAGGTGCGCTCGCGGGTCGCCGAAGGCCATACCCTGGCTTACGCCATGGGCGAATTTCCCCTGGTGTTCAACGAGATGTATCGCGCCATGGTCAATGCCGGCGAACATGCAGGCTACCTGGGCCCGGTGCTGGAGCAGCTGGCGGACTACAACGAGCAGCGCCAATACACCGCGCAGAAGCTGAAAATGGCGATGATCTACCCGTTCATCCTGATTGGGGTGGCGCTGGCGGTCGTAGTGGCCTTGATGGTGTTCGTAGTGCCCGAGCTGATTGGTATTTTCGCGCACACCAATCGTGAACTGCCGGTGTTGACCCGCGGCCTGATTGTCGCCAGTGATTTCTCGCGTGATTACGCGCTTTGGGTTCTGGTGGGCGCGATCGCCGCCGTGTTTGGACTGCGCCGCTGGCTGCGTAAACCTGCGCGTAAGCACCGCTGGCATGCACTGCTGCTGCGTATTCCAGGGTTTTCGCGGCTGGTGATCGCCACGGATACCGCGCGCTTTGCTTCCACCTTGAGTATTCTGATGGCCAGCGGCGTGCCGCTGCTGGAGTCATTGCGCATTGCGGGGCAGGTGTTGACCAACCTGGTATTGCGGGAAGACAGTGCACAGGTTGCGGAGCGCGTGCAGGAAGGCAGTAGCCTGCACCGCGCGCTGCGCGAAAGCGGCCGGTTTCCGCCGATGATGGTGCATATGGTGGCCAGCGGCGAGGCCAGCGGCGAGCTGGAAGCGATGCTGGCGCGGTCCGCCCGCAATCAAGAGCGCGAGCTGGAAATGACGCTTGGCACGCTTATGAGCCTGCTTGAGCCGCTGCTCGTGGTATTTATGGGCGGCATGGTTTTAGTGATTGTGATGGCCATCCTGCTACCGATTTTTGACCTTAATACAATGGTGCGATAGCGATATGAAACTCCCGATAACAGCAAAACGGGCCCACGGCGGCTTTTCTCTGGTGGAAATCCTCGTGGTGCTGGTGATTATGGGCCTGCTGATCAGCGTAGTGGCTCCCACGGTGCTTAATCGTGCTGATGAGGCGCGGATACAAAAAGTGTATGCAGACTTCAAGGCGATCGAAACAGCCTTGAAAATCTACCGGCTCGACAACTACGTGTACCCGTCAACCGAGCAGGGGCTGGAAGCGTTGGTGAGCGAGAGTAACCTCGACCCTCAGCCACGCAACTTCAAGCAGGGCGGCTACTTGCAGGAAGTCCCGCTGGACCCCTGGGGCCGCCCTTATTTGTACTTGAGCCCCGGTGAAAACGGTGACGTGGACATTTACAGCCAGGGCGCTGACGGCCTGTCTGGCGGTGACGGGCAGAACGCGGACATAGGCAACTGGAGAGCACAGGACTGACTCAGTGCCTGCGCACGTTTGCACGGCTAGGTGCTGCGGATTCGCTGCCGGGCGGCACGGCTTCAGCCTGGTTGAGTTGCTGGTGGTGCTGTTTGTGATTGTGCTGATGACCTCGTTGGCGACGCTTAATGTTGGTGACGGGGGGCAGCAGCAGGAAATTGAGTCGCAGGCCCGGGAGCTGCGTAACGTGGCGGAATTTGCGTTGGAAGAAGCGCAGATGGCGGGCCGTGATATGGGGCTCGTGTTAGCGGTGGATCCACGTGGCGAAGCAACACGCTATGTCTATGAGTGGCGAGAGCTACGCCCAGAGGGCTGGCGAAGCCCTGTCCTTGCGCGGGACGTACTGGCGCCGCGTACCTTGGCCGCCGGTGTGGAGTTGGCGTTGCTGTTGGATGATGTGTCCGCAGTGGAGTTTTTGCCGGCGCCCATAGCAGCGGATGCGGCCCCGCAAGTAATTTTCTATGCCAGCGGCGAGATGTCTCCCGGTGCCCTGGAGTGGCGACATACTGCGAGTTCCGTGCTGTTGTGGCGGCTGGAGTGGGACCTGCTGGGGCGCATGGCGCTGTTGCCGCGAGGGGAGGCCGATGATGCAGATGATTTGCGTTAGCGGCGGCATTCCTGCGCGTACGCGCGGATTTACCCTGGTTGAGGTGATGGTAGCGCTCGCCATAGTGGCCCTTGCACTACCCGCGCTGCTATTTGCACTGCATCAGCAGGTGGATGGCACCGGGTATTTGCGCGACAAATCACTGGCGCAAATTGTTGCCAATAACAAATTGGTGGAACTGCGCTTGCTGGCGGCGGCACGAGGAGAACTCTTTCAGGGCGCCGACAGTGGGCGGGAAGAGCTCGCGGGGCGCGAATGGTATTGGCGCTTGGAGAGCACACCCACCCAAGTGCAGGGCTTTTTTCGTATCGAAATTAGCGTACGCAGCAGTGAGGATGAGAATGCCCCATCGTTGCTTTCGCTGGTGGCCTTTATGTCGCGCTCGGGCGGCCAGTCTGCGGGGTTCTCCCGTGCTCCCTAGGGCCACTGCGCGCGCGCAGGGCTTTACTTTGGTTGAAGTGCTGATTGCTTTGGCGATCACGGCATTTGTGGCTGCTATCGCCTATGCGGGTTTGTCCACGGTGATCAGTGGTGTGGAGAGTACGCGTGGCGTGGCGGAGCGCACTTGGGAGGTGAACCGCGCGCTGCAGATCGTGCAGCGTGATTTGCGTGAGTTGGTCGACCGCCCGGTGCGCGACGAATTCGGTGATGAGGAGCCCGCCTTGATGGGGGGGCCGGCGGCGCGTTTTTTACTCAGTTTTACCCGCACCGGCTGGCACAATCCCACGGATCAGCAGCGCAGTACCTTGCAGCGTGTGAACTATGTTTGGTTAGACGACAGCCTGTGGCGTGAAAGCTACTGGGTGCTGGATCGCGCAGGGTCTGCCGAGCCCCGGCGGGTGCGCTTGCTCACCGGCGTGGCCCGTGCCCAGATTACGTTTTTGCAGGCAGTGGACGCACTGGGGCCCGGTGCTCGTGGCACAGAGGTGGATACGCGCAACTGGCCGGATAATTGGGTGGTGGATACCAGCCAGCCGGGTGCCCGCTTGGCACTGCCTGCCGCGCTGGAGTTGACGCTGGAACTGGAAGACCTCGGTGAGCTCAGGATGTTGCATGCGCTGCCGCCACTGTAAATCGCACGCGCGAGCGGCTGAGCGCGGCGTGGCGCTGGTGGTGGCCTTGCTGGTGTTTGGTCTATGTGCTGCCCTGATGGTAGCCATGCAGCGCGAGTTCACGCTGTTTTCGCAGCGCAGCGCCAACCTGTTTTTGCATGAACAGGGGTATGCCTACCTGCGCGGCGCTGAAGAGCTGGCGGCGGTGGTGTTGGTGATGGATTACGACGCAGATCAATCCCGCGAGCAGCCGAGGGATGACCTGGGTGAGATTTGGGCACAGCAAGCAACGCCTTATCCGCTCGACGAGGGCGGTTGGCTGGTGGGCTCTTTGCAGGATTTACAGGGCCGCTTTAACTTGAACACCTTGGCACAGGCGCCCGCAGAAGCGGGTTCAGGTGATGCCACCGAGCGCTATACGCCGGCCGAAACGTTTTTTGTTCGCTTGCTGCAGGCCTTGCCGGAGCTGCCTTTGGGCCAGGCTGAAGCCGTAGCCGTGACACGCGCCATTGGTGACTGGCTGGATGAGGACAGCAACGTGCGCGTGTATGGCGCAGAGGACGATCTATACAGCGGGCAAACGCCGCCCTACCGGGCAGCCAATCGTCCCATGGCCAGTGTGAGCGAGCTGCGCGCGGTGGCTAATGTCACACCGCAGCTGTACCGTGCGCTGGCGCCGTTGGTGACGGTATGGCCGCGCACGCCGGCCGCGCTGAACATCAATACAGCGGCGCTACCCCTGCTGCGCGCGGTGAATGGCAACGGGGATTTGGCGCCGCTGAGTGAGGCGCAGGGCGAAGCCCTGTTCCGCGTGCAGCGCGAGCAAGCCGGGTTTGTTGACATGCAGGCGTTTCAGGATCAGCCCGCCTTTGCTGACAAGGAGTTGGGTGACGTGAACAGCCTGCTGGGCGAGAGTTCCTCGTGGTTTTTGCTGTCCGCAGAGGTCGAAGTTGCCGAGCGCAAGATGCGCTTGTACAGTGTGCTGCAGCGCGATAAGCGCGAGGTGAGGCCGGTCGTGCGAGCGATGGGCAGCCTGTGATCCGCCCACGATATTCTGGATTGATGATGACGGAGAAACGCTTGTGCAGAACCTAGCCGTGGTGCGCCTGATGGGTGATGCCCTGGTGTGGTATCCACCGGGTGCGGGTGCGCAGCCGCAGCCGCTGGAAAACGATGCGCAGTTGACAGCCTTTCGGGACACTCTGCGCAGCTCACGTTGGCAGGCATGCTTTGCGGCTCCCAGTGCACAGGTGCGTGCGCTTGAGCTGGAGGTGGCACCGGCAGAGAAAAAACACTTGGCGCGCGCCTTGCCCTTTATGCTGGAAGAGCAGGTTGCCGAGGATGTGGAAGACCTGCATTTTGCCTCCAGTGCGCTCAGTAAGACCCGCTATGCAGTGGCGATTTGCAGCCACAGCGTGATGCGGCAGTGGGCACAACGGCTCGCACAGTTGCCCGACTTGCCGCAGTGGCTGCCAGAGGCATTGTTGTTGCCTTGGCGCCCGGGTGAGTGGTGCCTGGTAGCGGACGGTGAGCAGGTTATCGTACGCAGCGGTGAAGGCGAGGGTTACGCGGTAGAGCGCGACTTGCTGCCCGCGGTGCTGGCGGCTTCCGCGGACCTGCAGTTACCGGAGACGCTGATCTTTTATGCCACGGATCAGGTGGAGGCGCTGGCTCTGTTGCCGGCGACCTTGCAGGACCGGGTGCACTGGCGGCAGGGTGGTGTGTGCAGTGCTTTGCTGTTGTCCGAGGACGCTCAGCGGCTGAATCTGCGCCAGGGCGCTTATGCGCCGAGCCTGCCGCTGCAGCAATGGTGGGGCCAATGGCGCACAGCCGCAGCGTTGGTGGCGGTCGCTTTCACCTTGCAGCTGGTGGCAACCTGGGCAGATTATCGGGCGCAGGCCGCGGAGAACCTGGCCTTGCGTGGGGCACTGGAGGCGAGCTATCGCCAGGCGGTGCCGCAAGGCGCACTGGTTGATGCCGAGCGCCAGCTGCAACGGCAGCTGGACGCGCTGCGTGGCGGTGCTGGCGCTGGCAGCTTTGTGCCGTTGTTGGAGCAAACGGGCAGTGTGATCGCGCAGCGTCCAGACACCCGCGTGCTCAGTATTAACTACAACCAGCGCGGCGGTGAAATGCGTTTGAATATCGTTGCCAGTGATTTCTCGGCGGTGGAGCAGTTACGCGCCGGCCTTGCGGAGGCTGGCCTCGCTGCGGTGATGGAAAGCAGCAGCGCACAGGGTGACAGTGTGCGCGCGCGCATCCGGGTTGGGGGCGCATAATGGCCGCTTGGTGGTCGCGTTTAACGGTGCGGGAACAAACGAGCCTGCTGCTGTTGTCGATAACCGTGGGTGCCTGGCTGCTGTGGATGGTTGTCTGGTCGCCCTTGGCAGCCAAACGGGATCGCATGGTAGAGCAGAATGTCGCCACGGCGGCGGCGCTGGTGCGCGTGGATGCTTTGTCGGCGCAGGTGCTGCAAGCGCGCGAAGGCGCTGCTCCCGCGCGCACTGGCAGCAACCTCGCGGCGGTTGTGAACCAGAGCACCGTGCGTTTTGGCCTTGCGGTGAGTCGGCTGCAGCCTGGCGCTCGCGGTGACCTGCAAGTACGTTTGGAAAACGCGCAGTTTGCCGACCTGGTCGCGTGGCTGCATCAGCTGGAGTTGCGCGAAGGGCTGGTGTTTGAGGAGGTGGCTATCACTCAGGCCGGCAGTGCCGGCAGGGTCAATGCCACGGTACGCATCGGGCAGCCGCCATGATCCGTTTGCGTGTGTTGGGGGCGGCCGCTGCGCTGCTACTGCTGCTTGTCCTGTTGTTGGCCTCGGCACCGGCCCATCTGCTCAGTCGCCTGTTGGCAGACACGCCGGTGGCCGCGGACGGCCTCACCGGCACGCTCTGGAATGGCCGCGCCAGCCGCGTTCGGCTCGTGACCAATGCGGGTGCACTACACTTGGGTGAAGTGCGCTGGGCGCTGAGGCCTTGGTCGTTACTCACACTCACCCCGCGGCTGCAGTTCAGTTCTGACTGGGTTGATCAGCGTCTGCGCGGTGTGCTGGAGCTGCGCGGGCAGCGGGATATCGTCCTCTCAGACCTGCAGGCGGGATTCGACGCGGCGCTGTTGCGACATGTAGCGCCGGTGTCACTGACGGGCGCCCTTGGGGCACAGGTTGAAAAACTCCATTTGCGCGATGGTTTACCGGTGACGGCAACCGCGCGTGTCACTTGGCAGCAGGCGGCTTGGGACTCGCCACAGGGTTTATTGCCTTTGGGCAGCTATGCTTTAGACGTGCAAAGCACGGCGCCCGGGCAGCTGGCAGGCACCGTAATCACCCTCTCTGGCCCTGTGCGCGCTGAAGGCCAGTTGCAGTTGCAGCAACGCGACTATAGCATCGCCATTTTAATTACTCATGAGAGCACTTGGGATCCGCTGCTGCGCGAAGCGCTGGCACTTCTAGCGCGCCCGCTGGATGCAGGCTACGATTTGCGCTTTGATGGGTCTTTGCCGTCACAGTAAGTGGTTCTTGGTGCCAACCTTCAATTTTACTCATCAAAACAGGATGCAAGCCTATGAGTCAGCCCGGTCAACGCAAGTATGAGTGTGTTATTTGCGGTTTTATTTACGATGAAGCACTGGGTATTCCGGGCGACGGCATCGAACCCGGTACTCTGTGGGAAGACCTGCCCGACACTTGGGAGTGCCCCGACTGCGGTATTTCCAAGGCTGATTTTGACCTGATGGAGGACTGAGCCCCTGCGGCTCTCTGGATATCTTTAATGGCAACAGCAAAAAGGCTAGACGCGCTGCGTGTATTGATGGCCGAGCGTGGCTATGACGCGCTGATAATTCCTCGCGCCGACGAGCATCTGGGCGAGTACATTCCTCTGCACAATGAACGCTTGCTCTGGGTTTCGGGTTTTTCGGGATCTGCGGGTAGCGTGGTGATTTTGCGCGACCAGGCGGCGATTTTTGTCGATGGGCGTTATACGGTGCAGGTGAGGCAGCAAGTAGATGCGGAGCATTTCAGCTACCAGCATTTGGTCAAAATGCCGCCGGCCAGCTGGCTGGCCAGTGTGTTGCCTGCCGGGGCCCGTGTGGCGGTTGACCCCCGTCTGCACAGCTTGCACTGGCTGTGCGAGGCGGAAAGCACGCTTGCGTCCGCAGGCATTGCAGTGTCTGCGGATGCGGACAACCTTGTGGACCGCTGCTGGGAAGATCGCCCCGCGGCGCAAGTGCGTCCCGCGCTGCTGCTGGGCGAGCAGTTTACCGGTGAGTCCAGTGCGAGCAAGCGTGCGCGGATTGCGGCGATGCTTACGCCACAGCGGGCGGATGCTGCGCTGATCTTCGCGCCGGATTCCGTCTCCTGGCTGTTGAACGTGCGTGGCCTTGATGTGCCGTGCCTCCCTGTTTTGCAGGCGATGGCGCTTATTTGGCGCGATGCGTCGGTTGACTTGATCGTGGAGCCTGCGCGCATGCCGCCGGGATGGGAGGCACACTGTGGATCTGATGTGCGCTTGCATGCGCCGGAGGCGGCTGAGTCGCTGCTGAGTGGTCAATCGGGCAAGCATGTGCTGGCTGACCCGCAGACGGCGAACGCCTGGTCGCAGCGCCTTTTGGAAAGGGGTGGTGCGACCTTAATCGCAGCGCCTGACCCTGTGTTGCTGCCTAAAGCCTGCAAAAATTCGGTGGAAATTGCCGGCGCGCGCAGTGCGCACGTGCGTGACGCGGTCGCCGTGGTGCATTTTCTGGCGTGGCTGGATGCCGAGCAGTTAGCAGGGCGGCGCCACGACGAGGCCAGCCTGTCTGACCAGCTGCTGGCTTTTCGCCAAGGGGGGGAGCACTTTCAGGGGCCGTCCTTCGACACTATTTCGGCGGCTGGCGCCAATGCCGCCATGTGTCATTACAACCATCGCAATGCCACGCCTGCCAAGCTGCCAGTTAACTCCGTCTATCTGGTCGATTCAGGTGGCCAGTACACCGATGGCACCACCGACATTACGCGTACGGTCGCTATCGGTGACCCGGGCGCAGAAGTGCGGCAGCTGTTTACGCTGGTGTTGCAAGGCCACATTGCTCTGGACGAAGTGCGCTTCCCGCAGGGTACGACCGGCACGCATCTCGATGTGTTGGCCAGGCAGCCGCTGTGGCGCCAGGGGCTCGATTATGACCACGGCACTGGGCATGGGGTGGGGGCCTTCCTCAGCGTGCACGAGGGGCCGCAACGCATCGGCCGTGCGTGGAGCGCGGTCGATCTGCAACCCGGTATGATTCTGAGCAACGAACCCGGGTATTACCGCGACGGCGAGTTCGGCATCCGCTGCGAGAATCTGGTGGTGGTGCAGGCGGTGGAGGGCACTTTGGAGACGCCGATGTATGTTTTCGATGCGCTCACTCTGGTGCCGTTTGATCGGCGGTTAATTGCCTGCGAGCTGCTTTCCGCGGGCGAGCGTGCCTGGGTGGATGCGTATCACCAACGTGTGCTAGCGACAGTAGGGCCGCTGCTTCCCAGCGCAGAGCAGGCTTGGTTGGAACACGCCTGCACTCCGCTGGCTGGCGGCTGATGCGTTGCGGCCTTTTGTGTGCGCTGGTGTAATGACCACAATAAGAGAGAGTTAGTGCGATGGCAGTAGCAACGGCGGATCACTGGTCTTCCCGATTTGCCTTTCTGATGGCCGCTGTCGGGTTTGCCGTCGGCCTGGGTAATATTTGGCGCTTTCCTTATATTGCCGGCGAAAACGGCGGCGCTGCGTTTGTCATCGTGTACCTGCTGTGCGCTTTCGGTATTGCTATGCCTATTTTGATCGCCGAACTGATGGTGGGCCGCCGTGGCCAGGTCAGCCCGCCCCAGGCCATGGCGGCGGTGGCGCTTGAGAGCAAGCGTAGCCAGCATTGGCAGTGGGTGGGCGGCATGAGTTTGCTTGCGGCCTACATGATTGAGATCGTCTACGCAGTGATCGTAGGATGGGTGCTGTGGTATCTGTTTAAGGCGGTAACGACCGGCTTCCTGGATGTTGATGCGGCGAATGCTGCAGCGCAGTTCAGCGCGGTCCAGGCCGACACGGCGGGTATGCTGTTCTGGACGCTGGCCGGGCTCGCCATCACCGGGCTGATTATCTATGCGGGTGTTAAAAACGGCATTGAGCGTGCCGTAGTCGTCATGATGCCGTTAATGTTCCTGCTCTTGATAGGGCTTGCGGTTTACAACTACTTTACAGGTGGCTTCAGCGAGGCCACCGCGTGGTTGTTCACACCTGACTTCAGCAAAATTGGCCCGGACGCTGTGCTGGCGGCTATCGGCCAGGCTTTTTTCTCTATCGGTGTGGCGATGGGCGGCATGATGATTTACGGCTCCTACCTGCCCAAGTCGATTTCTATCGGCCAGTCGGCGTTGATTGTGGTGATAGTGGATACCGCGGTGGCCTTGTTGGCGGGCCTGGTGATTTTTCCCGCTGTGTTCCACCACGGACTGGATCCTGCGGCCGGTGCCGGGCTTATTTTCCAGACGTTACCGGTTGCCTTTGCGCAAATGCCGGGTGGCCAGATATTCAGCGTGCTATTTTTTACAATGCTTTCAGTCGCGGGCATCACCTCGATGGTGGGCTTGGTGGAGTGCGTCAACGCCTGGATGGAAGAACGCTTCGGCATGCCTCGGCATCGTAGCGCGGTATTGGTGGTCAGTTCCGTTGCCGTGCTAAGCGTGCCGAGTATTCTGTCCTATAACCTTTGGGCAGATGTCAGCCTCGGCGGGAGTAACTTTAACGACAGCATAGATTACTTTTCCAACCAGATTTTATTGCCTTTGGGTGGCTTGTTGATCGCGGTGTTCGCCGGTTGGGCGATGACCAGCGCCGCCAGCCGCGATGAACTCAGTGGTATGGGCGCCATCAGTTACGGCCTCTGGCGATTTATGATTCGTTTTGTGGTGCCACCGGCACTCATTGTTATTTTTGTCCGCGGCGTAGTGGGCTAGCCGTGATTATGATGGCCACCTTGAATGATTTCCTTTGGGGCCAGGTTCTCATCATTGTGCTGTTGGCGGTGGGGCTGTTGTTTACGGTGGCTTCACGCGGCGTACAGTTTCGTTATTTTGGCCGCATGTTTAGCGTGCTGCGCGGTGGCATGCGCCATGAAAGTGGCCATGTCAGTTCTTTTCAGGCTCTGGTGGTGTCAGTGGCGGGCCGCGTGGGGAGCGGCAACATCGCCGGAGTGGCTGTAGCGATCACGCTGGGTGGCCCTGGTGCCGTGTTCTGGATGTGGCTTATTGGCCTCATGGGCATGGCGACGAGTTTCTTCGAGTGTTCGCTGGCGCAGCTGTTCAAACGCACCGAGCCGGATGGCACTTTTCGTGGCGGCCCGGCATATTATCTCACCTATGGGCTAGGCCAGCGCGGGCTCGCTGCTGTGTATTCAGTCTTGCTACTGGTGACTTTCGGTCTCGGTTTCAACGCACTGCAATCCTATGTTGTGGCCACCTCCTTGGCGGACTCGTTCGGTATCGACACCTGGGTCACCGGTGTATGTATGGTGCTGGTGCTGGGCGCGGTAATCTTTGGCGGTATCCGCCGCATCGCTGTGGTATCCGAGGTCATTGTGCCGATCATGGCGCTGATGTATTTCCTTGCCGCATTGGTGGTTATCGTCCTGCATATCAGCGAAGTGCCGGCGGCCCTGTGGTCGATCGTGCAAAGTGCTTTTGGCCTCGAACAGGCGGTGGGGGGCGGTTTGGGTGCAGTGATCTTGCAGGGTGTAAAACGCGGCCTGTTCAGTAACGAAGCCGGCCTTGGTAGCGCACCCAATGTTGCGGCAGTTGCCCACGTGCCCCACCCCGCGAATCAGGGCGTGGTGCAGGCTTTCAGTGTTTTTATCGACACCATGATTATGTGCAGCTGCACAGCGGTAATTATTTTACTGTCCGATGTTTATCAGCCGGGTGCGACCGAGGTGGATGGCGTGCTGTTAACCCAGCTTGCTATGGGCAGCCACGTCGGTGCGTGGGGCGCGACTTTTGTGTCGGTAGCACTGGTGCTCTTCGCGTTCAGCTCCATGCTGTACAACTATTATCTGGGCGATAACAGCCTGAGTTTTTTCAGCAATGACAATCCGCTGGTGGCAAACGTATTTCGCGTGGCGGTGCTGGCTTTGGTGTTCTGGGGTTCCCTGCAGGACCTGAGCACGGTATTCGGCTTTGCCGAGCTCACCATGGGCTTGTTGGCGCTGGTGAATCTCGTCGGGCTGGTGTGGATGTATCGTATCGGTATGCGCCTGTTGCGTGACTATGATAAGCAGTTGCGCAAGGGTGGAGAGCCGCGCTTGCGTCCGGAGGACTGGCGCGACCTCAATATCGATGCCCAGTCCTGGCCAGAGTAAGTCCTGTGGGGCGTGCCAAGGGCCTTTAAAGCACCGGAGAAAACAAGCGGGCCGCGCCCATTCCTAGCGGGAACCAAGCAGGTTTTGCAGCAATGTCGGCGAGGGTCACCTCGCGGCAGCGGCTTAAATCCGTTTCCAGCATGCCGGCAACTTCAGTGGCGAAGCGTTTGCCGTCCACCAGCAGGGTGATTTCAAAGTTCAGGCGGAAGGAGCGGTTATCGAAATTGGCGGTGCCGATGCCTGCCAAGTGGTCGTCCATCAGTAAGACTTTCTGGTGCATGAAACCGCCTTGGTAGCGGTACACCTTGACTCCGGCTGGCAGCAGTTCCCGGGTAAACGACCAATTCGCCATCCCCACGACGGGCCCGTCCGGTTCGTCAGGTATGATCACTCGCACATCAACTCCGCGCAGAGCGGCCAGCTGTAGGGCAGAAACGATGCTGCGGTCGGGTACGAAATACGGGCTTGCAATCCAGATGCGCTGGCGTGCAGCAACGATCACCTGCAGAAACATGAGTCCCGCCTGTTCCAGAATACTGGCGGGATCTGAGGGGAAAACCAGGACGTTTTCGTTGCCGCAGCTACCGTGGTCCGCATCCGGCCGAACCATCGTCAGTGAGTTTTGGGTTGCCCAGCGCCAGTCTGTGGCGAAGGCCAGTTCCACGCCGAGCACCGCGGGGCCCTGCAGACGGATGTGAGTGTCGCGCCAGTCGCCGATGCGGGGGTCCAGCCCCAGGTACTCGTCACCAATGTTGTGGCCGCCCACCCAGGCTGTTTGCCCGTCGACCACAACAATCTTGCGGTGGTTGCGGAAGTTCAGTTGAAAACGGTTGCGACGTCCCTGAGTGGTGTTAAAGGCGGCAACTTGTACCCCCGTCTGGCGTAACTGCCGGTAGAGCCCAGTGCGATGAAAGTTGCGGCTACCAATCTCGTCATAGAGCACGTGTACCGCTACTCCCTCACGTGCCTTGTCTGCCAGTACCCGGCCCAGGCGTCGGCCTAGGTTATCGTCGCGAATAATGTATGACTCGAGCAGAATATGGTGTTCTGCTGCCGCCAGCCCGGCGATGATGCTGTCAAAGGTTTGCTGGCCATTCACCAGCAGTTCTACCGCATTGCCACTGGCGGCAGGTATGCCGGTCAGGTTAAACAGCGCGCTGTAGATGGGTTCGGCGGGCGAGCGGGCAACCAGATATTTGGAGACTTCTGCGCGTGTCTGGTGCAGCAGGACACGGGTTTCCTGTTCAACGTCCTTGCGCTGGTCGAGGTAACCGTCAAACTTGGTGCGGCCAAAAACAAGGTAGCAAGGAACGGCAATATAAGGGACCGTTAGCAGCGATATGGTCCAGGCGATGGCTCCCTGCGCGGTGCGTACGTTGATGATGGCCTCAACCGCTGACACAACCCCCAGAGCATAAAACAGCACCACCGCCACGGCGATGATCTCTGCGTAAAACTCCGTGACCAAGCGGCCTACCCGGACTGCGTGAGCAGGTTGCGATGCAGAACGCTATTGCCTGCATCAGAAGTGACGAAGCTCACTTGCTTGTGTTGCGCGGCGGCGGGTGGCTCGGGTTCACCGGCCGGTTCGGCGGGCTGCTGCGAGGGCGCCGGCGGTATAAACTGGATGACCGCCAAGGCGATAAGGAATATCGCCAGCAGTGCTTTTAACCAGAATGCTCGTGACATGGAATACTCAACAACCTTAAGGCTCAGCGGAGGATAACACTCCCGCGCGGGTGATCGAAGCAGCCTATTCGAGCAGCTCGGGTTGTTCCGCTACGATCACGTCGTAGAGCGGCTGAAAGCTGAACCAACCTGCCAGCGTAGAGCCAACGGATTCGCGTGTCTGCCGCGCGCATTGCGCATCAATCAGCAGCGGCTTACCGGCGGCCTCGGCGATGAGCTGGGCCTGGCAGGAGCGCTCCATGGTGATGAACCACCAAGCCGCTTCGTCGACAGACTCACCCACCGTGAGCAGGCCATGATTTTGCAAAATAGCCGCTTTGTTCGTGCCCAGTGCGGCGGCGATACGCTCTCCCTCGCTGTTATCCAGTACCACACCAGAGAAGTCGTCAAACAGCACATGATCCTCAAAGAAGGCGCAGGCATCTTGTGTGATGGGGTCGAGCAGGCGGCCCAAAGACGCCCAGGTTTTACCGTAGAGTGAATGCGCGTGAGCCGCCGCAGTAACGCGCGGATGAGCCATGTGGATACGCGAGTGGATGGTAAAGGCCGCTCCGTTGAGCAAGCCTTTTCCCTCAACCACTTCACCTGTGTGGCTTACCAACAGGAGGTCTGAGCTGCGCATTTGTTTAAAGGAGCGCCCTAGCGGGTTCACCCAGAAGTGGTCGCTGTGCTCGGGGTCACGCACGGTGATATGCCCTGCGAGGCCTTCGTCAAAGCCAAACTTGCCGAACAAGCGCAGTGACGCTGCAAGGCGCTGCTTGCGTTCCGTACGCAGTTGGCTGTTCGATTTATCCGCGGACTCCCCGCCCATGTTGCTGGTGTCCTGATTCATGACAATCTTGTTGGCTGTACTCATGCGTCAATGCCTTTGCTTAGCGTGTTTGCACTGAAGTGTAGACGGTTTTGAGGATCAGTAGGACGCCAGCGCCTTACATATTATTAAATACTAATATACTCTCTACACTGAATGACTCGGAGAGCGACGGCAATGACAGCGATGGATGCCCAAGCGATGGCGCGTCAGGCCGGCCAGGCGGCTGCACTGCTCAAGGAGTTGGCGAATAAACAGCGCCTGTTGATCCTTTGCGCACTGTTTGAGGGTGAACAGTCGGTCACCGCACTGAATGCTCGTGTGGCGCTTTCTCAGTCTGCTCTGTCGCAGCATCTTGCCCGATTGCGTGATGCCGGGCTGGTGCGCACCCGACGCGAAGGGCAGTTGATTTTCTACGCGCTCGCAGTAGGCGAAGTGGCCGCCGTTCTGCAGGTATTGCACACACTGTATTGCGTGCAAGAGAGCGGCCCGCAATGAGCCACCCTCTGGATCGCGTGGTGGCCTATGCGCTTGGTGGAGGGCTACCCAAGTTGCTTTTCGCGCTGGGTTTGCTGGCGGGCATTTTGTCGCTGCTATTTACCGCGCGCGAGGAAGAGCCGCAGATCGTGGTGCCAGTCGTGGATGTGTTTGTGCAGGCCCCAGGGCTCAACGCGCAGCAAGTCGAACGTCAAGTGGCGGTGCCGTTGGAGAAATTACTGGCGCAAATTCCCGGCGTTGAGCACGTTTACTCCATCACAACGGCAGGCCATACGGCGGTTACGCTGTCCTTTTACGTTGGTGAGGAGCGCGAGTCAGCTTTGCTCAATACCTACAACAAGCTGTACTCCAATCCACAGCTGGTACCGGCTGTGGTCAGTGATTGGAGTCTGCGCCCGGTAGAAGTCGATGACGTGGCAATTGTGGTGCTGGCGCTGTGGTCGGAGGCGCCAGAGCGCTACAGTGATTACGATTTACGCCGCGTGGCCGATGAGCTGAGCACTTACCTGCAGCGTTTACCGGATTCTGGTGAGGTGACAGTGACCGGCGGCCGCGCGCGGCAGGTGCAGATTCTGCTCGACCCCGAACGCTTGGCTGCGCGCCGCACCAGCCCCGCGGAGGTCGCGACCGCGCTGTCGGTGTCTAACCTGCTGCAGCCCGCGGGTCGTTGGTCGTTCAACAATGAGTCCATCGTGCTGGAAAGCGGCGATGCGCTGCGCGAGCCACAAGCGCTGCCCGGGCTGGTGGTGAACGTGATCGACGGTGTGCCGGTATATTTGCAGGACGTTGCCCGCATTGTTGATGGGCCCGAGGATCCCGCAGCCTATACGTGGATTGGGTTTCCCGAGGGAGCCGAGCCCGGTTCTGCTCACGCCAGTGCCGCTGCGCGTTATCCCATGGTCACCCTGAATGTGGCCAAGCAACCCGGCACCAATGCCGTCAGCCTGGCGCAGCGGGTGCACACGGAAATGCACACTCTGCAGCAATCTCTGCTGCCGCCTGAAATGCACCTTACCGTGCTGCGCGACTATGGCCGTACTGCCGATGAGAAAGTGAATAATCTCGCCAGCAGCCTGGGCTTTGCGATCGTCACGGTGGTGGTGTTTATCAGCGTATTTCTCGGTTGGCGCGCTGGCCTGGTGGTGGGGCTTGCAGTGCCCATTTGCTACGGCTTTACCCTCGCGCTGGATATGGCATTTGGCTATACCATTAATCGCGTGACGCTGTTTGCCCTGATTCTGGCGCTGGGGCTATTGGTGGATGACCCGATTACTGGCGTTGACAACATCACCCGCAACTTCACCGAGGGGCGCGGCCCACGTGCTCGTCGCATTGTGGAGGCGATGGCGGAAATTCGCGTGCCTTTGCTGATGTCGACGCTGACCATTGTGGTCGCTTTTTTGCCGCTCGCGTTTATCACCGGGATGATGGGGCCCTATATGGCCCCAATGGCCTTCAATGTGCCCATTGCCGTCATCAGCAGTACGTTGGTGGCCTTCTTGGTGACGCCTTGGCTGGCGAGCCGGCTGCTGCCGTCGGTAGATAGCCCGGCGTTGGAGTCCATGACCGGGCCTCCGGTTGTGGCTGCCGACGGTTTCTATGCGCGCTGGATGCGGCCGCTACTGGAGCAGCGCCGCAGGGCATGGTGGATTGTGTGGTCGGTGCTGTTGATGTTTGTGCTGGCCGCCAGCCTGCCTGTGTTGCGCTGGGTGCCGCTGAAGCTGCTGCCATACGACAACAAAAATGAGCTGCAGGTGTTGGTTGACTTGCCCGAATCAGCGACGTTGGAGCAGACCGCGGCCGTGAGCCAGCGTGTGTTGCAGGCGTTGTTGAGAGTGCCTGAGGTGGAGGCAGTGGCGGCCTTTGTCGGGGCTCCATCGCCGATAGACTTCAACGGCATGGTGCGCCGTCACTATCAGCGCCAGGCACCACAGCTCGCTGACCTGCGGGTGATTCTGATCGATAAGGCCCAACGCGAGCAGCAATCCCATGGCGTGGTGCTGCGGGTTCGCGAGTTGCTGGCGCCGCTGCAGGTCGACGGCGTCAAACTTCAGGTGGTGGAAGTGCCGCCTGGTCCGCCGGTCATGGGCACCTTGGTGGCAGAGGTCTATGGCAATGCGCTCACGCCCTATGCGCAGCAGCAGGCCGCCGCTAATGTGCTGGCCGCCCGCCTGGCGCGTGAGGCTCATGTGGTGGAAGTCGACACCTCGGTCGGGGAGCCTTATACCCGCTGGCGGTTTGTTGTCGATAAGCCCAAGGCTGCGCTCTCGGGCGTCTCTACCCGCGATATTAACGACACTATCGCCATGGCGAATGAGGGGCTGATTGCGGGCTACTTGCAGCAGGAGCGCGAGGCTCAGCCGCTGCCGATGGTGCTGCGCCTGGCGCCGGAGCAACGTGTGTCGCCGCACGATTTCGCACGCCTGCAGGTCAAGGGGCGTGTGGGGATTACACAAGCCAGCAAGGCCAGTGGGCTTGATGCGGCGCCACAGCCTTTGGTCGCGCTCGGCGAGTTGGGGGTTTTTCAACCGTTGGCTGCCGATTCAGCAATTTACCGCAAAGATCTACGCCCGGTGGTGTATGTCACGGCGGAGCTTTCTGGCCGCCCACCGGCGGACGTGATCGCCGATGTTGTCGCCGACCTTGGAGCCTCGCCCGGCAGCGCAAACGATTGGCAACAGCGCAGTTTTCTCACGCCCGGCGGCGGCGACGGTTGGCAATTGCCAACGGATATCGAGGTGAGCTGGACCGGCGAAGGTGAATGGCGCATTACTGTGGACGTGTTTAGAGATATGGGGCTAGCCTTTGCTTTTGCCCTTGTGGCGATCTTTTTTGTGCTGCGTGTGCAGACCGATTCTGCCGCCCTATCGTTCATCATCATGGCGGCAATCCCTCTCACGGTCATCGGCATCATGCCAGGCTTTTGGTGGCTCAACGCAGTGGGTGAGCGCAGCGTGGCCGGCGCGCCTGACCCCGTATTGTTTACCGCGACTGCGATGATCGGCATGATTGCGCTGGCCGGTATCGTGGTGCGCAATTCCTTGATTCTGGTCGAGTTCGTGACACAGGCGCGCGGCCGCGGAGCCAGCATTACCGATGCGCTGCTGGAGGCGGGACATGTTCGCATGCGCCCCGTGCTGTTGACGGCGGGCACGACCTTGCTCGGTAACCTCGTGATTATTCTGGATCCCGTGTTCAGTGGCCTGGCGCTGGCGATTATTTTTGGCATCATCGCGTCTACGTTGTTGACGCTTGTGGTGGTGCCTGTTGTGTATCTATTGGTCTTTGAACGCGAGACCACGGAGATTGTCAGCAATGCGTAGTCTTATGAAATGGTTGCCCGCTGCAGGCGCAGTGGGGGTTCTGGTACTGCTGGTTGCCTGGATGGCGGGCGTGTTTGACCAACGCTTGGCGCCGGGCCTTGCCCCGCAACCCGGGGGGCAGGCCGCCGTGTATCGCGTTACTGTGGAAACTGTGCCGGTGAGTGAGCCGGTGCCGGGCTCCGTTGAGGCGAAGCAGGCGACGCTGATTTCATCGCGTATTATGGCGCGCATTGAGCGAGTTTTGGTGCGCGCGGGCGACACCGTGAGCGAGGGTCAGTTGCTGCTTGAGCTGGAAAAAACGGACCTGGAGGCGCGTGTTGCCCAGGCCTCCAACCAGATCTCCGCCGTCCGAGCACGCCTCACCGAGGCGCAGCGCAACCTGCAGCGCAGTATCGAACTGCAAGAACGCGGTGTACTTTCAATGTCCGACCGGGACGCTGCACAAGCGACGCGAGATAGCTTTCAGGCTGATGTGCAGCGCGCAGATGAGGCGTTGGAGGAGGCCCGCGCAGCACTGACCTACGCATCGATACGCTCGCCTTTGGCAGGCCGGGTTGTTGACCGTTTTGCAGAACCCGGTGATACGGCAACGCCCGGTTTGCACCTCCTGTCGCTCTATAACCCGCTGTCTCTGCGCGTTGAAGCAAGTGTTCGTGAGCAGCTGGCGCTGACTTTGAAGGTCGGCCAGCCGGTCCCTATCAGCCTGCCTGCGCTGGACAGTGTAGTGGAGGGAGTGATTGAAGAAATTGTGCCCGCCGCGGAACCCGGTTCGCGCAGCTTTCTGGTGAAAATTCGCCTGCCCTATGATGAGCGACTGCTGCCAGGTGTTTATGCACGGGTTGAAGTGCCTGCCGGCAGTGAGCAGCGCATCCGCGTACCAAGTGCGTTGCTGGCAAGTGTTGGGCAATTGTGGTTGGCGACAGTCTCTGGCCCCGAGGGGCCAGAGCGCCGGTTTCTGCGCGTGGGTCAGCGCGGTGCAGACGGGCGCATTGACGTGCTTGCAGGGCTGGCACCCGGCGACGGCCTGTTACCGCCGCCCACCACCGTCAACACCGGGCAGTAGTCAGCCGTCTTTATGCAGGTTGTCTGGGCCCCAATAGGCTTTCATGCTGTTAATCTTACCTTCGTCGTCGAATTCAAAAACATCAATGACATCGATTTGCATGCCCGGCATTACCACATGAAAGGGAAAGGCCACAGCATTGCCGGCGCAGCGTGGGGTGCCGGACAGGCGTAGCTTCGCACCGGCGCCCAGCGCCCCTTGGTAAAACGCACAAATGGCATCCAGGCCGCGATGGGGCTCAGTGCCTACAGGATCTTCTACGACCGCGTTCTGTGCATACATGCTGCGGATGATCTCTACATCGCCCTGCTCGAAGGCCTCAACATAGCGTTCGACCATGGCGATCTTGTCTGAGTTTTCCATTTCTGCCTCCCGGCTGTCTCGTTTGCTTAGTAGCCGCGGAGTGCGGCATAACGGTCTTTGTGGAAGCCAGTATCACCGAAAATCTGTAAGGTGACGCGAGCGCGTTTGAGAAAGAAACCAATGTCCAGTTCGTCGGTGACACCGATACCGCCATGCATTTGCACGGCTTCGTTTGTTGCAAGCTTGGCGAGTTCGTTGAGGTTGGCCTTGGCCAGGCTAGCGATAACCGCTAACTGTTCGGGCTGCTCATCCACGGTCGCCAGTGCCTGCAGCACGATTGACCGCGCCAGCTCCAGTTCCGTCTGCAGGCGCGCAGCACGATGTTGCAGGGCCTGAAAGCTGCCGATGGGAACGCCAAATTGCACCCGCTCTTTGAGCCAGGCCACGGTACGAGCAAAGACTTCTTCCACGCTGCCCAGCATTTCCGCGGCGAGCGCCACACGGCCGCGATCAAGCACTTTATCCAGCCACTGCCCGGCGGCGCCAACCTCGCCGACAACCTGTTCCGCGGTGATGGCCACGCGTGTGAAACGGATATTCGCGGCATTGCGGCTGTCAGCCATGAGCGTACGCTCAATGACCACCCCGGGCGTATCCCGCGGCAGCAGAACCACGCTGAGCCCTTCGCGGCTGTTGCGCTCGCCACTGCTGCGCGCGACCACTAGCAGGGTGTCTGCCGAGTGCCCGTCGAGTACAAACGTTTTTTCACCCGAAAGATAGAAGCTGTCGCCCTCAGCCTCTAGCCGGGTAGCAATGTGGTAGGGCTGATGATGGTGCGACTCTTCCAAGGCCAGCGCCAGTGTGAGTTCGCCTGCGGCAAGCTGCGGCAGGAGGTCTGCCCGTTGCGTTTCAGTGCCTCCCAGCAGCAGAGCCGAGGCGCCCACGACAGCGGTGGCTAGCAGTGGGCTGGCGGCCAGTGTGCGGCCAGTTTCCTGCAACACCACACCCAGCCCGGTAAAACCAAAATCCAGGCCGCCAACCTCTTCGGGCAGAATAACGCTGGCCCAGCCCAGTTCCACCATATCTTGCCAGAGCGTAGCGTCGTAGCCCAACTCATCACGGCTATCACGCAGCGCGCGCAGAGCGCTCACGGGAGCATTTTTCTGCAGAAAGTCGCGCGCCGTTTCGGCGAGCAAACGCTGTTCTTCGTTTAATACCAATGCCATGCTGTGCTCCTCAGGACTCGGTGGCGGCTTGCGGCGCCTGCGGCAATTGCAGGACAGTTTTGGCAATTACGTTCAGCTGTACCTCGGAGGAGCCGCCCGCAATGGTCATCGCTTTGGACATTGCCCAAGCGCGGGTGGTGTCGCGTTCTTCCGGGGTAAAACCCGGTCCTTCCCAGCCCAGGCCCTGGCTGCCCATGATGGCCAGTAACAGTTCGTTTTTGTCTTTGACGGCCTCGGTACCGAGATATTTCATTGCCAGGCCAACGCTGCCCTTTGTACCCGCGGCACGCTCCTCGAAGCTACGAATGTGGGTGAGGCCGATAGCGTGCATGCGCATCTCATAGGTGACGAGGCTGCTGCGTAGCTCGCTGTCGGCGATGCGGCCATCGATAAAGTCGAGGTAGCGATGCGCAGCCTCAACAGGTGGGACTTCCTGGCGCGGCGAGTCGCCACCGATCTCGGCCATCAGCTTGCGCTCGTGCACCAGCAGCGCTTTGGCGACCGACCAGCCGTGGTTGAGTTCCCCGATCAGGTTGGCTTTGGGGACTTGCACGTTGTCGAAGAAGGTCTGGCAGAACTCTGATTCGCCGCTGATTAGCTCAATAGGCGTGGTACTCACACCCGCGGTAGCCATATCGATTAGCAGAAAACTGATGCCTTGCTGCTTTTTGACGGTGGGGTCGGTGCGTACCAGGCAGAAAATCCAGTCCGAGCGGTCTGCTGCGGTTGTCCAGATTTTGCTGCCATTGACTAAAAAGTGGTCGCCTTGATCGTCGGCTCGGGTTTGCAGACTGGCGAGGTCTGAGCCTGCTGCGGGCTCCGAGTATCCCTGGCACCAACGCAGTTCACCGTTGACGATTGCGCGTAAATGCTGCTGTTTCTGTTCTTCGCTACCGTACTCCAGCAGAGCGGGCCCAAGCATCCATAGGCCCAGGCTATAGAGTGGGGTACGTGCCTTGATGCGTTTCATTTCCTCTTTGAGGATTTGGCCCTGCTGCGCCGTGAGGCCACCTCCGCCATAGGCAGTGGGCCATTCCGGCGCTGTCCAGCCACGCTCTCGCATGCGCTCGAACCACAGTTGTGCATCTTCGCTGGCAAAGCTGCCTCGACGCCCACCCCAGTATTGTTCTTCGGGTGTGTTTGGCAGGCGCTGTGACGCGGGGCAATGGGCTTCCAGCCATTGCCGCGTTTCTTCGCGAAACGGTTGCAGGTCTTCCACGGTATTTCTCCTGTGTTGCGGCCTTTTGAGTGGCCCGAACGGGCCCGCGTAGCAAGTGTGACAAGGTTAATGGCCGCGGTATTTTACGCAACGACTGTGGCTGCTGGACGGGCCTAGACCCGGGTCTGGTATAGAGCAGCAAACCCCCGCGGGCAACGCAATCTCTCGAGCGGGGTTTAGCGCTGCGTACCGCGCTGATTGACCCTTCTGTGGCCTCTGCGCCATGCTCCCGCGCTGGACTTTGCTAACGAGGATAAACAATGCAGCGTTTTACCAATAGAGTGGTTTTGGTCACCGGTGCGGGCAGTGGAATAGGGCGCGCTGCCGCCGTGCGTATCGGTGCAGAGGGCGGGAGTGTGTTCTGCGTGGATGTCAGCCAGGCAGGGCTGGACGAAACTGTTGCCAGTATCACGGCAGCGGGCGGTGCCGCCACGGGCCAGTGCTGTGACGTTTCTGACGAAGCTCAAGTGCGCGCCGCGGTGGCGGCGTGTGTTGCCCAATATGGCAGCCTCTATGCGCTGGTGAACATGGCAGGAATCCTGCGCTTTGACGACACCGATGCAATGCCAACCGATTCTTGGGCGCGGGTCATTGCGGTGAACCTCACCGGTACCATGATCCTCTGCCGTGAGGTGCTGCCTCACTTGATTGCCACGCGTGGCAGCATTGTGAATGCAGCCTCCACTGCAGCGCTCGCTGGGCTACCCTGCGGCGCAGCATATTCGGCAAGCAAGGGCGGCGTGTTGGCGATGACCCGCAGCATTGCAGTAGAGTTTGCCAAGCGCGGCGTGCGCGCCAACTGCGTCTGTCCGGGCGATATCAACTCGGGCATGACCACGGATATCGTCTGGCCGCCGAACATGGATTTCGAGCTCATTGGCAGAATTTCCTCGCTTTCGGGCCCTAAGGAAGCCGAGGTGATGGCAGGTGTTATTGCCATGCTCGCCTCTGAGGACGCCGTGCATATTACCGGTGAGGATATTCGGGTAGATGGTGGTACGCTGTCTTAACGGCAGCCTTTATTCAACCTTTGAGCAGGCTTTTCCGTAGCCTGCTCACGGCGCCTGAGGAGACAATCTGCAGGCGCCGTGCATTACTGTGATTCACTCAGCGTCACCGATATGTCGCGCTGTTGGTCGCCTCGGCGCAGGGTGACGGTGATCGTCTCTCCTGCCTGGTGCTGTTCTATAAGGCTCAGGTAGTCGTCATTGCTGCGTACCGGCTTGCCGTTCACCGCTGTAATCAGGTCACTGAGCAGTATTTCCCCACGTGCATTGCGGTAGGCGCCGCGAATGCCGGCGCGATCGGCGGCGAGGCCCGGGAATACCCGAATTACCGGCAGGCCCTCTATGCGGTAGCGGCGAATCCAGCGGTCACTGGCCAGTTCCAGCCCGAGTGTGGGCGTTTGGACGCGGCCATAGCTGATCAGCTGAGGCACCACCTCACGCACGGTATTCACCGGAATGGCAAAGCCAATCCCCGCACTGGCTCCGCTGGGGCTATAAATTGCCGTGTTGACGCCTACCAACTGCCCCAGCGAATTCAGTAGCGGCCCACCAGAGTTGCCCGGGTTGATGGCGGCGTCGGTTTGAATGACCCCGCGGATTGTTCGGTTGCCGGGTGCGCGTATCTCGCGCCCCAATGCGCTAACCACACCGGTGGTTAAGCTGGTATCGAGTCCGAAAGGATTGCCAATGGCGAGTACTTTGCGCCCCACACTGAGTTCCGATGAATCTCCCAGAGGCAGTTTTACCAAGCCTTCTGGTGGGGTTTGGATGCGCAGCACGGCAAGGTCTTTTTCCGGCGCAATACCTATAACCTCAGCTTCATGCTCACTGCGATCGGCAAGGGTCACCGTCAAGCGGTGAGCACCGGCGATGACGTGGAAGTTGGTGACGATCAAGCCGCTGGTGTCCCAGACAAATCCCGTTCCCGAGCCGCGGGGTATCTCGTGCACGTTCATCGAGAAGCGATCACGGCGCAGCGCCTTGTTGGTGACGAAAACTACAGCCGGGCTGGCTTTGCTGAAAATCTCTGTGGTATTGGCCTCATCCTCAGTTGTGAAGGTAAGGTAATCTGCATCGCCGGCCAGTGCGTTGGGCGCCAGCAGCGCCAGCCACACGGCGCAAAACCAGTGCCTCATAGTTGCCCTGCGCGCTGCTGTTCAAAGTTTTCCAGAAAAGCACCAATACGCTTGGCGTTCGCACCCAGGTCGCTGACGCCCACGCGCGATACAGAGCGCAGGTCCAGCACGCTGCCGTTGGCGCTGGAACGGATGCGTACCGCAACGTCGTCCTTGAAAGCCATGATGGCCGTGGTGTCGACAGCCTCAAACTGCCAGGCCTCCGGGCGTTGCCAGGTAATTTCCCAGCCCATGTGTTCGGCAACGGCCAGTGCGTGTCGATAGGCGTTAGTTGCGCTGCGTTCACTGCGCAGGGTCTGTAGTTGGGGGTAGGCTTCGCGTTGCGCGCCTAAAGTGTCGGGCTTTATATCCAGTGAGTTGCTGTCAGGGCCACGCACCGTAGGTGCATGTGTGAAGGTCGGTGGGTCACTGAGGTCGGTAGTGATGTCGTGGATCGCCGGGTAATCGCCGCCCCCAGCCACCATAGTCAGCAACAATAGCGTGCCTGGGAGTGCGAGTCCCAGGCCCTGCAGCAGCCGCTTGCGTTGCGGGCGATAGCGCGGCAGCGCGCCAAGCAGCGCGCACAGAATCGCCAGAATTGTCGCCAGCAGGCAGGCCAGCGCATACAGCAACAAGCCCGGCTGCCAAATACCTGCGCGCACCACGATAATGGACAGCGGCAAGGCCAGCAGCATCAGGCCAGCGAGCAGGGCGAGCGCGCTGGGGAGTCGGGCAGGGCGTTGTGGGTCAGTCATAAGGAGTTCCAGGCAGGTTGCTGCGAGGCATTAGAATACTATTCCGCGGCGCCATGTGCGAGGCCCGAATCCGGTTCAACAGAGCAGCCATGGCTTGCGCTTTTCGCGCTGGCGCATTGAGCTTTGCAGAGGCATTTGCTTAACTCCTGCGCTCACAGTGTTAACACGCCCGTGTTGGGCAAGGGAGCAAGCAGTATGGGACGAGTGGCAGGGAAAGTAGCAATCGTAACGGGCGCCGCCAGCGGTATGGGCAAGGCCGATGCCATTTTGCTCGCTCGAGAGGGCGCCTCCGTGGTGGTGGCGGACCTGAATGAAGTCGATGGGCAGGCGGTGGCTGACAGCATCGGCGAGCAGGCGCGTTTCATGCGTCTTGACGTGTCAGACGAAGATAACTGGATTCAGGTCATTGCCGATACGCTGCAGGTGTTCGGGCGCTTGGATATTCTGGTTAACAATGCAGGCATTCTTACTATTGCATCGGTTGTCGATACCGAGCTGGCCATGTTCCGCAAGGTACAGGCGGTGAACAGCGAAGGGGTATTTCTGGGCTGTAAGCACGCTATTCCTGCGATGGAGAAAAGTAGTGGAGGTGGCTCCATCGTGAATATGTCTTCGGTGGCTGCCATTCAGGGCATTTCTTTTGCTGCTGCTTACAGTGCGAGTAAAGGAGCTGTGCGCTCTCTGACCAAGTCGATCGCGATGTATTGTAAGGAGAAAGGAAACAGTATCCGGTGCAACTCGATACACCCGGACGGCGTGCGCACACCCATGGTTATCAAGGCAGCGACCGGCAAAGACAGCGCCACGGAAGAAGAGTTGGCCTCTCTACAGGGTAGCGATATGTGCAACCCGGAAGATATCGCACAGATGGTGCTTTACCTGGCGGGCGATGAGTCCAACTTTGTGAATGGTGCTGAAATGCTTATGGACAACTGTTCGACCATCACGCCGCCAGTCGGCTTGTCCTAGGGGCCTTTATGGAAAAAGTACAATACTGCCTCTGGCGCAACGCGTCAGTGACGGAAGAGGCGTTTCGCAGCGGTATGCTCGCGGAGCTGGTGCCGGCGCTGCAAGGCCTTACCTCGGTGCGAGGTGTGCGCCTGGCATTGGTAGATGCTGCGGTGGCACCGGCGGTTGACAAGCGCATGGCGAGCTCCGGCGACCTGCCCGATGCACTGCTATCGGTGTGGGTGGACGACGCATGGCGGCGCCCAGAGCCTGCGCAACTCGTGCCAGGCCTGGTGGCCCGCAGCCACGCTTGGCTGATGGCCGAGGCAGAGCCTATCGTAAACGATTCGCAGCCTCCCGCTGCGGATGGACGGGTTCCGGGTTTCTGTCAGGTTGCTCTGTTGCAGCGGCCGCCGCGTTTGACGGTGGCCGAATGGTTGGGTATCTGGAAGGGTAGCCATTGGAAGGTCGCTATCGAAACACAATCAACTTTTGGTTACCGGCAAAATCTGGTGGTCTGTGCGTTGAGCGAGGGTGCGCCTGCGCTGGATGCCATTGTGGAGGAAGATTTCCCGGCCGAGGCCATGAGTTCTGCGCACAGTTTTTATGCGGCACAAGACGATGCCACGTTGAATGCGCATCAAACGGCCATGATGGAAAGTTGTGCGCGCTTCATCGACTTCGACAAAATCGATGTGGTGCCGATGAGCGCGTACTGGTTTAGCCCTGCTGTAGGGCCCTGATACGGTCCGCGAGAGGCGGATGCGAGCTGAACAAGGCAGAAAAACCTTCCTTAAGCTGCTCGCTGATGCCGAAGGCAGTCAGTTCACCCGGTAAATCCTGAGGCAGGCCCTGTTCCGCTTGCAAGCGTTGTAAGGCCGCCACCATCGCCCCGCGGCCGGCGAGCTGCGCGCCGGCCGCGTCGGCGCGGTACTCGCGCCAGCGCGAAAAGCGGAACACTATTATGCTGGCGAGGATGCCCAGTAGCATTTCCGCGACGATCGTGACCACATAGTAGCCGATACCATAGCCGCGCTCGGTCTTGAAGATCACGCGGTCCACGGTGTGGCCGATGATACGCGCCAGGAACATGACGAAGGTGTTAACCACACCCTGAATGAGGGTGAGAGTGATCATGTCGCCGTTGGCGACGTGGCCAATTTCATGCGCCATAACGGCCCGCACCTCATCCTTCGTGAAGCGCTGTAGCATACCGCTGGAGACGGCAACCAGAGCCGCATTACGGTTCCAGCCGGTGGCAAAGGCGTTAGCGGCTTCAGAGGGGAAAATGCCCACCTCCGGCATACCGATTCCTGCCTCTTGGGCAAGGTCCTTAACCGTGTCGAGCAGCCACTGTTCATCGCGATTGGCCGGTTGCCCGATGAGCTGCGTGCCGGTGCCTCGCTTTGCCATCCATTTGGATAGCAGCAGTGAAATCAATGAGCCGCCGAAGCCGAATAGCGCACAGAAAATGAGCAGCGAACCAAGGTTCAGGTCGACGCCATTGGCGGCCAGAATCCCCTGGAGGCCGAGCAGGTTGAACACTATGCTGACTAATACCAGTACCGCCATATTGGTGGCGAGGAACAGCAGGATTCTCATGGCAGTGATTTCACCTCGTGGTGGTTGGGTTAGCCCCGGTTTGACCCGCGGCATCTAGTGTGGGTTCCGTGCCGGTGAGTAAATCCGCTTCGGCGCCAGGCAGGGGGTGTTGGCTGGGTTCAATTACGGGGTCACCGCGGCTATCGACCGCAGTTGCCAGCACTTCTCCGCGCAGTGTGACGTCTTTGCTGCTTAACTCAAATAGCAGATTTACAGCTTCGTCACGGTGCTTCAAGCGGGCTACCGGGCGCGAATCGCGGCCGTCGACCCATGCTTTGCTTTTGCCCCAGTAGTGGCCGAGTTGATTGCTGACGACAAAGACTTCACTCATGGTTTTGCAGTTCCTCCCAACAATGTGCGGCGCGCAGTGTAAAGAGTCGTCTCGGCGTGCACCAGTGGTAATCCAGGGTGTTACGACACTCAGCCAAGCAGGACATCCTTGGCCTCGTTGACCTTGGCCGCAAGGTAGTGGTTGCCGCCCCGGTCCGGGTGTAGCTTTTGCATCAATTTACGGTGTGCGGTGACGATATCGTTGTCACTGGCATCGTCGCCAAGGCCCAAAACGGCCAATGCTTCGGTTCGGCTCAAGCCGCTGTGGCTGCTCGGCGGTGGTGTCGAACCTGCAGCGCCAAAATGGGTTTCACCGGGAAAGCGCTGCTGCAAATAGCTTTCCAGTAGCTGAACGGAGTCGCTGTCCTCCTGTTGGCAGTAACCTAACAGCTCTTCCAGTTGCCCGCGCTGCAGTTCATCCAGTTGCCAGTCCTTCCACGGCCCTGACAATACCTCACCGCTGAGCTTGCCGGAGTCGTGGTCCAGGTGCATCCTCAGCAAGGCGCTTTCCACGGTGGATTGGCGTGCCTGGCCGGCAGTGGCAGCTTTGTGACCCAGCGAAGCGAGCATAGGGAAAAAGCGGATCACCAGCGGCAGCAGTTGCCGGCCTGCGACCAACAGGCCCGTCAGTGCGGCGCCCACCCAATGCATGCGCCCGGTGAGGGTGAGGAACAGGATTACGGCCGCCGCCGTGCCGACGCCCAGCTTGATATACTGCGCCCTGCGCTTGTGGGGTGGCAGCGCCCTAACCCGCCTGTAAAGAATGTATAGAGCAGCAGCTATGGCCAGCAGGAGCAAAATTCTCGGCACGTTGGCCCTCAGGGTTTCAACTGTTGAAGCAGCAGTTTAGCACCTTGGCCGGGGTGATTCTCCAGCGCTTCTCGCCCACCCGAGGCATAGCGCGCGACAGCGCCGAGCAAATCTGCCAGCGCCTCTGCACTGTGCTGGTCAAAGCGGGCCCAAGCACCTCCGCTGATGCGCGCCATGCTGCGAAACGTGCGCTCTACTGGCCCATCGTGGCCTTCCTGAAAGAGGAAGAGCGGTAGCTTGCGCAGTCCGCACTCGCCTGCCAGGTGACACAGTGTGTCTGGCGCTTCTTCGATTGCATCACCGATAAAAACCAGTGCCCGGAGAGGTGTCTGTTGATGAACCTTGAGTGCATGGCGCAGCAGGCGCCGGATTTGGGTATGCCCGCCCTCGCAGCGTACTTGCGCCATCTGCCGCGCCAGTGCTGCAGAGTCGTTCAGCCACGGGCTGGCCTTGAACTCCTGAAAGCCACGGTAGTAACAGAGCTGAATGCTGAGTGATGCCAGCTGCCCGACACTGTGGAACATGGCCGCTTGGCGGTCGCGCGCCATTGCCCAAGTGGGCTCGCGGCTGGCAGTGGCATCGATCGCGAACAGGAGGCGTGGGTTGCGCTCAGCAAAAACAGACACCGCGCGGGCGGTGCCGAGGAAGGCTTGAATATCCTGTGAGCTTGAGGTTCGAGCCGGCGGTTTTGCCATGGCAAGTGCTGCTTCAGTGTGTAGTGGCTAGTTTACCGAGGCGTTTGAGTTCTGTCAGGTAGGTGCGTCGAGCGGACAGTTCCTGCAGCGCTCGCTGCAAATCCTGCTGGTCGATATTGGGGGTTCTTTCTTGGCCTGCAACAATACGCCACAGCTTGCGGCTGCACAGCGTACTTGGATTGAAGGTGTTGCAAGGGCCGTTCTGTGTGTTCATGGTTTTTTCCTCTTTCTCGGCTTTGAGACCTCTTCTTGCGACGTTGGTTCGCCTTTCGCCGTTCTGGCCCTGATCACGTTAAGACAAAAGTGTGACAGTACAATGGCAATGCCTGTCTTCACCCCATCAGGAACAGGTAGCCGCTACACCGGTAACCAGAACGGCAGTACACTGAGTGCACATCATTTGGAGGTTGCCCGTATGAGTCTGTTTGATATTCGCAAGAAGCACGCATTGCCTGATGCAGCGTCAGCGCTTCCGGGCCGCCGCGAGCCGTTATCGGTGCCCGCTGCCCACTACGTGAATGGACATCCTCTGCAGGGTCCGTTTGCCGCGCCGCTGCAGCGAGCGATTTTCGGTATGGGCTGTTTTTGGGGAGTGGAACGCTTGTTTTGGCAGCTGCCGGGGGTTTATTCCACCGCGGCAGGCTACGCTGGCGGCCATACGCCCAACCCCACCTATCAGGAAGTCTGCAGCGGTGGTACGGGGCATAACGAGGTGGTTCAGGTCATTTTTGCTCCGTCGCTGATTTCCTACCCTGAATTGCTGCAGCGTTTCTGGGAGGGGCATGACCCGACACAGGGTATGCGTCAGGGCAATGACAGGGGCACTCAGTATCGCTCGGGAATCTACACCTGCGGCGACGAGCAGCAGGGGATGGCTGAAAAGAGTCGTGAGCAGTTCCAGGCCGCCCTGGATCAGTCGGGGTATGGCGCCGTTACGACGGAGATTTATCCCGCGCCGCCGTTCTATTATGCGGAGGAGTACCATCAGCAGTACTTGGCGAAAAATCCGGGTGGCTACTGTGGCCTTGGCGGAACCGGTGTCACCTGTCCAGTAGGGGTAGTTGCTGGTCGCGAAAGTTGAACCACGCAGGGCTTAGGGGGTGGGCCGGCTGGGTTGCCCCGATCGCGGTACTTTGCCGCCTTGCTCGCGCCGGGCAAAGGCTGCTTTAATCCAGACTAATCGCCATTAGTATCGGCGAGCACACGATAACCATAACGATAACGGTGAGGTGCAGTAGATGTCGATGTTGAGCAAAGAATATCCCCGGGTGTCTGTTCTTTCTTTGGCCGTGGCTGCGGCCCTGGTGGCGGCCGCTCCCGCGCCCGTGTTAGCGCAGGGTGCTGTGTTGGAGGAAGTGGTGGTGACAGCGCGCAAGCGCGCTGAGAGCCTGCAGGAAACGCCGCTGGCGGTGACCGCGCTGGATGCCAGCGCACTGCGCGAGGCTGGTGTGCGCAACCTCGCTGACTTGAATACGTTAGCCCCTAATATCGATGTGGTTGAGGCCAACGGTACGGCGCCTTTGGCCAGTGTGTATATTCGCGGTGTTGGCCAGCGCAACACGGGAGAGAATATTGACTCCGGTGTGGGCATTTATATCGATGATGTCTACCTGGGCCGCCCGGACGGCGCGCTGCTGGATCTGAACGATGTACAGTCAGTGCAGGTGCTGCGAGGCCCCCAAGGCACGTTGTTCGGCAAAAATACCACGGGCGGTGCGCTGGTATTTACCACTAACAAGCCTGTTGAGGAGTTTGAAGGTTCGGTGGGCTTGCGGGTCGGTAACTACGACCGTATGGATACCGAGTTTGTGCTGAACGTGCCTCTCACCGACAACCTGTGGACCCGCATGTCAGGTGTCACCCGCAAGCGCGACGGGCAGATCGAAAACCTGTTCGACGGCGAAGACTACATGGATGAAGACAGGCAGAGCCTCATGTGGCAAACCCGCTGGGTTGCATCGGAGGACCTTACGGTTGACCTGAACCTTAACTGGGCAAATACCGACCAGAAAATGCGCCCGCAGAAGTGTCTGAATGTGGAGGGTGCCAACGGCTGGCAGGCAGCGTTGTTCAACGCCTTGGCGATTGGGCCCGCGACGGGCCGTACCTTGGCGGATTTCTGTGAAGACGCGGCGCAGGCCGGCGGTGGAGACCCGCGAACCGTGATCTCCGATCTTGGCGGTGATTACAAGGCGAAAAACCGCGGTGCTTCGGTGGTCGCAGAGTGGGCGATAAACCCTGATTTGTCGTTGAAAAGCATCAGTGGCTATCGCTACACCGAGGCTTCGCAGAACGATGAGCTGGATCACACCGGTATCCCGTTCCTGCACCGTACCAATACCGTGCATCCCCAGGGCGGTGCGGGCGAAAGTGACCAGTACAGCCAGGAATTCCAGCTAATTGGCAGTGCGTTCGATGACCGCCTGCAGTACGTCACCGGCCTGTTCTGGTTTGAAGAAGAAAGTGGCGGGCGTCAGACCATCAGTTTCCTTGGCCCGTTTGACCCGGCCATCGCCAACTTGTTTTTCCTGAATATTTCGCCCGATAGCCTGAGCGCGAAAAACGACGCGGTGGCTGCCTACGCGCAGGTGGAATGGGAATTCAACTCACAGTGGCGTACCACACTTGGCCTGCGGTATACCGACGAGAGCCGCTCCCTGAGCGTGCAGGACTATGCGATTGATACGGCGACGCTCGATGCCAACGGTGGCTCAGCCATTCCCTTGGGTGGTGGCCTGTATGTCGTGCAGCGGCCAGATTTTGAATATAACCCTGCGTTTTTACTGCAGGAATCTGAAGTGCGTCAGCGCAAGGTCTCCAATAGCGATGTTACGCCCATGGCCAGCATCCAGTATCTGATCGGCGAAAGTGATTGGTTGGATCAGGGCAGTTTTTACCTGACGTACAGCGAAGGCTTTTTATCCGGGGGGCTTTCTGAGTCTTCAACCGGTGAATTGGAACAGTTCGAGCCTGAAGTCGTGGAGAACATCGAGCTGGGTTTCAAGCTTGATCTGCTCGATCGCCGCCTGCGCTTGAACGGCGCGTTCTTTCACAGTGACTACACCAATCGGCAGTTGACGACTCTGGTGATTGACCCCGCGGTGAGCTCGCCAACGCCGGCGACCATTAATGCGGCTAGCTCTACTATCAAAGGCTTTGAGTTGGAAAGCACGTGGCTGGCAACCGATAACCTCGTTATCGGGTTAAATGCCACGTTCACCGATGGTGAAATTAACGAGTTCATGGACGAGCAAATCACCATTGCGGACACCAGCGTGCCGGCCGCCCCGGGTTGCGTGCGAGCAGACTTGAGCCTGCTTCAAGTGGATTCCTGCCCCAACGATCGCTCCAGTGAAAACTTGCCGCGTCTGCCCGAGCAGAGCTACCTTCTCTCAGCGCAGTATTCCCTGGAAACTGCGTGGGGAACGTTCCTGCCGCGCATCCAGGCCAGCTGGAAGTTTGACATGGAGTTCTGCTTCGACGCGTTCAGCTGCACCACGGGTTTGTGGTTCGAAGATGAGCAGTTTGAACTCAGTGCCCGCGTGGGCTGGATGTCGACCGATGAGCGCTGGAGTGCTTCGCTGTACGGCACCAACCTGACCAACGAAGACTACATCAACGGTGGTATCGCGCTGGTAGAGTCGTCGGGCACGGGTGGCTTTGCGGTGGCGCCACCGCGTATGTACGGCGCCGAGCTACAGTATCGCTTCTAGTTCAGCTGTTACAACGCGCGGGTGAGCAGCGCCGCTACCGCATTCTCCACCCGGAGGATGCGGTCACCCAGCGATACCTGGCGGCACCCTGCCGCCAGCAATTTTTCCACCTCATAGGGAATAAACCCGCCCTCTGGCCCCACGATGAACACGGTATCCGTGCGCAGCCCGGTAGGCGCGAGCGGTGCTTTGCCCGGGTGTGCCAGCAGGGCATTGCGGCCCTCAATCAGCGCGGGTAACTGGTCTTCAACAAAAGGCTTGAAGCGCGTGTGCAGGGTGAGCGTTGGCAGCACGGTATCGCGCGCTTGCTCCAGCCCCTGTAACAAGGCGTCTTGCACGGTGTCGGTGGCGAGCACCGGTGTTTGCCAATAGCTTTTTTCTACCCGATAACTGTTGATTAAATGGATGTCGCGCACACCGAATTCCGCCACCATGCGCAGGATCCGTCGCAGCATTTTTGGCCGCGGCAGGGCGAGTAGCAGGGTGATGGGTAGCTTTGGCGGTGCGGCGTGCAGCAGCGTTACCTGCAAGGTGGCACTGTGCTGGTCGAGGGCCGTTAGCTCGGCAGAGCCCATCAGGCCGTTCACTTCTCCTACCTGCAGCGTGTCGCCAGCCTTTGCCTGCAGCACTTGCCGCAAGTGCTGTGCGCGGCGACCGGTGACCCGCAGCTCGCCGTTGGATGCGCATTCTCCCGCGTTAAATAGCAGCAGGTTCACGGGTTGATCAGCCGGCCCAGAGGTCGTAGTCGTCGGCAGCGGTTACTTCAGCTTCTACAAAGTCGCCGGGCTGCAGGTCGGTAATGCCATCAAGGTACACCTTGCCGTCGATTTCAGGTGCGTCGGCGGTGGAGCGGCCGATAGCGCCGTTTTCGTCCACCTCGTCGATCAGTATTTCTATGGTGCGGCCTACTTTGGCCTGTAACTTCGCGGCACTGATACCCTGCTGCAGCTCCATAAAGCGCTCCCAGCGCTCCTGCTTCACGGCTTCGGGAATCTGGTCGGGGAGGTCGTTGGCGGGTGCGCCGGCGACTGGGGAGTATTGGAAGCAACCCACGCGGTCCAGCTGGGCCTCCTGCATGAAATCCAGCAGTACTTCGAAGTCGGCGTCGGTTTCTCCCGGGAAGCCCACAATGAATGTGCTGCGCAGGGTGACGTCCGGGCAGATTTCGCGCCAGCGATGAATCCGCTCCAGCGACTTCTCTGCCGCCGCCGGCCGCTTCATACGCTTTAGTACGCTGGGGCTGCCATGCTGGAAGGGGATGTCCAGATACGGAAGAATCTTGCCGTCCGCCATCAACGGCAGCACATGATCGACGTGCGGGTAGGGGTACACATAGTGTAGGCGCACCCAAATACCAAATTCCGCGAGGCCCTCGCACAGCGATTGCATGCTGGTTTTCATCGGCCGCCCGTTCCAGAAACCGGTGCGGTATTTGAGGTCGACGCCATAGGCACTGGTGTCCTGTGAAATCACCAGCAGTTCGCGCACACCGGCGCGTACCAGCCGCTCGGCTTCTTCCATCACTTCGCCGATAGGGCGGCTCACCAGGTCGCCACGCATGTGCGGAATTATGCAGAAGCTGCAGCGGTGATTGCAGCCTTCGGAGATCTTCAGGTAGGCGTAGTGGCGGGGTGTCAGCTTGATACCCTGTGGCGGCACCAGGTCAACATAGGGGTCGTGAACCTGGACGTGGGGTACGTATTGGTGCACGGCACTGACCACCTCCTCGTAAGCGGCGGGCCCGGTGACGCTGAGTACTTTGGGGTGCAGCTGGCGAATGGCGTCCGCGTCAGCTCCTTTGCCCATACAGCCGGTGACAATAACCCGGCCGTTTTCGCTCAGGGCCTCGCCGATCGCATCCAGTGATTCCTGCTTGGCGCTGTCGATAAAGCCGCAGGTATTCACCACCACCAATTGCGCATCTTCGTAGCTGGGTACGATATCGTAGCCGTCCATCTTGAGCTGGGTAAGGATGCGTTCAGAGTCCACCAGTGCCTTGGGACAGCCCAGGCTGACAAAGCCGATGGTCTTTTTGTCGGTGTTGCTCATATCTCTACCTATCGCTAAACGTACAAACAGCAGGGCGGTGGACGAACGCTCGCCCACTCATTGGCTGGATGGTGTATTGAGGTGGCGGGATAATACCCGATAGAGGAGCGTTGTTAAAACGCCTGGCTGGCCTGCCCTGCAACGCTTCGGGTGCGCAGCTCCTGCTGCAGCTGCTGTTTCAGCAGCAGGCCGTCATCCCGATTGAGAAATTCGCCCACGCTGATGGACTCACCGCTACTTTGCAGGCTCAGCCCTGGCGCGTCCCAGGGGTGGCGCTCTGGTTGGACGCTGAGGCCGGTGCTTTCCCGCTTGAAAGTCCAGCTCTGGCGTGGCAAGTAGAAACCCTTGTCGATGCGCACGGTGTTTGCATCAAGGGTAATCACATGTCGGTATTGCAGTTTCCAGTTGACATAGTAGAGGGAGCCGCCAAGGGCGGCGATTTCCAGGCCGGCAAAGGGGAGGATGACCCAGGCTCCCGCGAGTGCAAAGCCAATACCGGCCCCTAAAGAGGGCACTGCGAGTGCCAGAATAACCAACTTGTTGGCGCGCCAGCTGGCGGATTGGTTGGGTTTGGCGATGATAGTGGTGGTTCCACCGTCGCAGTTGCGAATGACCACCGCGTGTCCTCCAAAGGATTTTTGCCAGTCTAGTACAGTCGCCGCCGCTTGGCATGTGTGTCCGCGTTTTGCCCAGTGACAATAGCGCGTTCCCTGGGGCGGCGTGGCGCTGGGCGCAGCGTGCGCCAGGCGCTACACTTTGCACATGGAAACTTTTGCTACAGCGGCGCTGATCAGCGCCGAACAACTCGCCGAACAACTCGCTGAAGTCGTGCAGCCGGTGGTGATTGACTGCCGATTCGTGCTCGGCCAGCCCGCGGCAGGCCGTGAGCAGTATCTTCAGGGCCATATCTCCGGTGCACATTATCTGCACCTCGAAGCCGATTTGTCGGGGCCGGTGGGCCGCCACGGTGGTCGCCACCCATTGCCGGACCCTGCGCAGCTGGCTGCGACGCTGGCCGCTCTGGGGGTTGATAAAGAAACGCCGGTGGTGGCCTACGATGACTCGCGCTTTGCGTTTGCCGCGCGCTTTTGGTGGTTGCTGCGGGCGCTGGGTTATCGTGCACCCGCTCTATTGAACGGTGGCTACGCCGCGTGGCTCGCTGCAGCGGGTGCTGTTGAGCAGGGTATGTCGCCGGCGGCGCAGCCCTGTGCGGTGCCGGCGGTGACCGCTTACCGTGGGGTGGTGAATATTCAGGATTTGGCGGAGCTCCAGGCAGCTGGTGCTGTGCTGGTCGATTCCCGTGACCCTGCGCGCTTCGCCGGGCTTGAAGAGCCCTTGGACCCGTTTGCAGGGCATATTCCCGGTGCGGTGAATTTACCCTGGCAGGGCACCTCGGACACTCAGGGCTTTTTGCTGGCTGATGCCGGCCTCAAACAGCACGCTGCAACGCTGCCGGCGGGTGGCCCGCGTGTTGTGTACTGCGGCAGCGGGGTGACCGCCTGTGTGAACCTGTTTGCGCTGGCTCGCCAGGGTGATGAGGGTGCGCTGCTGTACGCGGGTAGCTGGTCTGACTGGTGCAGTTACCTGCCGGCCGACTAGCGTCCTGGAATCCGACAGATGTTAGAAGTCGATATGGGCCTGGAAGTCGATACAGCCCTGGAAGTCGGCCCATCCCTAAAAGTCGACTGGGCAAGCTTCCTGTATCCAGTCGCCGCGGGTGGGGTGGGTAAAACCCAGCTCTGAGGCATGCAGCAGCAGGCGCGGCGCCATGCCCAGAGCTTCTTCGTGGGCATACATATCACAACCCAGAATCGGATGGCCCAGCTCGCGGCAATGAATTCGGAGCTGGTGTGAGCGCCCGGTCTGCGGCATCAGCTGCAGCCGCGTGCGGTCGGTTTCGCGCTCCATCACTTCAAACCAGGTCACCGCCTCGCGCCCGGTTTCAAAACAGATTTTCTGCAGGGGCCTGCGTTCCCAGTCGCTGATAATGGGCAACGTGATTTCACCGCGATCGGGCTCGACAACCCCCCAAACGACCGCCTCGTAGCGTTTGTATACCAGCCGCTCCTGAAACTGACGGCTGATATGGGCGTGACAGGCGCGGTTAAGGGGAATCACCATAATGCCGGAGGTGTCGAGGTCGAGGCGGTGCACCATGCTGGCTTGCGGATACTCTTGCTGCAGCCGGGTGATCAGGCAGTCTTTGTTTAGCGGGTGCCGCCCCGGCACGCTGAGCAACAGGTGGGGTTTGCGTACCAGCAATAAGTCGTCATCCGCATAGAGAATGTGGATGCGCTCCTGGCTGTGTGGCACCAGGTAGGGCGGGAGCTCGTCGTCGCTGTGCACAGCGCTCAGGCAGGGCCGGGGTCGGCTTTGCCCAGAGCGCGCTGGTAGGCAGCGATGGTATTGGCAAGGCCCAGACGCAAGGCATCCACGGTGAGCGCATGGCCAATAGAGACTTCCAGCAGGCCGGGTACTTGCGTAAATAGCGGCAGGTTGTGCAGGTCAAGGTCATGGCCGGCGTTGACGCCAAGGCCTACCTCAGCGGCAGTTTCTGCTGCACGGATATAGCGTTGTAGCACGGCTTCGAGCTCTGTGCCGCCGCTTGCGTAGGCTCGGGCATAGGCTTCGGTATACAGCTCAATGCGGTCAGCGCCAACCTGTGCGGCGAGGCGAATTTGCTCTGGCTCCGGGTCCATAAACAGGCTGGTTCGAATCCCCAGCGCTTTTAGTTCCGCCACCATCGGGGCAATGGTATCGGCGTCGCGCTTCAGGTCGAAACCGTGGTCGGAGGTGAGCTGGCTGTCGCCATCGGGTACCAGCGTCGCTTGCGCCGGGCGCAGGCGGCGTACCAGCGCCATGAAACCGGGGTAATCACTCACGCCCGCGCGGTCACTTTTGCGTGGCCCGGTCATCGGGTTGCCTTCGATGTTGAACTCCACGGTGAGCATGGCGGCGAGGTCGTGGCAGTCCTGCACCCGAATGTGCCGCTGGTCGGGGCGCGGGTGCACGGTAATGCCATCGGCGCCCGCTTCGATGCACAGCTGCGCATGTGCCGGGATGTCGGGATTGCGTGTCTCGCGCGAATTGCGAATCAACGCGATCTTGTTCAGGTTGACGCTGAGGGATGTCATTGAGCGGGCTTGCGCAGGATTTCCTGAATGAGAATGGGCTCTACCGGTACATCCTGATGCCCAGCCCACTGCCGCACAGGGCTGGAGGCAATGTAGTCGACTATTTCCATACCCTCGATCACTTCACCGAACACCGTATAGCCCTCTTGGCCCGGTGACCAATCCAGCTGCAAGTTGCTGCGCTGGTTGACAAAAAACTGCGCAGTGGCGGAGTTGGGGTCAGAGGTGCGAGCCATGGCAACGGTACCGCGGATATTGTGCACACGGTTGCGCGATTCATTGACTATCGGCTCGCCGGTTTCCTTTTCAGTCATGTCGGGGAGAAATCCGCCGCCTTGCACCATGAAGTTGGAAATAACCCGGTGAAAAATGGTGCCGTTGTAGTGCTCACTGTCGACATAAGCGAGAAAGTTGGCCACGGTGACGGGTGACTTGTCCGCGAACAAGCGCAGGGTAACGTCACCTTCGCTGGTCTTGATGATGACCAATGGGTTGGCGGACGCTGTATCTGTAGTTTGCCCCCAAGCCGAGTTGAACGCGAGTACAGACAATAAGAGCAGGCTTAGCAGAAGCTTCATGCGGGGTAATATCTCCTTTTGAGGTCGTTCACGCCCATCCATCGTTGCGTCGGCGTTTGGGCCAAAGACGCGGCGCAACCAAGGTGATGACAACGCCCAGCAATACCGCCAGGGCCCCGTCAAGGAAAGCACTGCTGCGCAGATTTTCCTGCAGTCGCTGGTTCTCCGCGCTGAGCATGTCGGCCTGCGCCCGCAGGTTTTCAGCGTCTTCAACCAGCCGGCGGTTTTCAGCGTCCAACTCCAGTGAGCGCCCGGATATCTGTTTCAATTGCGCCAATTCTTCGGTTACCGCTTGCAAGGTGGTATCAGCGCTGTCAACGCTGGATTCCAGTTCGCCGCGGACTTGTTTCAGGGTGTTGAGTTCCTCTGTCAGGCTGGCGTTCTGTTCCGCAAGCTGCGCAGCTCGCGCCACCGCCGCGTCGACCTGGTTCTTGGCGGGTGCGGTGGCCATCAGGTACTGCGCACGAACCCACCCGGTGGTGCCGCCATCGGTGGTAATTTCTGCCCAGGTTCCATCTTCCGATTCGCGGTTGACGGTAAGCCGGGTACCGGAGGGAATACCGCGGTGCACAATGCGGAATTCATTGCCGGCGCCGCTGCGCACAGGAATGAACTGGCTGTCGCTGATGTAGCGGGTATCTTGCGCATGCGCTGCAGCGCTACACAGGAGGGCAAGCAGGGAGATCTTCAGAAAATGCTGCAAAATGGGGTCCTTATCTGCAGTCCGTCGTAAGTGGGCGAGTTTATCACTGCGCGACGCTCAGGGCAGCACGCGTTTATACGGCTTGACCAAAACATGACGAAACACGCCGGCGGTAACGTAGGGGTCGCTGTCGGCCCAGGCCGATGCTGCTTTCAGGCTGTCGAATTCGGCGATGATCAGGCTGCCGGTAAAGCCGGCGTCGCCCGGATCTTCGGTGTCGAGTGCGGGGTGGGGCCCGGCGGCCAGCAAGCGGCCTTCGTCGACCAGTTGTTGAATGCGTTCCAAGTGCGCGGGGCGCGTGGCCTGGCGCAGCGGCAGGCTGTTCTCGACGTCTTCACAGAAAATTGCGTAGAGCATGCTTCCGGTCACTCCTGGTTTTCTACCGGTTGGTCTTTCATGTGGGGGGCCACCAATAAGGCGGTAAGGCCGGTCAGTACAACGGTGAACAGTATGGCGGAGTACAGCTTGTAGCTCACCCAGGTGGCTTCGCTGTAGCCGTAGGCGACCACCAGATTGAGCCCGCCGACCACAGTAAAGTGGGCTACCCAGAGCAGGTTGAGCCGGGTCCATACATAGGCTGGCAGGGTGATTTGGCTGCCGAGCGTGCGTTCCATAAGGTTGCGTTTACCAATGAACTGAGACCCGGCGAAGGCTAAAGCCAGCACCCAATTGAAGATGGTCGGCTTCCACATGATGAACAGCTCATTGTGTAACAGTAGCGTGGCCGCCCCGAACCCGAGCACGGCCAGCCCCACCCACAGCAAACGCCGCTCCAACTGCCGGGTAATCGCCCAGGTGAGCAACAGCTGGAGGACGGTCGCGGCCATTAACACGGCGGTGGCGGTAAAAATGCCGTCGACGGTGTGCGTCCAGCCGTACAACGTTACGGTGTCTCCATCCATCTGGTAGACGATGAAAAACAGCGCAATGGGGAGAAATTCCAGCAGTTGTCTCATGAAAAATGGCCTGGCTCTGGCATGTTAAGATGGACGCATCAGCCGGTAGGGCTGCCCTAAGCTATGCGTCAACTGTTTCCGTGATTCCGGAGTGTAGAGTTTGTGTTGATTGACTTCCATACCCACACCACTGCTTCTGACGGCGCTCTGTCGCCGGCGGTACTTGTGCAACGCGCGCGTGCTAAAGGTATACGTCTGTTGGCGATAACCGATCACGATACCGTCGCGGGGTACCAGCTAGCGGCCGCAGATTATACCCCCACAGCGGATGAGATGCGCTTATTGTCGGGAGTGGAATTTTCCTGCGTTTGGTCCGGCGTGACCGTGCATGTGGTCGGTTTGGGAATGGACTGCCAGCATCCCGATTTTGCTGCCGGGCTGGCGCGGCTGGCTGTGGCGCGGGAGGAGCGTGCCCAAGTGATCGCCGAGCGGCTGGCCAAGCTGGGCTTTGCGGGTTCGCTGGAAGGCGCGCTGGCTGAGGCCGGGGAGAGTCAGCTGGGGCGGCCACATTTTGCCGCATGGATGGTGGCTCAAGGGCATGTAAAGAGTATGTCTGCGGCTTTCGACCGGTACCTCGGGCAAGGCAAGCCGGGAGATGTCAAAGCTTTCTGGCCTGAGCTCGTGGAAGTGGTTGCCTGGATTGTTGCGGCGGGTGGCGTGGCCATTCTGGCTCATCCGCTAAAATACCAATTAACCCGCAGCAAGTTGCGCCGTTTGGTGGCCGATTTTAAGGCAGCTGACGGCGCAGGGCTGGAAATTCTCAATGGCCGCCAGACGCAAGAGCAAAGCCGGCAGCTGCGTTTGCTCGCCGTGGAGTTTGGCCTGGAGGTTTCCGGCGGTAGTGATTTTCATCACGATACCGCTTGGGGTGCTGAACTCGGTGTAGAATTACATCACCTGGGAGGCCTTAGTGGCGTTTGGCGGCGTTGGCTGCCCTCTGAGGGCTGTGCGGCAGGAGAGCCATTGTGAGCCAGTTTTTCCAGATACACCCCGACAACCCGCAGACGCGCCTGATTCGGCAGGCCGCAGACATCGTGCGCGGTGGTGGCGTGGTTGTCTATCCGACCGACTCGGCGTACGCGTTGGGATGCCATATTGGCGACAAAGCGGCCCTTGATCGAATTCGGCGCATCCGTCGCCTCGATGATCGCCACAATTTTACCTTGGTGTGTCGAGACCTGTCCGATATCGCCAATTATGCCAAGGTCGACAACGCCGTTTACCGTCGACTCAAAGCCGCTACGCCCGGGGCTTACACGTTTATCTTACGTGCGACTTCGGAAGTGCCGCGGCGTCTTATGCATCCCAAGCGCAAAACGGTCGGCCTGCGCATTCCTGACAACGCCATTGCCATGGCCCTGTTGGCGGATTTGGGTGAGCCGATGATGAGTGTCACACTGATTATGCCCGACGACGAGCTGCCCCTGATCGACCCTTACGATATTCGCGATGTGCTGGAACACGACGTGGATCTGGTGATTGACGGAGGGTACTGCGGCTTGGAGCCTACCACCGTGGTTGACCTTGCAGATGATCTGCCGATCATTCTGCGCGCCGGCAAGGGTGACGTAGCCCTATTCGAGGTCTGATCAGGTATACTCGCGACTATCGCAGGGACAGGATTTTTTGTGAACACGACGCCTCCAGCCACTCCCGGTAGCGACACCGCCATTCAGGTTCGGCCGCAACAGGGCGAAATGCCCTTTGCTGTGGTGCTGGGCAAGGCGATGACCGAGCTGCCGCGAGATTTGTATATCCCACCGCAGGCGCTGGAAGTGTTTCTTGAAGCGTTTGAGGGGCCACTCGACCTGCTTCTGTACCTGATTCGGCGGCAGAATCTCGACATTCTGGAAATTGATGTGTCGGAGATCACCGCTCAGTATATGCGCTATGTCGATCTCATGGACGCCATGCAGTTTGAATTGGCGGCCGAGTATCTGTTGATGGCTGCCGTATTGGCAGAGATCAAGTCGCGCATGCTGCTGCCTCGCGCGTCTGATCTCGAGGAGGATGAGGAAGACCCTCGCGCCCAGCTGATTCGCCGCCTACAAGAATACGAACGCTTTAAAAAAGCCGCTGAGGATATTGAGGAAATGCCCCGGTTGGAGCGCGATACCTGGGTGGGTAGCGCAGAGCCACCTGACCTCAATAGGGCACGTCCCGACCCCGATGTGGAAATGCGTGAGCTTTTATTGGCGCTCAGTGAGGTGCTGCGGCGCGCTGACATGTTTGAGAGCCACCACATTCAGCGCGAGGCGCTGTCAACGCGCGAGCGTATGTCCGAGGTGCTCGAGAAGCTGTCTGGGCGCCAATTCGTGCCGTTCGTGTCGTTGTTTTCGGCGCGCGAAGGGCGCTTGGGGGTAGTGGTGACCTTTCTCGCCGTGATGGAATTGATCAAAGAGGCTTTGGTGGAGATTGTGCAAACTGAGAACTTTGGTCCAATCCACGTCAAGGCGAGGTCTGAATAATATGTCTGAAGCTGCATCCATGCTGGTACAGATTATTGAAGGCGCACTGCTTGGCGCTGGGCGCGCACTAACCGTGGCGCAGCTTGGTGAGTTGTTCGAAGAGCACGAGCGCCCTGCGACGGGGGATATCCGTGAGGCGTTGGCGACGGTCAGTGAGCGCTGTGCTGACAGGGGTTTCGAGCTGTGTGAAGTGGCCAGCGGCTTCCGCTTTCAGGTACGCCAGTCGCTGAGCCCCTGGGTGGCGCGGCTGTGGCAGGAGCGGCCACAGAAGTACTCGCGGGCGCTTTTGGAGACCCTGTCGCTAATCGCCTACCGGCAGCCTATTACGCGCGGTGAAATTGAGGAGATACGCGGCGTGGCCGTTAGCTCCAATATCATCAAAACCTTGCATGAGCGTGAGTGGATTCGCGTGGTCGGCCATCGTGATGTCCCGGGTAGGCCTGCTATGTACGCAACAACAAGGCAGTTTTTGGACTATTTCAATTTGAAAAACCTGGACCAGCTGCCGGCACTTGCGGAGATTCGTGACTTGGAAACACTCAATGCGGAACTGGGCTTTAACGAGCCTGCCAGTGCCGCGGCTAACGATGACGTGGCCGACGGTGGCCCGCATGACGATGGCGCGACGGTGACACCGGAGAATTCGCCATGATCCGGCGGGGCGCGCACCCGCCTAAGGAGCCCAAGGCGGTCCTCGACGCAGCGGCGCCCGGCACGGAAAAAGTCGCGGGCGAAAAACTGCAGAAGGTGCTGGCGCGCAGTGGCCTGGGTTCGCGGCGCGAAATGGAGCGCTGGATTGAAGGTGGCCGGGTAGACGTCGAAGGCCGGCGCGCCTCGTTAGGCGACCGTGTCACCGCCCGTGACCGCATCAGCATTGATGGCAAACTGCTGGAGCAAGCCCCTGCGGAACAGACACGCTGCATCATCTACCACAAGCCCACGGGAGAGGTGTGCAGCCGCAAGGACCCGCAAGGCCGTCGTACCGTTTTCGAACGTTTGCCGAAGCTGAAGTCGGGGCGCTGGATCTCGATCGGACGTTTGGACTTCAACACTTCGGGCCTGCTGTTGTTCACCACCGACGGTGAGTTGGCCAACTCACTCATGCACCCGTCTGCCAACATTGAGCGCGAGTACATGGTGCGCGTTATGGGTGTAGTAGGGGAAGAAATCTTGCAGCGCTTGCTGGAGGGCGTGGCGCTGGATGACGGTGCTGCACGTTTTACTGATATTCAGGACGGCGGCGGTGATGGCATCAACCACTGGTACTACGTGGTGCTGATGGAGGGGCGTAATCGCGAAGTGCGTCGTCTTTGGGAGTCGCAAGGGCTGACCGTGTCACGGCTGAAGCGGGTGCGCTACGGCAACGTGTTTATTCCCTCCCGCGTGAAACAGGGTCAATGGACTGAAATGGACGCCAAAGAAGTGAAGGGTCTCTACGAATTGGCCAAGCTGCCCAGCAAGCAAGTGAAGCGTAGCACCATCAAGGAAAAGGAAGTGATGGAGCGTCAGTTCGGCAAGCGCAAGTCACCTGTTAGCAACCCCGGCCGCAAACCCCCGCAACGTCCGCAAAAACGCCGGTAACCTGGTGCGTGCGCTGAGGGTGCTGCTCGTTAGTTTTTTAGGTCGGTGTTTGGGGTTTGGGTTCAGGGTTCAGGGTTCAGGGTACTGCCTAGGGCTGTGCGCTGAAGGCTCCACCCGTGACGCCGCTGCTGTCATCGCTCATCAGGTAGAGGTAGCTGCGCATAATGTTGGCAGGGGAGGGGTTTGTGGTCGGAGCTTCTGCAGGGTAAGCAGCCCGGCGCATTGCGGTATTGGTCGCCCCCGGATTCAGGCTGTTGACCCTCACCCGCGAGGTGTTTTCCAGCTCATCTGCCAGCACTTGCATAAAGCCCTCGGTAGCAAACTTCGAGACCGAATAGGCGCCCCAGTAAGCGCGCCCGCGGCGCCCCACACCCGACGATGTCAGCACCACAGAAGCCTGTGCAGCTTGCTCAAGCAGTGGCAGCAGGGCTTTGGTCAGCAGAAAAGGTGCGTTGACATTGACCTGCATTACCTCGGACCAGGCCTGCCATGAGGCGCTGGCGATAGGCCGACGTTCTCCCAGTAGGCTGGCGTTGTGTAACAAGCCATCCAAGCGGCCAAAGGTGTTTTCCATGGCGCTGGCGAGGCCGCGGTAGTCGTCTTCGCTGGCCGTCGCCAAATCCAGAGGAAACAGTGCCGGTTGTGCGCCGCCAGCGTTCTCAATGGCATCGTACACGGCTTCCAGTTTCTCCTGTGTGCGCCCCAACAGAACGACCGTGGCGCCATGGCCGGCGAAGCATTCTGCAGCGGCGCGGCCTATGCCATCGCCGGCTCCGGTAACCAATATGACTTTTTCTGCGAGGATATTGGCGGCGGGGGTGTAGTCATCGGGTAGCGCGTGCTGTGTCATGCGGGCTCCTGAAAATCGGTGAAGGGGTCGAGGAAGGTGGCTGTCCGAGTGGATGCGTGAGCAGCAACGGGATGCTTAGTGGTTGCCCAGAATCAATGGCATGAGGTCGCGGCTGCAGCTAACGCTGGCGTCAGCACCCCACTGCGAAGGGTCGTCATTGGGCTCGATATAGCCATAGAGCGCGGCCACGGTATACATTCCTGCGCGGCGGCCGGCTTCAATATCGCGTTGGTGGTCGCCCACGTAAATCGCCTGTTCGGGCTTGCAGCCCAATTCAGCACAGTTCAGTAGCAGTGCTTCAGGGTGCGGTTTGCGTTCACGAACGTCATCTGGGCAAACCAGGCTGCCCAGGGTCGGCTGGATCGCGAGGCGCTCCATGAGCGGCGCAGCGAAGGCGCGCGGCTTGTTGGTGGAGACACCCCAGGCGATGCCGCGCTCGGCCAGTGCCGCCAGCAGCGTGACGATGCCCGGATAGGGTTGGGCGCTGCTGCCCAGAACTTCGCTGTAAAGGGCCAGCAGCCTGAGCCGCTGCGCTTCAAATACCGAGTCAGTTTCCACGGTGCCCAGGGCGAGGGTGACCAGCGCGCGCGCGCCGTTGGAAACACTCGCGGCAATGCGTGCCGGGTCTAGGGGCGGGAGGTCATGTTCGGCTCGTAAGGCCTGCACCACGATCACGAACTCACTGGCCGTATCGACCAGTGTGCCGTCCAGGTCGAACAGTACCGCACGCAGAGCCTCAGGCTGCGGAGGCTTCACGCTGCTGCCGGCTTACTGGCGCGCAGCATGTAGTTCACGGAGACATCGCGCTCATGCAGGCGGTAGTGCCGGGTTAGCGGGTTGTAAAGCAGCCCCGTCATGCCTTCAACCTGCAGCCCTGCGGCGCGCGCCCATGCGGCGAGTTCCGACGGCTTGATGAACTTGCGGTACTCGTGGGTGCCCGCCGGCAGCAGCTTGAGAACATACTCCGCGCCGACAATGGCGAAGGCAAACGCCTTGGGGTTGCGGTTGATGGTCGAAAAATACAGGGAGCCACCAGGCCGTGCCAGCGTGGCGCAGGCTGCCACCACTGCGGCAGGGTCTGGAACGTGCTCCAGCATCTCCAGGCAGCACACTACGTCGTAATGGTCTGGTTGCTCGGCGGCAAGCTCTTCGGCGGTGGTTTGCCGATAGTCAACCTCAACGCCGGATTCCAATTGGTGAATGCGCGCGACTGCCAACGGTGCATCACCCATATCAATGGCGGTGACGGTGGCCCCGCGCTGTGCCATGGATTCCGCCAGGATGCCGCCGCCGCAGCCAATATCAACCAGGTGTTGCCCCGCTACGGGGGAGTGCTCGTCAATGTAATTCGCGCGTAGCGGATTGATGTCATGCAGGGGTTTGAATTCGCTGTTTCTATCCCACCAGCGCGATGCCAGCGCCTCGAACTTGGCAATTTCCTGTGGGTCGACGTTGCTGCGTGCGTTCATGGATAGCTCCTTGCGATACGTTGTTGCCAGTGCTTCGTGCGTGCCGCGATGGCCGCTAGGTCGACACCCGGCAGCTGACGGTTGCGTAAGCGCAGCTGTCCGGCAATCCAGCTGTGAGTGACTTGGCTGCCGTTGCAGGCGTAGACCAGCTGTGAAAGAACGTTGTGCAGGGGCTGAGTTTCCGGGCCGCTCATGTCGACGGCGATCAGGTCGGCAAGTTTGCTGACCTCCAGGCTGCCGATCTGCTCCTCCAGGCCTAACGCGCGCGCGCCGCCGAGTGTGGCCATATGCAGTGCATCGGCTGCGGGCAGGGCGCTGGCATCTTCGCTGGTGAGCTTGGCCAGCAGGGCGGCGTGGCGCATTTCAGCAAACAGGTTCAGGCTGTTATTACTGGCGGCGCTATCCGTGCCCAGAGCCACATTGACCCCGGCGGCGAGCAGCCGCGAGACAGGGCAGGCGCCGGCCGCGAGCTTCATATTGGACTGCGGGCAGTGCACAACATGGGCACCGGTTTCCGCCAGCAAGGCAATATCCTGCGTGCCAAGGTCGGTCATGTGCACGCATTGCGTGCGTGGCCCCAGCAACCCCAGCCTGTGCAGGCTGTCCAGAGGGCGCTCGCCGTGTGCTTCCACCGCTTGCAGAACTTCACCGCGGGTCTCATGCAGGTGGATTTGTATAGGTGCATCGAGTTCTGCGGCCAGCATGGCCACTTTGCTCAAGTTTGCATGGCTGACGGTATAGGGTGCGTGCGGGCCAAAGCCTGTGCTAATCAGGCTGCTGTGCTTGACCGAGTCGCGCAAGGCGAGGCCTTTGCTAATATATTCATCGGCCTCACGGGCCCAAGGCGTGGGGAAATCGAGGACTGGGAAGCTGATCTGACAGCGCATGCCCATGCGCTGGGCAACCCGGGCGCAGGCATCAGGGAAAAAGTACATATCGGAGAAGGTTGTGGTTCCGGCGCGCAGCATTTCTACAATGGCCAGTGCGACGCCGTCGGCGACAAAATCTGCGTTCACGTGGCGCCCCTCGGCGGGCCAGATGTGCTGTTCCAGCCAAGGCATCAGCGGCAGGTCGTCAGCGTAGCCGCGCAGAAGGCTCATGGCGGCGTGGCCGTGCGCATTGACCAGGCCGGGCATTAGCACATGGCCCGGAAGCTCAAAGATCTCAGCTGCGGTTATGTGTGCGGTTTCCGTGCGAGGCAGTAGCCCCACAATCTGCTCGCCTCTGATGGCCAGACTGTGGTTTTCAAGGACGCTGGTGGCGGGAGCCATGGGCAGAATCCAGCCCGCATGGATGAGGGTGTCTACTGTCTCAGCGGGCGCGCTCATGAGGCCTCGGTTGGGGTGTGTCTGTTCGGGTACCGCGGTTTCGACCCCGAGGGTCGTCCCGCTGCTCAAAGTGTTCGGCAAGTATAACCGGAAATCGCCAATTACCGCCTAAACAGCTGCCATAATCTGCAAAAACATGGCGGCATTCGGGCTTCTACCGTATAATCTAGCGCTTGCGCCGGGCACCTGCCGTGGTCCCCTCAGGGGCCGTGAGCCTGGCCTGAGCTGGCCCGGCATCGCGTCGGGAAAGCTCTTTGCCGTCAAACAAGGAAGCTGCTGTACATGGGTGAATTAGCCAAGGAAATTCTTCCCGTCAATATTGAGGACGAGCTCAAGCAGTCGTACCTCGACTACGCAATGAGCGTGATCGTCGGGCGTGCACTGCCTGACGTTCGTGACGGTCTGAAGCCGGTACACCGCCGAGTCTTGTTCGCGATGAACGAACTCAGCAATGACTGGAACAAAGGCTACAAGAAGTCCGCGCGGGTGGTTGGCGACGTCATCGGTAAGTATCACCCTCACGGCGACTCGGCGGTGTACGACACTATCGTACGCATGGCTCAGCCGTTTTCGATGCGCTATATGCTGGTGGACGGTCAGGGCAACTTTGGCTCCGTCGACGGTGACTCCGCCGCCGCGATGCGCTATACCGAAATTCGCATGCGTAAAATCTCTCATGCGATGCTGGCGGACCTCGACAAAGAGACAGTGGATTTTGTCGATAACTATGACGGTACCGAGCGTATCCCGGTCGTTATGCCGACACGTGTCCCCACGCTGTTGATCAACGGCTCCTCGGGTATCGCCGTTGGTATGGCGACCAATATTCCGCCGCACAACCTGACCGAAGTGGTCGGCGGCTGTTTGGCCTTGATGGCCAACCCGGATATTACCGTCGACGAGCTTATGGAATTCATTCCGGGCCCGGATTTCCCTACCGGCGGCATCATCAATGGCCGTGCCGGCATCATTCAGGCCTATCGCACCGGCCGCGGGCGCATTTATGTGCGTGCCAAAGCGGAAGTGATTCGCGAAGAAAAGAAAGGCCGAGATGTCATTATCATTCACGAAATCCCCTATCAGCTGAATAAGGCGCGCCTGATCGAGCGCATTGCCGAGCTGGTGAAAGAAAAGAAAATCGAGGGCATTTCGGAGCTGCGCGACGAATCGGATAAAGACGGTTTGCGCGTGGTTATCGAGCTGCGGCGTGGCGAAATTGGCGACGTGGTGTTGAACAATTTGTACGCGCAAACTCAGCTGCAATCGGTGTTCGGCATCAATATGGTGGCGCTGGTCGACGGCCAGCCACGCATTCTCAACCTGAAAGAAATTATCGAAGCCTTTATCCGGCATCGCCGCGAGGTGGTCACGCGGCGTACGGTATATCTGCTGCGCAAAGCGCGCGAGCGTGGGCATACTCTCGAAGGTTTGGCTGTGGCGCTGGCCAATATCGACGCAGTGATCGCCTTGATCAAGGCCTCACCCAGTGCGTCTGAAGCGCGTGAAAAGTTGATAGCCAAGGCCTGGGCCCCGGGCGATGTGCTGGCGATGCTGGAGCGTTCAGGAGAGGATGCCTGTCGCCCGGATGATCTGGAGCCACAGTATGGCCTGCGCGATGGGCAGTACTTTTTATCCCCCGTGCAAGCGCAAGCCATTCTCGACCTGCGCCTGCATCGTCTGACCGGCCTGGAACACGAAAAGCTGCTCAATGAATACGATGAAAAGCTGCGCGAAATTGCCGACTACTTAGAAATTCTCGGCGACCCAGACCGCCTGAAGCTGGTTATTCGCGCAGAGCTGGAAGAAATTGTCACCGAGTTTGGTGACGCGCGGGTGACTGAGATCAGCGCCTCGCAACACGATTTGACGGTGGAAGACCTCATTACCGAGGAAGATCGAGTCGTGACGATTTCTCACCTGGGCTACGCTAAAACGCAGCCATTGTCAGATTATCAGGCGCAACGCCGTGGCGGTACGGGGCGCACCGCGACCGCGGTCAAAGACGAAGACTTCGTGGAGCATCTGGTGATTGCCAGCACCCATGCGACGATTCTTTGCTTCACCGACCTCGGCAAAGTGTATTGGATCAAGGTGTACCAAATTCCGCTGGCAGGGCGTAATTCCCGCGGCCGGCCAATGGTCAACCTGCTGCCGCTGGAAGCGGGGGAACGCGTCACCTCTATTTTGCAGGTCAGTGAGTACACAGAAGGCTGGTTTATTTTCATGGCGACTGCCAATGGCACGGTGAAGAAAACCGCGCTAACCGACTTCGCGCGCCAACGCAGCGTCGGCCTGCGGGCGCTTGCGCTGGACGAAGACGATGTGCTGATCGGCACCGCTCTTACTGATGGCAGCTGCGATGTCATGCTGTTTAGCAGTGGTGGTAAAACGGTGCGCTTCCGCGAAGACGACGTGCGCGCCATGGGCCGTACAGCGCGTGGCGTGCGCGGGATTCGCCTGGGTGAAGGCCAGCGTCTGATTTCCCTTATTGTGCCGCAGGAGGGCGGGCGCATTCTAACGGTCACCGAAAACGGGTTTGGCAAACGCACGGAAGCCGGCGAGTTCCCCACCAAGGGGCGCGGCAATAAGGGTGTGATAGCCATGTCGACCAGCGAGCGCAACGGCGCTTTGGTTGGCGCTGTGCAAGTATTTGACGGCGACGAGCTGATGCTGATTTCCAATCAGGGCACGCTGGTGCGCACCCGTGCGGAAGAGGTGTCCTTGTTGGGGCGCAACACGCAAGGCGTGCGTGTTATTCGCACGCGCACCGATGAAAGCCTGGTGAGTGTTGCACGTATAGCCGAGCCAGAATTGGACGCGGCTGATGAATTTGCTACGGGTGATGATTAGGTCACTCGTCTTTTCTGCTATTTTAAGGAAGCCCCTGTAATGACGCGCTTGTACAACTTTTGTGCTGGCCCGGCAGCACTGCCGGAGTCGGTTTTGGAAACAGCCCGCGACGATATGCTCAACTGGCATGGCCGCGGCCTGTCGGTGATGGAGATGAGCCATCGCAGCACCGAGTTTGTCGGTATTGCGGAGCAGGCGGAAGCCTCCTTGCGCTCGCTGCTGGCGATTCCGGATGACTACGCAGTGCTGTTTCTGCAAGGCGGTGCCAGCTTGCAATTTTCCGCTGTGCCTTTGAATCTTCTTCCGGAAGGCGGCTGCGCCGATTACCTGAATACCGGGCAATGGTCTAAAAAGGCGATAGCCGAAGGTAAGCGTTTTGGCACGGTGAATGTGGCGGCTAGCGCTGAATCGAATAATTTCAGCACCATTCCGCCGCGAGACAGCTGGCAGTTGTCGGCGGACGCTGCTTACTTTCACTACACCCCTAATGAAACCATTGGCGGGGTAGAGTTCCATTGGGTGCCGGAGGTTGCTGCGCCCTTGGTGGCAGATATGTCCTCCACTATCCTTTCGCGGCCCGTCGATGTGTCCAGGTTTGGGGTGATCTACGCCGGTGCGCAGAAGAATATCGGCCCTGCCGGCCTGACGCTGGTTATTGTGCGGCGAGAGCTGCTGGGTCGCTCGCGCGCTGCATGCCCTGTGATGCTGGACTGGAAAACGGCAGCGGAAAACGATTCCATGTATAACACGCCACCGACCTTTGCCCTGTACCTTGCGGGCCTGGTGTTTGCTTGGTTGCAGGAGTTGGGTGGTTTGTCCGTCATGGCCGAAATCAATCGGCGTAAGGCGGAAAAGCTGTACGCGGCGATTGATGGCAGCAGCTTTTATGCAAATCCGGTGGAGCTGCCCAGCCGCTCGCAAATGAACGTCCCCTTTACGCTGGCAGACGCCAACCTCGACAAGCTGTTCCTGCAGCAGTCCAACGCAGCGGGCCTGCTGAATTTGTCGGGGCATCGTTCGGTGGGTGGAATGCGGGCGAGCCTTTACAATGCAGTGCCTGAAGCGGCGGTGGATGCGCTTATCGCCTTTATGCAGGATTTTGAGCAGCGCAACGGCTGATAAGGCGGTTACTCTGATGACAGATACCAGAGATCTCGATCAGGTCAGGGCAGATATCGACGCCATAGACCGGGACATTCAGGGCTTGATTCAGCGGCGTGCACGCTGTGCTCAGCGTGTCGCGGAAATCAAGTTGGATGAAGTGCTGGCCATGGGCCAACGCGGCGAAGCCATTCCGGAAGTGGTCTATTATCGCCCAGAACGCGAGGCACAGGTGCTGCGGCGCATTATCGAGCGCAATCCTGGCCCGCTGGAAGGTACTGCGGTTGCTTATATTTTTCGTGAAATCATGTCGGCCTGCCTCGCCCTCGAGCGGCCTCTGCAAGTGGCCTATCTCGGTCCTGAAGGCACTTTTACCCAAGCGGCTGCTCTGAAGCATTTCGGCCACGCAGCACTTTGCGTGCCGCAAAACACCATTGACGGCGTTTTCGCTCAGGTGGAGTCGGGGGAGTGCAATTACGGGGTGGTGCCGGTGGAGAACTCCACTGAGGGTATGGTCAGCCACACGCTGGACAATTTCATGGACTCACCGCTGAAAATTTCTGGTGAAGTCGAGATGCGCATTGTGCATCACTTGCTGGTGGCGCCCGGTACGACAGAGGGCGAGGTGACACGAATTTGTGCCCATCAGCAGGCTCTGGCCCAGTGCAGGCATTGGCTGGATACGCATTGGCCACGGGTAGAACGTGAGGCGGTGAGCAGCAACGGCGAGGCCGCCCGGCTGGCAGCCACCACGCCGGGGGTCGCCGCGGTTGCCGGCGACATGGCGGCAGATCTCTATCACTTGGACCGGCTGGCAGAGCATATAGAAGACTATCCCGACAACACCACGCGCTTCTTGGTGGTGGGCCGCGAAGAAGTGCCGGCCAGTGGCCGTGACAAAACCTCCTTGATCGTCTCCAGTCGCAATAAGCCCGGAGCCCTGTTCACGCTATTGGATCCGTTTCGGCGTGCAGGTGTTAGCCTTACTCGCATTGACACACGGCCTTCGCGTACTGAAAAGTGGGCTTATGTCTTTTTTATTGAGTTTGAAGGCCATGTGCAGGACGAGGTGATTCGCACTATCGTTTCCGATCTCGAAGAACAGTCCATTCTGTTAAAGCCGCTGGGTTCCTATCCGCAGGCGGTACTCTAGTCGTGGTGTCCTCGACGACAGGCGGTAAGGCCGAGCGCCCGACCGTGGTGGTGCTGGGCCTGGGTTTGATTGGTGGCTCGCTGGCATTAGCCCTGCGTAACAACGGTTTTGCGGCGGCGTGTATTGGCTGGGGGCACCGTGAAGCCTCTCTGCGTCGTGGTGTGGAGCTGGGAGTCATCGATCGCTACACGCTGGTGCTGGAAGAAGCCGTTGATGCCGCCGATATTCTGGTCATTGCGACGCCAACCCTGATCGCTGATGACATGTTGGAACGAGTTCTGCCGCGCTTGCGTGATCGCGCGCAGCCCCCGGTGATTACCGATGTGGCCAGCGTCAAAGGCAGTTTGCAACGCACCGCCGAGCGGGTGTGGGGTGGCACGCCGCCGAGGCTGGTGCTGGGCCACCCGATTGCTGGTTCTGAGCGCAGCGGCGTTGAGGCGTCCAATGCGGGCTTGTTTGAGCGCCATCGAGTCATCCTGACGCCCATGGTCGGCAACGAGCCCTCCGCCGTGGAGTTGGTGCGTGCCATGTGGCAGAGCACCGGGGCTGAGGTGGTCGATATGGACGTTGCCGCGCACGATCGTGTGCTAGCAGCAACCAGCCATTTACCGCACGTGCTGGCCTATGCGCTGGTGGATGCTTTGGCCAGCAGCGATGCGAGTGAGGACATCTTTCGGTTTGCCGCGGGGGGCTTTCGCGATTTCACCCGCATAGCTTCAAGTGACCCGGTGATGTGGCGGGACATCGCCATTGCCAACCGCCCGGCGCTACTGCAGTCTATCGACCTGTTTACCGGGCATCTCGCAGAAATGCGCGCTGCCATTGAGGCAGAGCAAGCCGATACATTGTTGCAAACCTTCTCCCGGGCCAAGGCGGCGCGGGATAAATTTGCCGCCTTGTTGGCTGCCCGTAGCCACACCGCAACCTGATCCAAAGCGCGCTGGCCCTCACCCCAGGAAGGGCCCCAGCCACAGAGAACACCAGTCAGAGAGAACTCCAGAGAGAATCCAGCATGGAATTTCAACTACTGCCCGGCGGAGTGATTAGCGGCGAAGCCCGTGTCCCCGGTGACAAGTCTATTTCACACCGCTCCATTATGTTGGGAGCGCTGGCGGAAGGCACCACCCGGGTCAGCGGTTTTCTCGAGGGCGAGGATGCCCTGGCGACCGTCGCCGCCTTTCGTGCCATGGGGGTGGATATTGAGGGGCCTGAGGGCGGCGAGGTGTCGATTCAAGGCGTTGGCTTGCACGGACTCAAGCCGCCCGCTGAAGCTTTGGACATGGGTAATTCCGGCACCAGCATGCGGTTGCTCAGTGGGTTGCTGGCGGGTCAGGGCTTCGATTCGGAACTGACTGGAGACGTATCGCTGTGCAAGCGTCCGATGGGTCGTGTGATTGACCCCCTGCGACACATGGGCGCACAGGTCGAAAGTGCTCAAGGCGGTACACCGCCTCTACACATTATGGGTGGCCAGGCGCTGCGGGGCATTCATTACGACCTGCCCATGGCCAGCGCTCAGGTCAAGTCCTGTGTGTTGCTCGCCGGATTATATGCATCGGGTGACACCTCGGTAACCGAACCGGCTCCAACCCGCGACCATACCGAGCGCATGCTGCGCGGTTTCGGCTATGAGGTGCGCAATGAGCAAGGAGTGATTAGCCTCAGCGGCGGCGGTCGCCTGCAGGCTACGGCGATTGATGTGCCGGCGGATATCTCTTCCGCCGCGTTTTTTCTAGTTGCCGCAAGCATTGCACCAGGGTCAGACCTGTTGCTGACGCACGTAGGGGTCAACCCTACCCGTATCGGTGTGCTGAATATCCTCCGGTTAATGGGCGCAGACCTGACGTTAAAGAATGAGCGCGAAGTGGGTGGCGAGCCGGTGGCAGACATCCGCGTGCGCTATGCCCCGCTGCAGGGCATCGATATTCCACTGGATCAGGTGCCGTTGGCTATTGATGAGTTTCCGGCGCTGTTTATCGCTGCAGCTTGCGCTAGCGGGCGCACGGTGCTGCGTGGCGCGGAAGAGCTGCGGGTAAAGGAGAGTGACCGGATTGCCGCTATGGCGGCAGGCCTGACGACACTGGGTATCACTAACGAAGTGTTGGACGATGGTATCGTGATCCATGGCGGTACGCTCGGTGGCGGTATCATCAATACCTATCACGACCATCGCATCGCCATGTCCTTCGCCATTGCGGCGCTGCGCGCAACGGAGGAAATTCGGGTGCTTGATTGTGACCACGTGAGCACATCGTTCCCGGGCTTTGATGCCCTTGCGCGTGGGCTGGGCCTGCAAATTTCGGCGCGAGTCGATTGATGCGGGGGCATCAGCCGGTACCGGTGATTACCGTTGACGGCCCTAGCGGGGCCGGCAAGGGGACCCTAAGCCACCTGCTGGCAGATGCGTTGGGCTGGCATTTTCTCGACAGTGGCGCGCTGTACCGCGTAACCGGCTATGCCTGTGTGCTCGAAGGCGTGGCCTGGGATGATCACCCCTCCGTGGTGCGCGTGGCTCGGCATCTCGAGGTGGCCTTTACTGCCGACAGCGCAGGCGAGGTGTGTGTCGCTTACAAAGGCCTCGATGTGAGCCGGGATATCCGCACCGAGCAGGGCGCGCGCGGCGCTTCGACGGTTGCGGTGATTCCAGCGGTACGCCAGGCGTTGTTGCAGCGTCAACGGGAGTTTCGTCAGCTTCCCGGGCTGGTCGCTGATGGCCGCGATATGGGCACCGAAGTGTTCCCCGATGCGACGTTGAAAATTTTCCTCACGGCCAGCGCACAGGAGCGGGCTCAGCGTCGTTACCTGCAGTTGCTCGAGAAGGGAGAAAATGTTAGTCTCGCGCGCCTTCTTGAGGACATCGAGGAGCGTGATGCGCGCGATAGCAGCCGCACCGTCTCCCCGCTGATTCCCGCTGAAGATGCCATGGTCATAGACAGCAGTCGTCTGCCTATCAGCGACGTGTTTTCTGCGGTTATGAAGGCGGCGCGCGAGCGCGGCCTGGCGTAGCAAGCTGCTTTTTAGGCGCGCTGCGTGCAATGGTGAAAACTCGCTGTCCCTTCGTCGGTGCCAGAAGTGATCGGGGGCGGCTTTAACGGATGACCCGTGCCAGCTGGAGGCGCGGCCAGGCGGGTGAACCGCCGTACTCACACAAACAGGTAATTTGCAATGAGCGAATCCTTCGCTGAACTCTTTGAAGAAAGCTTGAAGACCGTCGAAATGGAGCCCGGTAGCATTGTCACCGGCGTGGTCATCGACATAGATAACGAGTGGGTCACCGTCCATGCCGGGCTGAAGTCGGAAGGCGTGATTCCTCGTGTGCAGTTCCTCGACTCCGCGGGCAATTGTTCGCTGAGCATTGGCGACGAAGTACAAGTCGCTCTGGAAACCGTGGAAGACGGTTTCGGCGAGACCAAGCTGTCTCGCGAAAAAGCCAAGCGCGCCGAGTCCTGGAAAGAACTCGAAGCTGCGCATGAGGCAGATGAAGTGGTCAAGGGTATTATCAACGGCAAGGTCAAAGGTGGCTTTACGGTTGATATCAACACCATCCGTGCGTTCCTTCCCGGCTCGCTGGTTGATGTGCGTCCCGTCCGTGACACCGCGCACCTCGAGAACAAAGAACTCGAATTCAAAGTTATCAAGCTCGACCAGAAGCGCAACAACGTGGTGGTTTCCCGCCGCGCCGTGATGGAAGCGGCGAATAGCGTTGAGCGTGAGGCCCTGCTGGAATCACTGCAAGAAGGTATGTCCGTCAAGGGCATCGTCAAGAACCTGACCGACTACGGCGCGTTCGTAGATCTTGGTGGTGTCGACGGCCTGCTGCACATTACTGACATGGCGTGGAAGCGCATCAAGCACCCCTCCGAGATCGTGGAAGTCGGTCAGGAAATCGACGTCAAGATCCTCAAGTTCGACCGCGAACGCAACCGCGTTTCACTCGGCCTAAAGCAGCTGGGCGAGGATCCTTGGGTGGAAATCACCAATCGCTATCCCGAAGGCAGCCGAGTCAAGGCGCGTATTACCAACCTTACCGACTACGGCTGCTTTGCCGAGATGGAAGAGGGTGTTGAAGGCCTCGTGCACGTGTCCGAGATGGATTGGACCAACAAGAACGTGCATCCTTCCAAGATCGTCCAGTTGGGCGACGAAGTGGAAGTCATGGTACTGGATATCGACGAGGAGCGCCGCCGCATTTCTCTGGGTATCAAGCAGTGCCAGCAGAACCCCTGGGACGCCTTTGCTTCACAGTACAGCAAAGGCGACAAGATTGCCGGCAGCATCAAGTCAATCACCGACTTCGGTATCTTCATTGGCCTGGAAGGCAACATCGACGGCCTGGTTCACCTCTCCGACATCAGCTGGAACGAGGTGGGTGAGGAAGCGGTGCGTAACTACAAGAAAGGCGACGAGATTGAGACGGTCATCCTGTCTATTGATCCCGAGCGCGAGCGCATTTCGCTGGGTATCAAGCAGCTTGAGGACGACGCGTTCTCCGGCTTCGTCGGCGATAACGACCGTGGTGCCATTGTTACCGGCGAAGTCATTGCCGTAGATGCTCGCAGCGTGACTGTGCAGCTGGCGGACGAGGTAGAGGGCATCCTCAAGGCCTCCGACATCAGCCGTGAGAAGGTTGAAGATGCGCGCAATGTTTACAAGGTAGGCGATAGCGTTGAAGCCAAAATCATCTCGGTTGACCGCAAGAATCGTAGCGTCGTGCTCTCGGTGAAGGCCAAGGACTATGACGACGAGAAAGACGCGGTGAAATCACTGAAGGATCATGAAGAGTCGTCTTCTCCTGGCACTATCGGTGACCTGATCAAGGCTCAAATGGACAAGTGATCGTCAAGGCGGAGCGTAAGCGCTTCGCCGGCAGCTAACAGAGGCTTAAAGGCTTCCGGGTGTTGCACTGTCTATAGCTTAAGGCTCACCGTTTGGTGGGCCTTTTTTCTATATAAAATAACGAGTTGCGTAACGGCTCTCGCAAGGTCACAATAGTCGTGTAAGTGCGGCCAAGCGGGTGTTGGGCCCCGGCAGCCGCATGGAGCAGGTAGGCGATGCAAGTGTATGGCGAAGGTAAATAGGGAGCCCCAATGACAAAAAGTGAACTCATTGAGGCGATAGCGGCCCGCCAGGCGCAGCTATCGTTGAAAGATGTGGAGCTCGCCGTAAAAACCATTATTGAGCACATGTCCGAGGCGCTGTCTGGCGGTGAGCGCATTGAAATTCGCGGCTTCGGCAGTTTTTCGCTGCACTATCGCGAACCACGCCGGGGTCGCAATCCAAAAACGGGTGATACCGTGGATCTCACGGGTAAATATGTTCCGCATTTCAAGCCCGGCAAAGAGTTACGTGAGCGGGTGAATTTGGGCTTGCAGGCTGGATTATGAGTGCGGTGCCAGCGCCACAACGTGGACGTCATCGCTTGGTCGCGCTGCTGCGACGGCTGGTTGCGTTATTGGTGCTGTTCGCTATGGTGGCAGCCGGCGTGTTGTTCGCCCTGCAGAACCATACCCCTGTCGGCCTCGATTTGTTGGTAGTCGACCTTGCACCGCGCAGCCTTGCGTTGTGGGTTCTGGTCACGCTGGCGCTGGGCGGGCTGCTCGGCCTGTTGGCTTCGAGCCTCATCATCTTGCGTTTGCGAGGCAGTTTGGCGCTGGCCAGGCGCAAGCTCGATAAATCGAAATTGGAACTGGATCGACTGAGGCTCGCTGGGCTCAAAGACGGTGAATGATGTGCTCGTGTTCGTGCTCCTGTTTGCCGCCATCGGTATTGGCTGGTGGCTGGGGCGCCGCAGTGTCGTTGCACCCGGTGCGGACCTGCCAGGGCAATACTACACAGGCTTGAACTATCTTCTCGATGGCCGCCCCGACGGTGCGGTCGACGCCTTCATAGATGCGCTGGAGGTGAACTCGGACACGCTGGAGACCCACATCGCGCTGGGTAATTTGCTGCGCAAGCGCGGCGAGGTCGACAGAGCGATACGCATCCATCAAAACTTGCTGGCTCGCCCGAGCCTGCCGCGGCCGCAGATTCATCAGGCACACCTTGAGTTGGCTCGCGATTACATCAGCGCAGGGCTGTTCGACCGTGCTGAGCGTTTGTTGCTGGATTTGGTGAAGGACTCTCCCGAGCAGCGTCGAGCCAGTCGTCGGCATCTGTTGGAGATATTCCAAAGCCAGCGCGAATGGACGCAGGCGGTGGAGGTGGCGACCGCGCTGTTGCCGCGTAAGTCTTTACTGGGGTCGTCTTCGGCTGCTCCTCGCGGTGCCAGTCGGCAGCCTGTTGCCGTGGCGTTGGCGCATTACCACAGCGAACTGGCAGCGGAAATGATGGAGCAGGGCAGCTTGCAGGATGCACGCAAGCAGCTACAACAGGCGTTGCATCACGACCGTCGTTGCGTGCGTGCTTCACTCATGCTCGGCGAGCTCGAATGTCAGGCGGGGCACTTCAAGGCGGCAATCAAGGCTCTGCGCAAGGTGCAGCAGCAGGACCCCGACTACATTTCTGAAACCCTTCCAGCACTGCACGATGCCTACAGCCAGCTGGGCGACACCGGGCCATTGCGTCAGTACTTGCAAGAGTGCTTGCAGTCCAGCCCCGCGACGCCGCTGCTTCTCGCGGTTGTTGACGATATTCGCAGCACCAGCGGCGATGCGTCTGCGCTCGATTTTCTGTCTGCGCAGCTGGCCAAGAACCCCTCATTGAGTGGCCTCTCTCGGCTCATTGAGTTGCAGGGGGCCGCTATCGAAGGGCCGGTACGCGAGAACTTGGGCCTGCTGGAAAAGCTGGTGGGGCGTCTGCTGGCGGAGCGCCCCAGCTACCGCTGCGGGCACTGTGGTTTTGCGGGCCGCCAGTTACATTGGTTTTGTCCTGGCTGTAAACACTGGGGCACTGTTAAATCCATCCGTGGCAATCGAGTCGACTGAGCACGCTTACCGCAACCCAAGGTCTATGGTATGGAATCTCCCGTTTTAGTCGCTCTGGATTTTGCCGATGAGGCCTTGGCGTTGGCGCTGGTAGAGCAGCTGTCGCCCCGTCTGTGTCGGCTGAAAGTGGGTAAAGAACTCTTTACGCGCAGTGGGCCTGCTTTCGTGCGGCGTTTGCAGGACTTGGGTTTTGAAGTCTTTCTGGATCTCAAGTTCCACGATATTCCCAATACGGCCGCATCGGCGGTGCGCGCTGCAGCCGATCTGGGTGTGTGGATGGTGAACGTTCACGCCTCGGGCGGCCGGCGCATGATGGAGGCGGCTGCCGGCGCGCTTGCCGCCTGTCAGCAGCCGCCGCTGCTTATAGCGGTGACCGTGCTTACCAGTATGACGGATGATGATCTCCGCGAGCTCGGCTATGCAGAAAGTGCTTTGCAGCGTGTCTCTACGTTGGCGAGTTTGGCCGCCAACAGTGGTATGCAGGGAGTGGTCTGTTCAGCGGAGGAAGCCCCGATGCTACGTCGCACACACGGCGCAAATTTCACCTTGGTAACTCCCGGTATTCGCCTCTCAGGGGATGCGCCTGGTGATCAGCGCAGGGTGGTTACACCGGCGGCAGCGCGCGAGTTTGGCGCTGACTATCTGGTGATTGGCCGGTCTATCACCGCTGCTGCCAACCCTGCTGACGCGCTGCGACGCGTTTATGTGGAACTTGGGCTCAAGGCTGAATAACATCAGATGCGGCCACAGGCGTTATCTTCTCGTGAGTGCCTGCTACACTTTTCTTCGATGCGGATGTGCAGGGATGCCACAACGTCATACGGAGATTACACCATGTCAAAAAATCAATTAATCAGTTTTACGCGGGAGGGTGTGAAGCCCGTAGTCCGCAGCGTTAAATACTCGCAGCATTGGTCGCAGGGGTTGCGGGCGCTTGCTTTATGCCTGTGCCTGGGGGGATTGTCCGCTCAGGTGCTGGCTGCGCCCGAGCCTACGTCAGTTACGGCAGAAGCCGCTGAGCGGCGAGTCAACATCAATACGGCGGACGCCGCAACGCTTGCCGCTAATCTGCAAGGCGTTGGGCTCTCCCGCGCGCAGGATATTATTCGCTACCGAGAGGCCTACGGCCCCTTTAGTGCGGTGGAGGAACTGGCGGATGTTAGCGGCATCGGTCAGGCAACACTGGATAAAAACCGCTCGGTTATAACACTGGATTAGGCGCCCGGCATCCGTATCATGGGGGCTTGGAGCCCCTTTTTTCGCTTTACCTTCAGCGCCCGTTTGGGTTTTGTGTTTAGCAGTCAACCAAGGTATGTGGCCCGATGGTACAAGTTTGATGAGGTGGTCGTGTCTGTATTGGTGACCGGTGCCACAGGTTATATCGGGCAAGCGTTGAGTGAACGCTTGCAGCGTGACGGTCAAACCGCGGTGCTGCTGAGCCGCCACGGCCGCCCACTGCCCGTTAGTGGCGCGAGCACCCAGGCGCTGGATCTCGCCAGCGCATCTGTGAGCGAAACGCTGCTACAGGGTGTGGACACGGTCTACCACCTCGCCGGTATCGCACATACGCAGGCGCCTGCCGCGGCGCACGACAGCGTGAATCACCGCGCTACTTTGGCATTGGCGGTGGCGGCGGAGCGCGCCGGTGTGCGCACTTTTGTTTTTCTGAGCAGTGTCAAGGCGATGGGCACTGCCGCTACGGCCACGCCCAGGCAGGAATGGGAGGTGTCCCCCCCGAGTGATGCTTATGGCCGATCCAAGTGGGATGCAGAGTGCGCGCTGCGAGAGCGCTTTGCCGCGAGTGCAATGTCTGTGATTGTTTTGCGCCCTGCGCTGGTTTACGGCGCGGCGCCCAAGGGGAACTTGAAGTGGCTGCTGCGCGCCGCTCGCTGGGGGTTGCCAGCGCCGCCCGTAGGGGGGGCGCGCTCGATGGTGGCGTTGGGTGACCTGGTTGACCTGCTAGTCTGCGTACCGCGCTGTGGGTTGCAGGGTGTCAGTACGTTCAATGTAACCGATGGCCACTCGTACAGCGCCCGTGAAAGTTTTCTCATACTGCGTGCCGCGTTGGGTAAGCCTTGCCTAGGCTATTACTGGCCTGTGTGGTTGTGGCGGAGTTTGGCGGGGCTGCTGGATCTGCTACAGCGCCAGCCACGCGGTGCCAGCTACGACCGTTTGTTCGGTGCTGAGCGCTATGATAACCACGCGCTGCTGGAGGCCACCGGCTGGCGGCCCAGCGCGACCTTGGCCTCGTTGGCACCCGCGATGGCGCGCAGGGCCGATAAGGTGGGCCTATGATGCTCGCGTTATTCGTAGCGCCCGTTGCTGCAGGGTTGCTGTGTGCAGCCTGGCTGCTGCTGGCGCGCCGCGAGTCCTGGTTGGATCACCCCGGTCATCGCAGCGCGCACAGCGAGCCAACGCCGAGTGGTGGTGGGGTGGGGATTGTGTTGGCCCTTGCACTGTCAATGCTGGTGGCGATACAAGGGGGTATGGTCTGGCCATCAATTTATGGCTTGCTTCTGGGGTTGGCTCTGCTGCTCATGTTCACGGGGCTGCTGGATGACCGGTATAGCCTGCCGGCCATGTTGCGGCTGGGCGTGTATGGTCTGGCATGTTCAGCCTTGGTCGCTGCCCTGGCGTTTGGCAGTGAACGCTCTTTCCTTGGTGAGGGGCTTTCACCAATGCTTGTCCTGGCACTGCCTGTTTCGGTGATAGGCCTTTTGTGGCTGGTCAATTTGTACAATTTTATGGATGGCATTGACGGCCTTGCGGCGATTCAAGCGTTTCTGGTCGCGATGAGCGCAGCATTGCTCGCGTTGCTCGCCGGTGACGCTACACTCGCGTTGTTCTGTGCGCTGTTGGCGCTCTGTCAGCTCGGGTTCTTGTATTGGAACTGGCCGCCTGCGCGGCTGTTCATGGGGGACGCCGGGAGTGTTCCGCTGGGCTTCATGTTGGGCGGCTTGGCTTTGATTGGTGCCAGCCGTGGCACACTGCCGTTGGCGTGTTGGCTCGTGCTGCTCGCGGCGTTTATCACCGATGCGAGCTGGACGCTCCTGGCCCGCTGGTGGCGCGGTGCGCGGCTGACGGAAGCACATCGTGAGCACGCCTATCAGCGGCTCAGTCGTCACTGGGAATCGCACCTCGCGGTTGATTTTCTAGTCATTGCAGTTAACGCGTTGTGGCTGTTTCCTCTCGCATGGACGATCCTGCATTGGCCTGAATTCCAGCTTTTCTTGGTAATTTTGGCATACCTTCCACTTCTGCTCGGCATGGCGAAGTTGCGGCGATTGAAGTAACATCAGCTGCTCCGGGTTCGCGTCACAAACAGACACTTCAAGCGGGCCTGTTACAACCATCCGGAGTGGGAGAGATTTTGCTGAATCGGCTTGGCAATGGTGTGCTGCAAGCGATTTCCGGAGTGCTCGGAAGCCTGCGAGATGCCCTCGAAAAACTTATAGAACTCCCGCGCAACATCAAGCAGGCGTTATTGCTGGGCTTGGATATGGTGTTTGTCAGTGCTGCCATGTGGTCGGCCGTAGCACTGCGTCACGGTAGTACAGAGTTTACGCTCGGCCTCACCGAAATAGTCTGTGCCGCGATGACCATTGTTATCAGCGCGATCATCTTTTTGCGTTTGGGCCTGTACCGAGCTGTTATCCGCTTTATGGGGCAGCAGGCAATTTGGGCGGTGATTGCCGCTGTCAGTTATTCCACGCTTATTTTAGCGGCGTCAGTTTTTGTCGCGCAGGCAGAAGTGCCGCCTACGATGCCCTTTTTCTACTGGGGTATTGCGCTGCTGCTCATCGGTGGTACGCGGCTCACAGTGCGCGCGTACTATCAGGCAAAACTGCGTTCATTGTCGCGTAACGTTATTATCTATGGCGCCGGTGAATCGGGTCGCCAGCTGCTGACGGCGCTCCATCATGGCGACCAATATCGCGCTGTGGTGTTTGTGGATGACGATGCCCGCTTGCAGCATTCGGTGATTAATGGCCTACAGGTGGCGCGCCCCGAGCAAATCAAACGGCTGATCGGTGAGCATAATATTACCCAGGTGCTGCTCGCTATTCCTGCTGCATCGCCCGAGCGGCGCCGTGAAATCATCAACTCGTTGGTGGGGCTTCCCGTACATGTACGTACAGTCCCCAAAATCAATGAGCTGGTCGCCGGCCGGGCCAGTGTCAATCAGATACAAGATATCGACCTCGACGACCTGCTGGGGCGCGATGCGGTGCCCCCGCATCCGGAGTTGATTGACCGCTGCATCACCGACAAGGTGGTGATGGTGACCGGGGCGGGGGGGTCAATCGGTTCTGAACTATGTCGGCAGATTTTGACTTCTGGGCCTCGTGAGCTGGTGTTACTGGATAACTCAGAATACGCGCTGTACCGCATTGAGCGTGAGCTGCGCGAGATGGGGCAGGCGCTGGGGGCCACTGTCGACATTGTCGCGTTGTTGGGTTCGGTGCAGGATCAGCGTCGCTTGGAAACTGTTTACCGTACCTTTGCGGTGCAAACGGTCTATCACGCTGCAGCCTACAAACATGTGCCTATGGTGGAGTACAACGTGGCTGAGGGCGTGGCCAACAATGTATTCGGCACCTGGTATGCGGCCGAGGCCGCGCGCAAAGCCGGTGTTGAAACCTTTGTTCTGGTTTCCACCGATAAAGCGGTAAGGCCTACCAATATCATGGGTGCGTCCAAACGCTTTGCCGAGATGGTGTTGCAAGGCTTGGCTCAGCGTGATTCCTCTACTCGTTTCTGCATGGTGCGCTTCGGTAATGTGCTTGGCTCATCGGGCTCCGTGGTGCCACTGTTTCGCGAGCAGATCGAGCGAGGGGGGCCGGTTACGGTGACCCATCCGGAGGTCTCACGGTATTTCATGAGTATTCAGGAGGCCGCACAATTGGTGTTGCAGGCTGGAGCGATGGGCACGGGCGGAGATGTTTTTGTGCTGGACATGGGCGAGCCGGTGCGTATTGTTGATCTCGCGCGGCGGATGATTCGCCTCAGCGGTTATGAGATGCAGCATGACAGCCACGCACATGATCACATCCAGATTGAGTTCATCGGTTTGCGGCCGGGAGAAAAGCTTCGCGAAGAACTATTGCTGGGCAGCAACGTCACCGGCACAGGTCACCCGATGATCATGCGTGCAGAAGAAGAATGCTTGTCCTACAACCAGATTCACCGGCTCCTTGGCGAGTTAAAGCAGTACTGCGACAGCATGGATTGTGCGGGCATTACGTCAATTTTGAATACGGCGGTGAGCGGCTTTAATTCCCACGAGGTGCGCTATGACCATGTCTGGCGTAAGCAGGGTATGGCGGGGCGCCCTGCATTAGCGAAGCCTAACCTGAAACCCGCCATTGTTGGTGTGTCTAATGTTCAGGAATTGTTTCCGGACAAGTCCTGAGCGCAGTGGGAATGAATTTTCATGAATTATGACGTGTTCAATGGCGACGCAGACGGCTTGTGCGCGCTGGTGCAGCTGCGCCGAGCGGAGCCTTGCGACGCAACGCTCGTGACCGGCGTGAAGCGCGACATTGCGCTGCTGGAACAGGTGTATGCTGAGAGCGGCGATAGCGTCACTGTGCTCGATATCTCTTTGGACAAAAATCGCGCGTCGTTGCAGCGTTTGTTAGCGGCGGGGGCGAGTGTGTTCTATTGCGACCACCATTTTTCCGGTGATATCCCCGTTAGTCCTCAGCTCGAGGCTTTGATTAATACCTCTGCGGATGTCTGCACCAGCTTGCTGGTTAACGGGCACCTGCGCGGCGCTTACGCGGCATGGGCGGTGACAGGTGCCTTTGGCGACAATCTGCGCGATTCTGCTGTCCGCCTGGCAAAAGGGCTTGATTTGTCGGCGTCACAGCTGCAGTCGCTTGAGAATCTTGGTATTTATATCAACTATAACGGCTATGGTCCCTCGCTTCGCGACCTGCACTTCGCACCGGCGGATCTGTACAAATTGCTCGCTTTGCACGACGACCCTTTCACCTTCATGGAGGCTGAGCGCAGTCACTTCGAGCGCCTGGAGACAGGATATCGTCAGGATATGGCAGCAGCAGCAGCACTCGAGCCACTGTACCGCACGCCAGCGGCGGCCGTTTACCGTCTCCCCGACGCGGCCTGGGCGCGGCGCGTAAGCGGTGTGTTTGGCAATGATCTCGCTAATCAAGACCCGGCCCGGGCGCATGCTGTGGTAACGGAGCGGGAGGATGGCGACTATCTGGTGAGCGTGCGCGCACCGCTGAATAACAAGACCGGCGCCGATGAGCTTTGCCGCGAGTTCCCCACAGGCGGCGGCCGCGCGGCGGCGGCGGGGATCAACGCCTTGCCGGCGGGTCAGTTGCAGGCCTTTATCGACCGCATTGCCGCTTTTTACGCTTAGGCACCGCAGCTGGGCACTCGGCAGATAGTGGGTATTAACGTTCTTTCGGGCTCTGGATGCCGCCCGTTACCGCAATGCGCATGGCTTCCTCAACACTGAGATCCACCGTTTCAAGCTGGTCCTCAGGGATATAGACCGTGTAGCCGCCGAGTTGATAACTCATCGGCAAGTAGACCCCTACCACCGACTCCTCAACGGCTCCGTGCAGACGCTTGCCAGGCTCGCGTGAGGTGATAAAGCCAAGCAGTCGCATATCGTCATTGATCCTCACCAGCACCACCGAATCGGCCTGCTGTTTGTTGGCGATACTGAAAGCGCGCAACACATCCTGTATGGCGCCATGTACCGACTTGACGACGGGAATACTGCTGAGGAGCGCATCACCGAAGCGCAACAGGTGACGCACCACATAGGCGTTCACCAAGAGGCCGATAACCGTCAGCAGAACCAGGCCGGAAAGCAGGCCGAGGCCGCGAAAATACCAGTCATTGGGCAGTATGGCGCGTAACGCGGTACCGGCCATTGTTTCCATACTCAGTAACAGCCAGTACAGCAAGTACACGGTGAGTGCTACAGGCAGCACGGCCACCAGGCCCTGCAAGGTGAGCGACGCTAGGCGTTTCATGTGGCTCCTTTAGGCTACAAAAGTTAAACAACCCTAGTGTAGCGCACACCCCTGCACCTGGCGCTACCCGATCAGGGGCGCCAGGCATGCCTAAATTCGCAACACTCTCGATCATTAACACGAGTGCATTGAATATGCAGGCGTATCCTTTCCTTGGCGCCGGGTGTCTTCGCTCACTGCCCTCAGCTGCTGCATAGGCTACACTGCGTTCTCACCCTAAGGAGGATGCGTTTATGCAACAGGTTGATCTAACGGGCAAGGTTGCTCTGGTGACCGGTGGTAGCCGGGGGCTGGGGCGTGCTATGTCGCTGGGCTTGGCCGCCGCCGGGGCGGAAGTGGTTGTGGCTAGCCGTAAGCTGGAAGCCTGCCAAGCTGTGGTGGCAGAGATAGAGGCCGCAGGTGGCAGTGCCTTGGCTGTTGCCGCACACACAGGCCGCGTTGAGGAGCTGGATACGTTGATCGCCGCCGCGCTCGCGCGTTTTGGCCGCGTGGATATTCTCATTAACAACGCTGGCATTAGCCCTGCCTGGGGTGGGCTTAGCGAGCTCAGCCCAGAGCTGTTCCACAAAATGTTCGAGGTCAACACCATGGGGCCCTGGTACTTGGCGTCGCGGTTGGCCCCGCACATGGGGCGGCAAGGCGGCGGCATTGTGGTTAACGTGATTTCGGTGGCAGCGTTAAAGCCGCCAGCGAATATGGGGTTTTATGCGGCGAGCAAAGCGGCGCTACAGGCCATGACCAAGGTGATGGCAGCCGAGTGGGCGCCGTTGAATATTCGGGTGAATAATCTGGCCCCGGGAAATTACCATTCTGATCTTTTTGACAGCGCAGCGCAGAACCCTGAATACTTGCAGGGTGCGATTGATGCTACGCTGCAGAAGCGTGTTGCGCAGACGGACGAGATACTCGGCCCGCTGCTCTACCTGGTCAGCGATATGTCGGCGTTTACTACGGGGGGCACGCTGGTTTCAGACGGCGGTTTTATGGTGCTTTAGTTTTTGCCGCTAATTCGCGGGCGAGTTCTTGCTTCCAGCCAAGTGCTTCTGCGGTGGCTTCAAACACGTCTCCGGGAGCGGCTTCAATATTCAGAGGCGTATTGTAGACGGGGTGCTGCAGTTCCACGCGGGTGCAGGTTAGCAGCAGCCTATGGCAGTTAAAATGGCGTTGGAAGAAGCGGTTATGGACTCCTTTACCGTGGTTGGCATCGCCGATAATCGGGTGGCTGATATGTTTCATATGCCGGCGTAGCTGGTGCCTGCGCCCCGTGATCGGCTGTAGCTGCACCAGGCTGTAGCGTGTGTTTGGGTACTTGTCGACGGCGATGGGTAACTCCGCTGTTCCCAGCAACCTGAAGCGAGTCTCAGCGTCTTGCACCCTTGGGGCTTGTGCCTTCTTGGCAGTAGCACAGTTTGTCACTGCAGCACGGTCAAACTCCTCGGTCAAAGGGTGCTCAATCAACCCCTGGTCGGGGCACCAGCCACGTACGACAGCCAAATAGGTTTTTACAACTTTTCGCGCCGTAAATAAAGGCGCAAACATTTTTGCAGCTTCGGCAGTTCGGCCGAAAAGCAGAACGCCTGAAGTCGGTTTGTCCAAGCGGTGAATAGGGTAGGCGCGCTGCCCGAGCTGGTCACGCAGCAGCTGCAGGGCAAAACGTGTTTCGTGGCGGTCAATTGGGCTGCGATGAACCAAAAGCCCTGCGGGTTTATTCACTGCGACGAGGTATTCGTCGCAGTGAAGGATCTCCAGCGGCGTAATCAGGGCCCGATATTAGCGCTTGATGACGCAGCTTTCTTTGCTGTGCCCGGCATCAAAGTGAGCCTGAAAGACCTTCGGCGTGCGGCCTCTACCGGTCCATTCATGAGTTTTTCCGCCCACAACGAGCCGATATTTTGGCGGTACAGTGCGACTCTTGAGAGTTTTACGCGCCGGCTTGCGGCCTTTTGTCGCGGCACTGGTTTTTTTCAGATCTTCAGGTTTCAAACCACTTTCGGCGAGCAGATCATTCACTTTTTGAATGGTGGAGATACGATCTCTTTCCTTCTTTTTCTTTGCCTTGGCTTTCTCTGCACTGAGGGTTTCATTCAGTGAGGCAATCAACTTTTCCAGCTCCGCTTGGCTTAATCGACGTGCTTCTGCCTTGGCTTTTACTTTTGATTTTGCAAATACGGCAAGTGCCGATGCTTTGACTTTCATTGGAATTCTCCTTTTTACAATCCTGACGATTGTATGTTAATTGGCCTGGCTAATGCAAAATTTATTTAAATGTCGAAAAGCGGTGAATGTTCAGTGTTGATTGCACCGCGGTCATCGATTTTTCAGCAATTTCAGCAATTTCAGCAATTTCAGCATTTTCAGCATTCGGCGAGATTTTTTCACAGGTGTTTTAGTCGTCATTCTCAGTCGCGCAAACATCAATTTAAACACGCCTGAAAGAAAATCAGTTTATGGTAGTGCTCGTGCTCGTGCTCGTGCGCGTTGCGGTAACTACCAGCAGCCAGACCACACCATTTTCCCGTATTTCCTCGACCTGATCCGCGGGGTAACTAACGATTTCAACCGGCCAATCTTTGAATTCTTTATCAGAGGGAACGTAACGTAATAATGGCGCACTGTTTTCCCGCCAGCGTTCGATATGCACATTTTCCCAATAGGCGTTTTCGAAGAGTGAGCGCACGCGCTGGACGTCGCCAACAATAAACATTTCATTGCCATGAAAATGTATGGGCGCATCGAAATAAATTTTTCCCCCCGGCTTTGTGACGCGTGCAATTTCCTGTAAACAGTCTTCATACCGAGCGGGCTCGCGCAAGCCCCCGGCGCGCTGTCCCCAGTGCTCAATTGATTGAACACCAAATACACGGTCGAAAGTCTGGTTTTCAAACGGAAGAACATTGGCAAGGCCATGGCCGCCAGTGCCGAGACGGGCGGGGCGCGAGGCGGGTTGCTGGGGATCAATGCCGGTCCAACGGCCACCGCTACGGGTTACCAGATTGCGAGCCAGTTTGAAACGCCCGAAACCGATCTCCAGCACATCTTCACCGTGGCAATCATGAAAATGTGCTTCAAGGCTGGAGACAACACATTTACGCAGCGGAGTGCCAAAGGGAATGGTGCAACGTTGTTTGACGGCATCAAAGCGTCTGCAAGTGGCGCAGGATACGCTGCGCTCGTCGCCATGCGTTTGCCAATACTGCCCCTGCCATTTCCGCGCGCAGGCCGCTGGAGAAACAGTTGCACTGTGCAAGCGTTTGAGCAAGGAATCACGTTTGGAATGCATTATGGCCGCCGCTGGAATGTCGGTTTGGAAGTCAATCATAACGAAGATAGGCGCAAAGTATACGGGGTGCGTTGCGGTTCAGCGCGTTAAGAGACGAAATCGGTGTTTTCCGGTATCTACCGTCTCCTGCAAGGTCTATATAACTCTTGAGAAAATCCGACAGTTTTTTTGCGTCGCTTGAAATGAACACTGGGGCTTTTTCTGTGTGCTCATGATACCGGGAGTCGTTTACTGCATCATCTGACGCCATGTTATGGAGATACGCGCAAGGGTACAGGCCAATCTGCTCCTCTCTAACAGTCTGGTTGTAATCTTCAATAAGAGCTGAATATGACCAAGCTTGGTATGAGGGGTGGTTGACCTCGCGAATGGCCCCATTGAGGAATGTTTTAACAATTGCATCCTTCTGGGTCACTTCAGCCTCTGACCACTGCTTGAGCTCAACAATTATCGCTGCGTCATTGCGAGCAGCGTCCTTCCCGGTGAGGATGAAATCTACGCGGCGATTGGTTAATGGTACGTTGTATTCCACTGCGACTCCCGCGGCAGCTGGAATACCGTCATCTACCAGGATGTTAAACATGTACTGGAGAGAATTCTTCCAAGATGCTATTTCCGATCCGGAGGTTCTCCGGCGAAGCTTCTGCCAGACGGTGTCTTCGATGATCTTCTCAATTGCGTTGAACTTCACATGCTCGACAAATTGGGATTTGGAGGCAGAGTAGACGATCACTGGCGGCATCCCTTCAGTCTGATTATCCGTGATGATGCCAGAAAGTTGGTCCACGAAGCCATCACGGCACAACTGGTCTCTACATGACCTCTAACCCTCTGACACCCTGCCACCGACTTTGGCACAGGGTTTTCGTCACTAAGTCATTTGCGTGATCTCCCACTGGCACAGCTAAAGATTGATCAGAGCTTTGTGGCAGGGCTGCCCCTCGACCCAAACTCTGAGGCAATCGTAAAGTCCATTCTTGCCGTGGGCCAGGCGCTGAACCTGGAGGTCGTTGCAGAAGGCGTAGAGACACGGGAGCAACGTGAATTTCTGGAGTCACTTGGCTGTGACTTGTATCAAGGCTACTTGTTTGCCTACCCGCTTTCCCCCGGCGATTTGGAGCTTGGCAAGGTTTGCAGTTAAGTGAGGGTAGGCGAAAGTGTGGGCGCGGCTTTAGATCAGGCCGCTGAGTCCATCGGCTTATAACATTTGGCTTGGCACCAGCTAACAACTAGCGCCTGGTTCCTTCTTCACGACGAGCCCTTTTGGTCAGCGGTTTGCCATCTGCACCCACCGTACTTTTCGGCTTCTCGCCTTTTGCCGCCTTCGACGCTCGGCTAAGATTAATCAGCCTCAGAGTTTCCGCATCGCGCAATTTGATGGCGTTCTTTTCCAGAGTATCCAGCTCTTCAAAGCTGTACACGTCGTTCTTGAGCTTCTCTAATCTGTTCATAGTATGCTCGCATGCGGAGTGGGCAGGGTCGGGGGGCTTATAGCTGTAACAGTCGCAACCTGACCCGACAGCTATCGGCCCGATCAGGCTTAACCCGGCTGACTGATCACGCCGCCGCTGACTCTTCCTTGGCCTCGCTTGCAGGCGCGTCGGTGGCTTCAGTCTCAGCGACTTTCGCTTCCAGTTCAGCGACTTTACGCTGCAATTCCGCGTTCTCTTTCTTCGTCTCGCTGAGCGTCTTCTGCAAAGCGTCCGCAGCCTTGGTCTTCTCGGCAAGCTTCTTCTTGCCAGCGTCGAGGTTTTTCTTCATGCGTGCTGGGTCGAACTGGGTGAGGGCCTTGTTATCCTCGCGCGCCGCCGCCAGATCTTTCTGCAGAGCTTTTATCCGCTGCTTGACCTCTGCAACCTCGGCTTGGAGGTTTTCGGAACGGTTGTGGAGTTCGCGATTGCGTTGCTCAACCTTTTGGTTTTCCGAGGCCTTGGCAGACAGATCGGTAATGCTTTCCAGTTGTTTGTCGATAGTCGCTTGGAGCTCCGACTCCCTGGCGGTGAGCCTGTCGATCTCGGCGGACTTGGTATCAAGCTGCTCCTGATACTGGGAACGTAAGTCTTTCTCGAGTTCCATGATGGCTTCAAGTTTGTTGGCTGTGAGCATAGTATCCTTGTCTATTGTTTTGTTCGGTGAGTGAGTGACGTCAGCTCAGAGGGGGCGGCCTGTCGTCAGGGTTTTTTCCGCAGGTGCTCGGCAGTGCCTTGGCTTAATTTCCGTATGGCCGGTTTCAGGCACACAAAAAAAAGGGCCGCATCGCTGCAACCCCTTTAGATGTAACAAAGTATGGCTCCGCCTGCTGGGCTCGAACCAGCGACCCATTGATTAACAGTCAATTGCTCTACCAACTGAGCTAAGGCGGAATGGTGTTGACCGAGGCCGCGTATAATAATGATGCGCCCGATGCAGGTCAACAGCTGGTTAGGGATTTTTCACTCTTGTTCGCCGTTTATGTGGAAAGCTGCAATTCGGCGGGCAGTGGACCATAATGACGGGTTTGCGGCGAGTCAGGTCTTCAGCTTATGTCCAAAGCGTTCAAAGTGCATTCCAGCTACGCCCCCGCGGGGGACCAGCCGGCGGCGATTCGGGCGCTGGTGGAAGGTGTGAACGCAGGTTTGGCGTCACAGACGCTGCTGGGTGTCACCGGTTCCGGCAAAACCTTCACCATGGCGCATGTGGTTGAACAGTTGCAGCGCCCCACCATTGTTATGGCGCACAACAAAACCCTGGCCGCGCAGCTTTATGGAGAGTTCAAAGACTACTTTCCCGATAACGCCGTGGAGTATTTCGTCTCCTACTACGACTACTACCAGCCTGAGGCCTATGTGCCGTCATCGGATACCTTTATTGAGAAGGATTCCTCCGTCAACGAGCACATTGAGCAAATGCGGCTCTCCGCCACCAAGGCGCTGATGGAGCGCGAGGACTGCCTGGTGGTGGCAACGGTCTCTGCTATTTACGGCCTGGGTGACCCCAAATCCTATTTTAAAATGGTGCTGCACCTGTCGCGTGGAGAAGTTATCGACCAGCGCGAAGTGCTGCGCCACCTGGCGGACCTGCAATACACCCGCAACGACATCGATTTCCAGCGTGGAACCTATCGCGTTCGCGGCGACGTGATTGATATTTACCCGGCAGATTCGGAGCACGAAGCGGTGCGCGTCGAGCTGTTCGACGAGGAGATTGAAAACCTTTACTTTTTTGACCCGCTAACCGGGGCGGTTGAGCGCAAGGTGCCGCGGGTGACTATTTTCCCGAAAAGCCATTACGTGACCTCCCGCGATGTGATGTTGGATGCGGTGGTGCATATTGAAGCAGAGCTTGAGCAGCGCGTCGCCCAGCTCAAGGACAACAACAAGCTGGTGGAAGCGCAGCGGCTGCAGCAGCGCACGCGCTACGACGTTGAAATGATCCGCGAGCTGGGTTACTGCAACGGCGTCGAAAACTACTCTCGTTACCTGTCTGGCCGCGGCCCTGGCGAGCCACCGCCAACGCTGTTTGATTATCTGCCGGAAAATGCGCTGGTGATTATCGACGAATCCCACGCCACGATTCCGCAGATCGGTGGCATGTATCGGGGTGACCGTTCGCGTAAGGAAACACTGGTGGAATACGGTTTTCGCTTGCCGTCCGCGCTGGATAACAGGCCGTTGCGCTTTGAGGAATGGGAGCAGCTGGTGCCGCAGGCGCTGTTTGTTTCGGCCACGCCCGGGCGCTACGAGTTGGAGCATGCCGGGCGTACGGTAGAGCAGGTTGTCCGCCCCACCGGGCTTATCGACCCCGAGTTGGAAGTGCGCCCTGCGACCACGCAGGTTGACGACCTGCTGCAGGAAATTCACAGCACCGTTGCTCATGGCGAACGTGTGTTGGTCACTACCCTCACCAAGCGCATGGCAGAGGATCTCACCGAGTATTTGGCCGAGCACGGGGTCAAGGTGCGCTACCTGCATTCGGATATCGATACGGTAGAGCGCGTGGAGATTATTCGCGACCTGCGTTTAGGCGAGTTTGATGTGCTGGTGGGTATTAACTTGCTGCGTGAAGGCCTGGACATGCCTGAGGTGTCACTGGTCGCGATTCTGGACGCCGATAAAGAAGGTTTCTTGCGCTCGGATCGTTCGTTGATTCAAACCATTGGCCGTGCAGCGCGTAATTTGAAAGGGCGTGCCATTTTGTACGCGGATAAGATTACCGGCTCGATGGAGCGTGCTATGGCGGAAACCGCGCGACGCAGAGAGACGCAGCTGGCCTATAACGCGAAGCATGGCATTACCCCGATAGGTGTTAACAAGTCGGTCAAAGATATTATGGAAGGTGCTCGCCGCATGCCCACACGGGCACGGGCGAAGGGCAACAAGGTCGCGGAGCAGGCGCTGGCGTTCAGCGCGGATATCGGGCGGCTCAGCCCCAAGGCGCTGGCGCGCAAACTGCAGCAGATGGAAACACAGATGCAAGAGCATGCACGTAACCTGGAATTCGAGCAGGCGGCAGCGTTGCGTGATCAGCTGGCGGAAGCGCGCCAGCTGGCGTTTCTCAGTTAGGGTTGCTCCGCTGCTGGGGCAACAACAGGGTGAATACGGCACCAGTGCCGCCCTCCTGTGTTGCCGCTTGCACCCGCCCGTGATGGTACTCGGCAACCAGCCGCACGATATACAGGCCCAGCCCTAAATGTACGCTGTCGGCGTCGCGTGCTTCGCGCAGGGACACCATGGCTGCAAATAAACGCCCGTGCATGTCGGCGGGCAGAGGTGGGCCGCTGTTACTGACGCTGATGGCCCAGTACGCGCCATGTGGAATGAGGCGTAAGGTGATTTCACTGCCTGCAGGTGCGAAGGAGGCCGCGTTGTCGACCAATTTGTCCAGCGCCTGCACCAGCAGGTCGCCGGCGCCGCTCACCCACGCGCAGGCTTTCGGGGCGTGCAGCGCTATGCGGTGCTGGCGGTATACCCCTTGGTAGGCCGCGCAGAGGGATTCCAGCAGTGGCACCAGGTCGAGGCGTACGAGTTCCCGCTGGCGGATACTCTCCTCCAGCCGCGTTGCCTCGGTCATGGCGTCCAGAATGCCACTCAGTCGGGCCAAGCCTTGGTGCGCACGCTGCAGGTAGACACCCCGTTCCTCGCGGCTTTCATCGGTTTTCAAGTTGTCCAGCGAAGACTGTATGACGGCGATGGGCGTGCGCAGCTCGTGCGATAGTTTGCGGCTTAGGGTGCGCAAGTACTCGTTGTATTCGTGCAGTTCCTCCAGCAGGCGGGCATAGCTGCGCGACAGGTCGCCAATTTCGTCGCGGGCACGGCTACGCGGGAAGTGAATCAGCTCCATACCCTGATTGCCCAGCACCTGCCCGGCGGCACGGCTCAAGCGGCGTATACGCCAGGACAGCAGGCTGGCAAATGCCAACAGGCCGAATGCTGCCGATGCCAGGGCCAAGGCGCTGTAGCCCAATAAGCGGCTGAAAGCGCGATCGGTCAGCGATAAGTACTGGTCGCTGCTTTGCTCCACGACAACCGTACCAATCACGTTTCCTCGGCTGTAAATAGGTGCTGCGGCGGCCAGCAATCGCCGCCCTGGGCTATCTGTTCCATACCATTGCTGTGCTGAACGGCCACTCAGCGCTGCATCAACTTCATCGGCGTGTAAGTAACCTACGCTGTCAGGCACGCCACGCGGCTCAAGTTTTTCTTCGGCCAGGGCGCGGCGGTAGAGTGCCTGCAACAGCCAAAAGGTTTCCTTTGCCCCAGCCGCCAAAGGGCTTGCAGGCGCGTCAGCTTCGGCCAGCAGGCGCGCATGCTGGTCGGTGACGCGCAAGCGCTGCCCGGCCCGAGCGAAGCGAGTTAGGTCTTCCTGTAAGGCGTGTGGCGGATATATCAACCACGGCGGTGCGGCTTGCTGTAACGGACTCGTGTTGCCGGCAGTGCGCCAGCCGCTGCTGCGGTGGCCATCGACATCGATCACGTAGAGCCCAAGCCTGTCGCCGGTGAGGGCTAAAGGCAGTGCCAGTTCTACGGCGTAGCCTTCGCGAGTGTCTTGCCAGAAGCCGCGGATTTGCCCGGCATCAGCGCCCAAGTGGCGAGGGCTTGCGTGTTGGCCGCGCACGCTGCCCGGTGCCGGTGTGGCGATGACATAATCCTGACGCCTGCCGTCCAGCCAGGTGCGTAGCACCAGGCGGTCCCCATTCGGCTCGGGGCTTAAACCCGGGTCTTGGTAGGTCACGGAGTCATCGGTGATCTGCAGCATCAGGTACAGCGTGCCTTCGAACACGCCTGCTCGATAGCCCATGCCGGGCACGCGCGTCTCCAAACGGCTAAAGCGCCCTTGCGTGTCCTCGCTCCAACCATCTTCATAGCCATCTAGCACGGGTGGCCTGCTCAGTAGCGGGGCGTACAGCGAGCCGCTGACGTCGTTCGGTGTGCGTAAACGTTCGGTGTTGGGATACAGCATTTCGGGCTGCTCGCTGAGGCTATCGGCAATGGCAAGCGCGGTGGCAGCGATTGCTTGTGCCTGGCCCTGGCGCAGCGCTATTTCCATTTCGCGCAGGAATTGGCAGCCGGCCCACGGCAGGGTGAGCAGTAACAGGCTAACGAGAATGAGCTGTCGGCGCAGGGTCACTGGCTAATCGCCCCGCCAGCGATAGCCCATGCCGTAGGCGGTTTCGATGCCGTCAAAATCAGCGTCGAGTGCAACGAACTTACGCCTGATGCGTTTGATGTGTGAGGTGATGGTGTTGTCGTCCAGCACCACGTTGGCACTCTCCATCAGCTGTTGACGGTTCTTCACATGCCCTCGATGCCTGGCAAGGGTATGCACCATCCAGAACTCCGTTACCGTCAACGACAACGGCAGCCCCTGCCAGTGCGCCGTCATGCGCTCCAGGTTCAGCGTCAAAGGGCCCTGCTCGACAATGTGCTCCTTGAGTTCGGGCGTGCGTAAGGCCTGCACGCGCCGAAACAGCGCCACAATGCGCGCCAGCAAGTGAGCTTGGCTGATGGTTTTGGTCAGGTAGTCGTCAGCCCCCAGCCGCAAGCCGGAGATAACATCCAGTTCGCTGTCGCGCGCGGTGAGAAACACAATAGGCAAAACGGGGCATAGGCTGCGCAGTTCGCGGCAAAGCTCAAACCCTCCCTCGATATCGTCGCCGAGCCCAACATCAATGATCGCCAGGTCCGGCAGCTGGCGCCGAAACTCGGCGCTTGCAGTCGCCCGGTCTGCGTAGAGGGATACGCGAAACCCTTGCCGCTGCAGAGCATCGCGATAATTCGCTGCCAGCACGGCTTCGTCTTCAATAATGGCGATGTGGTGACGCATGCAAATTCACTGGGCTGAACGAGCCGTTATGGTTTCAGAATCATGGCGCCCGCTCAAGGCTTGCCACAATTGGTCACAATTGCGCAGTAGCTTGCCACAGGTTCGCCACCAGATGGCAAGTGCACAGGGCTTTAATTGATTCGTTCCCACCCACTGGAGAGAATCAATGATTCCCGCTGCACACAGAATGTCCCCGAATGATGTTTGTCCGACGCTGCTCTGGCTGCTGCTGACCCGGTTGCCGAAGCTGCTCGCGATTATGATCGCCGGGCTCTTGCTAAATGCCAGCATCGCCAGAGCATCACTCGAAGCTACTCCCGGCTCTGGCCAACTTATGTTGCAGCGCCCGGGTTGGCCGCCTGTCGCTGCGTTGTTGCAACATCTGTTTCAAAATCGCCTGGCCAACGTGGCGCCGGGAGAAGCAGTGAGTGTGCGGCTGGAATTTGTACAGCCGGTCGAATATGCCAAAGGTCTGTTCAGCCTGCGCTTGCCGATGACTCTCACGCCGCGCTACATCCCCGGCATTTCGCAGCCACGGGCGCCGGGCCACACTGAAGAGCTTGTGCCTGACTATCTGGCATGGCATGTGGCGACAGACCAGGTGCCGGACGGGCCCTCAATTGCCGCGTGGCAACACGCTCGTGAAGGCTCAGATGCCTTGCCGTTGAACCCCGTCTCGATTGCGGTGCAGCTGGATGCGGGCGTGCCCCTGGCGCAGGTCGATACACCCAGTCATGCGATGCGTTTAACACGCGATGGCAGTCGCTATGCGCTGTCGCTGGCTCGCGGCATTAGTGAAATGGATCGCGACTTTGTGCTGCGCTGGTCACCTGCTACGGGGAGTTTGCCGCGTGCTGCTCTTTTTACCGAGGAGGTGGCGGGCGACTACTACGGGATGTTGCTGGTTGTGCCGCCTGTTCTGACGCAGGCGACAGCCGCCGCGCCACGTGAGTTGGTGTTTGTGGTCGATACCTCCGGTTCGATGGGCGGTGTTCCGCTGCAGCAGGCGCGGCACAGCCTCGCCGCCGCATTGGATAGCCTGCGCCCGACGGACTCTTTCAACATTATTGCCTTTGATCACGACTATCGCTCGCTGTTTGCGGCAGCGCAGCCCGCGTCGCCCAATGCGCTGCGCCAGGCTCGCCGGTTTGTTGGCAAGCTGGTGGCCGGCGGTGGCACAGAAATGCTGCCGCCACTGCAGCACGCGCTCGCTCAGGTCGTGGCTCGGCGCCGGGAGCAGGGTGAGTGGCAGGGTGAAGGGGGGAGTGAGGGGCGGGCAGAAGCGGGCGAGCGCTTGCGGCAAGTCGTGTTCCTGACCGATGGTGCGGTAGGTAATGAACAGGCAATTATTGACATGATTGCGGCACAGGTGGGCTCTTCTCGTCTGTTCACGGTGGGCATTGGCTCCGCTCCCAACAGCTGGTTCCTGCGCAAGGCCGCCCAGCTGGGGCGTGGGAGGCACCTGCATATCGGCGACACGAGTGAGGTCAGCGAGCGCATTGAGTCTTTGCAAGATCTGCGCTACACCGGTGTTTCTGAGGGTATCGTGCGGGCCAGCGCCCTGGCAGTGGCGTTGCAACACCAACTGCTCAGCCCCTACACGAGTTTTGTTGCAGTCGAGGAGCAAATATCACGGCCTGCTGCCGTCCCGCTGCGGCCAGAGGCTGTGCGCAATACCCGCCCTCGTGGCCAGGATCCGCAAGGCTTTGCCTACCCGCAAACGGCAACAACAGCCGGGTCCAAGCTGTTCTTTGCCTGCCTGCTATTGTTTGTCGCGTTGTTATTTTGGGTGATGCGTGGGCCGGAGCTGGACCATGTTGCCGATGACTCGACGCGTTAGGCGGCTGCGCCGTACAGGGCTGCTGCTCGCTATGTGGTTGAGGCTGTGCCTAGTCGAGCAGGTCACCCATCTGTTCCGCGAGCAAACGGGCGGCTAAAGTAATAGCCCTGGCTGTACGTACTGTGCTGACGACGAATAAAGTCTGCCTGTGCGTCCCGCATGGGCAACTTCGACAGGCTTGTTTCTCTCTCCGGACCAGCAGCCAGTGGGGTATCTGCGCTGTTTTGATGACGCTCATGCTGCCGTTTGCGGGATGATTGACTGCCAACATTTACCATAGCGCATATAGGGATGTTTGCATCCACTTGGCATGTTTTACTCGTGTGGCTGGCTGTGGTGGAGATTGCCCGGTAGGCCCGGTAGGCGGGGTGTCAGCCACTTTTGTGACTCATGGCGGTACCTGTGGTACGATCTCCCGCCCCGAATTTTCGTGCATAGAGGCATAACGAGCCTCGACTTTGGATTGTAGCCCGTTCACGTGGCCTTTAGTGGGGGCCACCACTGACATCAAGGAAAACGCATGCCTGCTATAACCCTGCCTGACGGCAGTCAACGCCATTTCGAAAGCGCTGTGTCAGTGCATGATGTCGCCGCCGCCATTGGCCCCGGCCTCGCCAAAGCGGCGCTAGCGGGTATCGTAGACGGGCGCACCGTAGATACCAGCCATCTCATAGACGTCGATACCAGCCTGGCCATTATTACCGAGCGTGACGACGCCGGCCTTGAGGTGATTCGCCACTCCACGGCGCACCTGCTCGCCATGGCTGTGCAAGAGCTTTTTCCCGGCACGCAGGTGACCATTGGGCCGGTGATTGAGGACGGCTTCTACTACGACTTTGCCAGTGGCCACCACTTCACGCCGGAAGATCTGGAAAAAATTGAACAGCGCATGGAGCAGATCGTCAACGATGATTTGCCCGTTGAGCGTTTGGTTATGAGCCGCGCCCGCGCCGTAGAGCTTTTTCGCAATATGGGCGAGCACTACAAGGTGCAAATTATTGAGGCACTTCCCGAAGGAGAAGAGCTATCTATTTATCAGCAGGGCCCCTGGATGGACCTGTGCCGTGGTCCACACGTGCCGAGCACCGGCAAGCTCAAAGCCTTCAAGTTGACCAAAGTGGCCGGCGCTTATTGGCGCGGCGACTCCAACAACGAGATGTTGCAGCGTATTTACGGTACTGCCTGGGCGAATAAAAAGCAGCTCAAGGAATACTTGACCCGTATTGAAGAGGCCGAGAAGCGCGACCACCGTAAGATCGGCAAAAAACTGGATCTGTTTCACACGCAGGAAGAAGCGCCGGGCATGGTGTTTTGGCACCCCGATGGCTGGACCCTGTATCAGACCATTGAACAGTATATGCGCCAGGCGCAGGGTGCTCAGGGCTACCGTGAGATCCGCACCCCGCAGCTCGTGGATATGTCGCTGTGGGAGCGCTCCGGGCATGCCGACAAGTTTGGCGATGACATGTTCATGTTGCAGTCTGACGATCGTCATTTTGCGGTAAAGCCCATGAATTGCCCCTGCCATGTGCAGGTCTTCAATCAGGGGCTGAAGTCGTACCGCGACCTGCCGTTGCGTCTGGCCGAGTTCGGCAGCTGCCACCGCAACGAGCCGTCTGGGTCATTGCACGGCATCATGCGAGTACGCGGGTTTACCCAAGATGATGCGCACATTTTTTGTACCGAGGCGCAGATCCAGCCGGAAGTGTCGGCCTTTATCGATTTCCTTCATGCAGTGTATGCAGACTTTGGTTTCAGTGAGGTGATCTATCGGTTGTCCACACGCCCTGAGCAGCGCGTGGGTTCCGATACAGACTGGGATCGAGCAGAAAAAGCTTTGGCCGATGCGCTGGACGCACACCAGCTACCGTGGCAAGAGTTGCCTGGAGAGGGCGCGTTTTACGGCCCAAAAATCGAGTTCTCGCTGAAAGACTGCATTGGGCGTGTGTGGCAGTTAGGCACCATACAGGTCGACTTTTCCATGCCCGGCCGGCTCGGTGCGCAATATGTGGCTGAGGACGGCTCCCGTCAGGTGCCGGTGATGTTACACCGCGCAATCCTTGGGTCTTTCGAGCGGTTTATTGGAATTCTGATCGAACACTATGAAGGCGTATTCCCCACCTGGTTGGCACCAACTCAGGCGGTTGTGTTGAATATTACCGACAAACAGGCGGATTATGTCCGTTTTGTGGAAGATTCCTTGAAAAACAAAGGCTTTCGGGTTCAATCAGACTTGAGAAATGAGAAGATCGGCTTTAAAATCCGCGAGCACACACTCCGTAAGGTTCCCTATCTGTTGGTGATAGGGGACAAAGAGGTGGAAACACAGACTGTGGCCGTGAGGGCCTGTCGTGGTGAGGACCTGGGTTCACTGAACCTGGAGGCGCTAGAGGCGCTTCTCACCGACGATGTGGCGCGTCGCGGCCGTATTGTATTGGAGAATTAGTATTAAGAAAGAGATGGGAAAGGGCGCCTCCAAGAAAGCCCTGATAAATGACCAAATTACCGTCAGTCCCTTACGCCTTGTTGGCCCGGAGGGCGAACAGATAGGCATTGTGCCCCTGAAAGAAGCTTTGGCTGTCGCCGAAGGCGCAGGCCAGGATCTGGTATTGATTGCAGATTCAGATCCGCCGGTGTGCAAGGTGATGGACTACGGCAAGCACATATTCGAAGCAAAAAAGCAGAAAAACCTGCAGAAGAAGAAGCAGAAGCGAACACAAGTTAAGGAAATGAAGTTTCGTCCAGGGACGGAGGAAGGAGACTACCAGGTAAAACTACGCAACCTGGTGCGTTTTCTGGAGCAAGGCGATAAGGCCAAGGTTACGCTGCGGTTTCGCGGTCGTGAAATGGCTCACCAGGAAATCGGCATGGAGCTACTCAAACGAGTAGAAGCTGATCTGGCCGAATTGGGCGCTGTCGAGCAATTCCCGAAAATGGAAGGCAGGCAGTTAACCATGGTGATCGCACCCAAGAAGAAGAACTAGGGCCTGTGAATGCCTTCTTTCTTCACTTTTTATTGATACCAATGCGGAGTATCTGACGATGCCAAAAGCAAAAATTCACAGCGGGGCAGCCAAGCGTTTCAAGAAAACGGCTGGTGGTTATAAGCGTAAAAGCGCTTATAAGAGCCATATCCTGACCAAGATGACCACTAAGCGCAAGCGCCAGCTGCGTGGAACCTCTATGGTTCACGCCAGCGACAAGGTGCACGTAGACCGCATGATGCGGGCCTGCTGACGCTTAACCATCTGACCTTAGGAGTAGACTATGCCTCGCGTAAAACGTGGTGTAACGGCACATCGCCGTCACAAGAAAATCTTAAAACAGGCCAAGGGTTACTATGGTGCCCGCAGCCGTGTGTTTCGTGTTGCCAAGCAGGCTGTTACCAAGGCCGGCCAGTATGCGTACCGTGACCGTCGTCAGCGCAAGCGCCAGTTCCGCGCGCTGTGGATTACGCGTATCAATGCCCAGTCCCGTGCGAACGGCCTGAGCTACAGCCGCCTGATCAATGGCCTGAAGAAAGCCGATATCGGTTTGGATCGTCGCGTCCTGTCGGACCTGGCGGTGCATGATAAGCCGGCTTTTGCAGCGATTGTGGAGCAAGCTAAGGCCGCATTGGCCTAAGCCCACCCTGCCGCTTGCGCGGCTCGCTGGTGACATGTGTGAGACCAGGAAAGGGAAAGGGCGGAGCTCTTTCCCTTTTTTGCTTGTAGGGTGGCGCAGGTGTTGAGCGCTACCGAAGGCTGTTGCATTTGTATCTTGGTAGTGGAGTCGTCGTTTGGCGCGTGATGGCGGGCTCCAGCGGACTCGCCGCAAGTACATCCCTGTAGGCTCGACAGCGACATCCATGTCGCTGACGGCCCGCCGGAGCCCGCCATCACGCGCCGCACTAACCGCGCCCGGCTCGGGATCGCAGGTTATGAACATATTAACAACGGAATGAAGAACACATGGACAACTTGACACCTCTGGCTGAAGAGGCCAAAAACGCCGTTGCCAGTGCCGCCGACAGTGCGGCTCTTGAGCAGTTGCGCGTCGACTTCCTCGGCAAGAAAGGGCGCGTTACCGAACTGCTCAAAGGCCTCGGCCAGCTTTCCGCGGAAGAGCGGCCGGCGGCAGGCGCCAGGATCAATGTGGTCAAACAGGAGCTGCAGGCGCTGATCAACGAGCGCAAGGCCGCACTGGAAGCCGCGGCACTCGCCGAGCAGCTTGGACGGGAAACTCTCGACGTGACGCTGCCCGGCCGTGGCCAGAGCATCGGGGGCATCCACCCCGTGACCCGAACTATTGAACGTATGGAGGACTTCTTTGCGGCAGTCGGGTTCGAAGTGGTCGAGGGCCCCGAGATCGAGGACGATTACCACAACTTTGAAGCACTGAACATTCCGGCCCACCACCCGGCCCGCGCGATGCACGACACCTTCTACGTCGACCCGACCACGGTGCTCCGTACCCACACCTCGCCCGTGCAGGTGCGGGTGATGGAGAACAATCAGCCGCCGCTGCGGGTGATTTGCCCGGGACGGGTCTACCGTTGCGACTCCGACCTCACTCATACGCCGATGTTCCACCAGGTCGAAGGCTTGCTGGTGGATGAGCGTTCCAGTTTTGCCGATCTCAAGGGCCTGATTGAAGATTTCCTGCGCGTGTTCTTCGAGAAGGACCTCTCGGTCCGCTTTCGCCCCTCTTATTTTCCGTTCACCGAGCCTTCGGCTGAAGTGGATATCCAATGCGTGAACTGTGCAGGTGCCGGCTGCCGTGTGTGCAGCCAGACCGGCTGGCTTGAGGTGATGGGTTGCGGCATGGTGCACCCTCGGGTGCTGGAGGGGTCGGGTATCGACCCCGAGCGCTTTACCGGTTTTGCCTTCGGCATGGGGGTGGAGCGCCTTGCGATGTTGCGCTATGGCGTGAACGACCTGCGCCTGTTTTTCGAGAACGACCTGCGCTTCCTTGAGCAGTTCTAGCAGACCACGGAGAATCGATCAGTGAAAATCAGTGAACAATGGCTCCGGGAATGGGTGAGCCCTGCGCTTTCGACCGATGAACTGGCGCACCAGATCACCATGGCCGGGCTGGAAGTTGACGCCGTTGACCCGGTGGCGGGGCACTTCAGTAGTGTGATCGTCGCCGAAATCGTGGAAGCCGTGCAGCACCCCGATGCCGACAAGCTGCGTGTGTGTACCGTCAATGCGGGTGCGGAAACGGTGCAGATCGTCTGTGGCGCACCCAATGCCCGCGCTGGCATCAAGGTGCCTCTGGCGCAGGTAGGTGCGGTGCTCCCGGGCGACTTTAAAATCAAGAAAGCCAAACTGCGTGGGGTTGAGTCGCGGGGCATGTTGTGCGCGGAAGCCGAGTTGGGGCTTTCCGATGCCAGCGAGGGCCTGATGGAGCTTCCCACAGATGCGCCGGTGGGCGCTGATTTGCGTGACTACCTGCAGCTTGACGATAATCTGATCGAAATTGGCCTCACGCCCAATCGGGCAGATTGCCTGGGAATTGCGGGCATCGCCCGTGAAGTGGGGTTGCTCAACAACCTGCCGGTTGTTGCCGTACCCTGTGACCCGGTGCCGGCAACCATTGCCGATTCGCTGACGGTGACCCTTGAGGCGCCAGAGCGTTGCCCGCGCTATGCAGGGCGCGTGATCCGCAATGTAGATGTCTCGCGCCCCTCGCCACTCTGGCTGCAGGAGAAGCTGCGTCGCTGCGGCTTGCGCAGCATTGATGCGGTGGTGGACGTCACCAATTACGTCCTGCTTGAACTCGGCCAACCAATGCACGCTTTCGACCTGGGCAAGCTGCATGAGGGAATCGTCGTGCGCACGGCACGAGCCGGTGAGTCCCTGCAGCTGCTGGACGGGCAAACGGTGGAGTTAAGCGCCGATACACTGGTGATTGCAGATCACAGCGGCCCGCTGGCAATGGCGGGCATTATGGGTGGCGAGCCTAGCTCGGTGGGAGAGAGCACCCGGCACCTGTTTCTAGAGTCGGCATTTTTCTCGCCAGGGCAGCTGGCGGGTGAGGCGCGCCGCTACGGTTTGCATACGGACTCCTCGCACCGCTTCGAGCGCGGAGTTGACTTTGCTTTGCAGCGCCGCGCGCTGGAACGGGCCACCCAGCTCATCCTTGACGTTGTGGGGGGCGAAGCGGGCCCGGTGACTGAAAGCGTTTCCGCGGCGCACCTGCCCGAGCGGCCCGATGTTGTACTGCGCCGCGCGCGCATCCTTCGCCTGCTCGGTTTTGAAATGGCTGACGCCGAAGTCGAACGCATTCTGACAGGCCTCGGGCTGGGCGTATCGGCTATTGATGACGGGTGGCGTTGTAGCGTGCCCAGCTGGCGTTTTGACATCAGTATTGAGGCAGATGTGCTGGAGGAGCTGGCGAGGGTTTATGGCTATAACCGTTTGCCAGTGAGCCATGTACAGGCAGATCTGGTGATCCCGGCGCAGTCCGAGACGCGCCTTTCCCTGCGCGGTGTGCGCCGTCACCTGACCGCCCGCGGCTATCGCGAGGCCATCACCTACAGCTTCGTAGATCGTAAACTGCAGCAGCTGTTCGATCCTGAGGTTACGCCCATTGCGCTGCAGAACCCTATTTCCGCCGAGATGGCGGTAATGCGCAGCAGCCTTCTGCCCGGGCTGGTCAGCGCCGTGCAGCGCAGCGCCCATCGGCAGCAGCCGCGTGTTCGCCTGTTTGAGACCGGCCTGCGTTTTCTCCCCGGCCCGGAAGGAAACGGGCTCCAGGGTTTGCGCCAAACGCCTTCGCTGGGCCTGGTGATCAGTGGTCGCCGTTTCGACGAGTCCTGGTCGGTGACCTCCAGTGCGGCTGATTTCTACGACATCAAGGGCGATATCGAGAGCCTGCTGGGCCTGGGCCGTTGTGCGGAGCAGTTTACATTTGCCGCAGCGACGCACCCGGCATTGCATCCAGGGCAGACGGCAGCCATCAGCCGTAACGGTGAGCAAGTGGGGATTGTTGGAGCCCTGCACCCTGACGTACTGGGTGCGCTGGATATCGCCGGCCCGGTACTGGCCTGTGAGCTGGACCTCAATGCCCTGCTGGCGGCACAGCTACCGGTATTCAGCGAGTTGTCGCGCTTCCCTGAGGTGCGCCGTGATATTGCGATTATTGTCGACAAGCACGTACCGGCCGCAGAGCTCATGCAGGATGTGACAGCGGCGGCAGGGGCTTACCTGCGTCAGTTAAGGTTGTTTGATGTCTATGAAGGCAAAGGTATTGATCCTAAAAGAAAAAGCCTTGCATTTGGTTTGACTTTCAGAGATCAATCGCGCACTCTAAGCGACGATGTGGTTAACCAGTCCATGAATCAAGTGATTGATTCCTTGGAAAAAAACTATAATGCTGAGCTCAGGAACCAGGCGCTGTAACGACGATGACAGCTCTCACCAAATCCGAAATGGCCGAACGCCTGTTTGAAGAGCTTGGGCTCAACAAACGTGAGGCCAAGGAAATTGTGGAGCTGTTTTTTGAGGAAATTCGCGCCAGTCTGGAGGGCAACGAGCAGGTGAAGCTTTCGGGCTTTGGCAATTTCGACCTGCGCGACAAAAGCCAGCGTCCCGGTCGTAATCCCAAGACCGGGGAAGAAATTCCAATTTCAGCGCGGCGGGTAGTCACCTTCCGTCCTGGGCAAAAGTTGAAGGCGCGAGTAGAAGAACATGCTGGAACCGAGTCACAATAACGAATTGCCGGCCATCCCCGGGAAGCGCTATTTCACCATCGGCGAAGTGAGCGAGCTGTGTGCTGTAAAGCCTCATGTGTTGCGCTATTGGGAACAGGAATTCCCACAGCTCAAGCCGGTCAAGCGCCGCGGTAACCGCCGCTACTATCAGCGCGAAGACGTGCTGACCATCCGCCAAATCCGCAGTCTGCTGTACGATCAGGGCTACACCATTGGCGGCGCGCGTCAGCGCATGACCACTGAAGAACCCGATGCAGTGCAACTGGACATGCAGGCGGTGATCAAAGAGACCATTGAAGAACTGGAAGACGTGCTGAAGGTGCTCGCTCCGGGCAAATAAGCTTGTTATCAGGGCCCCATTCAGTATAATGCCGGCCTCGCATTCGCGACTTCTCGGGGCGTAGCGCAGCCTGGTAGCGCACCACACTGGGGGTGTGGTGGTCGCAGGTTCAAATCCTGCCGTCCCGACCATATTTTAGGCTCTACCCGCTTAGCGGGGGATGGGCCGGCCTTCACTAAACTCGTGTAACAAAGCCATTCCGTCCACATTGATTCAACATGTTTCGGTATCATTCCCTCTACTAATAGTGCGCATCGGCAGGTATATAATGTACACCCGCCTGCGGATTCCTTCGGATTCAGCATGACCAAAGCTGTTTTTACCAATACTGCCGCCCGGCTGGTGTCCTACCTGCTGCTGGTGGCTACCGTGTTGTTCTGGTCGGCGACGGGGTCTCTTGCGGGGCAGGCTAACTCGCAGCTTGCCCCACTCTTCGATCACGCCGCTGGTCTCCCCAGCTCGGTGCTTTCCGAGTCCTTAGAGTTTAGAGCGTTGGGCGGTACCGGTGGGTTGGGTGCGGATACATCCGGCGCTGATGGCCCTGCGCTCATTCAATCTGCTGTGCCAGCGCTTATCGGCCAATGGAACCATCACGCGATTGTCTTCCCCTCCACATCTCCTAACGTTCGTCTCCACGTTACCCGTTACCCGGTATTGCCGCAGGCGCCCCCAAGCCTTGCTTGAATGGTTTGTCCGGTGCGCAGTGTGTGCGTTCAACGGTTCTAGATAGCAACTGAATCCGTGGGCGCTCAGGCTGTGTGTAGTAAAGCTCTGGTGACGAGTCTATCAACATGAAAATTATCGATTTTATGGGCTGGCGCAAACTCGCGCTGGCTTTTTCTGTAGTGCTTCTTATTGCATCCATTGGTTCCCTCGTTATGCGCCAGCTGGAGTGGGGGCTGGATTTTACCGGCGGCACTCTGGTTGAAGTGCACTTTGGTGAGGAAGCGGATCTCCCCGCAATTCGCGCCGCGTTGAACCAGGGCGGATTCGCCGGGGCCATTGTGGTGGCTTTCGGCACTGAAAAGGATGTGTTGATTCGCTTACCTCAGGGGCACTCGCAGGCCGCAGGAGACGACGTACTGCAATTACTGAACAAGGAAGCAGCAGGCGGCGTTGAGCTGCGCCGCGCGGAGTTTGTGGGCCCTCAGGTAGGAGACGAGCTACGCGAGCAGGGCGGCCTTGCCATGCTGCTGGCATTGGGCCTGATCATGCTCTACATCGCCTTCCGTTTTCAGCTCAAGTTTGCCTTGAGCGCCGTTATCGCTTTGGTGCACGATATTGTGATTACCTTGGGCTTCTTTTCGCTTACCGGCCTGGAATTCGATCTCACGGTACTGGCAGCGATACTCGCAGTGATTGGTTACTCGCTCAACGACACCATCGTGGTCTACGACCGCATTCGTGAAAATTTTCGCAAGTTGCGCGGACTATCGCCCGTTGAAGTCGTTAACCGGTCACTCACGGAAACACTCAGCCGCACCGTGGTCACCTCCTTGACCACGGTTCTGGTGCTAGTGTCGCTGGCGATTTTCGGTGGCGATATGATTTTCGGCTTTGCGGTTGCGCTGCTGGTGGGCGTCACCGTGGGCACCTACTCGTCAATTTACATGGCCTCTAACATTTTGCTCATGCTGGGTGTGACCAAAGACGACTTGATGCTGCCTGTGCGCGAGGGTGCGGACCAGGATGGGTTGGCCCCCTGAGTGAGGCCCATGGCAGGGTGGTCACAGGAAATCAGCGGACTACCGGGCTACGTGCAGTAAAACAAACGCTTTCGAGTCGTAGACTAACGGGCCGCCGCAAAATTTTGCGGCTGTTTCTCCGCAGAAAAATATGTAAAATACTCGCCTGATTCGTTGAACAGAGCCGCTTGAGCTCCCTGCTTCTTGTATGCAAAACGTCCACGTTACTGATTACCGCTTGATTATCATTGGTGCAGGGCCTGCTGGCCTCAGCGCTGCTGCGCGTGCTGCGCAGCTTGATGTCGAGAATGGTTTGACCTCACCTTCCTATGTACTTCTTGAGAGCACCTCTGAAATTGCCGCGACCATCCAGGGCTACCAGAAAGGCAAGCATGTGATGGATGAGCCAAGTTTCCTCGACTTGCGCAGCCCGATGCGCTTTGCCTTGGGTACACGGGAAGACGTCCTGGGTAACTGGGGACTGGATGCACAGCGGCATGGGCTGAGTATCCAGTATGACAGTGAGGTGACTGGTATAAGCGGCGCCAGTGGCTCATTTACGGTAACGCTGCGCGGTTCTGAGCCCTTGCGCTGTGCATCAGTGATATTGGCCTGTGGTACGCAGGGCAACTTGCGTCTCATCGGAGTCGAAAACGACCGCCCGTCGGCGTTTGTTCAGTACTCATTGCGGGATGCCTCAGCGTTTTCAGACAAAGTCGTGGTTGTCATCGGTGCAGGGGACTCCGCTATCGAAAATGCGCTTGCCTTGGCGCCGCATAACGACGTGCACATCGTAAACAGGCGTAGCGAGTTCAGCAGGGCAAAAGCGGGTAACTTGAACGCTGTGCTGATGGCGATCAATTCGCCAGACACCAGCCTGGATTGTCACTACGAGAGCGCGGTGACCGCGATCGAATTGCCGGGCTCCCCGGGTAGTCAAGGTAAGCTGGTGCTAACGACACCGCAGGGTGAGCGCAGTATTGACTGTGACCTCATTATCGCCCGGCTGGGTTCTTCGCCCCCCAGGGCGTTTCTGGAAAAATGTGGGCTTACGCTGGCCAGTGAGTCAGAGAACGCACTGCCCGACCTGGACCGTCAGTATCAGAGCAACGTGCCAGGCCTTTACGTCGTGGGGCAATTATCGGGTTATCCTCTCATCAAACAGGCGATGAATCAGGGGCAAGATGTCGTCGACTTTATAGCGGGCAATGTTATTTTGCCTGCGGATCACTCTCTGATTACCAATCGCTTAGGTGGCATTTACCCAGACATGACGGCCGACGAGGCCCTTGATTATATTCATGCAAAAATACCGTTGTTGAGCGCTGTAAGCCCCATCGCTTTTCGGGAGCTAATGATTGAAAGTCGCCTTGTTCTGAGCGGTGAATGGGCGAGCAGGTTAGACAAATCGATCAATGGGGTGGGCGTGCCCATGGTCAAGAAAAATGGCGATTTTTTGCTGCGGGCCGGTGATTTTGTTAACCGATTCTACTTGATTGTGGAAGGTGACGTGAGCCTCAGACTCGACGATGCCGCGTCTTGGGAGTTAGCCGAGGCCGGTTCATTTTTTGGCGAGAGTTGTCTTTTTGCCGGCCGTCAACAGCAAAGCAGTGTGGTTATTGGCAGTAACAGTGTGATTGTCGAGATTCCCCGCAGAATCTTGATCAAGCTTGCCAACTCCAATCAAAGTGTCCGAAGTCGTATCGACCTCGCCTTTGTATTCGGCATAGTCAAGGTTTACTTCAAGCCCAAAATAGTCGATTCTCAGTTACTTGAGCTGTGTCAGACATTGCGTACTCATACGTTTGAGGCGGGCGAGAGTCTGTATGAAGAGGGCGCAATAGGCGATTGCCTTTATTTGCTTCGCTCAGGAACGATTAACCTTATGCGGGGCGAAAGTCGGCAGATTATAGCGGACCAATATGCCGGTGAGTTGATCGGTCAGTTATCGTTGATGGGGCACCCTCGAAGGCTGAATTCTGCAATTGCTGCGACGCGCACCGAGGCGCTCGTGATCGGCGCTGACATTTTTAACGAATTGTTGCGAGAAAATCCCGATGTGCGCCGCAGGCTTGAAGACGATTTGTCGGTACTCTTGCAGGAAAATAATACCCTTTTCACCCATGCCGAGTCAGCGCGTGCGATGGGTTTTTTCATGCATCAAGGTTTGGGAGAGGCAACGGACGCTCTTATTATCGATACCGGTCTTTGCGTTGGCTGCGACAATTGCGAGCGCGCCTGTGAAGACACTCATGGCGGCGTCTCGCGGCTGCAGAGGTCGGTCGGCGATAACTATGGCCGCTTTCAAGTGCCAACGGCATGCAGGCATTGTGAAACGCCTCACTGCATGAAAGACTGCCCTCCAGACGCAATTCATCGAACTGCTTCTGGCTCAGTGTACATCACAGACAGCTGCATTGGCTGTGGGAATTGTGAGTCCAACTGCCCATATAACGTTATTCAGCTGGTGGCTGCACCGACCCCAAAAGCACCCCTGTTCTCGCGTTGGTTTAATGCTCTGGCGGGGAATTCGGCGAGTGGTTCGGCTTCGTCCCCCGGACAAGGGGCCTCCTTGGCTGTCAAGCGGGCGGTGAAGTGTGACGCCTGCATGACGGTAGCGGGCGGCCCAGCGTGTGTGCGTGCCTGTCCCACCGGTGCTGCTGCGAGACTTGGATCCGAACAGCTGCTTTCACTGATAGAAAGCTCATGACAACCCATCAAAGCATCCTGGCGTGGAAAAACTACCGTTATTTCGGTTGGTTTGCTGTGGTCGTGCTATCCAGCAGTCTGATTTTTGTCAGTCAATTCTACAGCTCCATGCCAGCGTGGGGAGGGACTTGGCAGGGTTACACCTTGGGCACCATCGGGGCGCTTCAAATTGTGTGGTTAACCTTGCTGGGCGTGAGGAAGCGACGCTATCGATCTCGTATGGGTACTGTAGAGGGGTGGACGTCTGCGCATGTCTACCTTGGCGCATCGGTAGTGATTGTTGCCACCCTGCATTGCGCGGCAGAGCTTGCCAGCTTGAACGTGCACACCATGACGTTTTGGTTAATGCTGATTGTTGTGCTTTCAGGTTTTGCCGGGCTTTATGCCTATCTGCACATTCCCGAATCCATGAGTCAAAATCTCGGAGGAAGATTTCTGGCACACTGGGTTGCTGAGCTCACAGAAGTCGATCGAAAACTCGCCGAGTTAGCCTCCACCTCCCAGACAGACTGGAGCTCCGAGATTCTAAGCGCTCTACAAGGCACAGCGATTGGTGGCTCCAAGCGATCCCAGCTTTTTGCTCGCGATACGTCTGTGCTTTACTCGATTGACGCCGGCCGGCTGGTGTCCAACAAGGACCAAGCTGCGATGATTAGCATACTGTCGCGACGTATACCGCAGGCGCGTGATGATGAGATTCAGTCTGCTCTGCTCAACAAGGCATTTTTATTGTTCGGTAATCGACAGTTTTTGTTACGTCGCATAAGAAAAGATATGCAATACAAGGCCATTTTAAAAGCCTGGTTGTACCTGCATATCCCCTTTACGGTGAGTTTGCTGGTGGCACTCTCTGTACATATTTTTGTCATTTTTTATTACTGGTAAGTATGCGATTTCTAGTCCAGCAGCGGAGTGAAAAGGCCTCAGACGAGACGCTTGTTGTTGAGTCCAACGAACTTTTGCTCGGCGTGAATTCCGGATATCCCCATCTGATGCCAGGGCTCGGTTTTAGTCTCGCGATAAAGTGCAAAAAATCGGGGAGGCTAAAGGTCAGTGGCAAAGGTGGAGTTTTTACCCTGAGAGGTAAAAAATTCAAGAGCAAGACGTTGCGAATCGGAGACGAATTAAGCGCGGGATTTTATACTGTCAGTACATTGCAGGGCCAGTCACCTGATGATGTCTGCCTGGTGATCACTAGAAACCCGATTCTTCCCGCGTGTGAAAGGTCCGCGATGAATTTTGCGCAGACTGGTTTGAGCATGCGCTTTTGGAGCTACAGCTTACTTGTTCTTCTGCTCGTTGGAACGTTTCTATTGCCCTTTCTGGACACACTGGGAGCAGCGCCTTACGCGGACGCCTCAGTACGGCGCATAGTCCCAACGGAGAGTTCCTGGAGTGCGGGGCCCCTGCATAGCGCTCACGTTACTGCGGGTATCGAGAATGATTGCAAGGCCTGCCATTCACAGGCCTTTGAGGTAATTCCTGATTCCGCCTGCCTGGCGTGCCACGACCAAATGAATGAACACCTGGCATTGACGCCCAGTAATAGCCCTCATTTTCTGGACTCATCCTGCGCCTCTTGTCATATTGAGCACATGGAACCCAGCAATCTGGTAAACCGCAGCTCAAAACTCTGTGTGGATTGCCACGGCAAGCTGCAGGATTGGGCGCCAGAAATGCCCGTTGCCAGCAAGTTCTCGGCCCTGGGCCATCCCGAATTCAGGTCGTCTGTGTGGGAATATGATGCCGTGTCCGACGGAGCCGCCCAATGGCATCTGCTCAAGCCTGAGGCTGGTTCCATGCAAGCAGTGCATGAACAATCCAATCTCAAGTTTCCCCACGATACCCACATGGATGCCAAAAAAATGGCAGCGGACAATAACGGCATGGGCCTCGCCTGCGTCAATTGTCATGAAATTAATCCGGTCGACGGTGGTGTCCTTGCAATTTCCATGGAAACACATTGCCAGACCTGCCATGAGCTTACCTATGACCTTGACGACCCCTCGCTGCTGCTACCACACGGGCCTGAGAGGCGGGTCATCGCGGAGATGGAATCGCACTTTTACAGAAAATCGCGAGACTCGAACAGATTTGATGCCAAGGAGCGTGTGCGTAAAGAGGCCGAGCACCAGTTCAGCGATGCAGGCTGTGTAACCTGCCATGTGGTCAAGGCGTATCCGGAAAATCCCATCGAAAGCCGCTGGCAAGTGGTTCCGGTACGCATATCGCAGGATTGGTTCCCTGCGGCGTCCTTCAACCATACGGCACATATGAGCGCTCCAGGTATAAGCAGTGATTCGAGCTCCTGCGTCGCTTGTCATTCGGCTGATAAATCACACGATTCCCGGGACATTCTGATGCCTGAAAAAGAGACCTGCCTGGGCTGTCACAACAGCGAACGCGGTTCCAGCGCGGATTCCTGCATTAGCTGCCACGTGTTCCACTCAAAAGACGGTACGCCGTCACTAGAGGCGCGAGATTCTTGGCGTCACTTTCCGGGGAGCTCACCTCATGTCGTTCAATAGGCTATCACGCGGTTTACAGCCGCTTCTCTTGCTTGCAATAACAGCATTATTAGTGACTGGCTGCGGCGGTGGTGGAGCGGACCCGCTGCAAGAGGAGGTTGTTTCCGACATCGCCCAGCCTGTCGCCGACTGCGACGGTAGTTGCGTCAATAATTCCTCGGTTCTGCGTGTTGAGGATGTGCAACAGGTACTGGCCCAAGGGCTCCATCAAGCTCAGGCAATGGGTGTTGAAGCAACGCTCGCAGTAGTCGATCGCGTGGGCAATGTCTTGGCTGTTTACAGAATGTCCGCAACGGGTAGTGCACTCGATATCACATCCACTGTGCCCAACACGGTCATGACTGGGTTGGACGGTGTTCAGCTGCCTGGCGGCACTGATGGCGATGCACTGGGCGCCATTGCAAAGGCGATAACAGGGGCTTATCTGTCGAGTGAAGGAAATGCCTTCAGTACGCGAACCGCCAGCCAGATTATTCAGGAAAATTTCAATCCGGGAGAAATCGATCAACCTGCGGGTCCTCTCTATGGCGTTCAATTCAGTCAGCTACCCTGTTCTGACTTTCTGAGTCGATACGATGGTTTGGGTGTCTCTGTTGGCCCTCATCGGTCGCCTCTTGGCCTCGCGGCCGACCCGGGTGGGTTCCCATTGTACAAAGGCGGCACCCCAATTGGAGGCGTGGGCGTCATAGCCGACAATCTGTATTCGCTGGATAAAAATGTACAGGATATTGACCGTAACGTTGATGAAATGATCGCCTATGCCGCAACTTATGGCTTCCAGGCGCCGATTGAACGCAGGGCTGACCGGCTAACGGTTGATGGCAAAACGCTTCGCTATTCTGACGTTATGTTCGACGATCTCCCGGTTAATCCGGCAGATGCCCCCATATTTGATCAACTTGGGGTGCAGGGCGGTTTGGTGGCGGTTACCGGATATGCTGATGCTGTAATACGTCAGGGCACCCTCTTTGGGCAATTGCAATCGGGTATAGCGAAAGCCGGTGGCGCCTTTGCCGATATTGATGCTTTTGCATTCTACGACGCGCAACAGAACCAGCGCTACTTCCCGCGCGACGGCTCCGATGTGGAGCAGCTGGCGGACCGTGTTCTCAAGGCAGCGGAAGTCGAACAGATTCTAGTGTCTGCGTTTGAAATAGCAGCGCGAACAAGGGCACAAATCCGGCGTCCTCTTGACACATTTGGGCGAGTAACAATAACCATTGTTGATACCAACGGGCTGGTTGTGGGCATGATCAGAAATCGGGATGCACCGGTATTTGGTTCAGATGTCTCGCTGCAGAAAGCGCGAACCACTACGCTGCTTTCGTCCTTGGACGCGGAGCAGTTCTTCGCGGAAATCGATACCCCGGCAACCTATCTCGAAAACGACTTTGTTACCGTCAAGGAGGAAGTTCCTCTTGATGAATACATGGATAGAAGCAAGGCGCTGCTGGGTGCCACAGCCTTTGAGGATGGCGTGGCGTATTCGATTCGATCCATCAGTAACATCCACCGTCCTTTCTTTCCCGATGGATTATCTTCAGCTGAGGGTGGACCTCTGAACAAGGAGCCCTCTCTCAGCGAATGGAGCGTGTTTTCTACCGGGCTGCAACTAGACGTTTCATTCAACAAGATTGTGCAGCACGTGCTCTATGCCGCTACCGGTGGTGGCTCCGATGTTGACTCTTCTTGTAATCAAAGTAGCTCGCCACTGCGTTTGGCCAATGGCTTGCAAATTTTCGCCTCAGGCGTGCCAATATATCGTCACGGCGAGTTGGTTGGGGGCTTGGGAGTTGCAGGAGATGCGCCGGAACAAGATGAAATGATGGCGTTTCTGGGGCTGTACAATGCGGGAATTTTGCTGGAGAGTGGCATAGGTAATGCGCCAGTCGAAATCCGCGCGGACAGGCTCACGCCAAACGGTTACCGTCTTCGCTACGTTCAATGTCCTCAGAACCCGTTTACGGACTCGGATGATGAAAACGTCTGTAGAGGTAAATAGTGGATGATAGTTTTGCCTCTATGTGATCACGTAAAGACGGAGTGCAAGACCAGAGGTCTGCCCGGCGGGTGGATTTATGGTCTCATCGGGCTGTTCGGGCTTCGCGCCATACTGCTCATAGTGGCGATGATGCTGATTCCCGTTTCCCAGTCGACAGCCCAATCCAACCAAACTACCCTCGGAAGGGCCTCGGATGCTGTGCCCCACATCAAGGCAAAATTGTCGTGGCTTGAGGATCCTGCGGGAAAATTTGGCCTGCTCATAGATTTGTCCCGGCGTGGCTCATACGATATTAGCGCAGGACATAGGCAGTTTGTGCTGCACTGGGACGAGCAAAATTCCGTCGAGTTCCATGCGTCGCATGTGCTCAAAAAGTTGGCTGACGATACGCCGCTCGCAGGCCTCGTCTTCGGAGAAAATCGGCTCGAAATCAACTACGGAGAAGGCTTTCGTGTGTCCATTACTCCGATGTTCGTTTCGACAAATGAGGGAGAGGGCGACCAAATTGTCTTGCGCTTTGAACCTGTGGTCAGCAGTCCGGTTGCGTCAGTCGCCGAGGCTGCGCGTCCCATTTCACCTGCTGTCGCCCCGCCCACTAGAATACAAGCTGTGCCTCCAGCCGGGCCCCCACCGGCCTTCGCAGCTGATGATCCACGTACGTACTTCACTGTTCAAATCGGAGCGTTCAAGCAGCTAAATCTTGATATGGTTGAGTCTCTTCACCGACACGGTGAGGTAAATGTCGAGCGCGGAAAGCCACTGTCGCGCGTTTCGATAGGGAAATTCCTCACCAAGCCGCAAGCGCAAGTTCTTTTGGCTGACCTCAAGCGCAAGGGTTTTAAGGACGCATTCATCAGAACAATCAGCGCGCCGGGTTCGACGTTAGCTATGCCCACTGCGCCGGCGGCCGCATCTCAAGCAGTGGTTTCGGCGCAGCCCACTGGTGTTCTGGCAAGAGGTACGGGCATGCCGCCTGCGCGTGTTGACATTGAGCCACCTGATTCTGGCAAGGAACATGGCTCTGGCGGTGCAGCACCGTCTGCTCTTCTTTCAGACTGTGGTCCTACTGATCAAGGCTGGCTCCCGAAGGTCAACAACAAGCGCTGCCTCCCCGTGAACCCTGCAGCGGCCAATAACCGAGGCAGTGGTGTAAAAGCCGCGCCCATGGACAGCGCCTCAAAGGCGATTTCCACGGAAAGGAATTATTTGGTGCAGGAGCAGATAGAGTCGCATGATGCTCACCCATCTGCGCTTGTCGCAGCACGAGCAGTGGAAATCCCCGCCCCGCGTCCAGAGGACTATGCACCGGCCGTGGCAATGCCTGACCGATGGCGTGTTCTGCAGAGCCTGGGTTTGGTCTACGACTGGTATGACCCGTACAACCAGAATGTTCTGAAGGGCGATTTTCCTGTTAAAGATGACTGGTTTTTCAACGTCACGGCTGTCTCGGATACATTTCTGGAAGTACGCACAGTCCCCACTCCGGTAGGCTTGCAGGCGACAGACTTGGCCGGCTCCAATGATGTGTTTGGCAGCTACGACCAGTCGGCCGTGGTGCAGAACATTGCCTTTGAATTTGTTTATTATCAGGGCGACACCGTTTTCAAACCGGTGGACTGGGAGTTTCGCTTCACGCCGGTTTTCAACATTAATCACACGCTCGTGGATGAAATTCTGGCGGTGAATGCTAATCCAGGAGAGGGCAGGGAGCGAACAAGAACCGACGTAGGTATTCAAAGCGCTTTTGTCGACAAGCACCTGTGGAATGTCTCTGACAATTATGATTTTGACAGTGTACGTCTGGGTATTCAGCCATTTTCAGCGGATTTTCGGGGCTTTCTTTTTCAGGATGCCCCGTTCGGTGTGCGCTTGTTTGGAAATCGGTCCAATAATAAATTCCAGTACAATGCCGCCTGGTTTAGGAGATTGGATAAGGACGTTAATAGTGGCCTGAACGATATTGGCGCGGGCCTTAGGGAGGATGATCTTTTTATTGCCAATGTTTACTGGCAAGACCGGCTGGCACTCGGATTTAATACCGAATTTCTGCTGGCTTACAACCGGAATCGAGAAACAGACAATGTCTTTGATGCCAACAACTTTATCACTCGTCCAGCGTCGATAGGTCTGGAGCGGCCAAGAACATACGACGTTGTTTATGTCGGCTTGGGAGGTGATGGACGTGTCGGCAGAGTTAATCTCACCACAATGCTCTACTGGGCTACCGGAAAGGAACAGGGAGGCGTTTTTACTGGCACCGATGCCGACATAAATGCTTTTTTTGTCGCCGCAGAGCCCTCGATTGATTTCGATTGGGCGCGGTTGAAACTGTCCATGCTGTACGCATCAGGCGACCGTGATCCATATGATGACCAAAGTGAAGCTTTTGATGCGATATTCGAAAACCCTATTTTCGCTGGTGCAGACACCAGTTACTGGGTGCGGCAGGCTGTTCCGCTGATCGGTGGTGGCCGGGTCGCACTTTCGTCGAGGAATGGACTGCTGAATTCCATGCGTTCCTCTAAAGAACAAGGGCAGTCGAACTTCACCAATCCCGGATTGATTCTTTTGGGCGGTGGCCTTGACCTTGATGTGCTGCCGCAACTGCGTCTTTCTTTCAACGCCAATTACCTGCAATTCGCGGAGACCGGAGTTCTCGAATACGCTCGCGCCACGCGCGACATTGATGAAGAGATAGGATTCGACGTATCAGCAGCGTTGATCTGGCGGCCCTATATGACTCAAAACGTCGTAACTAGACTTTCCTTTGCAAGGCTTTTTTCAGGCAAAGGGTTTATTGACTTGTATGGCGATGAAGACCCCTACTCAATTCTGGCTAACGTGGTTTTAACATGGTGATTCACCAATCGGGTTTAGGCTCAGCCATTCAAGGAGGGCTGACGCTGCTGCTGGCTGCCGCCCTGGGCTTGCCCATGTTTGCAGGAGCAGCATCAGACGCTGGAAAGGATCGAGTGCATGTTCGCTCTGCGGTCGCACCAGCGCCCGAGGCTCAAAGCCCGGCTGATGTGCTGGTAAAGTCTGAGGGATGCTTGTCCTGTCACGCTGAGAGTGATTCCGCAACCATGCACTCAAGCCCCGCCGTGATGCTGGGCTGCGTTGACTGTCACGGGGGCAATGCGGAAGCTGCGTTGTCTGACAAGTCTTTACCACGCGATAGTGATCAGTACCTTCGTGTTATCGAACAGGCACATCCCATTCCTTACTACAAGGACGCCTGGGGATTTCCTTCAAGTGCCAATCCTAAACAGAGCTATACGCTGCTCAACAAGGAAAATCCAGAGTACATCCGGTTCATTAACCCCGGCGATTATCGAGTTGCACGCGAGGCCTGCGGTGCCTGCCATCTTCCGATCATAGAAGCCGCTGAGCGCAGTCTGATGGCGACATCGGCAATGTTCTGGGCTGCAGCGGCTTATAATAATGGTGTATTGCCGAATAAGCGGCCTTTGTTCGGTGAGTCCTATACCCCAGATGGCAAAGCCGCAAAATTGCTGGGGCCAGTCGCGTTGCCGGCTGAAGTAAGAGACGCGAAGGGTATAGTAGATTTCTTATTACCGTTGCCGGCGTGGGAAATTGTCCCCCCCGGCGATATTTTCCGTGTGTTCGAGAGAGGTGGAAGGAATATAACCAGCCTGTTTCCTGAAACGGGTAACCCAAGTTTTACCGGGCAATTACAACGTATAGAAGAACCCGGCCGGCCGGACTTTCGCCAGTCCAATCGTGGGCCTGGCACGGGTGCTCGGGTATCAATACCAGTTTTGAACCTTACCAAGACGCGGCTGAACGACCCCCACACCTGGTTCCTTGGCACCAACGATCAACCTGGGGATTATCGCTCCTCTGGTTGCTCTGCTTGCCATGTGATTTATGCCAACGACCGCGACCCGAGGCACTCAGCTAGCTATGGGGCACTTGGCAACAAAGGCGAGTCGGCGTCCAAGGACCCGACAATTCCGCGCGGTGAGTCAGGGCACCCTATTGCCCACGTGTTTACCCGCGCCATCCCGACCAGCCAATGCATGTCCTGTCACATGCATCAACCCAACATGTTTGTTAACAGTTATCTAGGCTATACGATGTGGGACTATGAGGCCGATGCGCAGGCGATGTGGCCAGAGCAGCAGGTGTATCCTACCGAGAGCGAGAAAAGGGAGGTTTACAAACGCAATCCGGAGGGGGCGGCGCCGCGTGGCAAGTGGGCGGATCTTGAGTTTTTGGAAGGAGTCTCTGAATTGAATCCAACGCTCAAAGACACTCAGTTTGCTGATTATCACGGTCATGGATGGAACTTCAGGGCGGTATTCAAGCGAGATCGCGCGGGTAACCTGCTGGATGCAGACGGGGCTGAAGTCGCTGCTGATGACCCGGAGAAGTTTGACAAGGCGGTGCACATGTCGTCTATCCATCTTGATGCGGGAATGCATTGTGTAGACTGCCATTATGCTCAGGATACTCACGGTAACGGCCATATTTATGGTGAAGTTGCCGCCGCCGTAGAGATTGACTGTAAGGATTGCCACGGCACGATTACCGCCTATCCTACACTCAAGACCTCCGGCCCAGCGGCTTTGGTGAAGGGTACGGACATGGCAGCCATAAGAAATCCGGATGGTAGCAAGCGCTTCCAGTGGGTTAACGGTGAGCTGATTCAAAGGTCGGTGTTAACCGAGGGCCTTGAGTGGAAGGTGTCTCTGGTCAAAGACAGCGTCGATAAAACCCATCCGAGCTATAACGAGAAATCGGCGCGTGCCAAGTCGATGAGCAAGGACACTAGCTCTCAGAGTTGGGGTGAGCCCCTTGCTGCGGCGGAGCTTGCGCACTCCGACGACGAAATGGAATGTTATGCCTGTCACACATCATGGACCACAAGCTGTGCAGGTTGCCACCTGCCTATTGAAGCCAATCAGAAAACCGAGAAGCTGCATTATGATGGTGGCGAGAGCCGCAATTACGCCACCTATAACCCCCAGGTATCGCGGGATCAAATGTTTCTGCTCGGGCGCAGGGAATTGGCGAAGGGGGGCAAAATAGCTCCTGTAAGATCAACCTCAGCACTGGTGTTAAGCTCTTCAAACGCAAATCGTGAAGTCATTTACACCCAGCAGCCGCCGATTTCGTCCAGTGGCTATAGCAGCCAGGCCTTCAATCCGCACTTCGCCCATACCGTTCGCAAGACAGAGACCAAAACCTGTGAGGACTGCCACCTCTCAAAGAATAACGACAACAATGCAATCATGTCGCAGCTTCTTATGTACGGTACAGGATTTGTCAATTTTCTGGGCCACAACGCGTATGTCGGAGGCGTTGAGGATATCTCCGCAGTTACGGTTACCGAGTGGACCGAGCCGCAGGCGGTGAAGGGTAGTTACCTGCAGCGCTATGCCTACCCGGATTATTATGCAGAGCATTTAGCGCGGGGTCTTGAGTTGACGGCTGCTGGCCATCACGACAGCGGGCGCGTTCAATGCTTGCAGCTGCGAGGAGAGTATCTTTTCGTTGCTGAAGGTGCCAAGGGTACTCGTGTTTACGACGTGGCCAGCATCGCCAATAAAGGTGTTTCGCAAAAAATCATTTCGGCGCCCTTCAGTCTTCTTGGGCAAGACATTCAGATAGAGAGCAAGAACGCAAGCTGTGCGGTCCTGCCAACAAACCAGCCTATACAGCCCTCGCGCAACACCGGCGATCTAATGCGTTATACCAACCTGGAGCAGCCTTTCCACCCAATGTATCAGTATCTTTACATAACCGATGCGGAAGAAGGCCTCATCCTTGTGGATATTGATACCTTGATGGATGGTGATCCGCGAAACAACAATTTGTCTCGAGCCTTGACCTGGAACGAGGGCGGTGTACTCGCTGGCGCTAGACATTTGGTATTTGGAGGCAGGTACGCTTATCTCGTTACCAACTCCGGGTTGGTCATTCTCAATATGGATGATCCTCTGGCGCCGCGTCTGGTTTCCAGGTTGCCACTGGTTGACGCCCACTCTGTTGCACTGCAATTCCGCTACTTGTTTGTTACTGATGCTCAGGGTTTAAAGGTGATTGATGTGACCAACCCAGCTACGCCGGTGTTAATTGGTAACAATACGGTGGCGTTGACATCAGCAAGGCGTATCCACCTCGCCAGAACCTATGCCTATGTCGCTGCAGGCGATGAAGGCATTGCGATTGTCGATATTGAAAATCCGGCGTCGATGCAGTTGCTAGAGAAGTATGCTGAGGGACTTTCGGATGCTCACGACGTGACCGTTGCAAGTACCAACGCTTCACTGTTCGCCTATGTGGCAGATGGAGAGGAAGGCCTAAAGGTGTTTCAATTGATGTCACCGGATAGCCAGCCCAATTTTTACGGTTTCAGTCCAAAACCATCGCCGGAGCTTATTGCAAGGTATAAAACGCCTTCGTCAGCACTGGCACTGAGTCGCGGGCTGGAGCGGGATCGTGGGGTTGATGAAACTGGTGGGCAAATTGCTGTATTTGGCCGCATTGGTTCCCGGCCATTGAACGAAGCGGAAATGAAACGTCTGTATCTGGATGATGATGGGAAGCCATGGTTCGTAGAAAACTGATCGTTCTGAGTGCCGTAGTTGCCCTTATTTTGCTTGGGCGCGTGGCTCTGGCGGAGATTCCAGAAGGGCCCCGCGCTGTGTTGCCGCAGGAGGCGCAAGCGGCCCATCTCGGGGTGGCGAGCTGTGCCAGCAGCGTTTGTCATGGCAAGGCGGAAGCTTCATCTACGCGCCGTGTCTGGTTGACGGAGTTCAGAATATGGCAGGTAAGAGACCCGCACGCCACGGCCTACGATACCCTGTTATCGCAGGAGTCTGCGGTTATTGCCCAAAAACTGGGCCTTGAGGATGCATTTACCGCCGAGGTCTGCCTGGATTGCCATTCGGATAACGTCGCTGTCGAGCGTCGCGGGCAACGTTTTCAGCTATCAGATGGTGTTGGCTGTGAAGCTTGTCACGGTGGGTCCGAGGACTGGATTTCCTCGCACACACGTGACGGCACTCCCTATACCGAAAATCTGAACAGGGGGATGTATCCTGCGGCGGCACCCGAGGCCAAGGCGGCGCTCTGCCTGTCCTGCCACCTGGGGAATTCCAGTAAATTTGCCTCACATGACATTATGGGTGCAGGTCATCCGCAACTGCTGTTCGAATTGTCCAGTTTTTCTGCAAATCAGCCTATGCACTATGCGATAGATGCTGATTATATTGAACGCAAAGGGGACTATACTGCCACGGATGACTGGCTTCATGGCATGGGTGAAGCTGCTATTGCAACGCTTGATCTACTGCGTGATGCGCCGTTTGATGCGGACTCCATCTTCCCTGAGCTTGCGCTCTATCAGTGTGATGGATGTCATAAAAAAACTGATCAGTCCTCTCGTGGGGTCAGTTATCGTCAATCCATGTTCCCCTCCGGTTCCGTGCGGCTCAACGATACCGTTATACGCCTGTTTCTTGACATTGCTGCTACGCTTGATGTCGACGGCGCTTCCTTTGCTCTCAAGAGATTGGATGAGCTCGTGCTCGCCGCTGGCATGAAACGTCAGGACCTCGCGAGTACTCAGCGTGCGCTAGCAGAAACGCTTGCAGATGTCAGGCAGGCACTGGTGGGCCGAACCCTTTCGCGTGCTGATCTGCTGCGAGTCCGTGAGCGGTTTCTAATTTTGGCCACCAGTGAAAAAGCCAGCTATTTTTCGTATTCGTTTAATTTGTTTTTGACAGTTAGCCACTTGAACGCAGAGCTCAATGACGGCTTGCTGTCCGATGACGATATTGCGGCATGGTTCAGAACAGTAGAGTTTGAAAGCAGTTATAGCCCGAAAGAATTTGTTACCGTGGCAGCCGTGTTGCTGCAACGCGTGCAGCTTGAGGGGAGTCATTGGTAGAGGGCCCTGCGTTAAGCTGACGGATAGCCAATCACGCCATGAAAGTCCCCGGTTTGCCGTGCTTACGCTTCTATTCGGTGCCAGTTTTAGAAGCTGTAACGCAGTTTTACCCAGCCTTGCCGCCCGGGTTCGTTGACGCGCACGGCCTCCGGGTTGAAGGGGTCGAGATTGCCCGCATTGACGTGATAGGAATAGGCCTTATCAAACAGGTTTTCGATGCCAGCCTCTAACAACAGCTGCCCACTGACGTTCCAATGACTGTAAAGGTGCACAACGCCAAACCCGGGAGTAGGGGCGTCAACGTCTACCGCTGAATTGAAATGGCTTTGTCGCGCAGTCGCTACCCACTCAAGACCCAACGCCCAACGATTGTGCTGATAGTCAAGGTTGGCTCGTGCCTCCAGCGGCGCAATCTGTGCGAGGTCGCCATTGTCGCCGTGGCCGCGCGTGTAGGCGATTCCGAGGCGGGCCCGCAGGCGCTCGTTGACCTGCAGGCTCGCGTCCACTTCAGAGCCGAAGAGCGTGGCATCAATGTTGCGATAGAGGTCTGCGCTACCCACTGCATAGCGCTCGATATAGTCGTTGACATCGTCTACGAACAGGCTGGCACTCCAGTCCACGCGGTCGCCTTCGTGCATCATGGTCAGATCAAGCTGCTGATGGATCTCCGCATTGAGCGTCGGGTTGCCCACCCAGAAGTTGCCGCCCGCGCTGCGCGCGATCCACTGCTCTGAGCTGTCGGGGGTGCGTACTGAGCGGCTCAGGTTCACACTGATAAGGTTGGCGTCGTCAATGCGCCGATCCCATCCCAATATTGCGCTGATGCCGTTGTCATCGTTGCGGGTGTCGGTTGTGTCGTAAAACTGTTGATAAAGATGCGTTGGGGTAGCGCTGCCCGTCATGCCGGCGCTGAGCTGGGCTTCGCGTACCTGTGATTCAAAGCGGTCAGCGCGCAGTGCGAGGCGCCAGGTGTCGGCTGTGCTGGTTTGGTAATCGAGTTCTGCGAATACGCCTGCTTGGCGCTGTTGCGCATCGGGCCACATGCGCGCGAGCAGCATGTCGTACCTGCCATCCTTGCCATTGTCCATATACAGCTCGGCGCCGCGATCGTTGGCGCGGTAGTCGAGCCCGCTGCGCAGCTCCCCCTGGCCAATGGCCAAGGTGGCCAGCAAACGGCCTCCCCAGGTTTCAGAGCGCGACGGCGCAGCGGCGCCAGCGGGCATCATGGATCGGTTGCGCACGCTGTAGTTGTCCATCAGGTGGTCGACATCACTGCGATAGGCGCTCAATTCCAGTGTATCGATGGGCCCCAGAGACTGCTGAAGCCATTTGGCACTGGTGCTGCTTGAGTCTGCAAAGACGGCATCCATGCCGTTGCCGGCATACCAGACATCGTCTTCGTTGGCGCGCTCATGGCTGATCTCCAGGTAGCTGTTCGGCAGCAGGTCGATGCCCGCAACCAGTCCGGCGCTGCGCGATTCAAAGGCCGATGCTACCGCTTGGCCGTTGCCGTCTTCGTAGTTGCCCGAGTCGCGCAGGGCGACAAAAACGCGCACATAGCCCCGCTCATTGCCCGCGGAGAAATCAGTGCTCAGGCTGCCGAGGTCTGAGTTGCTGGTGTAGCCGGTGGTGACGGAACCGGTGAAGCCGCTGCTGCCCAGTTCGGGCCGCAGGTGTTCAAAAATAAGCGTGCCGCCACTGCCTCCGGCTCCGTATATGACGGAACGATGGCCCTTGATAACGGAGACAGAGTCGAAGCTGTCGACACCAATGTAGGTGCTTGGCGGATCCATCCGGCCGGGGCAGGCACCGTAACTGTAAGCCCCGTTGGCCACCACGTTGAGGCTGCTCTGGCTCTGGCCACGGATGATTGGGTCAAATCCGCGCCCACCGCGTCGCAAGGCGGTCATGCCGGTGACAGAGCGCAGCAACTCACCTGCATCGTGTGTAGGCCGTGTAATTGGCGCTTCGCTGAGTAGTGTGTTGTGCCCCAGCGGGTCGGCCTGTGCCGTCACCTCGACCAGTTCAATGGCGAGGTCATGGCCTCGCGTGGGCACGGCAACTGCCGCGCTTGCGAATACAACGGCCAGTGTTAGCGCACGCGGAGTGAAGGAGTGTTGCATGGTTCGATATATCCTTGGCAATTTCAGGGGGCCAATTATAGAGACGCCTGGCAGCAGCGGAATGCGACATATTGGCGCACCCCTCACCCAAATGAAGGAGGACAAGCTAGCCATTATGCGGGCATTATGGTTCGTTGTTATTTTGTTCAGGAGTGCCGTGCATGGTTCTGCAGTCCAGCCCCGAGCTGAAACCGATTACCGAAAGTCCGCAGTTAATCGCCCGCTATCTCGAGGAACTGAACACGGCCTCTTTGATTATGTCGGTCGTGCACATGACTGGGGACACCAGCCTGTTGGACGAGCTGCCGACGCCACGGACTTTGGATGTGGTGGCTGCGGGGGCAGAGGGCGGAGAGCAGTTGCTGGAGGGCGGCTATACCCCAGCTCAGGTGGCTGACCTGCACCGTAGGGCGCAGGCTGCAATTGCTGACTGGCAGGCGCGCGGCTGCGCACTCCCTGAGCTTACCCCCGCTATGATCCAGTCGCTGTACCACTTCATGTGTGGTGCCGATGTGGACCCCGAATACCTCGAGTTCATTGATGAAGAAGTCGCGCTGGATGGCGTCGACCGACGCGGACTACAGCTCGAGGCCCCCGCCTTACAGGCTCGCGCTGCGGCCTTCCCGGTGGTGGTTATTGGCGCGGGTATGGGTGGTGTGCTGGCGGGTATCCGCCTGCAGGAAGCGGGTATTCCGTACACCATCGTGGAGAAAAACCCGGGTGTGGGTGGCACCTGGTATGAAAACCGCTATCCCGGCTGCCGAGTGGATGTGCCAGGGCACAGCTACAGTTATTCGTTTGCGCCGAATCACGCATGGAGCAGCCATTTTCCGCTCGCGGACGAAATTCGCGCCTATTTTGACCACTGCGCGCAGCAGTTTGAGGTAAAGCCGCATATTCGGTTCAATACCGAAGTGGTGACCGCTGAGTACGATGAGGCCGCCGCGCTGTGGCGGGTGCGAGTGCGAGACGGGCAGGGTGAGGAATCAGTGCTGCAGGCGCGCGCAGTCATTAGCGCAGTCGGCCAGTTGAACCGCCCAAAAATGCCGGATATCGACGGGCTGGAATCATTCTCCGGGCCTGTTGTGCATTCCGGTGCCTGGCCTCAGGGGCTGGACTTGGCTGGCAAACGTGTTGCGGTGATTGGGTCCGGTGCCAGTGCCTTTCAGATTATTCCTGAACTGGCCGCAACGGCTTCCCAGCTGGTTGCGTTGCAGCGCTCTCCGGCGTGGATGTTTCCCAACCCGGGCTATCACACGGAGGTTGGTGCCGGGCAACGTTGGGCTTTGGAAAAGCTGCCTTATTACTCCAAGTGGTACCGCTTTTGGCTGTTCTACACCTCGGTTGAAGGTGTGTACAACCAGACCTTGGTCGACCCGGATTGGCACAGTAAGCGCTCGGTCAGCGCATCCAATGAGGCGATGCGTGAGGCCTTGAGCGGCTGGATCCATTCCCAGATAAGCGACCCCGAGCTGTTGGACAAGGTGCTGCCGACCTATCCCCCCTTCGGCAAGCGAATCCTGCAGGATAACGGTAGCTACCTGGCGGCCCTGCAGTGCAGCAACGTGGAGGTGGTCACCACGGGGATTCGTGCCATCGATGCGCAGGGCGTGGTGACTGACGATGGTGTGCATCACGCGGTGGATGCCATCGTCTGCGCCACCGGCTTTCACGCGGATCGGTTTCTCTTTCCCATGCACTTTAGCGGGCGCGGCGGTGTGCAGCTCAACGAGCAGTGGTCGGAAACGAACGGCCGCGCTTACCTGGGTATCACTGTGCCCAACTTCCCCAACCTGTTTTGCATTTACGGCCCAAACACCAACCTCGTGGTGGCGGGCAGCATCGCCCACAATGCCGAGTCACAGGTGCACTACATTCTGGAGTGCATACGCCTGCTGCTGGAGGGCGAACAACAGAGCCTGGAATGCCGGCAAGACGTTCACGACGCTTATAATCGGCGGGTTGACGAGGTGAATGCCGGTACCGCATGGGGTTCCCCGCTGGTGAACAACTGGTACAAGAACGAGACCGGGCGAGTGACCGCCAATCTACCGTTTCGCATTATCGACTATTGGAAAATGACCCGGCATGCCGAGCCTGGCGATTTCCTGTTTGACTAAAGGCCTCTGCACCCCCTGTGCAGCAGCCTTGAGGTTCAGTATTCTGCAACAACGGGCGCGCTCCCAGCTCCGCCCGGGTTGTGTCAGCACAATAACCGAGAGGGAAGGAGAGTCCCCATGCATCTGGGCTTTAGTTTCATGAATACGCCGCACGACCCGGACCCGCGCGACCTGGCGCGAGCTCTGGAAGAACGCGGCTTCGAATCACTGTGGACGGGCGAGCACAGCCATATTCCGGTGTCGCGTAAAACGCCCTATCCAGCGGGTGACGAATTGCCGGAAGCCTATAAGCTGATGGGTGACCCTTACCTCACGCTGATGGCGGCGGCCGCGGTAACCTCTACCCTGAAGATCGGTACGGGCATTGCGCTGCTGATGGAGCGTGAGCTGTTTTCGCAGGCAAAGACCATCGCCAGCCTCGACCGGCTGAGCGGTGGCAGGCTGATGATTGGCACGGGGGTTGGCTGGAACGAAGAAGAATTTACCAACTGCACACACCAGCCCTGGAGCAAGCGTTACGGGGTAATGCGTGAAACGGTGATGGCGACGAGGGCCCTGTGGCGTGAGGCTGAACCCGCGTTCCACGGCGACTATATCGATTTCGATGCGGTGTGGTGTGACCCCAAACCGGCTCAGGCCGGTGGGCCCCCTATTATTTTTGGCGCCATGGGGCCGTTGGGCGTCAAGCACGCTGCTCAGTGGGCCGATGGCTGGATGCCGGTGGATGTTGCTATGGGTGACGTAGCGGAAGGGTTACGGGCCTTCCGCGAGCAGGTGATAGCTAACGGTCGGAACCCGAGCGCGGTGCCGGTGACCTTGCAGACCTTGATCACGCCGGATCTGGATACGCTTAAGCGCTATCGCGACCTGGGGGTCGAGCGTGTGGTGATTGGTGTAGCGGTGGACATGTGGGATCAGCCTGAGAAAGTGATGCCGATGATCGACAAGTTTGCCGGCCTTATCCCGCAGATTAACGCCTGACCCGGAAGGTTTGACGCCTGACACCGAAGCCTAAGGCTTGGCGCGGCAGGCGTCCTCGATCGATGCACGTCTGTTACAGTGCAGCGCGCTCTGAGTTATCCATGGCGAAGCCCGCCAGTGTCGGCATCCTGTGCCGCATGAGCTGTGCGTCGCTTGCGTGTGTTATGCCGGCTCATAGTGGCACCATGGCAGCGAACAGGGCGAGGTTGGTATTTGTAGTGTTGTTTGTGCCCAGGCCGGCAAAAAAATGGCCTTGGCGGGAATAATCTCAGGTGATCACACGTCATAGCATTGTAAGTGGAGTGAAACACTACTTCGTTGAAAGTCCGCTGAACCTGAAGCGAACAGAAGGTGCTAACCAACCGGCTGGGTGTGAAGGGGATGGGGCAATCGACGCCTCAGGACAGGATGGGGAACGCTAGCCCCCCAGCCCTGGAACTACAGGGTTTATTGCCAGTTGCTGGTAATGAGCCCTGCTTCTCTTTCCTCTCCCGCAACATCATCACTCGCATTGATATCCACGAAGGCCGCGATCTGGTCGCTATCTGACGCACTGGCGGGCCGATAGGCGACTTCTTCACCCGCGGGTAGCATCAATTGTGCAACCGCAACGCGCGTCTCCCACTGGCCATTATCGCGGCAAGCGATTCCTCGAACGGACTGTTCGCTGCTGCGCAGCAGGTATTCCCGACACCAGGTGCCGTCATGGATTGGGAAGCTCAGAATGGCGCGCACTTCGCTGCCATCAGCCAAAGTTTCCCAGCGGTCTGCACTGGAAGGCAGCTGCTCCAGCGTGGCAGAAAGTAAGTCGGTAGTGTCGTGCGGGGTGCCATTGGGAGTGCCTTGCCACTGTGGCAAGAGCAGGAGTGCGGCGGCTGCGGCTAACGATGCGGCTACTGCAAAGCCGCGGGCTCTGGCGCCGGTAAAGTTTTGCAAGCGATGGGGCAGGGATGTTATGGACACCGGGGCGGTATCGAGCAGTGCCTTGATGTGCGCGGGCACTGGCTGCGCCGCCGCGGCGCTGTGCAGAGTTCCCTGCAGTTCAGCTTGCAGAGCCTGAAGTGCCTGCAGGCCAGCTGTTAAGGCAGGTTCTTGCTGCAAACGTTGTGCGCAAGCAGCACGGGCTTCGGGTGGCAATTCGTCATCTAAATAGGCGGAGAGTAGTTGCCAATCCTGATCATTCATGGTGCTTGTCACGCTGTCCTCAATCCGGGCTATCCCGGTTCTTAAGCAGTTGCGCCCGGGCGCGGGCAACTCTGCTCATAATGGTGCCCACCGGCACCTCCAATATGTCTGCAGCTTCGGCATAACTCTTGCCTTCTACTGCTACTAGGGACAAGGCCATCCTCTGCTCTGGCGGCAACGCATCCAGTGCTATAGAGACGGCCTCCAGAGCCTGCTCGACAGCGGCGTCTTCCTCGGCCGATGGCGCTTCTTCCGTGTCCCATGCCATCTGCAGGGGGTAGCGTTGACGCACTTCACGTGAGCGAAGCTCGTCAATCCACGCGTTCCTGCATACCCGGTATGCCCACTTCGCCGCATCGGCGTCGTCTGGCATGCCTTTCTCAAGGATACGTTCCACAGTCATCTGCAACAGGTCGTCGGCATCGGCCGACGACCCGCTCAGAGACAGACAAAACCGGCGTAAACTGCCCAGTTCTGCCATCAGAATTTCTCGCTGTGAGTGGCTCAGCGATGGCATAATGATCCTGTTACTGGAGATGACGATTAACCGGCGGATTCTATTCCATCTGGGGGAATTAATCGCGTTATGATTCGTCTTTACTAGAGATGGCATCTGCCATGTTGAGGGACAGTACTGTGCATGAGTCTACTGGAATCTCCGTTGAATGCTTGCCTGAGCAGCGTGATCTTGGCGAGCGATCGTTGGCGCTAATGCTCGCGCTGCTGCTGGCGGCTGTATTGGCGCTGTGCTTGCCGAACACGGTGCAGGCTCAGGTGCCGTGTTGCCTGGACGAAGATGAATTCGAAAAATTCCTCGAGGAGAGCCTGGAGGAGGAACTGTCAGAAAATATCGAAGAAGAAGTTGAAGAAAATGTTGAGGAGAACATCGAGGTCGCCGTCGATCAAGCGGTAGCCGAGACCATCGAAGACTCCATCGAGGACTCCATCGAAGAGAGTATTGATGAATCGGTCGAAAACTCGGTTGAAGAAACGGTCGCAGATAACGTAGAAGAGTCGGTTGAAGAATCCGTTGCGGTGGCGGTCGAACAGTCGGTTGAGCAGTCGGTTGAAACATCAGTAGAGCAGAACGTCGCGACTTCGGTTGAAAAGTCTATCGAGGAATCGGTCGAGCAAACGGTAGCAGCCTCTATCGAAGGCGAAGTGGAGTTTGGTATTGCGGCCGCTGTGGAAGAGCGGTTAGAAAGCGAAATCACCACCGTCCTTGACGACCTCGAGAGCCAGCTGGAAATTGATGAAGCGCGTATCACGACTCAGCAGTGGCTGGTGATGGCGGAGCCCGAGGTCTTCGATGAGCTCGCGGTGAAAGGGTACCTGTTTGATCGCGTCACAGACCTTCCCGGCATGGGTTTATTGCTCGCGGAAGTGGAAGCGCCCTCCAGCTTTGTCATTTATGACGTGCGCGAGGGTGTGATCGATGTGGTGGGCCGCGGCCGTGCGGAGGTCGACCTGAATCACATATACACAGCCAGCGCGCCGGTGTCGCACACGGTGCAGGGCACATCGCCACGCAATGTGTTGCACTTTCCCGCAGGCATGGACGACCTCGAGTTGCGTCTGGGCATGATTGATAGCCTGGTGGATACCGCCCACCCGTCCTTGCAGAACGCGAACATCCACAGCAAAGCGTTCGCCACTGCAGGCGCGATTATGCCGGCCTTCCACGGCACTGCGATTGCTTCTATTTTTACCGGCCGTGATGCAGATTTCATTGGCTTGGCTCCCAGCTCCGAACTGTACGCTGCCGCCGTATTTGAACAAGACAGAGAGCGTGGTGAAATTGCCAGCACGGTGAGCTTGGTGCGCGCGCTAGACTGGCTTATCTCCTCCGGCGTCGACGTGGTGAATATATCCCTTGCCGGGCCCCCGAACCGGTTGCTGGAAAAAGCACTGAGTCGTGCGGTATCGCGCGGCGTGTTGATTCTCGCTGCCGCCGGTAACGGCGGGCCAATGGCAAAGCCTATGTACCCCGCCGCTTACCCCTCTGTGATGGCAGTAACTGCAGTGGACTCGAACGGACGCGTGTTCCGCTTGGCCAATCGCGGCGATTATGTGGATCTGGCAGCCCCCGGTGTAGGGTTGCTGCATGCGCGGTCAGGGGGTGGGTATGCAACGTCATCGGGCACATCGTTCGCGGTGCCCTTCGTGGCGACGGCAGCGGCCAGACTGCGCCTGCTAATGCCCTATGAAGACGTCAGGGAAGCGCTGCTCAGTAGCGTTCAGGATGAGGGCGCCCCGGGCCGTGATGACATTTATGGATATGGCGTACTGCGCGTCAGTGGTTGATCACCAGCGGTACAGGTAGCGGCTGCCTAAGATGCCTTGGTCGAAGTCGCTAATGGGAAAATTTGACTGGTAATCGCCATAAGCGGCGTAGAGTTGCACGACGCCGCGTTTTGAGACCGGGTATTCCAAATCTATTTGTATCCGATGTCGCTTGTCTTGCCGTTCGGTGCCTTCAACGCTGCCGATGCCGGGCGTAATGCCACTATAATCACGATCTTCATAGCGGTAAGCCAGTTCCACTTTGAGTGCCTTGCTGCCAAAGTCGATGCGCCGTATATAGCGCAGCTTGGCAGCGTGGGAACTGTAGTCCAATCGGTCAAGGTTGGCATCTTCTGAGCGATACCGGTAGCCCACATTAAAGTAGCTGCGTAACCCGCGGGCAAAGTAGTAGAGGTCAAGCTCTCCTGTATGCGTTATCGCGTCGCGCTCCCCTCGCTCTTTTATCTGTTTGTCGGTAAAGACATAGGCTACGCGACTAAACCATTTCTGGCTGAGAAAACGCGAGAGGTACGGTGACGCCCGATACAGCTCAAGGAAGCCGTTGCTGTCGAGCAGTGAGTTGACATAAAACGTAGAGAATCCGGCATCAAATTTGCCAGCCCGGGTTTTCAGGTTGGCACCCAGGATGTGCGTCTGCCGGTTGAGGTCAGAAAAGTCCTGATACATATCCTGACTGAAATCGTAGCTTAAACGCAGGTCTGTGTCGGGGCTGAAGTAAGTGCGCATACCCACCTTGCCTTCCACGGTCACGGCAGTGTCTCCTTTGCGAGTACTGGCATCCAGTTCGTCGATGGTGACGTTGGTATCGTACTCAGCGCCAACCCCGATCTCCGCGGAGAAGCTCGTGGGTGGTGTGGCCGGTGGCGTATCTTCGGCCGCGGCGCTTAGGGAGATTAAGCACACCGCTAGGGCCAACGCGCTGGTTAGGTGGGTGCTCGGCTGTTGCATGCCAGGAATCCTGATGGCGGTCGATACGGAATCAGGAGACTAACCAATGAAGGCGTGTGCGACAAGGTCTTGCGCCGTGCGGAAGCCTGTGCTTTCTCTCGGGTTTGCCGGCGGGGCGTGAAGGGCGCAAAATGCATCGTAGTTACTGATTGTTTTGAGAATTCAGCACCGTGCTTCTACCATTGCGTTACCTGCCCCATATGCACAACCCTGATGTGTTGCAGATGGGGCTCTCCCCCTTGCCGCCCAACTGCTGGATTGAGCCTGATCTGGATTTGCCGGCGTTCCACGCGCACAAAACGCAGCAGCGTAGGCTTCTTGGTAGCCGCGTTTATTGTGCGCAGCCGGAGTCTGTGGCTGCCCAGCAAGAATTGGCGACGCTATTGTTTGAGCATTTGCTGCAGGATCACCCCGAGTTCTACGCCGTTGAGGGCGATACGCTGCAGTGCGCAGCGGGCGCGTTTACGGTGACGCGCTCCCCGGAAGAGCCGCTGTGGACTGCCTCCTTGTCCGTTGCGGACGATCTGCTGCTGCTGGAGCGGCGCGGAGCGGACTACGTGTTAACCGCCGCGAGCCTGTGCAGCCCAAGTCACTGGAAATTGGAAGACAAGTTGAACCAGCCAATGGCCGCAATTCATGGTGTTGTGCCCGGTCTCGATCAGAGTTTGCAGGCACGCGTGCAGCGTTTTTTTTGGCACCTTCGGCCTGGGCAAGTGGTTGCTCGTCACAACTGGGGATTGCAGCGCGGTGCCGCGCTGTGCGTTAGGGAAAGCGGTGAGGACAGCGGCGAACTGCACTATCGCAGCGAGCGGCAAACGTTGCGCCGTTTGCCGCTTAGCGGCGCAATCGTCTTCACGATCCGCGTTTACCTCCACCCCTTAGCGGCGCTGGCGCAGATTCCGCAAGCACTCCCGCATCTGTTCTCGGCGATTGACTCGTGCCCGCCGCGGCTTGCGGTCTACAAGGGTTTTGATCGGTTGCAGGCGGCGCTGGCAGTGTTTCGGGGCCGTGATGATTGATCTTGCGTTCTGGCAGCTGGCGGTAATCGCGCTGTTGTTTGTTTGGGGTGGCTTCGTGCGTTCGGGGCTTGGTTTTGGTGGCGCGGTGCTGACGCTGCCGTTTCTTCTGATGGTACATAATACGCCATTGGTCTATTTGCCCATTATCTCGGTGCATTTGCTGTTTTTCTCGGGGCTGACGATTCTGCAGGCTCATTTGCGTAGGCGCAAAGCCACTCGCAATGGAGCACTCGCGACCGATTCGAACACGGTCAACTGGGAGTTCCTGCGTTATGCATTGATGTTAATGTTGATACCCAAGTTGATCGGGGTTGCAGGCGTGCTAACCCTGCCTGCCACGGTGGTCAGCAGCTTTATTTTTGTTGTCGTGGGTGTGTATGCCGTGAGTTACATCCTGCAGCGGCCTTTTAAAAGCAATAGCCGGCGCGTGGATGCTTTCCTACTGATGCTGGGCGGTTATGTCAGCGGAACTTCACTGATTGCAGCTCCGTTGGTTGTGCCTGTGGCCGCAAGCCGGGTAGCGCGGCATGAGTTGCGTGACACGTTATTTGTGCTGTGGTTTGTGCTTGTAGCGATCAAGCTGGCGGCATTTGCTTGGACCGGTGTCGACCTGCAGTGGCGCCAACACCTCTGGTTGCTACCCTGCGCGGCGATTGGCCATGTGTTAGGGCTACGCTTTCATACCTACACCCTGCGCGCGGACACGGCTGTGTTTTTCCGCGTGCTGGGTGTTGGGCTGCTAGCTGTCAGTCTTGTTGGTTTGGCCCGCATGATCGGCCAGCTGTTGGGCTGAAGGTACTTTCAAGCACGGGGCTTGCGCTTTACGGGCTTGCCGCCGGCAGGCTTGCGGGTGCTGGGCTTACGCGCCGTGGGTGGCTTGCCCGGTGCTGTTGCGATCGGCGTACCTGAGTCGCGGCGTAGATTCAGCTTTTGACCACTGACCCATACGTTGCGCAGGTGGTCAAAGATTTCGCTGGGCATCCCTTCTGGCAAGTCTACGGTACTGTAGTCATCGTGAATTACGATACGGCCGATGTGTTCGCTGTCGATATCGGCTTCGTTAGCAATAGCCCCCACGATGTTGCCGGGTTTCACGCCATGCGTGTGGCCCACATCAATTCGGAAGCGCTCTGTGCCCTTGGTCGGAGCGCTGTCGCGTTCTTGCCTGCGCGGTTTCTCGCGCGGTTCGCTGCTGTGTGCTTCTGAGCCACTGCCAGGGTTGCTGCTGGGCCGGGCGACGCTGCTGGGCTGAGCATTGCTGCGAGGGGCTTTTTCATGGCCGCCAGCGGCCCTTTCACGCCCGCCCGGCGACTTTTCACGTCCACCAAATGCCTTTTCACGCCCGCCTGGTGCCCTGTCGCGCCCGATCGGGGCCGGTGAGGCTTCCTGTGCGGGTGGCGCGCTGCTATCAGCTTTGCCTCCGCGCGCCAGCAACACCAGCGCAGCCGCCACGTCGAGCATTGGCACGCCATATTCGTGTTGATAGTCGCTGACGAGCTTGCGCGCGGTATCCAGGTCGCGCGTGTCTAGCGTTGCGGTAATTTGTTGTTTGAAGCGGTCACTGCGACGATCTTGTACTTCCTGCGCGCTGGGCAGCTGCATGGGCTCAATAACGTTAGACGTGGCGCGTTCAATGGCCTTTAGCAGGCGGCGCTCGCGGTTCGCGGCGAACAGAATAGCCTGGCCGCTGCGGCCCGCCCGGCCGGTGCGGCCTATGCGGTGCACGTAGGCCTCTACGTCTTGGGGTATGTCGTAATTGATGACGTGGCTGATGCGCTCAACGTCCAGGCCGCGTGCCGCGACGTCGGTTGCCACCAGAAGATCGAGGCCGCCGTTCTTCAGCCGCTCAACAGTTTTTTCACGTTGCGCCTGTGGTATGTCACCGTTCAAGGGTGCGGCAGAGTAACCCCTGGCTGACAGTTTTTCGGCTAACTCTGTGGTGGCGATTCGGGTGCGTACAAAGATGATGATGGCATCGAAATCTTCCATTTCCAGAATGCGCGTGAGAGCGTCCAGCTTGTGTACGCCAGCCATCATCCAAACCCGTTGCCGAATTGACTCATTAGCCATGGATTTCACCTGAATGGTGATTTCCTGTGGTGACTTCAGGTGATGTTGTGCAATACGGCGAATCGCCACCGGCATGGTGGCTGAAAACAGTGCTACCTGGCGAGTAGGGGGCGTCTGCTCCAGAATCCACTCCACGTCATCGATAAATCCCATGCGCAGCATTTCATCGGCTTCGTCCAGTACCAGTGAGCGGAGCTGTTTCAGGTCCAGCGACCCGCGGCGCATGTGGTCCATGACGCGGCCTGGCGTGCCGACAATGACGTGCACCCCCCTTTCCAGTTGACGCAGTTGGCCGCGGTAATCGGAGCCACCATAGACAGGCAGAACACGAAAGCCTGGCAGGTGGCTCGCGTATTTCTGGAAGGCTTCTGCCACCTGAATGGCGAGTTCGCGTGTAGGTGTGAGCACCATGACTTGCGGTGACTTTTGCTTGATGTCGAGCCGCGCCAGCAGCGGCAGTGCAAATGCCGCGGTCTTGCCGGTGCCCGTCTGCGCTTGCCCGACGAGATCATGCCCTTCCAGCAAAGGTGGAATAGTGCGCGCTTGAATGGCAGAGGGTACCTCGTAGCCTACATCAGTAAGGGCGCGAAGGAGGAACTCGGGCAGGTTAAGATCTGCGAAACGGATCGCGTCAGTGGATTCGGCGGTCATGAAAGAATTACCTTGGGGCAGGAAGTGCAAAACGGGTGCGCAGTATACAGGCTAAAGCCACAGCAACAACGCGGCTTTGGCGTGAATATGCCGTGTTCGCTGCGTGATTTCGGCTTTCTCTAGGTGTGGGCTCAGCTATACTGCCGGTAGTTTGGAATGTTTGAAACCTATTCCAAAGCCCTACCCCGTAACCCAACCCTGAAACCTGGAGACGACCCCATGCCGCAACCCACCACCGTAAAAGACTGTATGCGCCGCCAACCGCTCACCATTCGGCCGGATGCGAGCCTGGCCGAGGCGGTGAAGCTAATCACTGAGCACGGATTGACCGGGTTGACTGTGACCGATGAAGCCGGAACCGTGAAGGGCGTGCTGTCGGAACTGGATTGCCTGCGAGGGATACTGGGGTCCATTTACAACGATGGCGACCCGGAACACACGCGTGTTTCTGAGGTAATGACCAGCGTGGTCAATGCCTGCAGCATTGACGATAACATTGTAGAAGTTGCGCAATCCATGCTGGAGACCCGCCAGCGACGCCGCCCTGTGGTACAGGACGGTGTGCTGGTGGGCCAGGTCAGCTCACGCAATATTCTCTGGGCATTGATGGAACACTCACGGGGCCGGGTGAACAGCCAACGCCATAGCTCATAGCCCAGAGTCCAACGCTCACTCGTCTTCGTTGGCAGTGCCAGCCAGCCTTCTCAACACGTAGTGCAGTATGCCTCCGTGGCGGTAGTAGCTGAACTCGTTGGGTGTGTCGATGCGAATCAGGGCACCGAATGTGCGTTCCTGGCCGGCGCCGTCGCTGACGCGCACGGTCACCTCTTTTTGCCCCGATTCCACGGCGTCAATGCTGAAGGCCTCTTCTCCCGACAGTTTCAGTGTGTCGGCAGTTTCACCGGCAAGGAACTGCAGTGGAAGAATACCCATGCCGACCAGATTTGAACGGTGAATACGCTCAAAGCTCTCTGCGATGACGACGCGTACGCCTAGCAAAGAGGGCCCCTTGGCCGCCCAGTCACGTGACGAACCGGTGCCGTACTCTTTGCCGGCAAGCACTATCAGGGGAATGTTGCGTTGCCGATAGCGCTCGGAGGCTTCGAAGATGGAGGTCTGCTTGCCATCAAGGAAACAGGTGGTCCAACTGCCCTCTGTGCCGGGTGCCAATGTGTTGCGTAGACGAATATTGGCGAACGTTCCGCGCATCATGATTTCGTGATTGCCGCGGCGTGAACCGTAGGAGTTGAAGTCCTCTACTGCGATGCCCTGCTCCTGTAAGTAGCGCCCGGCCGGGCTGTCCGCCGCAATGGCGCCTGCAGGAGAGATATGGTCGGTGGTGACGCTGTCCCCCACCTTGACCAGGCAACGTGCGGACGCTATGCCCCTAATGGCAGGTGCCCGTGGTGGCATACCGTCGAAGAACGTGGGTTTGCGCACATAGCTCGATTCCGGCCAGGGATAGCGTTCGCTGTCGGCCACCGGCAAGTTGTTCCAGATGTCGTTGCCGCTATAGACGTCGGCATATTTACTGCGGAACATGTCAGCGTTGACCGCGCTACTGACAATCTCGCGAATTTCCGCATTGCTTGGCCAGATATCTGCGAGTGTGACGGGGTTGCCCTGTGCATCGTGCCCCAAGGGGTCGTTGTGCAAGTCAACATTCATGTTGCCCGCCAGTGCATAGGCCACCACAAGCGGCGGCGAGGCAAGGTAGTTGGCGCGCACGTCCTGGTGAATACGGCCTTCAAAATTGCGATTGCCTGACAGCACCGAGCTGACCAACAGGTTGCCTTTGCCAATGGCTGTGCTGATGTCATCGGGCAGGGGCCCAGAGTTGCCGATACAGGTGGTGCAGCCGTATCCGACGACATAAAAACCGAGTGCCTCCAGGTCACCCATGAGCCCGGTTTTTTCCAGATACTCGGTAACGACCTTGGAGCCGGGTGCCAGGCTGGTTTTAACCCACGGACGGCTGCTCAGGCCCAGGGCTCGGGCCTTGCGTGCGACCAAGCCTGCAGCGACCAGTACAGCGGGGTTTGACGTGTTGGTGCAGCTGGTAATGGCGGCGATGACGACGGCGCCGTGGTCGAGCTGAAAGCTTTCGTTGCCGCGCTGAACTGTAATTCCCGTCAGCGCTGTGGCTTCCTCATCGGTAACGGTGCCGCCTTCCTGCTCCCAGCCCCCCTCGTCCTCAGACACCACGGTGAGATCCTGGAAGTCTTGCAGCACTTGTGTGAAGGCTGTTTTGGCGTTGCGCAGAGGAACTCTGTCTTGCGGCCGCGTAGGGCCCGCCAGGCAGGGTTCAACGTCGCTTAACTGCAGCGTTAACGTGGCACTGTAACGCGCCTCAACGCTGTTTTCGTCGTGCCACAAGCCCATGGCTTTCATGTAGCTTTCGACCAGCGTCAATTGTTCTGCGCTGCGCCCGGTGAGGCGCAAATAGCGAATGGTTTCCGCGTCAACCGGAAAAATGCCGCAGGTTGCGCCGTATTCGGGCGCCATGTTGGCGATAGTGGCACGGTCAGCAAGGCTGAGATGTGCAAGGCCAGGCCCGAAGAACTCGACAAACTTGCCGACTACGCCATGGTTGCGCAGCTGCTCGGTTACGGTTAGCACCAGATCAGTTGCGGTGGCGCCCTCGGGAAGTTCCCCCAGTAAGCGGAACCCAACCACTTCGGGAATCAGCATGGTCACCGGTTGGCCGAGCATGGCTGCTTCCGCCTCGATGCCACCGACCCCCCAACCGAGTACACCCAGCCCGTTGATCATAGTGGTGTGCGAGTCAGTGCCCACCAGTGTGTCTGGGTAGGCGTAGGTATTCCCATCCTGTGCCCGGCTGAACACGCCACGGGCAAGGAATTCAAGGTTAACCTGATGTACGATTCCCGTACCGGGTGGGACCACCTTGAAGTTGTCGAACGCCTCCTGGCCCCAGCGCAGAAACTGGTAGCGTTCCAGATTGCGCTCAATTTCAATCGCCGTGTTGCGCTCAAGGGAGTTCTCGCTGCCGAAGAAGTCCACCATGACGGAGTGATCAATCACCAGTTCTACGGGCGATAACGGGTTGATTTTTCCAGGCTCCCCGCCGAGCTCAACCATGGCATCACGCATCACTGCCAGGTCGACAATGGCGGGCACCCCGGTAAAGTCCTGAAGCAGAACCCGCGCGGGGACAAAGGCGATTTCCTGACTCGGTGGTGCACTCGGGTCCCATTGGGCCAGGGCTTCAATGTCCTCATCGCTGACAAAGGACTCATTGCCGTGGCGTAGCAGGTTTTCAAGCAGCAGCTTTAACGAATAGGGCAGTGTTTCGGTGTCGCCGCCTGCACCGTCCAGCGGAAAAATGGTGTAACGGGTGCCGCCAACATTCAGGGCGCCTTCCTTGCGGTACTGCGTGCTCATAACGATGCCTCTCATTCTAGTGAACAAGTGGGACCCTGGCGTCCCGTTCAGTTACCCTAGCACACGTCGGTGCGTCTCGCATTTTGAGACGATTTGGGTGTCTGTACGTATCGGGTATTGGTAGGCGCTATGCCGGCAAACAGCTTATCAGTCACGGTAAATTGCGGGACACGGGAGAAGCAGGTGATACGGAAATCAGTAGGGGCGTTAATAGCAGGTAGGCACGCGGCGCTGCTGTCACTTTGGCTGGTGGCCGGGGTGTGCACAGCACAGCCGGCTGTGCCGGTCGGGCTAGCAACAATCACGTCGACGGAGATTTTGCGTGAGCTGAGTTTAACGGGGACCGTTACCGCTACGCACAACGCCCGGTTGTCTGTCGCCACTGCGGGTTTGGTAGCAGATCTTGTGGTGGATACCGGTGCTACGGTGGCCCAAGGAGCCCCGTTGTTGCGCCTGGATGCTGAGCTTGCCCAGCTGCGTCAAGCGGCGGCGGAGGCTCAGATGGCACAGGCACGTGTTCGTTTGCAGGAGGCAGAGCGGCGGCAGCAGGAGGCACAGGCCTTGCTGCCTCAGCGCGGTATTGCAGAAACCACCGTACGTGAATTGGTGTCTAACCGGGATGCAGCGCGTGCCGAGCTGCAGCAGGCTGTCGCGGAGTCTTCCCTGGCCGCGGCGGTATTGGCCCGGCACACACTCTATGCTCCCTTTGCAGGCGTCATTAGCCTGCGGCGTACCGAGCGCGGTGAATGGCTGAACCCTGGGCAGCCAGTCTTTGACCTGGTGGGCCTTGACGACCTGCGCTTGGATTTTGCGGTGCCAGAAGATTACCTGACATTCCTCGCCCCAGGCGCCCCTATCACTTTCATTAGTGCCGCCGACCCGGCCGCTGACAAGGTCGGCACGGTGGCCAGCCTGGTGCCGGTAGCGGATGCGGCGGCACGCACGTTTTTGTTGCGAGTTGAACCCGCGGCAGCGGCTCGGCCGGGCTTGTTGCCGGGGATGTCGGTGACGGCGCGGCTGGCGCTGGCGACGGGTCGCAGCGGGGTTGCTGTGCCCCGCGATGCGTTGGTGCGTTATCCGGATGGCCGTATCGTGGTGTGGACCGCTGAGCGTGAAGGCGAAGCGCTGGTCGCGCGCGAGAACACCGTTAGCACCGGTCTGACATTTGCGGGTCGTATTGAAATTACGCAAGGCTTGCCTGACGGAGCGCGGGTGGTTGTGCGCGGTAATGAAGCGCTGCAGCCCGGCCTCGTTCTTTTGCCGACGAGTGACAGCCTGTGACTCAGGGCGCCGTGGGCATCTTCGAACGCATTGTGGGCCGGGGGATACTGGTCACCGTCGTCGCGCTGATCGTCACGGTGGTGGGCATCATTGCCGCGCTGCGAATTCCAGTACAAATGATTCCCGATCTCGACGTGCGCGTGATCAGCGTGCGCACCACGTGGGCGGGAGCGACACCGCAGGACGTGGAAAAGGAGATCTTGATCGAGCAGGAGGAGTACCTGCGTAATTTGCCCAGCTTGTCGCGTATCGTCGCCACGGCGAGCGCCGGCCGCGCCGAAATTGAGCTCGAGTTTCCGTTCGGAACAGACATCACTGAAATGCTGATACGGGTGAGTAACGCCCTCAGCCAGGTGCCCGACTACCCCGAAAATGTCGACGAGCCGCGTATTTTTGCCAACTCGTTCTCGTCCAACGCGTTTATGTTTTTCAGCGTCACACCGTTGCCCGGGAACCCTCGTAAAGTGGACGTGAACCTCGCTCTGGATTTTATTGAAGATACCGTGAAACCGCGCATGGCTAGCGTGCCCGGGGTTTCTGAGGTGGGCGTGGGCGGCGGCGCGGAGCGCCAGATCCAGATTCTGATCGACCCCGCGCGTTTGGCGCTGCGTGGGCTAACCCTGAGTGATGTGCGTGACGCTGTGCGGGCGCGTAACCGGGACCGGTCGGCGGGTGACATAGAAGCCGGAAAGCGTGAATACCTGTTGCGTACCGTGGGACGCTTTGAGGACCAGGCTGCACTGGAAGCGCTGATTTTGCTGCGCCGAGGCGATGCCATTACGCGGCTTTCGGATGTGGCCGAGGTGAAGCTGGGAAGTTTTGAGCCACGCAGCCTGTCATTTTTCAACGATCAAACCAATATTTTTCTGTCCTTGCGCCGTGAATCCGGCTCCAACGTTATCGCCATTAAAGACGCCATGACGGCGGAGGTGGAGGCCATTAACAAGGAGGTTTTGGCGCCTGCCGGGCTGCACATGGTGGCTGTGTCGGACGATGTGCGCTACGTGCAGGATTCGGTGCGTAAGGTGTGGCAGAACCTCATTCTGGGGGCACTTTTCGCCACGCTGGTCATGTACCTGTTTCTGCGCTCTGCACGTGCCACTCTGGTGGGGGTGATGGGGGTTCCGTTGTGCATCATCGTGGCCTTTTTTGCACTGTTGATTGCGGGCCGCACGGTGAATGTCATCTCCCTTGCGGGCATCGCGTTTGCCATCGGCATGACGCTAGACAACAGCATTGTGGTGCTGGAAAGCATCGAGTTGGAACGGCGTCGAGGCGCCAGTCGCTTGCGCGCCGCCGTTGACGGAGTACGTCAGGTGTGGCCGGCGGTGTTTGCTTCAACAGCGACCACGATTCTGGTCTTCATTCCGGTCATGTTTGTCGAAGAGGAGGCCGGGCAACTCTATTCCGATGTTGCCATAGCTATTTCTGCCGCTATTTTTGCCTCCATGCTGGTGGCGGTGACAGTGCTGCCGACCGCCGCGGCCCGGCTTTCACTCGGGCGCAGCGGCACGGGCAGTCGCCTCGAAGTGCGCGGGCTAAGCTCATCCAGGGCTCCTGACCTATCCAGAGCTCCAGACTTGTCCAGGCAAGCTGAGCAATCTAATGAGCCTGTTGACGTTGCCCAGGCTGGCTCCGGTGCCGGATTGCGCGCCCGCACCCTGACAGCGGTGGCCTGGATTTTGGCGACCAATACGCGGCGTGTGGGCTGTATCGCCATCGTGGTTGTGAGCAGCCTGCTGGCAGTGATAACGCTCACGCCTGCGGCGGAATATCTGCCGGAGGGAGAAGAACCGAAGGTGTTTGCTCTGATGAGCGCGCCACCGGGGTACAACCTGGCCGCGATGGCAGAAATAGCAGACGAGGTGCGCGCGCGCCTGCTGCCCCACGTGGAGGCAGATCCTGGCCTCTTTAGCCGTAGAGAGGCGAGCATACCTGCCTTGCGGTATATGAACATGCGTGTGGCACCAGACCAGATCCGTGTGATTGCTGAACCGGTCAACACAGCTGACGTGGACGCTCTTATGGACGCCCTCACCCTTGTGTTTGAGGGCTACCCCGGCATGCGTGCCTTCGCGGCTCGTGGTTCGATTATTACCAGTAATGACGGTGGCACCCGCAGCGTGAACCTGGATATTTCCGGCTCTGAGCTCACCGATATTTACGCGGTAGCGCTGGCGGCTTACCGGCAGTCGGATGAGGCTTTCGACAACCCGCGTATTCAGAGTCGCCCGTCATCACTGACCTTGGCTCAGCCATTGGTCGAGGTGCACCCGAATTGGGAACGGGCCGCAGAGTTGGGTTTGGATGCTTCCGCCATTGGCTTTACCGTTGCTGCGCTAAGCGATGGCAGCTACATCGATGAATTTTTTCTCGCCGATGATAAAGTGGACATCTATCTTTACAGCAGTGCCGGGCAGTCGGGGTCACTGGACGCGTTGCCGCACCTGCCGGTTTACACCCCGGTGGGTACCGTGGTGCCATTGGGGTCATTGGCAACGATCACGGAAACCGTAGACACCGCGCAGGTGCGCAGGGTCAATGGGCGCCGCACGGTCACTTTGAATATCATTCCGCCACGCACAGTGCCGCTGGAAACGGGTGTGGCGATCGTCAGGCAAGACGTGGTGGGCACACTGTTGGCTTCTGGCAAGGTGCCGGCGGGGGTGACACTCGCCATTTCCGGTGCGGCGGATCAGCTGGATGCTACCCGTGCTTCACTACTGGGTAACTACTTGGTCGCGCTGGTTATTGTCTATTTGCTGCTGGTGGCGATTTTCAGTCATTGGGGTTACCCGCTGCTCATCATGACGTCGATTCCCCTGGGTATTGCCGCCGGTATGGTGGGTCTTCGGTTGCTGAACGTGGTGGGCGGCTGGTTACCGCTGTTTGGTCTCGCGCAAATCGTGCAGCCGTTCGATATGATTTCCATGCTCGGTTTCCTGATTTTGATGGGTACGGTAGTGAACAATCCCATTCTTATTGTCGACCGCGCTGTCAGCAATGTGTCTGTGTTGGGTATGGAGGCGGTGGCGGCGGTGCAGGAGGCCGTTGAGACGCGCCTGAGGCCCATTGCCATGTCTACCATAACGACCCTCAGTGGCCTGGCACCGTTGGTATTGTTGCCGGGTGCGGGCACGGAGCTGTATCGCGGTGTGGGTGTGATCGTGATGTTTGGCATTTTAGGCGCGGCGGCGGTGACGCTAACTATGTTGCCCGCTCTCACGGTTATGGTGTTGCAGCGGCAACAGAGAAGGGCCGCCGTTTGAGTTTGCTCGGAGGCATGCCGGCGCTTATCGGTGTTAATGGGTGCTGGGCAAATACGGCGCAAGCGACAATGTGGCGGTGAAGCCTTGTGCGTCTGGTGGTAAACTGGGAGAAATTCATCCTAAAGAGAGTCCAGGACTATGAGTGCAGACGACGCGGAAAATCATCAACAGTGCATGGAGCGCTTTGTCGCTCTGGCGAACACCATGAAAGACGAAGGCATGTCGACCCGTGTTGTGTCGGCGGCACTGATGACGGCTTCAGGTGTGTACGCTACCTATACGGTTGCCGGTAACAGTGGCGGCCTGCACCCTTCTGGTGTGGAGAAAGTGGCTGCGGCTTACAAAGAGAATCTGGAAAATATCCAACGCCTTAAGCAAGCTGAGTCTGCGGCAGGGCAGTCGAACGCCTGAGCTTACAGGGCCTGTTGTACAGGCCCGTTTTTGTGCCGCTTCAAAGATCTGCGCGGATTTCTCGAATCTGCTCCATGAAATAGCCTGGAGCCAGCATCGGCTTCAGCTCCTCAGCGGTGACGGGACGGCTGAACAAGTAACCCTGAATCACGTTGGCGCCGTGGGCAGTGAGGAATTTGAATTGCTCGCTGGTCTCTACGCCCTCGGCCACCAAGTCGAGGTTCATCGACTGCCCCATGGCAATGATCGCGCGCACCAAGCTGGCATCGTTCTCGCTCTTGTCAAAGTCGATAACGAAGCTTCGATCTATTTTGAGTTCATCCAGCGGGAAGCGGCTGAGGTAGCTTAGCGACGAGTAGCCTGTGCCGAAATCATCGATTGACAGACGCAGGCCCATGGCCTTTAGTTCGCGCAACGAACGCACCGTGGTCTCACTGTCCTCAACCAGAATACTCTCTGTGAGTTCGAGCTCAAGGGAGGAGGCGGGTAAACCACTGGTTTGGAGGATTTCACGCACCGTGGGGCAGAAGTTACGGGTGAACTGCAGAGCGGAGACATTGACGGCAATTTTAGGGAGCGTGAAACCCTGTTGACGCAGGTCGACTAACTCACGGCAGGCTTGTCGTATACCCCATGTGCCCATCTCGCCAATCAGGCCAATTTCCTCTGCAACAGACACGAAGCGGAAAGGGGGAATCATACCCTGTTCAGGGTGCTGCCAGCGAATCAACGCCTCGACGCCGATTACCGTGCCGGTGCGTGTGTCCACCTGGGGCTGGTAGTGGAACAGTAACTCATTGCGTTCCAGCGCTTTGCGCAGGTCCGTCTCCAGGCTCAGCCGCTCAACTCCGGCTGCGTCCATGTCGTGCCTGTAGAACAAGAAGGTGTTCTTGCCCTGAGCTTTGGCGTGGAACATTGCGGTATCGGCGGCCTTCAGCAAGCCTTCGAGGTCGTCGGCGTCATCCGGAGACATGGCGATGCCAATTGATGGCGTAATGACCAGCTCGTGGCCGCTGATTTCCACGGGCTGCAGCATGGCACTCAGTACTCGTTGAGCAACTTTGCGCATGGCTTCTTTGTCTGCGACTTCATTTAATACGACGGTGAACTCGTCTCCGCCCAAGCGTGAAACGTCAATGAGCGAATCGGTGTCGATGAAATGCGCGACAACATCACTATCTCGTACGCAGGTCGTTAGCCGTTTTGCCACTTCCTGCAAAAGCGCATCCCCGGCGCTGTGGCCGAGCGAATCGTTCACCCGCTTGAAGTTGTCCAAGTCGAGAAATAACAGTGCCAGTTTTTTTCATCTTTGCGTTTACTCAAACGCAGTAACAAGTCGAGCTGCTCAGTGAACTGGCGCCGGTTGGGAAGCGAGGTGAGGCTATCGAAGTAGGCCAATTTACGCAGTCGATCCTTTGACTCTGTGATCTGCTTAACGGCTTTGCTGAGTTCCTGGTTCCGTTGCGACAGCTGTGCAGTGCGTTCCTCCACCTTCATGCTCAACAGCTGGTGGTCTACACCAATTTGCGTTTTGTAATTGTGTAGCCCGCCAATGATAGCGTTAAGAACATTGGCAATTTCTTTCACTTCGCCCTCACCGTCTATGGCCAGGGGCTCTCCCACGTTGCCGGCGCTAATATCGTCTGCCATACGCGCCATGCGGGCCAGCGGGCCCGTGAGTTTGCGGGTATAGCGGGTGACAATTAAGCTGCCAATGAGCAACAGGACCAGCGTAATACCGGCAATGATACCCAAGGTCGGCAACAGCAGAACCAGAAGCATGCTGCGGCTAATGCCGATGTGCACGAAACCCGTGATAAACTGGCTGCCTATTGGCTGTGCAAGAGACTCGCCAAAGTCCTGGCGAGTGAGATCTTCGCGCAGCGGGTTCAGGCGTGACAGGATGGGGATCGAGACGTTTAACACCTGTTCTCCCCCTGTGATAGCGGCGACCAGATGTGAGGCCTCCGGGGCGGGTAGGCCAAGCTGAGGTGTTAGGCCGACATCCGTGTTACTGGCGCCGCCACGCAGCACCTTGAGCACCGGCAGGGTGCCTTCAATCTCCTCGTTAGGGGACTGCTCAGCCACTTCAATGCCATCAACGGTATCGATACGGACATAGCTGATTGCCGGGGACAAGGTTTGCAGGCGGCCGAGAAATTCGTGCAGTGTGCGTCTTTCACGGAGTTGTAGATCGGCGGCAAGCGCAGTTTCGCGGGTGATCTCGGTGGTTAACGTGCTGACCAGGCCGTCACGCAGCAAGAAATACTCACGAATGCCCACGGCAGTCAAAATCAGCAGTGCCATCACTGTGGAGGTGCTCACCACCATAAGGTTAATTCTGCCGGCGACAGTCACTGGGTTGCCCTTGTATCGTGAGCCTTGCTGGCTTCTGGTGAGGTGTAGGCCTCAGATAGAGGTACTGGCAGCCCCTGCGCATTTATGACGCAAGCATGGCGTCTGTCTAATAGGCGGGGTTCGGGCACGCCACAGGAGTGGGCTATGATTTCCACTTCGTGCATCAGGTTGGTGGCGTAGCTTGCTACCCGCACGGCCTTGTCGCGGGGGTCGAGGCCACGCTGCAGGTCGGGGTCGTGTGTAGTGATACCAGTGGGGCAGGTGTTCTTGTTGCACTGCAAAGCCTGTATACAACCCAGTGCGAACATGAAGCCGCGGGCCGAATTGACGCAGTCTGCACCGGTGCACAGGGCGGCCGCAACGCCCGCCGGGTTGACCATTTTGCCTGAACAGACCACCCGTATGCGTTGACGCAGGCCATATTCGAGCAGCTTGTCGACCACCAATGGCAAACTGCTGCGCAGTGGCAAACCCATCAGATCCATCAGGCTTTGCGGTGCGGCACCAGTGCCGCCATCAGCGCTGTCCAAGGTGATGAAGTCGGGTGCGTGATCGAGCCCCAATGCGTTGATACGTTGGCAGAACTCATCTAGCCAGCTGCTCTCGCCGAGTGCAAACTTGATGCCGGTAGGTTTGCCTGTGACATCGCGTACGTGGCGGATCATGCCCAGCAGGTCGTTAATGCAGCGGATTTCTGGGTGCCGGTTTGGGCTGATGGAGTCATGGCCTTCGGGGATACCGCGTGTGCTCGCAATGATGCGGGTGACTTTGGCAGCAGGCAAGATGCCCCCTTTACCCGGCTTGGCCCCCTGTGAAAGCTTGATTTCGAACATACGTACCTGTTCGTGTGCGGCAATCTCCCGCAGCTTTTCGTCGCTCAGCTGCCCCTCGCTATCGCGGACACCGTATTTCGCTGTGCCTATCTGGAAAACGATGTCGCAGCCCCCTTCATAATGAAAGGGTGAGATACCACCTTCGCCGGTATTTAACCATAGCCCGGCCTTCGCCGCACCGTGAGACAGTGCGCGCACCGCAGGCCCCGAAATGGCGCCATAGCTCATGGCTGAAATATTGAAGAAGGAATAGGTGCTGTGTGGGTGGCGTGCATAACCTTCGCCGAACACAATGGCTGTGCGCGCTGGCACCTCTTCATCCAATGGGGGAATTAACGCGTTGAGAAACAGGAAGTCGCCGGGTTGATTCAACGGCAAGGTGGAGCCAAAGGCCACCGTAGAGTCGAGGTTCTTGGCTGCGCGGTAGACCCAGGAACGCTGCGCACGGTTGAATGGCAACTCTTCCCTATCCTGGGAAAAGAAGTACTGTCGGAAGAACTCACCGAGATACTCAAAAAGGTAGCGGAACCGCCCCAGTACCGGGTAATTGCGGCGAATGGTATGAGTGGTCTGGCGAATATCCACCACGTACATCCAGCACACAGCAATCACCAGCGCCATTAAGCCAAGCGCGAAAAGAAAAGCGAACGCGTCCAGAAAAGCGGTGGTGAAGTGTTTCAGGATTTCCATGCAGGGCCCTTCTGCCAATCTGCCCCAAAGGTACGTTATTTACCTATTGGGGAGCAATGGGGTTTGTCTGCTTGAGCGATAAAGCGGGCGCGCAGTGCCGCTGCCGCGCGCTGAGCCTCTCGCAAGGGAGGCACCGCCGCCGGCATCTCGCCGCGTTGCTCGAGGGTGGCAAGGTTAACGAGGCAGCCTGATGCAAGCAGCTGATCAATGCCTGCCTGCAGGCGGTTGGGTTTGCGCGGAGTCAGCCCGAGTACACCAACCGCCGCACCGCTGCTTAGAGCTTCATAAACCATGGAGGCGCTGTCCGGCGTTACCCAGGTGATACCGCATTGGGCATACTTGCCGGGTAGCCAGTGGGGTTGCGTGTCGATGGCAGTGTGCACACTAAACGTTGTATCTGACTTGCTGCGAAGTGCGTCCACGCAGCTTTCCGGAGTGCGGCGCGATGTTGCCACTACCCAGCTGACCGACGGCAGGGCGCAACGCAAACGCTCGATTTGGCGCAATAAATCCTCGGTGTCCCAGCGGTAGTGACGGGAAGGTCCGCCGATCAGTAGCAATCCGGCCTCGCGTGTACCGCGCGAACTTGGTACGAGCGGATTCAGCGGGCCTCGGGTCACTATCTGTTTTCGTGACATGGGCAAACCATCGTGCTCAGGCATGATGCACACGTCAAACAGGGGGCGCAGCAGCCCCGGATTCATCAGTGCAACAGCCCAGCCACCGCGTCGCCAATGAGCGCGCAAGCCGGGCCAGTGCGTGCGCCGCCCGCATACCAAAATCAGGTCCGGGTCAGGCAAATCCCGGCTGGATTGGTAATAATGAAGCCAGAACACGGACAGGTCCTGCTGCGTCTGAAGAGCTTCTACCAAGCCCTCGAGTTGTCGGCGGTGGCCCTCTTGGCCGTCTTCGAAGCACCACACTACGCGCAGCCAATGTCCTGAATTGCGAGCAGGGGAGCGCAGCATTGTCTGTTTTATTTTGCTGAACATGGCGTGGTCCTGCTCTCGCGGCTTGCTCCGACACTCCGGAGATAAGAGTAGCGTCCCCTCGGGGTGTTGTGGACGTTTAAAAGTAGAAAATTCGGAAAAAATCCCGTTTTTGCCCCCTAGCGCAGTTGATTTCCCCAATGGCGGCAGCGCAGTGCATTGAATTCATCCTTGATGCCCTGCCTTTGCCGTTTCCAGCGATCCATTTGGCTGGCTGAGCCGCCTTTCTTGCGTTGCGCATCTAGCCTCTCTATTTTCTGTTGCAAGCTGCGGCACTGCTGCAAGTCGCCATTCGGTTCCTGGCCCATGGCCAAAAATGGGGGCAGTGTGCATAGGGCAGCGATGGCTATGGCCACGAGTTTCTGCTGCAGAGTGCCTCGCAAGGCAGTGTTGTGCGCGTATCGGGTTTGCTGGAACATGGTGTGAGCCTCCTGGATGTCATGTTGCTAGGGTTTAGACGCAATGTGGTCGCCCTCAGAGTGCGGGTTACCCAGCGTGTATTGAGTGTAGGCTGGTCGGAATGACCGAGGCGCGGTTTGGCCGGGTTTGGCTGAACAGCAGGACCATGCGTCGCATCGTCGTTTCGCTACACCTTGTGCGCTGGCGCAATACACACGACCTGATATAGTTCGCGTTTGCGCAAAGTGCTTTGCGGTACATCAGTATTTAAGAGTAGCTCATCATGCAAGCAGTGATTTCCAGAGCGTTTGAAAACCGAATACGGCCGGTGCAGGCACTGGTGTCGGTGCGTCGACTGATTGCTAACCCGGACGCAACGGAAGAAGTGTTTCGTATCATTCAGGCTCTCAAAGGAAATAGCCTCACCCAGGCGGTCCAGCGCCTGCGGGAGCATGCCATGGGGCGCATTCTGCTGGAGTCCAAGCCCCGCATTTTGCCCGTCCTGTGCAACCGCTCCTGGCTGCGAGATCTTCCCGAGGGCACGGTGGGGCGGGCGTATTTGGCGCTTATGGAGCAACAGAACATTTCGGCGGAGGGTTTGGTCGCTGCCAGCGCTTCAGATGCACGCCACGCGGGATTGACGGAAGATGAGCAGTGGCTCGCCGATCGGCTGCGTGATATTCACGATCTTCAACACGTTCTGACAGGCTATGGCCCAGACCCGCTGGGTGAGCTCTGCCTGTTGTCTTTTATGACTACGCAAACCTACAACCGCGGAATCTCTTTTATCGTATTTATGGCGTGCCGTAGCGCTCGCAATCGATTTCCTGGCGTTGAGGTAGGTGCCTGTGTTGAGGAGGGTGCCGCCCTGGCCCGCGCTTCGTTGTGGCTGCCCGCGCAGCGCTTAGAGGACCTGCTCGCTGAGCCCTTGATCGACGTGCGAGTGCGCTTGGGTATGCCCCAGCCGTTGCGCTATTTGGCAACAGTAGCAGCTCAGGCGTGATTGTGATCTTGCAGTGTGTTGGGTGTTTGGCGTCGCATCGTGGCGTGCGCGTGACTGTTACTCAGTGGTGAATACCGAGCAATACTCGTCTACCTGAAACATTCGCGTGTGCGCGCGGTTCAGGAAATGCGCTTCGTCATCCGCGATTTTTTGTGCAATAACGGGGTCCGCGCACAGTAGCATGGCCGCACCGTAGGCTGCTTTGTCCGCGAACCACAGTTCGGTGATAACGTCATAGTCCGGTTCCGCTGCGGAGGCATTGATAAAGGCACCTTCCGCGCGCAGAAAGTTCCGGCGATAGCCACAAACTTGCGGCAGCAAACTGCAAATGAGCGGTGCGTGTTGTGTCTCGTAGTAGTCTATGAAATCCGCTCGGGACAGGCCTTCTTTGCATTTTAGTAGTGCTATCGATTTGAACATTGACCATACTCCAATGAGTAATGCGTCGAATACGCTGGCGTGAGCGCCAAGCATGCGAAAGTGTGTTGCGAGCTTACAACAACCCTGGATATTGTGCTCGCCAAGTGGGTGGCACTCCGCGGTTTTTCCTCTCTGTTGTGGTTTGCGAAGGCGGTTTAACTTGACCCACAGGTCACCGTCTCATTAAGATTTACCGCAGTATAAAAATCATCGCTGGCAGAGGAAGGCACCGTGCATACTCGTTTTGAGACACTTGGCGCATGAAGAGTGCGCAGCATTGGCCATGGCTGCAACTGGTGGTCGCTTTTCTTATTCAGGCGACCGGTACCGGCGCCCTGAGCTACTCCTACAGCGTTATCGCCGTTCCTCTCGCCGAAACCTACGACGCCAGCCGCATGGCATTGATGCTCGGCCTAACCTGCATGACGCTGGGGGCAGGGGCCGTCTCGCCGATGGCGGGGATTGCTATCGATCGGCTATCACTGCGCGTCATCATGATATTTGCCATTTTAATGACCTCGCTAGGCTTTATCGCCCTGTCGTTTACCACAGCGATGTGGCAAGTACCGACAATTTATGGGCTGGTGTTTTGCTTTGGCTATGTGTTGCTGGGCCCTCTTTCCGCCTCAACGTTATTGGCGCGCTGGTTCACTCGCAACCGTGGCTTGGCCTTGGGCATTGCGGGCGCCGGCACCTCGTTTGGTGGGTTTCTATTTCCGCCGCTGATTCAATGGCTGACCGATATGATGGGCTGGCGCGTCGCGCTGCAGATATTCGCCGGGGTGATCGCGTTAATTGCTATTCCTGTGGCTCTGCTGGCCGTGGACCGGCCGGCGAGCAAAGGTTATACCCCGCCTGCCGATGGCGCGTCGGGCCATGAGGCGCAAGCCGGTACGCGCTTCAGCTCTACCGATGCCATTGTGCGGCATCGCAGTTTCTGGTTGATTGCTGTTTCGGTAGGCTTCCTGTTTGCGGCCTTTACCGCAACGGTAGGCAGCCTTATGCCGTTTATTCTGGATAATGGCGCTAGCCGCGAGCAAGGCGCGATGTTGATTGCGAACCTGGCCCTTGCCGCCGTTCCGGGTACATTGTTATTTGGCTGGCTGGCAGACCGCTTTGATGTGCGCCTGGCGCTGGCTGCAGTGATGGGTTTGGCCGCTCTGGGATTGACGCTGTTCTGGGGCGAGCCGAACATGCAGCGAATGCTGGCAGGCTGCCTTATTTTGGGTTTGGGTGGCGGTGGCATGCTGCCGGTGTGGAGTTCGCTGCTGGCCCAGGTTTACGGGGTACTGAATTACGGCCGGGTGATGGGCCTCATGGCGCCCGTGCTGTTGCCGTTTAATCTGCTGACACCGTTGTTGGCCGGCTGGATACGGGATGTCAGCGGGTCCTATCATGTGGCGTTTGTTGGGTTCGTGGTGATGTTGTTGCTGGCGATCGCGATGCTGCCCTTGATTGAGCGCAGTGGTGCAGGAGCAGCGCCTGCCAAGGGCACATCAGTTACGGGTTAAAGGCTACCTTAATTGCGCCCTGCTTGCGGTCTGCGGCAATGGCGAAAGCTTCCGCTGCCGCTTCCAGCGGTAGGCGATGCGTAATCAGCGTGGGCGCTAGCAGTGGATTGCGAGCGAGGCTGGCAGCCGCTATTTCCACGTCGCGCGCCAGGCCCTGCCGAGCCTGCGCCATGGAAGCCACCGTTCGGAGCTCTTTCATCGACATCTGCATGGCCGGCAGGGTGAGCCCACCCCAGTAAGTAGCCAGCATGAGAATGGTGGCGCCCGGGCGGCACAGGTCGGCTGCCTGTGCCATGGATTCATTAGTGCCTGCACAGTCAATCACCAGATCGTAGTCATCTGCCGCGCCATCCAGCTGTGCGCCGAGAATTTCCCCGGCGCGCTGCTGTGCGGCATGGCGTGCAAAAAGATGAACGTGGCCGGTTACCTGACGGGCGATCGCGACAGCGCACTGACCGATGGTGCCGCCGCCAATAATGGCGACTTTGTCGGTGTGACGTATTCCCGCCAGGGCAATACCACGTACGGCCACAGACAGAGGTTCTACCAGGCAGGCATCCTCTACGCGGATGCCACCGGGCAGTGGCACCAGGCAATGTTCAGGCACAATGATTTCTTCTGCCATGCCGCCGTCGCGGCCAACGCCGAGTATTGCCGTGCTGCCGCGTACGCACAGATTGTAATCCCCACGTACGCAGCGTTCACAATGGCCGCAGTAAACGGTGGGTTCGATAGCGACCCAGCTGCCGTCTGGCGTGATCCCCGACATTTCGTGGCCAAGGGTAAACGGGATGGGAAAGCCGCCCTGCCAAAAATGCAGATCGCTGCCGCAGATGCCCGCTGCAGCGATTTTTACCCGGACGCCTTCGCCGCTGGGCCGCGGCACATCGTGTACCTGTACTTCATGGTTGTGGCAGCGCACGGCTTTCATCGAACTGGTTGCAACGAGCGTACTCATGCCGTGCCTTCTTTGGCAAATGCAGCCGTGTCGATGGGGACCCCTGCATTGATCAAGTCGACGACTGTTTGAGCGCCGCGAATCGCGCCCTCAATATAGCCAACGCCGGTACAGTCGCCTGCTTCGTACACATCAAAGCCGCTGCCGCGCAACAACTCGGCCAGGCTGGAGTCGCCGGTGGCTCCTTTGGCGACAATCACTTGTTGCGCCTGAACACGCTGCGCATCGCCTGCGGCGTCCTGGAAGCTCACAGCGTCAGCCTCGATTTTAATGTCCTGTGCCGAAGCCTGCAGTGCAACGCCGTGTTCGCGTAGCTCCGCCAGCAGGCGCATGCGGCGCACAATCGGCAACCCGGCACCAAAGCGGGGTGTTTCATCAACCACCGTCACGGTGCGGCCACGTTCGGCAAGAAATTCGGCGAGTTCCACGCCCACCAGTTCACCACCGATGATCACAATATGCTTGCCCAGGGGCATCCAGGCGTGGGTGACTTTGCGCACCAGGTTGAGGTTGGCGCTAATACCGGTGGCTGCGCCAATCCGGGTGGCGATGCGGGTGAAGGCATTGGTTCTTGCCGCGAGCCTGGGTGAACTCTCCCCAAGAATAAGTTTACGCATGTCATCGCCACTGAATACGTTGTGTTGATCGTTACCGGGAATGTCTGGCATGTCACGCCGTGCACCGGTGGCAACAATCACCACGTCAGCATCCAGTTCCCTGAGAAGTTCAGGGGTCGCTGCGGTATTCAGACGCACGTCGATACGACCATTGGCTACCTCACGGCGCAACCAGCCAAGCAGTTGCTGGTTGGGTTGATACGCCAGGGAGGCAAATTGCAGCGTGCCGCCGAGGCGCGGCGCACGCTCCACAAGGGTGACCCTGTGCTGGTCACGGGCCAGCAGTCGCGCCGCCTCCATGCCTGCCGGGCCACCGCCAACAATCACAACATGTTTGGGTGCCGCAGAGCGCGGGCGCGCGATACGCAGGTGCTCGACGCCTACTTCGGCATTGACTGCACAGCGTGTTGCGTCGCCGGTATAGATCGCGCTGGCGCAGGTGATGCAGTACACGCAAGGGCGGATATCCTGCACCTGGCCCGCGGCCAGTTTGTTCGGTAGCTCGGGATCTGCCAGCAGCTTGCGTCCCAGCCCGAGAAAGTCAAAGCTGCCTTTTTGTAGTTCAGCCTCGCCTACGTCGAGCTCGATACGCCCCGATGCGATCAGCGGAACCTTCACGACCTGCCGAATGGCCATAGTGGCAGGCACATTGGCGGCGGGCGTCTGCGGAATATTGGACTCCGAATGCATCTTGCCGTAGGCCGTTTCGTGATATGCGCTGACCGTGATGGCGTCAACGCCCGCCTGTTCCACAAGTTGTGCGGTGTGCTTGGCATCTTCCAGCGTAATGCCACCTTTTTTGCCCACCTCACGTGAATCCAGTTTCACCCATACCGCAAAATCTTTGCCGACTTCTGCGCGCACGGCGTGTATCACTTCCAACAGCAGGCGTGCCCTGTTTTCGATACTGCCGCCATAGGCGTCGGTTCGCGTATTGGTTTTCGGCGAAATGAAAGACGACAGGATGTAGCCGTGGCCACCGTGTATTTCCACCCCATCAAAACCCGCCTCCTTGGCGCGTCGGGCTCCTAGCGCGAACTGACGCACCAGCAGTTGGATATCAGCCTCTTCCAGTACCTTCAACGTGGGTGGGCCTTTCATGCCGGCCGACATTTTGGCCAGTTCTTCCGGCAGGAAATAGCTGAGAAAGTCTGCATCTTTCACCGGGCTTGGCACCGCAGGCGCCCACAGAGGGTGTCCATCGCGCGCGCTGTCACCGGCTACCAGGCCACCGTGGTGCAGCTGTACCGCTGCCTTGGCGCCGTGCCGCTGTACTGCCCGCGCCAGCCTTTGTAAGCCCGGTAAAAAACGGTCTTCGGAAATACCCACCTGCCAGCGCTGCACCCGTCCTACCGGGAGTGCGACGCCGGTAGCGCCGGTGATCACCAGGCCTACGCCGCCTTGTGCTTGCGCTTCGTGATAGGCGATGAGTTTGTCACCAGCGCTGCCATCGCTTTCAGCGAAGTTGACGCCCATGGCGGTGACGATCATCCGATTCTTCAGTTCAAGTGGCCCAATTTTACCGGGTGATAACAGTGTGCGGTGCTGCGCGGCGCTCATAAGTGATTCTCCGTGTTGCACTGGTTTTCAGGCGGCTGTGCCGGCCCGCTGCCAGAGCAAAATGGGTGTGTAGCCCTGCTCATTTGCGTCGGCGGTCAGAGTCAGTTGATCGTGTTCGACACCGTCGTTGAATGTGTCAGCGGGGCTAGAGTGTAGATTGTAGCGTCTTGGAAACGTTTGCCCTGCCCAACTGAGCACCGAGGCCCCTTGCACATTATGCGTCACCTGCCGCGCCTGTTCATCGACGTGATAGTGGCCGAAATAGCTGGAATAACAGGCGTAAGAAAGGGCGAGATCGGGAGGTACACCGGCGGGCAGAGTGTCGTTGGCAGGTGGTTGAGCGCCAGGCTGCATCAAGTGCACAGAGAGCTGGCCGCCAGGCCCATAGAACAGAAGCCCTCGCGGTGACGGGCCCATGGGATGCAGTATGGCGCTGTCTGCGGTGAGCAAGGTGTAAGACACCAATTCCCAGCAGCCTGTGAGCCTTTCCCTGTCGTTCATAGTTGCTCTGTAGTCGTCGATATGCAAACAAATGAGGCGCGTAGCATACGCCATGTGTCGATCAGGGCTTCAGCTCGGCCTCCGCACCGACTCTCAAGGCGCTTCAGGTACCATTTATTTGTACCGTGCTGCTCTGCGTTTGGCATGGCTGCCGTTTGATGTGGCGCAGCGGTGAGCTAGCGGGATAGAGTCGGAATATTAATAACCATAATTTTAATTCTAGGAGAACGGCATCATGCGTCATTTTTCAACACTGTCTCTGCTGGCTTCATCGATTGCAATGGTGGCCAGCGGCGCTGCTTCAGCCCAAAGCACGGCGCGCAACGTTGCGCTTGAAGAAATCATCGTCACCGCCCAAAAGCGTGAGCAAAACCTGCAGAACGTGCCTATTGCTGTAACGGCGCTAAATGCTGAAACGCTGAACATGTTTCGAGTTACCAATACGGAGGACCTGAGTAACTTGGCGCCCAACCTGAACGTCCAGAATCAGGGCCGTGGTACGGTGCCCCAGATCAATATCCGCGGTGTGGCATCCGGGGTCTCGGCCGCTGAAGTGGATCCCAAGATTGCCACCTATCTTGATGGGGTCTACATTGGCCGCACCATTGGCTCCATTTTTGATATGGCGGACATCGAACGGGTTGAAGTGCTCCGCGGCCCACAGGGTACGCTGTTCGGACGCAATGCGACCGGCGGCGCGATCAGTATCACTACCGCTGCGCCGACCGGTGAGTTTGGCCTGTCTCAGGACGTTTCCATGGGCAACTTTAATGCTCAGCGTTTCCGCACCATCCTGAATTTGCCATCTGTCGGCCCGCTGAGCGTCAAGCTCAGCTACCTGTACGACAAGAACGACGGCTACTCGGATAACCTGATTCCCGGGCGCACGCTGGACTTGCGCTTGCGTAACC